>Ga0255347_1002183_pt1 | contig 28635 bp, 23 predicted proteins | sample wastewater_treat_2_FD_192479 | JGI IMG/M metagenome (GOLD analysis project Ga0255347, IMG submission 192479) | Wastewater microbial communities from Lulu Island WWTP, Vancouver, Canada - plant24 | ecosystem: Engineered > WWTP > Wastewater > Unclassified | place: Canada: Vancouver, British...
GATTTTGATTTTTCAGATTGAAAGTCCTACGGAGAAAATTTCCGTAGGATTTTTTTGTTTTCTCCTAATTATCCCTATCTTTGCAGACCTTTTCTCGAGAAGATAAGGAAGTTAACACAATTATTAACTTTAATTTTTTATTGAAATGGCTGTAAAAATTCGCCTTGCACGCCGCGGAAAGAAGAATTATGCTTTCTTTCATATCGTGGTTGCTGACTCCCGCGCTCCGCGTGACGGTCGCCTGATCGAGCAGATCGGTCACTACAATCCCAACACAAATCCCGCTACTATCTCCATTGACAGAGAAAAGGCTCTGGATTGGCTCAATAAGGGCGCTCAGCCCACGGAAACTGCCCGCCGTATCCTCTCTTACGAAGGTATTCTTCTTAAGAAACATCTCCAGGGGGGTGTTGCCAAGGGTGCTTTCTCTCAGGAGGAGGCTGACAAGAGATGGGATGCATGGAAGGCCGCTAAGGAGCAGAAAGTCAAATCCAAAAAGCAGGATATCTTTAATGCAGATCTTGAGGCCAAAAAGGCTGCTGTAAGCGCTGAGGCAAAGGTAAATACCGAGAGAGCCGAAGCTATCGCCAAGAGGAAAGCCGAAGAGGCTGCTGCCAAGGCTGCTGAGGAAGCTGCCGCACGTGCCGAAGAAGAGGCACTCGTTGCTGAAGCTGCCGCTGAAGAGGTTGCCCCTGTTGAAGCTGCTGAACCTACTGTAGAGGCCGCTCCCGCTGCCGAAGCACCTGCTGAGGAAACCGCAGAACCTATTGCTGAAGCATAGTTTCAGATGAAGGTTGCGAAATCTTATGGTGACAAAGGGGATGTTGTTATCAACTTGTCCCCATCCGACCCAAAAGATATCAATTTTGAAGGACCGGTGTTCATCTATTTCGATGGACTGCCGGTTCCCTTTTTTATAGAGTCATATCAGGCGAAAGGCGGACGATGGATTGTGAAGTTTGAAAATATCGACACTTTTGAAGAGGCGGAAGAGATAGTTGGTAAAGAGATTTTCGTCACTCTTGATGAAGATCAGGATGATGAGCTATCAATTATCGGTATGGAGGTGTATGATGGTGACAATGCTTTAATAGGAGTAATTACCGATTATACCAACGCTGCCGGCAACGAATATATTGCGGTTATTCATAAAGGGGAGGAAGTTCTCCTGCCTCTGCACGACGATCTTATAATTGAATGGGGAGAAGAACACATCACTCTTAATATCCCCGAGGGCCTATTATAAATAGGCTCTAATAAGCAAGAATTGGTTACTATTTAAAAAGAGGAGCGGCGACCGAATGGCCACCGCTGATCTCTATTAACCTAAAACTTAACCTATGAAAAAACTATTCGATTTAATAAATAGCAAACCGCGTGCCACGCGAAAAAAAATCGCTAATAATTCTCAAAAATTCGAAAATAATTCGCTTTGATTTTTATTTCTTCAGGTCAAGCTCTTCGAATGGTATATCCATTATCGGATATTTATCCCTCTCTTTACTATAGTTAAAATGCCACCATTCGCCATCGTAGGGCGTAAAACCGTGTCTTACCATAATATCAAAGAGTAAGGTGCGGTTGTAGATGATAAGATCGGGAAGGTCCATATAACCGGCGGCAGCAACTTCCGTAAACTCATCAAATTCGGTAGGCATCTCCAGTTCTTCACCGGTTTCGAGGTTGGTGATAGTCAGATCTACGGCAAATCCCCGGTTGTGATTTGATCCTTTAGTGGGTGAGGCCACAAATACGGTATCTTGATAGACTTCGTAAAAATAGAGAGTTGCGGCGTAAGGACGATACGCATCAAAAATTTTCAAACCGAGTCCGCGTGTGGCAAGTTCTTCCTGAATGGCAAGCAGCGCTTCAGCCACAGGACGGCGTGCGTATGCTTCCGGACTGGTATAAATCTGTTTGCCTGTAAAATTGTTTTCCGTGGCATAACGGATATCCAGTACTACTCCGGGAATGAAGGTGCTAAGATCCACCAATTCCATATCGGGATCGGCAGCCACACTTTCAAGATATCCCTCGTATGTGTTGATGATTTCAAGTCCGTAGGGGTTGCGCGGGTCGGGACCTTTCTGCTTGGGAGCACAGGAAAATACAATAAAGGCAGCTAAAAGCAGCGGCAGAAGTCTAAAAGTGAATCTCATAGGGTTTAATCGCTATTTTTTGGTGTAAATATAAGTTCTTCGAGAGTCCTTTTGGGTACGTGGTGGGTACCGTCCGGCTCTCTCCAATATTTGTAATCCCCCTCTTTAATATCGTCTACGACTATTTTTTCCTTAGGTACTCCGAGAGCAAGGATATTGATGATCTTAAGATGGTCGGGCAGATGCAGCAGACCCGAAAGTTCCTCGCGTTTTACCGCGCCGATGATGCAGCCACCGTATCCAAGCTCCACTGCCTGCAAGAGAATACTCTGAGCAGTTATCCCGTGGTCACAAGAATATGTGGCGGAGACGGTCGTATCGTGGAGCTGAATGATATAGGCAGAGGGGCGTTCTCCTTCGCGCGGACCATCCCAGTCGGTCAGATAGCCCGCCCATGCGAGAGTGGGGAAAATGATCTCACATTGCTCCGGTGTGGAGTAAAGTGCATATTTTAGGGGCTGAACATTGCGTGCAGAGGGTGAAAAGCGTGCTGCCTCCACCATTTTCAGCATATGTTCCCTTTTTACCGGCTTTTCCTGGTGGAAACGGCGGTAACTACGGCTCTTTTTGACAAGCTCGAGGAAATCCATCATTTATTTACGAGTGTGATGGAGATAATGGAGATATCGTTGTCCGGACGGCCGTTGCGGTCGGTCTTCACAGAGGCTATTTTATCGATGATATCCAGTCCTTCGATGGTCTCACCGAAGATGGTGTATTCTCCGTCCAGGTGTTTGCAGCCCTCTTCGCTCTGTACTATGTAAAATTGCGATCCGCTGGATTCTTTGCCGGGATTAACGGCATCACCGCGTCTTGCTGCTGCCAATGCTCCCTTTTTGTGGCTCTTGCCGGCTTTTACGCACTGGGCGATCTCATTGGGGAGGGTATAGCCGGGGCCGCCCATACCTATTCTGTCAAACTTAGTCGAATCCTTGGTGTTGGGGTCTCCTACCTGTATCATAAAATCATTTATAACCCTGTGGAAAAGGATATCGTCATAGAAGTGTTTATTGACCAGTTTGACAAAATTGTCGCGGTGGATGGGAGTCTCTTTGTAGAGCTTTACTTTGATTGTGCCTTTTGTGGTTTTTATGGCGTAGATTGGCTCCTCAGGGATATTAACTTTGATTGTTGCAGCATCGTCGCCTTCCTGCAGTTTTGATTCTTCTCTATTCATGTCGTCTTGATTCTCAATTGTTTCATCAGTATCAGCTTCGGAGAGGGAAGATATGGACTCGATCCCCTCAGAAGTCTCATTTCCGGATTTGTTGCCGCCTTTACAGCCGGCTATAATAAGCGCTGTAGCGCAGAAAAGTAATAATAATCTCTTTTGCATGACATTTATGGGTTTGTGAATCCCAAAATTAGCGATTATTTCGTAAGTTTGCTAATTAATTATTGTTCCAAGATGGCAAATCCATTGAAACAGCTTGCGGGCGAAACCGCAATCTATGGGCTTAGCACGATATTGGCCAGAATAGTCAATTTCCTGCTTGTCCCACTATACACCAGGGTTTTGGTTCAATCGGATTATGGCGTGGTGACCGAGTTCATGGCCTACATTGCCATACTTCAAGTAGTGCTTGTACTTGGTCTCGAGACGGGCTGTTTTCGTTTTGCCAGCAGGGAGGGTGTTGAAAAGCGCTCCGTCTTTTCTACCGCATTTGTAATTGTTACGCTATTTTCACTCCTCTTTTTTGTAGGTGTCTCTCTCTTTGCGGGCGATATAGCCTCGGGACTTGGCTATGAAGGGTTTTCCAATATAATAATCTATGTAGCCGCCATTCTGGCGATTGACTCTTCAACTGCCATTATCTTTGCAAAACTGAGATTTGAGCATAAGGCATTGAGATTTGCCATCATCAAGACCCTAAAGATCTTCACTGAGGTTGGAGTCAATCTGATCCTCTATCTGGTGATGCCGGCCCGATTTGCAGCAAATCCCGATCATTGGCTGCTCAATTTTGTGAGCGCTACTCCGGACTTCACATACGCTATCTTCTCAATTTTTGTAAGCTGCATATTTGCCTTTGTGATGCTCCTGCCGGATTTGATGCATCTCAAATTCCGTATCGACCGTAAGTTGTGGAGACCGTTGCTGCTATATTCCCTTCCCCTTATGATTGCCGGCCTTCCCGGAGTGATGAATGATTTCCTCGACAGGATATTGATGCGTTTTCTCAATGCGGATCCTCTTACCTGGAGAGCGGACCTGGGTGTCTATCAGGCCGGAGTCAAGATAGCAGTGATAATGTCGCTCTTCATTCAGATGTTCAGGTATGCGGCGGAGCCGTTTTTCTTCCAGAAACAGAGGGAGAGTGGAAGTAAAAGGGTCTACGCTGACGTGATGCAGTGGTTTGTGGCCTTCTGTATGTTCGGTTTTCTTGCGATAATGCTCTTTATGGATGAAATAGGCCTGATAATCGGTAAGGATTTCAGAGTGGGACTCTCAATTGCTCCGGTAATGTTGATGGCCTATGTCCTGCTGGGAATGCTCTTCAATGTCGATATGTGGTATAAACTGGCCGGAAAGACCCGCTATGCCATCTATGTCGCTCTGGCCGGCCTTGCGGTCACCATTGTGGTAAATGTGGTATTTATGCCGATATATTCCTACCATGCTGCTGCATGGGGACATCTTGCAAGTTATGGGGTGATGTTGATTATCAGCACGCTGCTCGGTCGTAAACATTACCCTATCCCTTACAGGTGGGGTCGCATTACCCTATTGGTTGCTATTGCATTGGCTATTTATGCCCTTAGCACGCTATTACCGGAGATGACTCTCTGGCCTAAACTGATCACTCACGCTTTGCTTGTGATCATCTATCCTGCTCTTATTGCCGCCATGGTCATTTTTGAAAGAAAAAAGAAACAAAATCCCGCTATATGAAAGTCAGAATAGTCAATAAATCTGCATTCGATACTCCAAAATATGCAACCCCATATTCCGCAGGGATGGACCTGCGGGCAAATATAAAGGAACCTGTAACACTAGGCTCCCTTTGCCGCACAATGATTCCTACGGGACTCTTCATCGAACTTCCGGAAGGTTTTGAGGCTCAGATAAGGCCACGCAGCGGCCTGGCCGCTAAACATGGTATTTCAGTCACAAACAGTCCCGGTACCATAGATGCCGACTACCGTGGTGAAATCAATGTACTCCTGGTAAACCTCTCTCCTGACCCCTTTACCATCAATCCGGGAGAACGAATTGCACAGATGGTGATCTCCCGCCATGAAAAGGTGGAGTGGGTCGAGGTGGATGATTTAGAAAATACAGAACGCGGAGCAGGAGGATTCGGCTCCACCGGTATACAGTAAATATAGGAGGGCAATTATTATGATTACGCTTGACGAACTCTATAAATTATATAAGAAATGCGGCTCTCTGACAACAGACAGCCGTAAAATACCCCCCGGATCTATGTTTTTCGCCCTCAAGGGCGATCGTTTCGACGGTAACGATTTCGCGCTTCAGGCGCTGGAACAGGGGGCAAAATGTGCAATAGTAGATCGTGCAACACTCGATGGCGCCTCTCCCGGAGAGGGCAAAGGGAGTTGTATATTAGTGGAGAACGTCTTGAAGACCCTTCAGGCGCTTGCACACTACAATCGTACCCTCTTCAATATTCCCGTGCTGGCAATTACAGGAACAAATGGAAAGACCACTACCAAGGAACTTACTGACGCAGTGCTTTCGCAGAAATACAGGACCGTTGCTACTGAGGGCAATCTCAACAACCATATAGGTGTACCACTGACATTGATGAACATCAATGAAAAGACGGAAATAGCGATTATAGAGATGGGAGCGAGCGTCCCGGGTGAAATAGCGGCACTGGTAAAGATTGCTGAGCCAACTTGCGGTATTGTGACTAATGTGGGCAAAGCGCACCTGCTCGGATTTGGCTCATTTGAGGGAGTAAAAAGGACGAAAGGGGAGCTCTACGACTATTTGAGGCAGAATGGTGGCATCATTTTCTTCAATGAAGAGAACAATGAACTCAAAGGGATGCTTGCCAATCGCCCGGGGGTGGTTACCCGTAAATATGGTACTACCCGCTATGAGGTCTCCTTGATCGGTAGGGATGAAGACTCGCCCTATCTGAGTTTGAAGGTGCACGATCAAATAATTGATACCAATCTGATCGGTACTTACAATGTGGATAATATTCTGGCAGCCATAGCTATAGGGGAATACTTCGAAGTTCCTTTCAGCAATGCCCGGAAGGCCATCGAAAGCTACTCTCCCTCCAATCATCGTTCACAGATGCTCCAAACTCCCTTCAACACCCTCATTTTGGATGCCTATAACGCAAATCCCACAAGTATGCGCGCCTCCCTGGATAATTTCATTCAACTTCCTTTGGAGCGCAAATGGGTAATACTCGGAGATATGCTCGAGCTTGGAGACGACTCTCAGGAAGAGCACAAAGGCATAGTGGAGTTCCTTCAAAAACAGAGATCTTTAGAGCATATAGTGCTGGTGGGGCGGGAATTTGGCAAAGCAGCGTCAGAACTGAGATCTGATAGGTTGCAGTTGTTCACGAGTGTGGAGAAGCTTAAGGAATACTTTGAAAAGCACCGTCCGGAGGGAGCCTCGATCTTTATCAAGGGTTCCAACGGTATCAGGCTCTCCCTGCTTGAAGAAGTTTTATAAAATATATTAGACCTCTATGCGTAGATTTTTCATAGCAGCGTTGTCGATATTGATCCCGCTGGGATGTGCTGCAGGTATATTTGACCGTGGTAAGGTTTCATATATAAAATATGTAAATCCATTCGTAGGAACGGATTTCCACGGACATACATTTCCCGGGGCGGCCTATCCTTTCGGCATGATACAGCTTAGCCCCGATACGCGTACCGACAATTGGGATGGTTGCTCCGGTTATCACTATTCGGATAGCACCATCTGGGGTTTTTCGCATACGCACCTTAGCGGAACCGGATGCGCCGATTATTGCGATCTGCTGGTAATGCCGGTTGTCGACTATCAAGCCTTTGTGACAGCTATGGAGCAGGAAGCCGGACGTGAGATGGGGGATTTTCCGCATGATTATATTTTCAATGAATATTATGAGTCGCCTTTCAGCCATCTAGATGAGAAGGCCTCTCCGGGCTATTACGGAGTCTATCTGGAGCGCTGGAGAGTGCAGGCTGATCTGAGTGTGGGCAGGCGTTCTGCGATGCACAAATATATGTTCCCAAAGGGAGTCGAACCGCAGTTGGTGATAGATTTGGAGCATAGGGACAAGGTTCTCGATTCCCATATAAAGCAGGAAGGACACAATGCCATCAGCGGCAGGCGCAGGAGCCAATCCTGGGCTCAGGATCAGGACCTCTATTTCTATATGGAATTCAGCCGTCCGATAAAGTTTGCGCAGATTGTCGGCGAAGATGGATATGGAGCCAAGGCGCTAATTACATTCAAAAAATGGTTTTTTAGCAGGGAACTCTATGTAAAGGTGGGTATTTCTTCGGTTTCGGTGGAGAATGCGAGGGCAAATGTCTCTTCCGAGATAAAAAGGTGGCATTTTGCTGAGGTCAAGTACAAGGCAGAAAAGGCTTGGAATGAATACCTCTCCAAGATTGAAGTTGAAGGAGACCATGATTTGATGGAGGTATTCTATACGGCACTCTATCATACTGCTATCGCACCTAATCTCTATTCCGATGTAAACGGAGAGTATCGCGGAATGGACCGAAAGGTACACAAGGCTGAGGGCTATGAGCGCTATACGGTATTTTCCCTCTGGGACACATTCAGGTCACTACATCCCTTGCTGACCCTCATAGAGAGGGAGCGTACCGTCGATTTCATCCGCTCATTTCTCTCCATTTACGAAGAAGCCGGAAAGCTGCCTATATGGGAATTGGCGGGAAATGAGACCAACTGTATGATAGGATACCACTCGGTGCCGGTGATTGCCGATGCTCTGGTCAAAGGGATAGAGGGATTTGATGCAAATGCGGCTCTGGATGCCATGATAGAGAGTTCGCGTAAGGCAGAATTTGGTATAGATGTCTATATTGACAATGGCCTTGTCCTGGCGGAAAAAGAACACGAATCGGTATCCAAGACTCTTGAATATGCTGTTGATGACTGGTGTATCGCTCAGGTGGCAAAAATGCTCGGGCGTGACGACATATATAAAGAATATATGCGCCGCGCAAAATATTACCGCAATATTTACGACCCTTCAACGGGATTTATGCGTCCCCGCATCAATGGCATCTGGCTAACTCCCTTCGATCCGCACGAAGTCAACGTACACTACACTGAAGCCAATTCCTGGCAATACACATTTCATGTACCGCAGGATGTTTCGGGACTCATGGATCTTTTCGGCGGAGAAAAGGCATTTGAAAAGCGTTTGGATGACCTTTTTACTGCCCCTGCAAATATTTCCGGATGGAATTCGGCAGATATGACGGGTCTTATCGGACAGTATGTTCAGGGAAATGAGCCAAGCCACCACATAGCTTATCTCTACTCTTATGCAGGGAAACCCTGGAAAACTCAGGAAATAGCCCACAAAATAATGACGGAACTCTATACGGCTGAACCCGATGGACTTTGCGGCAATGAGGATTGCGGGCAGATGTCGGCCTGGTATGTTTTCAGCGCTCTGGGCTTCTATCCTGTTATGCCGGGCAGCGATCAGTATGTGTTGGGAACACCTCTCTTTGAGAGGGCCGTGATGCACCTGGAAGATGGTACCGACTTTACCCTTTTGGCTCCCGATCTCTCTTATGAGAATTTTTACGTGAGCGGAATGAAAAGAAATGGTCAGGATTATCCTTTTGCATACATTCGTTACGAGGATATTGCTTCAGGAGCGGAATTTGAGTTTGAAATGAGTGAGGAGCCTGACGAAGGGTTTGGTTCTGACCCATCTGCAAGACCTATTTCGGCCATTGAAGGGGACTTTGTGGAAAATCCCTGGGTGAATGTTTCCAATCCGATGTTTTTAAAGAGTGTTGAGGTAAGCCTCGGCGCATTGGATCCCGATTACCGGATTTGGTATAGTGTAGAGCCTCTTGACGGAAGTCAAGCAGATAGTGGAGTTCATGATTTCAAACCCTATACTGGACCTTTTACTCTGTTGGAATCCTCGCGCATCCGCTGTTATTGTGAGAATGACTCCTGGCTTCGCAGCCATATTACCGAATCAGTGGTCAGGAAGATAAGTTCTACCTACAATGTCACCATTAAAGAGAAATACAGCAGACAATATTCAGCAGGAGGAGACCTGGGATTGGTGGATGGTATCCGCGGAGGTGTCAATTTCCGTCTTGGCGGTTGGCAAGGCTATCAGAACAAAGATTTTGAAGCAATCATCGACCTGAAAGAGTCCCGAAATGTGACAAAGCTCGCTGCAGGATTTCTTCAGGATATCAAATCCTGGATATGGATGCCCCGGTATGTGGAGTTTTATACCTCAATGGATGGAGTCACATACAGATTTGCCGGCAGGGTAGGCCATAGTGTTGCGGACAATGATTACACACCTCAGATTCACGACCTTGGGGTAACCATTACGGATGACTACGGCAATGTGGGCACTGGAGTGGAAGCGCGCTACATCAAAGTCTTTGCAAAGAATTACGGTAAAATCCCAAAATGGCACCTCGGCGTAGGCGGCAACGCCTACATCTTCACCGACGAAGTAATTATTAAATAGTGTAAAAAAGCTCTGCTTTTTTTATAACATTTCCGTATTCTTCTTCGAGGAGCCGTTTGTGTTCGAGGTAGTAGGGGTCGGTTATGGATTTGGCGCCTTGAGGGCATCTTTTGATGCAGGCGCCGCATTTGATGCATATCCCATCGGTGATGGATGGATCAGAAATGTTTATGGAGCCCATAGGGCAGAGTAGGGCGCATATTCCGCATTCTGTGCATTTCTCAGGGTCTGTCACGGGCTTGACTTTGCGTATGTCAATGCTCTTATTGTCGCCGATCACAGCTTTGTAATAGGAATAGGGGGCGGGATTACCCGGTACGGCTATTGGAGTGTGGCTGCCGGAGATAAGTTGAGGATTCTTCGGAAGAGTTAAGGCCACTTTTCTCGCAAATTCCTCCGCTAATTGCAAGTCTTTTTCATTCGGGCGACCTTCCGCGAGGGTGGTGGAAAAGGAGTGTTCCGAGGGGAAAGCCGCTGCTGCAATTGTCAGGAAACCGTTTTCTTCCATAATATCCCTCAATTCAATTAAAGCATCGTCAAACGCCCTGTTGCCATAAGTGACGACCGGTATCCCGAGTGTTCCGCCGGTCACCACCTCTCTTGATCCGTCAATCACTCCATCAACTGCTTTGTCAACTGTTCCGGCAATTGCTCTGCAACCCTTAATCGAGGCGAAAAAGGGTCTAATCAGATTTGGCACCCTTCCGATATAGGTCGGGACCCCGAAGAATACTACGTCATCAGCTCCAAATGCAGGCACACTCTTTCTTTGCTCCGGCAGTGTTACATTTATTTCCGAATAATCACAGCCCGTAGTAACAGCAAAGGCACGGGCCATGGATCTGACCACCTTTGCAGTCCCGCCCGTAGGGCTGAAATATAATGCAACTACTTTTTTCATACAAAACTCTAAGGTAGAGAATAACAAGCAATATCCAAAGGTATAAGTGATTTGGATTCACAAGAAAGTGTATAGTAAGAGAAAAAACAACAAAGCAAGACTAAAAGGAAAAAGCCCGATAAAACATCGAGCTTTGTCACAATCTGAAAGAACCCCTTAATAACACTAAGCCATTATTGTTTTGGGGTTACATTGATCTGTACTCTCTCTACTCGTACAGATAATATTTTTTCGAGAGTTCTCTGAAATGCTCCACATCCTTGTTCCAGTAGTCGATCATATCGGATACGAGGAAATTTTCGCCGAATTTAAGGCGAATGGAGTCAGTACCGCACACGATATCAGTAGTCCTGTTTTTTCCTCCCTCATAGGGATTATGATCGGGATAGAGTTTGTGTACTGCCTGCATCACATAAAAATTGATCAGTGTCAGAGGAGCTATCTCATAGTCTGTGAAGAAATATTGTACGCCGTGGAGGAGTTTTCCCTGACTTGAGCCGAAGAAGGGTGTGTAGTGGATGGTACGCCAGGCTACTCCGTGAATGTTGTAACTGTCAAGCTCTGCTTTGAAGTCATCGGCATCAATCCATTCAGCAGCAAATGTCAGGAAGGGAAGAGTGTATCCTACGCCGATATTGAGATAATGGCCGGAAAAGTCGCCAACAATGCCTGCACAAGGATAACCGATTGCATTCTGTGCCTGAGGCACCTGAGGAGAGGGGAGTATCCATGGGAGTCCCGTCTTTTCATAAGTCATATCGCGTCTCCAGCCCTCCATTGGCACTACCGTGAGTTTGCAAGTAACATGCGCGTCTTCACCTCTTTGACCGGTGTTGAGTCCTTCTTCATTTATAAGACGTGCAAATTCGCCCACTGTAAGTCCATAGACGTATGGAATCTTGAATTCACTTATATAGGAGAAAAATCCGGGTTCAACGTAGTTGCCCTCCACCTTGAGGCCTCCGAGAGGATTGGGTCTGTCGAGAACGATGACCTCTACGTCGTTTTCTGCACAGGCACGCATCATAAGGCCGAGAGCGCTGATGAAGGTATATGAACGTGCGCCTACATCCTGAATATCATATACCACGGCATCGAGCCCTTTAAGCATTTCCGGAGTAGGTTTCAGAGTTTTACCATAGATGGATAATACGGGAAGCCCCGTTCTCTCATCAACGCTGTCATCTGCATGGCCGCCGGCATAGATGTCACCACGCACGCCGTGCTCAGGCGCGAATAGCTTCACCAGTTCCACGCCCTCGGCGTTGAAAAGGATGTCGATAGTGGAGTTGAGATTGCGGTCCACACCGCTGGGATTGGTCAAAAGACCGATTTTCTTACCCTTGAGGGGTTCAAAATTATTGTCTACAAGCACCTCAAGTCCGCTTTTTACAATCGCATCACCTGTCGCGGGATTTTTAGGATTGCCGGCAGTGCCGGTGCTGCTGCAGGAGCAAAGCGCTATGAGTACCGCCGTAAATAGTATTATGCTTTTTTTCATTATTATGGATTTTAAAGTTCAGCTAAATTAAATTATTCGGAAACTTCCTTGGTCTTTATTCCGAAACCGGCAGGTAAACGCCTCATTACAAGGAAAGAGGCCAGGATACCCGGAAGGGTAAAGAGACATACTATGATAAAGAACATGGGATAGCCTACCGCCATCTGAATCTTTCCTGCAAACATGCTCGGAACCATCATGCCGAGCGCCATCAGGCCCGTTCCGATGGAGTAGTGAGCAGTCTTGAATGCACCTTGAGCTACATATACCAGATAGAGGGTAAATGCGGTAAAACCAAAACCGTAACCGAGTTGCTCGCCTACGACGCAGGCTATTATTGCCCAGATGTTCTCAGGTTGTGCGTAGGCCAGATAAATATATAGAGCATCGGGGATGTTTATGGCAAGTGCCATGGGGATAATCCACTTCTTGAGACCTCCCTTGGAGATGCATATACCACCGATGATACCACCTACGAGCAGTGCAGCTACACCAAAGGTGCCTTTAATCATACCTATATGCTCATTACCCAGCCCGAGACCACCCGCTTCCATGGGATCTTTTAGAAATGGAATAGCCAGTTTCAACAACTGACTCTCACCCAGTCGATAGGTTAGGATAAAAAAGAGAGCCAGACCTATATCTTTTTTCTTGAAGAAATCGACAAAGGTCATTACGAAGTCCTTCATCAATTGACCAAAGGTAACATTAGCTCTCGAAACATCACTGGCAGGCCTGGGCAAGCCTATGGAATGCCAGATGGTGAGTCCAAGGAATATGGCTGCCAGCAGGAAGAAGCATGCACTCCAGGAGACCACATAGTTGCCTTCCCATCCGGGAATGATTGATCCTTTGGCCAGGAAACCTACCAGAACGACCAATCCGCCTTCCACAAAAATTGTGGCAAGCCTATATGCCGTATTACGTATGCCAACAAATAGTGCCTGGTCACCAATGGAAAGTCCGAGCATATAGAATCCGTCAGCAGCTATGTCGTATGTAGCGCTGCTGAATGCCATCAGCCAGAAAAAGGCCATAGTGGTTTGCAGGAAGAAAGTTGTGGGGATTGAAAAGGCGATGCCGGCAAAGGCCACCGAAACGAATGTCTGCATAAGGATAACCCACATTCGTTTAGTTTTGATCAGGTCTATGATAGGGCTCCAAATTGGCTTGATAACCCAAGGGAGGTAGAGCCAGCTGGTATATAACGCAATCTTATCATTTGTCAGCCCCAGATCCTTGAACATAACTACCGCAAGAGTCATGACCGTGACATAGGGCAGACCCTGTGCAAAGTACATAGTGGGGACCCAAGCCCACGGAGACCTTTGTTTGGTTTGTTTTTTCATAAGTTATATGGCTTTAATATTGTTTGTCGACAGATGCTCCGGTGAAATAGTGGAAGAGAATCTCCTTATAGTCATATCCAAGGTCGCCCATTACGGCTGCGCCGATCTGACAGAGTCCGACTCCATGTCCCCAACCCGCTCCAACGAGTGTGAATGAGGCGGGTGCTCCCGATGATGTAGTACCCTCTTTTTCCACAACGAAAGCGGAACTGTAGAGGTGTGAAGGAGAGAGAGTCCTGCGGATCTCCAGCTCCTTGCCGATGGTGCGGGAGCGCTTGGAGCCTACTATTTTAAGTTTCCAAATGCGACCTGAAGTGCCTCTCGCTACGGGGATAAGGTCAAGTATCTCACCATAATCCACGCCCGAACGACTCTTAATCAGCTCAGAGAGCTCTTTCTGGGAGTATTTCTCCTTCCAGCGGTAAAAGTTGAGTGTCTCCTGATCGTAGGTATTTAGCACCTGGGAGAGGATACGCATGTCGGTGGTATTGCAGAAGGCTTCCGGAGAGCCGTATATCCACTCGCGGGCATTCTCCTCAATGGTTAGGTCGGGAATGGGATTTCCGCTCTTGTTGTCAAGTTGCTTGCGAAGATAGGGCATCTCTTTATCTTCCCAGCAGTAGGGGAATTCTTCAAAAACTCCTCCACAGGACTTAGAGAAGCGTGCATCGCAGATTTCACCCTCATAGGTGAGCACTTCCCCCCAAGTCTCCTCGATAACCTCTCTTACTGCTTCCGTAGAGGCGCGGGTGAGTCCCTGATAACGCTGGCAGTGGTCATCCGCACAGACGTCAAAGTTGGTGTGGTCCTCACGATCATACCACTTTATAAGCTCATCTTCCGTTTCAATACAGGTAGAATACTCTTGTGCCGAAGCGGTTATTTCTTTGTTCTTCACAATCTGTGCAAGTGTCCAGGAGCGAGAGATGACTGCATGTGCCTTGAGCAGCTGCTTGGAAGAGGTAGCGCTCATCTCGGAGGAGATCACACTGATCAGGTAATCTTCAATACCTATGAGATTGATGGCAGTCACCCTGCCTTTCTCTACGATAAGTTTTAGCTTGCCTGCGAAGATCTGATCTTCCTTTCTCTCCCAGTGGAAATTTACTCCGATGGTGACATCCTTGAGCGTGAAATTGGCATTTTCCTCGTTGGAGGAGAAGATTATAGTATCGTAAAGCTCTCCGTCAAAAAGCACTTTTCCATCTTTGACGGTAGCCCTGTAGTCACCCTTATAACTTTTGTTGCCTGCACTATAGGGTGCATTGAAACTAAATTCTATCTCCTTTTCGGAGAAAATGCCTACAGCAAGCTCCGCTTGAGTTCTTTTTAGTTTATTTTCCATAATTTGTGATGATAATGTATCGAGTGATACTTCTTTTATGATACTCGCAAGTTTTTCGGCGGTCAGCCGATCAAAACTTTCGCGTGACGATACGATTGCTACTCCGCCCATCTCCACGGAGGCCGGACTGATAAGGATGCGTTCTTTTGGATCTTCCGCTGAAAAGCAGGCGGGTCTGGACTCCCTGCGGAAAAAAACCAAAGTGGAATAAGTGTCCGATTCCCACCAGGAGAGAATGTTTAAACGCGGTTCCCACTCGCTCTCATCTGCAAACTCCGCGCTACTCATAAGACGAGAGAAAAGAGTCTCTATGCCATCCCTTGTACTGCTACTGAGCAGATAGCTGCCACCCGACCAGATGGAAAAGCGGCTTATGCTGCCGGAGATAGAGTTATAAACCGGCTCCAGGTGTTCTCCTTTGCGGGCAATCACCTCTGAAGGCATGTTTCCGGCAGGAACGGCCTGAAAATGGAGATGGTCGGGTGCAGAGGCACCGCACATCGGGCCATTGTAAAAGATGGTGTAGTCGGGCAACTCGCGGGCAATGGCCGCCATATCACCGAAATGCCCCTCTATCTGCTGCCTTTTGTGGTATGAAAGTGAGATGGTGAAATGCAGATCAAAGATGGGGAAGGGATTTACCCTGAAAATATACTCTTCCCCGCTTGCCGGACTGCGCCACGCAGTGCCGAGCTGCTCGGGTGAGAGTCCTTCCTCGCAGAGAAAACAGGCTCGATTGCGGATAGTCTCCTCGCTTATGTCAGCCATCACTGAGGCCTCCCTGGCTGGGTTATAGAGGAGTCTTGCGGGATATCCGTCTATATCAAACTCCCTCACTTCCATACCCGATAGAGCCTGATTGTTGACAAATGCTCTCCCATGGAGCGAAAGCTCACGGGAGAACATCGATTCTATTCTCTCTTTCAAGGAGAAATCCATAAGATTATTTGCGGTTCATTGCAACCCGGGCCTTTAATTCCCAGGTACGGAGACGATCCTTGTAGGTATTATTGGCATTTACCTTCTCGATATCGAGTGAAGCGTCCGAATTGTCATCCCATCTGCGGCATACATATATTACATCATAAATGCGGCCGATCTGATATTCGCGGCTTACGCGCAGCCCCACTGCATAGTCCTCGCCATATTTGGTAGTAGGGAAATTGATGGTACGAAGCATCGGAGTGTAGAAAGCCCTCGGTGCACCCAGACCGTTTATGCGAAGCGCATTGTTGCGGCCATTGTCCGGGGTCCACTCTTTGTGATCGATAATTCCGGGAGGGATAGTCTCCAAATGGAAGTTGGTCATACGGTATGTGCCGACAACCATTGCGCAGTTTTGCTCATAAAAAGCGTCTACGATTTTCTGAACGCTATTTTCATCCGAGTACATATCATCTGAGTCGAGTTGGATGGCAAATTTACCGCATTTGGGGTGATGGATTGCCACATTCCAGTTACCGCCTATGGCGTGATAGGATTTATCTTGAGCAATGTAGATGAGTTTTTCGTTGTCTTTGAATGATTTGATTATCTCTACCGTGCCATCGTCCGAGTTGTCATCCACTACGATTACATTGTATTTGAAATTGGTTTTCTGGCTGAGTGCCGAAGTAATGGCATCCTTGATGGTACGTACCCTGTTTTTACAGGGAATAACAACGGAAGCCTCATACTCAAACTTATCTTCGGCAAATCGGACTTCCTTAAATTTGGGCTTGAGATAACCGCCAATCGCCTTTAGATGCTCCGTACAGGCCTGTTCCATCTCAATCTGTACTGCCCTGTTCTTTGGATCAACGTAGTCAAATATCTTCTCTCCGGATTTACGGGTATCTGTTTCTACATCGTAGTATAGATATTCGTTTATATGCTCAAGAGCCCCTTTCTGTGAAACTTTCAGGCGCAGATCGTACATTGCAGCAAATTTGTAGTCGATATCCATCCTGGAAACGGCCTCTTTGATTGCATCGCTCCTGTAGAAAAGCACGGAACCGAAGTCAAAATCATCTCTCAGTGAACCGAACTGATAGTCTATTACGGGGGCGTTGGAACGGGTATCACCTACCTGCTTAAAATGATCGGCATAAACCATGGCAGCGCCGGTGTCTTCAATGAGGTTTACCATTCTCTCAAGTGAAAAGAGCACAAAACTTAGTGAAGTGTATTTGGTGTAGATCAGTGAATAGCGGGTGTTTGACTTGGCTGCGATAGCCTTTACAGCAGTCGTGCTGTTGATGGAAGGGACGTTGATTACCTCACACCCCAACACTTCTGCAGATTTGTATGCACTCTCGCCCGCATGAAGGAGATAAATTTTGTCAACCAGTTCCTGGGCCTTTAGATTGTCAACCGTCAGCTTGACCTGTGTTTCATCCTGGAAAGGAATAAAGCAATTGATTTTCTTCATTTTTGAATTGATAGATTTATGATTATTAATATTATTTCAGCACTTAGTATGAAAACGTGTAAAGATAGTAATAATTATCCACACATCCACAGCAAAAACAAACGAGGCCGACTAAGCCGGCCCCGTTTATTTATGAATGTCATGCGATTGGGATTATACCTCTTCGCCTACAACTTCTACTGAAATGGTGGCTTTAATGTCGCGGTAGCATTTTACTACTGCTTCATAAGTGCCTGTCTCTTTTATGGTGTCAGTACCGGTGATGGTAACATTTTTACGGTCAATATCGTGGCCAAGAGCAACCAGAGCCTCGGCAATTTGTATGTTATTGACACTGCCGAATACTTTTCCTTTAGTACTCACCTTCGTAGTAACCTTTACGGTAATTCCTTCGAGTGCATTTGCAAGGAGTGTAGCATCCTCACGAATCTTGGCCTCTTTGTGTGCGCGCTGGCGAAGAGTCTCGGCGAGTACCTTCTTTGCGGAAGGCGTAGCCATAACGGCCATTCCACGAGGGATAAGGTAATTGGCAGCGTATCCGTCTTTTACTTTTACAATATCGTCCTTATGTCCGAGGTTGGGGACATCCTGCTTCAAAATAATTTCCATAATCTCCTCCTATTTCAATAAATCGGTTACATACGGGAGCAATGCAATGTGTCTTGCTCTCTTTATAGCTTGTGCTACCTTCTTCTGGTATTTCAGGGAAGTGCCGGTGAGGCGGCGGGGAAGTATCTTGCCCTGCTCATTTAGAAATTTCTTCAAGAACTCGGCGTCCTTGTAGTCAATATACTTTATGCCGGCTTTTTTGAAACGGCAATATTTTTTCTTCTTTATATCTACTGTAGGTGGATTGAGATAGCGAATATCATCTTGTTGTGCCATGGTGTGATCTCCTTATTCATTAACTGTGGTTTCTTCCTCATCAACATCTACCATTGGCTCTACCTTTGGAGCTGCCTTGCGGTCTGTCTTAGGCTCTGCCGTCGGAGCTGCTGCTTCACTGATTTTATTACGACGACGCTCTGCGTATGCAATAGCGTGCTTGTCCATAGAGATGGTATGGAAACGGATGATACGCTCATCACGCTTGTACTGCGTCTCTAAATTGGCGATAAACTCGGGTTCTGCCCTGAATTCTATCAGATGATAGAATCCGGTAGTTTTTTTCTGGATAGGGTAAGCCAATTTTCTAAGGCCCCAATCCTCCTGGTGCACAATCTCTCCACCATTGTCCTTGATGAAGGTCACGTACTTGGCAACCGCTTCCTTCATCTGGGCTTCAGATAAAACGGGAGTTGCAATGAAAACGGTTTCGTACTGTTTAAACATTTTAATTAATTGTATTTAAGATAAATAAGCCCTTCCGGATTTTCCGAAAGGGCTGCAAATATAGTTATTATTATCGAATTGACAAAAATTTGCCCCAAATCTTATTTTTTAGGAGCGTCAGCGAGTGCCGCAACGACAAATTTCCACCATTTGTCTACGGAAGGGATAAATGCCCTCTCATCGGGAGAGTGGGGAGACAGGATGGTGGGACCGCAGGAAATCATATCCCAGTTGGGATAGGTGCCTCCAAGGATGCCACATTCCAGACCAGCGTGAACGGCCTTTACCTCAGCTGCCTTGCCGAAGAGATTGAAATAGGTCTCCTTCATGGTCTTGAGGATGGGAGACTTCATGTTGGGTTGCCAGCCTGAATAGCCGCCCGACAATGTAACCGTAGCGCCGGCCAATTCGAAGTTAGCGCGAATCGCCTCACTCAAATCCTCTTTTGCGCTATCGATGGATCCACGCATCAGAGATTTTACAACTATTTGACCATCTTCTGATTTTACGATTGCAAGGTTGTTGGAAGTTTCCACAAGGTCAGCCATCTCGAGGCTCATTCTGTCAACTCCGTTGGGGCAGGCATATACAGCCTTGGCCATCTTGAGAGCCACTTGACCGCACATCATATTCTTTCCCTTAGTCTTTTCGAGGAAAATCTCAATATTGGGGTCTATATTGGCATATTCATTCTTAACTTTGGTTAGAACCGAATCAACTATTGCCTGAAGTCCTTTAACTTTTGCCGGAGGTAGAGCTACCACTGCTACCGCCTCGCGTGGGATGGCGTTGCGCAGGTTGCCGCCCTCTATAGAGACGAGCTTGGCCTTCAGATCCCTAAGGGCCGGGAGCAGGACTCGCATCATCACCTTATTTGCATTGCCCCTGCCTTCGTGTATCTCCATACCGGAGTGGCCTCCGCGAAGTCCTTTGACATGGATTGCCAATACTTCGTGTCCCTTGGGAAGAGGTTTCTCTCTATATTTGAATACCGCAGTGGCATCGAGTCCGCCGGCGCAACCCACATAAAGTTCGCCTTCGGTCTCAGAGTCGAGGTTTATAAGGATGTCGCCCTTCAATATACCCGGTTTGAGTCCTCTCGCACCGGTCATACCGGTCTCCTCATCCACTGTGAAAAGTGCCTCCACAGGGCCATGTACAAGATCTTTTGCCTCCATTACCGCCATTGCCAAAGCGCAGCCGAGTCCGTTGTCTGCTCCGAGAGTGGTGCCGGTGGCATAAAGCCACTCACCATCCTCTTTATTTACAATACGGGGCTGGATGGGATCCTTTTTGAAGTCGTGTACCTTGTCGTTGTTTTTCTGGGGTACCATATCTATATGTGCCTGCAAAATGATACCCTTCCTGTTTTCCATACCGGGAGTAGCAGGCTTGCGGATTATTACATTGCCAATTTCATCCTTGATGGTCTCCAGACCAAGCTCCTTACCGAATTTCTCAAGGAATTGAACTGCTTTGCCTTCATGCTTCGAAGGACGGGGAATCTGTGTGAGGGAGTAGAAATGTTTCCACACTCTCTGAGGTTTTAGATGAGAAAGCGTCATACTGTTTTATACTTAGTTATTTGATTAATAAATGGATTATTTGCTAATGAGTGTTTCTATGGGGAAAGAGCGTACCGTCCCCAGCTGGTAAACAGGCACTCTGGTCTGTAGTAACACCTGTTGTCCATCCAGAATACGCGCAGTAGCCGTAGCAGGTACCCTGTAATAGATCATCTGGCTTCTGCTCCTTCCGGCAGCAGCTGCAGCGGCCTGTTGAATAGTAGTGCCTTTTGCCCCTTCGTCGAGGGTGAGCTCGAGGATGATCGGTCGTCCGGACATGTTGGAGGCGGGAAGGAGTCCCTGAGTCTCCGAAAGACGGAAAGCCACGTATATATGCTTGTCATTGCCTGCCTGAGGCACCACATCGAAACTCATTTTCTGGGTGGAGGTCTCAGTGATACCGAAAAATAGAGTAAGGTACTCCTGTTCCAGACGGTTTATCTCTTCTATGGCTGCCCCCAGTGCCTCTCCGTTGAAAATGGCATCGGTGTCGCCCGTTATGATCTCCAAGCGTTTACGGCGCAAGTTAAAAATGCTTGTAGCCACCTCTTCGGCCTTCTTTTCGATGGATTTCTCAACCACATGTTTCTGCTCTACGGCCACTTTCTGGAAACCGCTTTCGGTCATCACGCTTTTGTAGAGAGTAGTGGTGGTGCTGGTGAGATTGCCACCCACATCTTTACCGGCAAATTGATCATTAGTAGCTATGGAGGGGAATCTCCATGCCTCAGGCTTGCCTGTGTAGCTATCTGATGCGACAATCAGTCCCTGCGAGCAAAACTGCAGAAAGTTGGCGGCAGCTATATTTTTGCCTGCCAGATTGATTGCGATGCGGCTTGTAGCATCCGCCTCTATATATGGATGAAAATCTATGGAACTCATACTGTAAGCGACTGAGTTCTCCGTTCTTGCGGCTGTCCCCAGATATTTTTGAGCATATTGTGCATAGGGTCCTGCTATGAATGTTTCCTTCTTTGCCTCCACTACGATATGGATTGAAGTGCTGGGAAGGGAATATATCACCAATCCCTCAGGTGTAGTACTTTTTGGGACTTGTGCCATAGACTGACTGCTGCAGAATAACAGGGTTGCAAGAGCGATAATCACAATTTTCTTCATAAGAATCGACATTTCGAGTTAACAAAAGGCTAATATACGATTTTTTTTATATTTTTGCCCCATTAACCGACAAAACTAATACCAACCAATAATAAATTAATAACTATTTATGGGACAATTCTTCACACATCTATGGCTGACTAACCGCTCTATGGTTATTCTTATAGCCATTCTTATTGTTGTAATTCCATTCCTCTTGTTTTATCTCAGCAAGGCTAAAAAAGAGCACCCTAAGGGGCTTATAGCAGCTGCATTGAGTAATATGGGCGAAAGGTTTGGTTATTACATAATGAATGCGGTGCTACTGCTTTTCCTCTGCTCCAAGTTCGGTATCGATGATTCCGTTGCCGGCTGGATTTACGCCGTGTTCTATTTTATTATCTACATCTTCAGCCTTCCCGGTGGTAGAATTGCCGACAGGTTACAGAACTACAAAGGCACCATTATCACGGGTCTCGTTGTGATGGCAGTGGGTTATCTCCTTCTTTCCATTCCGATTTTCGGAGAGACGAGAGGAGTCAACGCCATCCTCGTGTTCACTTGCTTTGCACTTCTTCTGATTGCATTCGGTAACGGACTTTTCAAAGGTAATCTCCAGGCTATTGTTGGCCAGATGTATGACAACTTTGAGGAAGAAGCTGCTAAGAAGGGACCCGAAGCCCTTGCTCTGGCCAAGTCCAAACGCGACAGCGGTTTCCAGATTTTCTACGTATTCATCAATATCGGTGGCGTAGTTGCTCCCTTCGTAGCTCCGCTGCTGCGTAGTGCATGGCTTAAAGTCCAGGGTCTTGCTTACAATGCCGACCTTCCCCGTCTTTGCCACAAATTTCTCGACACCAACGGCGCTTTGTCAGAGATTGACAGTGCCAACATCACTACACTTGCTGCGAGCGTAGGTCATACCGGCGTTGTGGATGCGGCTTTCTGTGACCGTTATCTCAATATTTTCAACACGGGCGTGCACTATTCTTTCCTTGCATCCGTGTTTGCAATGCTCCTCTCCTTGACCATTTTCTTGATTGTAAAGAAGAAACTTCCTACACCTGTTAAAAAGGACAAGAAAGAGGTTCAGGACTACACTCCCGAAGAGAGAGCAGCCAATGCAAAAGAGATCAGACAGCGTCTTTATGCACTCTTTGCAGTTCTTGGTGTAGCAGTTTTCTTCTGGTTTGCATTCCACCAAAACGGTCAGTCACTCTCAGTGTTCGCACGTGACTTTGTCTCAACGGCTGCTATCCCACCTGAGATTTGGCAGTGCATCAATCCCTTCTTTGTGATTACTCTCACTCCGATACTGATGTGGCTTTTCGCTTCACTCACACGTCGTGGAAGGGCTGTTTCCACTCCAAAGAAGATCGCGATAGGTATGTTTATCGCTGCCTGTTCATATATCTTCCTGATGATTGTTGCTTCAGTTAAGCAATATCCTTCAGGATATGAGTTTGCAGGTCTCAGTGAAACCGTGAAGGCATCTATGAAGGCAGGCCCCTGGGTACTTATTGTTACCTATTTCTTCCTCACGGTAGCCGAACTCTTCATTTCGCCTCTCGGAATATCCTTTGTAACAAAAGTAGCTCCGCGTCATCTCCAGGGTATTTGCCAGGGTCTGTGGCTCTCCGCTACAGCCGTAGGTAATCTCTTTATTGCTCTCGGAGTAACCATGCTTAACTCATTCCCTCATCAGTGGCAGACTTGGGCGGTATTCGCCGCTTTCTGTCTCATCTCGATGGGAGTAATGGCAGGTATGGTAAAATGGCTCGAAAAGATTACGTCGTAATTTAAGATCATACATATATGTGAAAATGCCCGACCGATTGGTTGGGCATTTTTATTTTTTGATTTTGTTTATAATTCGCAAAAATGAGACATCTTTGTGATATCAATTTAACATCAAAATTTTCATTTACAACCCAAATGAATATCAAAAAGATAATTCTGATACTCTTGGTCGCTCTGCCGGCATTTTCATGCAATACCAACAACTCTGTAATTGATGATACTGTCGACAAGGAAGGTATCTACGGCTATGCCACCTATACAGATGGTACACCCATTGCCGGTATGGTAGTCAGCGACGGTTTCACTACAGCCATCACCGATAAAGAGGGTTTTTACAGCATCGAATCCCCCTCTTCCCATACTTTCTATATATTTGCATCCGTTCCGGCAGATTGTAAGATAGTTCAGAACTCCGAGGGCAATCCCGATTTTTACCACAAATACACGGTGGATAGGAGAAAATACGACTTTAAATTCGAGCGTATTGATGTGGAAAACGACTTTGTAATCTATGCGCTTGCTGATCCGCAGTGCAAGGACAATGTCCATATAGCTCGCTTTGAGACGGAGACAATAGCGGATATTCATAAGACCCGGAAGAGTGAGAACCTGCCGATCTATGGTGTCACTCTTGGAGATATTGTCTATTCCGAGGGGAAACGCAATTGTGGCTCCTATATGGCTGAGATGCGCAGAGTGATGTCACAGCGTAATATCGGTTTCCCGGTGTTCCAGACCATGGGCAACCATGACGTATTCTCAAGCGCTACAGAGCCTATCGTGGCTCAGGATTTTAATTTAGGCTATCAACGGGATTTCGAGTCGGTCTTCGGTCCCGTCAATTTCTCCTGGAATCGAGGTTCGGTCCACTTCGTACACATGAGAAATGTCATCTTCCAGAGCAATACCGTGTATGATTCTTATGAGGATGGTTTTACCATGGCTCAGGTGGAGTGGCTCAAGCAGGATTTGAAGCATGTTCCTAAAGATAAGATGGTGGTGCTCTGTGTTCATATTCCTCTACTCAAAAATAGTGACGCAAATATCCCCCTGGTGAGGTTGGCACTCTCCGATTTTCAGAGTGCAATCGTCTTTTCAGGACATACTCATTATATGCGCAATGAGCCGGATCTGCCGCTTCCAGAAAAGGTTCATGCAGCTGTCAGCGGTGCCTGGTGGCACTCCGTTCTAAATGGTGACGGCTCTCCCAACGGCTATGGGATTCACTATTTCAGCGGCAATAAGATTGTCAACTCCATTTACAAGGGTGTAAATGGGAAAATGGCCTCGAAGGAGTATCAGATACGTATGTATCGCGGCAATGCCCGAACAGGGGGGCAGTATGAAAAGTTTCAATTCCCCTATACGGAAAAAGATGTGGTGGCGTCCATTTTCAACAGTTCTTCCGCATGGAATGTAAAGGTTTTTGAAGATGATGTATATAGTGGTGATATGAAACGCATACCTGCAAAACGCTACTCAGGAGATGTAATAGGTGCCGATTCAAGCCAGGATTGGTGGGCAATCGGATATAATGTAGGCGTGGTTGGTCGGGGTTATGTTTCCGGCACTCGTTCCAGCTACATGACTTCAAGTTACGCAACCTGGAAATACACCCTCAAAAACCCTCAGGCCGCCGTTCGCATCGAAGCCACCGATGGATACGGCAATAAATATATCTGCACAAAATTTACTTCCGATTACGACTATTCGGATCTTAGTATGTAATGTGTAGTTATAAAGTGATAGTGAGCTCCAATAGCGTAGTTAAATAATTAACTTTAAGAAAAATACTTTAAATCCTCTTCAATGCCATATATTTCACCCAAAAAGAAAGAAAACATAGGCCTTTCGCCTTACGATCTGAAGTTTCGCGGACGGAAACGCGCCGACAAAGTTCGCATGACGGTTTTCGATATAACTCCGGACAATGTTACCGAAACTCAGATTCACTCAGCAGAGGAACTTCGCAAATACCGCGACTCTTCTTCAATTACCTGGATAAATGTGGACGGATTGCACAACGAGCAACTTATCGGAGATATATCCACCATTTTTTCCATTCCTGCCTATATCCTTTCGGATGTTATGGAGCCATCATCGCGCCCTCAAACGGAAGCATTTGACAACGGTTTTTTCGTCTCCATAAAAATGTTGGAATCCGAGGATAAAAAGAATACCATAGGTGTGGACAACCTGAGCCTAATTGTGATGGACAGAATACTGATTACATTTCAGGAAGAAAAGGGCGATGTGTTTGATCCGGTTCGGGACAGAATTCGCAAACACACAACCAAAATCCGCACTTCCGGAGCCGACTATCTGGCCTTTGCCCTGCTCGATGTGGTAATCGACAATTACATCTACATTTTGGGTGTTTACGGTGAAAAGGTGGAAGAGCTGGAAGGGCAACTTGTCCTGAATATCAATAAAGATACCCTGAAAATCATCAATTCATTTAAGCACGAACTAAATGATCTGCGCATAAACATAAAGCCGGCCAAAGAAATGGTGAGCAGTCTGGTAAAGCTGGATACCGAATTGATACAGGAGGAAAATCAGAAGCACTATAAAGAATTGCAGGACAATATCAATCAGGCGGTAGATTTACTGGACTATTATCGTGAAGTGCTTTATGACGAACTCAGCATGTATCATTCTGCCATGAGTACAAAACTTAACGACACGATGAAATTGCTCACCATTTTCTCGGTTATTTTCATTCCGCTTACCTTTATTGTAGGCGTTTATGGAATGAACTTCAGCAATATGCCCGAGCTCCGTACGCATAATGGCTACTTTATCGTATGGGGAGCGATGTTGGTCGCAGTGCTTGTGATGTTGTGGTACTTTAAAAAGAAAAAATGGTTCTAGAGTCAGTCCACATAACAAACCCCTGAATGTCGTAAATGACATAAACCCCGAAAGTTTTTTGTCTAACTTTCAGGTTTTTGTTGTATTATCGGTAAGAAAGATTTTCTGTTCAAAGAATTATAGTCCCTTCCAATGGTTCGGAATAGAGTTGTAATTGGTGACATTAGCGTTATAAAAACAACTAGTAATCGTCCATGTTGTCGGACCTGTTGTGCCTCCACCTCCGGTAAATCTCCACAATTCGGGGGCGGTACCGGCTGTTGCTGCGGGGTCCGAACCTACATCTTTAAAACACTCCTTAAAATTCATCTTTCTTCCTTCAAAAAAGCCGGGGTTTGTGCTCGGATCAGGGAAAATATCAGCTCTTAATTGTAATTTTGTGCAGCCAAAAAAGCATCTATAAAAATTCAGTGCCTGCGTATTATAACTGAATAAATTTTCCGGAAGAGAGCTTAATCCTGTGCAACCATGAAAGCAGTAGTTAAAAAGTGTTGCTTGCGTATTGTACCTAAACAAGTCTAAAGGAATAGTGCTTAATCCGGTGCAACCGGAGAAGCAAAAATAGAAATCTGTTGCTTGCGTATTGTACCTAAACAAGTCTAAAGGAATAGTGCTTAATCCGGTGCAACCCCGAAAGCAGGAATGAAAACTTGTTGCTTGCGTATTGTACTTGAACAAGTCTGCCGGAATAGAGCTTAATCCGGTACAGACTTCGAAGCATAGGTTAAAATATTTTGCTTGTGTATTGTACCTGAACAAGTCTGCCGGAATATCGTTTAGTTGAGAGCAGTTGAGGAAACAGCCCATGAAACCTTGTGCTTGCGTATTGTACCTGAATAGATCTGCCGGGATTTCGGTTAATTGCTGCCAGCCGGAGAAGCAGGCTCCAAAATCTGTTGCTTGTGTATTGTACCTGAACAAGTCTGCCGGAATAGTGCCACTCAATTGTGTGCAGTCGGCGAAGCACTCATAAAAACTTTGTGCTTTAGTATTATATCGGAAAAGCTCTGCCGGAATAGCGTCGGTTAGTCCGGTGCAGCCCTGGAAGCAAGTCTTGAAATACATTGCTTGCGTATTATATCTGAACAAGTCTGCCGGAATAGTGCCGCTCAATTGTGTGCAGCCGGAGAAGCATTTACTAAAATTATGTGCTTGAGTATTATATCGGAACAGGTTTTCAGGAATAGCGCCGGTTAGTCCGGTGCAGTCTTCGAAGCAAGCCGTGAAATACATTGCTTGCGTATTGTACTTAAATAGTTCTGTCGGAATAGCATCGGTTAGTCCGGTGCAAAGAAAGAAGCAGTTGCGGAAATCAGTTGCACTTGTGTTGTACTTGAATAACTCTTCAGGAACAGAATTCAGTTTTATGCAACCTGCAAAACATGAAAAGAAATCTGTTGCTCCCATATTGGGGAAGGGGTCGAGTATGGCCGTCAGTTGCCCGTCTCCAGCAGGACCGTCTTGGTTGTAGAATATGATTTGCGGCATCTGTTTGACGGTCGGGTCAACTTCATCGGTGGTTATGGTGATGGTATAAGTGCCAGGGCTGTCATAAGTATGATCAGCAATGCTCTTTGCAAGCGAAGCGTCTTTAGGGATGGTTGTGTCCGGTTTTCCAACTTCTCCCCAGTTGATCGTAAGTTTTGCGGGGCTGGTGGAGGAAGATTCCTTCTGCCATATCTCGTACAGTTGGTTATCCTCAGTAGTTTGGATGGTAAAGCGGAATCGAGGTTTGGCAAGTGTTGTCCAATCTCCGTTTACGGTAGCGTAGTAACGTTTTCCGGCTTCGTAGGTCATGCCGCCGACCTTGGTCGTATTGGTGCTCCACTCGTATGATGACTGGCTTCCGATCAGCGTTACTTTCACTTCGCCATTTTCGGCTATCTTCATAACGGCAGGGTCAAAAGCGAGGAAGGCTGTAAGGCTCGTGGTGCCGGAGTTTACGCCCGTTACATTGAGAATAGCCAATTCGGTAAAACCTTCCGATGATGTCTGAAGAGTCCAGATCACTTTTTGGAGCGTTCCTACTTCGGGCGGTATGTTATTTATGTTTAGTCTGACTATACTGCTTTTAGAGGTCAAGGTAAAGGATTGATCGAGGGCCTTGGCATCCATGTCACTCATAAGCAGCTTTTTGCTTAGATGTGCTGTTGAATTGTCCCCATTCTGTGTCTGCTGCCGGAAGTCAGCGGGAAGTTGTACTTCGCCGTCACCATCCAGCGTTATGACATCTCCGGGATAATAAGCCTTGTAGGTGCTAGCTCCCGGTACTACCATTCCGGAAAATTTTTTACCTGTTCCGGTATAACCGAATTTTGAACTTCCTATGTAAGTCGTACCATCATATCCGGCAAGCAGGAGCGTGTCGCCGGTTTGCCATGAGAGTGTGCCGCCCTCATCGGGGGTGTTGGAGTCTGTATATAAAACGCGGGTTTCCGGTGGGATTGAGGCCTCAATTATAACTACACCGCCCTCTTGCTCCGCAGGTTCGGGAATATCAATGTTGCGTTCGCAACTTGCTGCCATTATAGCGAGAAGTGCAAAAAAACATAGTTTGAATTTCATAATTCTTGTTGTTTTAGATGTTGGTTTTTTGAAATTCAACACGTT
>Ga0255347_1002184_pt1 | contig 28634 bp, 29 predicted proteins | sample wastewater_treat_2_FD_192479 | JGI IMG/M metagenome (GOLD analysis project Ga0255347, IMG submission 192479) | Wastewater microbial communities from Lulu Island WWTP, Vancouver, Canada - plant24 | ecosystem: Engineered > WWTP > Wastewater > Unclassified | place: Canada: Vancouver, British...
TGAGCTGGTTTTTGAGTTGAAAAGTGGGCAGGAGGATGGTTTACACCTGATTCCTGCCCCAACTCATTTTAATAAACAGAATTATGAAAGAACAAAACCGTCAATACATTCTTGAACTCTTCAAAATCGTCTCTCCCACCAGCATCCTGGTAGTGGATAAAAACGGCAAGGTGAGAAGGCTGCATTGCCCGTTCAGGGTGCTGGCAATCGTGGATGTTCCTCCTCATATTGAAATGGGTAAGTTTTACCTGGTGGATTTCGTGAAGATGACCCTGGACCTGAAAGAAGTGTTTGTCATTGGAGGGAAGGGCTATTATATCAGCTATTTCCAGATAAAAGGGTGAATTTGCGACACTTCTGATTGAAATCAATCATAAGAATGAAAATGACTAAATAACACACCTATGCTAGTATAGCTTTATGCCTTAGTCTTGATTCAGCTTCTGTGCACGATTAATCCCAAATACACCTAACACTTTGACTGGCTTCCTTGAAGAAACTGGTTCTTTCAACTTGGGTATTGCCAAAGAAAAGGAACCTGTACCATGCATTATTCGTTAGGTCCTCCGAAGAAGACCACAAGCAACTTTCGTAAACAAGTCCCTGGAAACAACCAGAGATGGTACGGTAACCACCAGGAAGTACTGAAAAACCACTGCTATTATTGCTCCCAAGATCCACACCGGGTGTCCCAAGTGTGGAATGATCATGCCAGTTTGTCTGTGATGCCATAGATTTGGCTATATCGTTTCCACTTCCCTGATAACCATATCCATTGTTTGTTAAATAATCAGTTAAAATAGTCCACTCTGAATCGTTTGGTAGGTGCCAACCTGTTGGACATGCTGTCTTAGCTGTATACCAATCATACAATCTGCCATATATTTCTACATTAGTTTCATTATTGTCATATACATAACTTCCTGAATTAGTTTTAAAGGCCAAATTTTCTGCCATCCATACCTGATTCCCAATTTTTACTACCTTATAGCTTTTTTTATTCGGATCAATACATTCATAAAATTCGACAGAATATACTTTTGTTGCCTTAGGTGAATCAGCGATAATAGTGTTGTTTTTACCTGAAAAAGCTGAACAATGTAAAATATCCCCCTGGCCATATTTTAGTGTTTTACCCACTACAGCACTTTTTGCCAGATTTTGGTATTCACTTCCCATACATATTATAGCACATTTGGTTCCAGTCGGTCCATTACATACTGCTTTAAAATATATAGAACCATCGCTTTTCAGAACTGAAACATTATAAATACCAGTTTCAGGGAATAATATTTTAAACCTGTGCTGGCCAGGCATCAGAAACTGGTTCTTTGTGCTTAACAACTGCCCTGAAATATTATACACGTTCACTTTAACCTCCTGGTTCATTGAAGTGGCAAAACACAGCTCTGCCTTCCCATTACAGGGATTTGGGTAAATAAACCCTTCATCCGAAGTAAAAGGTATATCATTCGCACTGGTAACTTTGGTCAGGGTGAGAGATTCATTGCCAAGGAGTTTTACCTTTTCATTGGATCTCTGGTTAGTGACCCAGATGCTGTCAATATTTGTCCCACTAACTGCTGGCTGAAAGGAAATGTTGATGTCCTGTGCTGTCAGACTAACAAATATTGTCGAAAGCAAAATGAAGGAGAATAGCTTTTTCATCGGTCTGGTGTTTAATCACTTACCAAATATAGTAATAAATAAGAAATTCTGTTCAGATCTGAGTATAAGAATACTTTTTGTTCTTTGGTTTAAAATAACTTGTCTATGAATTTTTTACCTTTGGGATATTGTCACCGTCCTTTTAGTTAAGTGATTCTAAGTAGAAGCAATACCAAATTATACTAATTATTATGAAATCGAAATTCTTAATATTAATTCTTATCCTTTCTACACTGACCACAAGTGCTGATTGGTATCATTTTTACCCTCATATCAGACAGGTTCAAATGCTTAGCAGCAATTCAGGTTATGCCGTTGGTGATCATGGATTGTTGTTAAAGTATGATGGAGTAAATTGGAGCAAAATCAATTTAGGAATAGAAGAAGATTTATGGTCTTTAGGTTTTATATCAAACAACGATGGGTACATTGGCACATTTAATGGGAAACTGTATCATTATAATAATGGGACTTTGACGCTTGTGTTCACAACGAAACCTTCCTATGTTCAAGAAAATTCCATTTTTAAGATTAAAATGTACAGCAGTAATTTAGGATTCTTCTTAAATCCTACTCAAATAGTAAAGTTTGATGGAAAACAATGGATTGTTTCCTATGAAGCATCAGATGAATGGGGACATGGTTTAAAGGACATAGCTTATAACACAGCCAATGATGTTTGGGCGGTTGGTGTAAATGGTATAGTTAAACGTTTTAACGGTTCAAGCTGGCAAGATTATAGTAATAGTATCAGTTATAATTCAAATTTAACATGTATTTTTTTCAATAATGGTAAAGGTTATACTATCGGTCCTTATAATTGTTTTTACTATGATGGGTATTCATGGAATGCAATTCCTGGTGGTGATGGGAAAGAAATATGGGCTGATAGTTTAAACAATATATGGACAGCAGGTAAAAACGGTATTAAGCATTACAATGGTAGCTCATGGTCTAGTTTTACCCCTGTTGAATTAAATTCAATTGAATTAAATTCACTCAGCTTCTTAAATTCAAATAATGGTTGGATTGTTGGAAATAGAATGACTATTGTTAACCTGAATAATTACGTGGCACAAGTAGTCAGCAAGATGCCAACACAAAATAATTTATGGGGAGTTTATTTTAACAGCCAAAATGATGGATGGGCGGTTGGCAATTCAGGAACAATCCTTCATTACAATGGAGTTAATTGGATTCCATTTTCTTCTCCTACGTCAAAAAATCTCAATTCTGTTTGGTTTGTTGCTCCAAATGATGGATGGTGCGTAGGGGATGGTGGTTGTATATTACATTATAATGGAAATAGTTGGCAGTTATTTTCAAGTCCGACACAAAAGAAACTATATTCGATTCACTTTAGTAATTCCTCAAATGGTTGGGTAACGGGTGAAAGTGTAACGCTTAAGTATAACGGAAGCAATTGGGTAGTCAACAATGATGCACTGGGAGGACAAGTAATTTATACTTGCGATTCAAACTATACATGGCTTGGTTCAAGAATGCAAGCTGGATCTTACTCCCTTGGTACATTATATAAATATACATCAGGCACTTGGCTTACAAATTCTTTGCCTAGTTTTACAAGTACAATGAATTTATTTGGAATTTATTTTATTGATCCATCTCATGGGTTTGTCGTTGGGTATGATACTAATTCAAGGAGTTCAATCAATTCAAATATATGGGAATTTACTTCTTCCACAGGCTGGAAATTAAGCTATGGACTTGGACCTAATGATTTAAATGCAATTCATTGTATTGATCACAATAACTGCTGGACTGTTGGGCAAGAGGTTATTTATAAATGGGATGGAACTTCATGGAATACTCAAAGGTGCATTGATGCTTATTTAATGTGGCTTTACAGTGTGTTCATGATAAATAGTAACAAAGGTTGGATTGTGGGATCAAATGGTGGTATTTATTACACTGAGAATGGTGGAAATCCAATCATAACTTCATCAATATATAGCAAGTATCCATTTAACCAAGATAGATTAGTTATTTATCCAAATCCTGCAAAGAATTTAATATACATTAATATTCTACAAAATTTCGAAAAAGCAAAAACATCGATTTATTCAGTAGACGGACATTTTATAATGGAGACACAAGAGAACCAAATAGATGTTCAGAATTTAAAGCCAGGAATTTACTTGGTAAGGACGATAATTGGTTCTTCATCCAACGTTGGTAAGTTTGTAAAACAATGAGAAAAACATTAGAAAATGTAGTTTCATACAAAAGTCGGACAATCTGACCACATTTTATTGGGAAAACTTGAACATCCCACGATGTAAGATGGAGTATACCATTCGGTGTAAAGGGTATTTCATCAGCTATTTCAGGATTACATGAAACCAGTGATAAATTTTTCATCGAGCCTCATGAGCACGTCAGTTTGTAAATCCTCTATATCCAGGTTAAATCCTTCAAGACCATTGTAACCACAGGGATTGGGCGTATGGGCGTGGGGGATTTATTTTTTATCAGAATAATCTACTCCGCTGTTTCCACAAGGTCAGCAAGCTCTTGCTAGAAATTTGATTTCTTTCTAATATGAACTTGTTTTTCCCAATTATTTTGCTTTAACTTTGAATAACGGTTAAAAACATATACCCTGAGCCTCAAACTTTATGACATATGAAAAAAGTTCTACTCCCTTTCGCAATTCTAATCTTGTGGTCAGTTGGAATTTCTGCACAAACGATTAACCCTCAAATAATATCCTCTTCCGGTAACAGTTATACAACCAATACAATGGTCATTGATTGGACACTGGGTGAATTATCAATAATGACCATCAATGGTTCAACAAACATGATTACACAAGGGTTTCATCAGCCCAAATACATAGTTACTTCTGTTGATAAATTGTCCGAAACCATTGGTAAGATAAATGTTTATCCCAATCCAACAACTGATATTGTCCACATAAATATGACATTTGATAAAATCATGTCTGTTCAATTAAGATTGGTAGATTCAAATGGCAAGGTTTTATGGAATAAAAAGTATGTTGGCCAAAACATGGATGAAAACACCTCTTTTAAAAGTCTGCCGAACGGCATTTACTTTTTGAGTTTCTTAATAAAAGATACCAATTCCAAACAAACATTTAAGATCCAAAAAATCAACTAACATGAAACGGCTTCTGAACACATTAATGGGAATTTTTGTAACAGCTACAGTGTTAGCTCAAGCACCAAATGCTTTCAATTATCAGAGTGTAGTGAGGGATAACTTAGGACAGCCAATTGTGAATCAAACAATCTCTTTAAGATGTAGTATACTAGATTCAACAATTAATGGAAAGTCAGTTTATACTGAAGTACATCACCCCACTACTAATCAATTTGGATTGATTACATTATCAATTGGGAAAGGCACTGTATTAAATGGTAATTTCTCCTTAATCAAATGGAATGCAAATTCAAAATTCATTAAGATAGAACTTGATATTAAAAATGGGAATAATTACATAATTGTTAGTACATCTCAATTGCTTTCTGTTCCATATTCACTGCAGTCTGACAATACATCTAAGATTCAGGGTAAAAATATTTCATTTAATAGTCCAAGAATTGGCCAGGTATTAATGTGGAATGGTACAGAATGGTCCCCTGTTGATAATATAAATTCATCAATTAATACTATGATATATTTAAGTAATTTTTAAACGAATAATAATATGAAAACAATTTTCCCTTTTGCATTTCTTATGTTACTCTCTATAATTTCATATGTATCGAAATGCCAGAACAATCTTCAATTTAACCAAGTACTTTATATTAGTTTAATCACTGATTATCCTGAAAAAGATACAACCATCAATGTTCCATTAAACAAAGTATGGAAGATAGAAGGAGCCACTTGTGGTTATTTGGCCAGTATCGAAATTAATGGTCAAGAACTTGTAGGTAGATCAACATCTAATTATTCCTATTCGTCTTTCCCTTTTTGGTTACCAAGTGGTAAATATAAATTAACGATAGACAGGTATACTTCTAGGTCAGATAATCGTGGTATTTCATTATCGGTGATAGAGTTCAATTTGGTATCACCATAACAATAACTTATCTTTAAAAAATATTCATTGAACTTACTACAATATTCTGCTTACAATTTTCTTTTGCACATTACATATCTGATTTATAGGAAATTTATGTGTATATTAAATTAATTAAATTTGAAACTCGATCATCTTTTAGGAGATACTGTCAGAATAACCCTCAAGGCAGGCGAGGTGTTAAAGATGTTTGTATGGGGATTGCGTTTTGAAGATGAAACAGAAGAAGAGACTTTAGAGATGTGGACAGAGGGGTATGTTGTTCCTATTAAAGATATTGCTTCTATTGAGAAAATTGTACCACAAATTGGAGGATATAACTGAGTCAATTTCTTTTGCCTAGGTAGACTTAGCTTGATTCTCAAAACTTATTCTGTATTTAAAATGAATGCAAGAGGGGGAAAAACTGGTAATAGAATCATTGAGCATCATATAGAAGATACGTATAAAATGAATGTTGATGAATTCTCGTGGTTCTTGGCTACTAAATTTATTAACGATCCGCATCAACGGAAAATATTCCTAAAAAAGGGTGTTTGGTTGAAAGTAAAATTAAATTACATCGGAGCTCTAATTTTAACGCAAGGAGGGAAAGAAATATTTACGCCTAAAGATATAAGGGATGTAATCAGAGAACATATTTTGCCATCCCTTAGAGAGTTATCGGATAATCAGTTAAGTGGTATGCTGTTGACACAAGATGTTCATTTAAATCCACCTGACCCAACTTGGCATAATGGATATCCGTGTTTACAAAAAGTTGATCATGCTAAATATAAATTTGTGGGATTTCATTACAAAAGCCAGGCAATCTGACCACTTTTACTTGACAGGGGGGATATTCCCTTTTGTCGGAAGAAGTCTAAACCTTTCCGGATTAATATATGTTTGACAACAACGCATTCAATAAACTATCTGTCTCAGAAAGATTTGATCTGATCACCTATAAAGGGAAATTTATTGCGGTAAGAGAGATACAGAATTATATAATCAACCTTCACCTTGTGGATGATACATTCATTGAATTTTGGTTTGATTGTACAGAATACAGGATCGAAAAAATAGAAATCCTGGAAGATGAAAAACAGCTGAGCCTGTTTATCGATTATATGAATGATATGGAAAAGGTAGCTTCTAAATCAAACACTCCTACTGTCAGATGAAGTCTTTGCTTTTTGTAATAATCCATTTAATTCCGCTATCTTAGATATTCCAAATACATCATCATGGAAAAATTAATTATTGAAGAGGCTACCGTTCACTTACCATCCAAAGGAGGTCAGGGAATTCTGGTTAAGGGCAATTTTATCATAACAGCCGCTCATTGCGTAGATTTCAGCGTTGACACTGGAATGATGATGAATGATATAAATCCGGAAAAGATAATTACTGCTTCAGGGATGGAAATTTTGGTGAATATTCTTGCAGTGGAACCTGTAAGTGATATTGCGGTCCTTGGGATTATAGATGCTGCTGAATTTCCTGAAGATGCTGAGAAATTTGATATTTTCTGCAAAAGAACCAGAAAAATCAGGCTTTTCAGGAAAGATTTTGAATTGTTCACTGAATATCCGGCGTATGTTTACAATCATTTAGGAGAGTGGCTTTCAGGAACAGTAATAAAAACAGTTAATGTTGCGAACAAATTGGTGTTGCATCCTGGGAAGGAACTTATGCCAGGAACATCAGGGAGTCCTGTGGTTAATGAATCCGGGGAATTAATTGGTGTAGTTTCAAATAGTTCTATCACCGGGTCAATACCATTTCTTCGAAATGCTATGCCTAGCTGGTTGTATAGATTAATGCGTTAATCACTATTGCCTGGGAATTTATTCAAGATGGCTGCCCTCAGTTAATCTATTATTTGTTTAAATTTACATTGAAATCCAAACAAAACACCTCCATGAGAGCCATATTAATAATTATCAGCCTTTTGATTGGTATTCTGTCAGCAGTAGGACAGACCAACATGATGAATTACTCATCTTCGCCGGTTAAAGGAGCTCCCTCAGATTTTCATTTTGCACCTCAATCATCAGGTATGCTACTTCAGCCATCACAATACTCTTCAGGAATAAAACAAAGACTTGATTCAATAATAATAACATGGGATTCATATGCATACAAAGAAAAAAGACATTTCTTGTATAATTCGGAAGGATACAATACTGAATGGATAAATTATAAATATGACATGACCACTTTCAAATGGGTGCAGTCGGGAAATGTAAAATGTAATTATGATTCGGTGTGGAACCTGACATCAGTTGTAACTGAAGGTGAATATAAAAACAAAGTGGAATACAAATATGATAAGAAAGGCAATTTAATAACTGTTGTATCTTATCAATGGAATAATACTTCAGGTTGGTATGAAATATTCTCAGATGTATACAAGTATGATAAATTTCCATACGAAATTGACGCTATAACTCATATTGCTGAACATTGTAAATTCCGTTTTGATAATGACGGGAAAATCATCAATATAAAATGGGTTGTGACGGATAGTATAGACTTCCGATATGATATAAATGGGAATATAATATCAAGAACACGTTTCTTTTATGACCCTGGGTATTGCCCATTTGTGGTATGTGGAATAGAGGATTATAATTACGACTTAACAAATAATACAATAACTGCAATTCTAAAGGAAGCTCAATTATCAGGAATGTGTTATGATAGTAAATTAAGTCTGAAAAATGAATCTAAATATACCATTGATAAGGGATATAGAAAAAAGGATCTGATACTTCCTTATGTTTTTTATAATAATCCATTTGCACATTATATAGACTGGTTATACACCTGGAACTTCCTGCTGGATTTCAAAATAACCGAAAGGACAAATACAAGTTACTGGAACGTAAAATATTACTATTCAGATCAAACTATAACGGACAACAATGATATAAAACACATTGAAAGTCGAATTTTCCCCAATCCGGCAACAGATAAAATATATTTCGACATAAATAAAAACACAGCACCAGTTTTCTTAGAAATCTTGGATGTACACGGAAGGACAGTTATGAAGGATGATATTTCCGGTTTTCATCAGATATCAGTCGGACATCTGAAACGAGGGATTTACATCTACAAATTATATAATCATAGTGAGACAAGAACGGGGAAGATATTGCTTCATTGAGCAAACCTCCTCCTACAGCTCACCAGATCAATTTTAAGGCACTTTTAACATTTGCCAGTCTTGTATCAGCTCATGAGGGAAAGTGCAACACAGGGGCCAACAATGCGAATTGAGGCCTATTGGCCAATATGGGAAGCATTCCTTTATGTGTTGTATGTGAACATTTTAGACAAGAAAATTAAAGCTATATTGTTGCGTTTGGAGGTGAAAAGTTGTTGCCAATATTTTATCCAGCGTAATATATGAGTACCATTTACCGGTAATGATATCAGAATTGGTATTACTGGCTGGTAGTATTTTGAGCCGGCAGTTGGTAACATTATAAACCGGCACATCCAATATGATTTGATCTCTGGGGATGTTGATTGCGCGGACATTATTTTTAATAAAGATTATCCGGTACATGTGTAACAATAGATTTTCTTAACTTAGGCCCAGAATAATGCTGGGATATGAAAGTCCTGTTAACTGCCATACTTGTGGTTTTCATGTTTTTTGCTGCTGAGCCTCAAACGAAGCGAGCTTTAATTATAGGTATTGGCAAGTATCCAGCTGAGAGTGGGTGGTCCATCATTCACGGGGATAATGATGTCCCTCTTATCACAGATGCATTGGTACAGAAAGGCTTTAATCCACGAAGAATTATCCAGTTGGTAAATGAAAAAGCAACCAAAAAAAATATCCTAGCGAATTTTAAAAAAATCACTGAACTGGCTCAACCCAATGACATCGTTTATATTCATTTCTCAACGCACGGGCAACAGGTAATTGACATTAGCGGGGATGAGGAAGATAGCCTGGATGAAGCCATCATTCCTTTTGATGCTTGTAAAAAGTTCGTCAAGGGGAAATATGAAGGCAAGAATCATTTGATAGATGATGAATTGAATAAATATTGCAATTCATTGAGAGAGAAAATAGGCAAAAACGGAACTCTTCTGCTGGTGCTTGATGCATGCCACAGCGGTGATGCTACCAGAGGTAGAAGAAGCAGGAAGGACAGTACTGTTATCAGGGGAACATCAGAAATATTTCAGATAGGTTCTAAAAGCACATTTAATGGAACAACGCCACAATTACTGGAGTGGGTTGCCATTAGCGCAGCAATGTCCCATCAGAACAATTATGAGTACAAAATGAATGATAAATACTATGGATCCTTAAGCTATGCAATCAAATTGGTCATACCGGATTTGACCAGGGAAGATAGTTTTAATTCCATGTTTGAATTAATTCAGAAGACCAGACAAGAGATGAAAGTGGCCAAGTACCCTCAGCATCCAATGATTGAAGGAAATAGTATATACTTGATGCAGAAAGTATTCTGAATAATGAAACTGACTGACACAGATAGAATAGCATATATCAGGGCCAGGGATGAATATATGATCCAGAAGATATACAGCCTTTACAGGGATGAATTCTTAATGTTCATGAGAAAAAGGCTTTGGAAAGAGAAGGACCTGGTGTTGGATGTTTATCAGGATTCCTTCATGGTGATGTGCAGTAAAATTTATGAGAACAAGCTGAATGAAGCTAATCTCACATCCAGTCTGAAAACATATCTTTTTGGTGTCGGGGAAATGAAAGCACGCAATATAAACCGGAAGAAGGACAATCTTCCTTCAAAGGATATTGATAACTTCCCGGATATTGAAGATGATGTTGATGAGGGCTTAGGTGAAGAAAACGAAAAAATCATTCAGGAGGCCGTAAAAGAAATGGGGGAACCCTGCCATACGATTTTAGTTAAGCAATATTGGGAAAGAAAAAGTACAGAGGAAATTGCAATGGAAATGCATTATATAAGCAGGAATGCAGCAAAAACCATGAAGTACAAATGCATGCAAAAATTGAAAGGTGAATTAAAAGGGAAAATTGTCTATCAAAACTAGGAACCGGTATGGATGAGAATGAGAAATTAGATGAGTTAATCGACAGTTACCTTGATGCATCAATGTCTGAAGAAGAAAGGGTTGCATTTGAAGCTAGAATGGCTAATGACCCGGAACTTCGAAAGGAGGTTGATGTACAGCGCTCAATTATAAAAGCTGTAAGGAAAGAGCGCTTGGAGCAAATCATTAGCAATGAAGAAGAGAAAATCAAGAATAAAGGAAAAATTCGCAAGTTGTTCATCCCAGTGGGGTCATTGGCTCTGGCGGCCTCTTTGCTTGGACTCTTTTATGTCGGCTACATGAACTCTTGTGAAAACCTTGCCTCACGGTATTATGCAGCATATGCATATACACCTCCTCCTTCAAGAGGTGGCGATGATCTGGCATTGACCAAATCAGATTCCTTATTTTTTGATGCCCTCCTTCAATATGAGAATAACAATACAAAGGTTGCTATCACTAGGCTGAAATCATTATTAGATTCTGATTCCGAAATGCTGGTTGCTACAGACCTGGATATCAAATGGTACCTATCCCTTGCCTATCTTAAAAAAGGGGAAAAGAGGAAGGCAACTGCTTTGCTGCAAGAAATCGTCAACATGCCTAATAATGAATATCAGGGTAAGGCCAAAGATCTCTTAAAAGAGATGTGAGAAACCGATTGGCTATTCTGCTGAAATCAAGGTTGTTATAAAATATTTATGAAAAAGTAATCCAATATGGGTTACTTTTTTTTTGTTCCCACATAAAGAGGTGTAATCACAATTTCAATATCATGAAAACATTCAATCTGATAAAGCTCTTTTTTGTCCTAATCCTGGTTCCAATGAGCCTGATAGGACAGACAAAATTTGAAAGCAGGAAGTACAATTATTCATTCATCTACCCCGAGGGATGGTCCAGGAAAGATCAGATATATGATCCAAGTGTCGATGCAAAAATTGTCGACGGAAGGGGAAATTCCTTTATTGTTTCAATAAAATCATTCCCTACCTACTCAAGTCAGTCAGCTAAAGAACAAATGGAATCCCTTTCCAATCAAGAATTAAAAGAACAGTTTGATGCAGTGTCAGGTGAAACGGAAATCGTAAAACGGGGGACTGTATACGTCGGGGAAAAAGAATTCTATTATATCCACATCCTGACACCCTATTTCGATGGCTATAAGCTATACCATAAGATGTTCTTTTACAGTGAAGGCTATAAGGAATTGGCTATTGACGCCTGTTCCATTGAATCTTACAAGGATGAAACCAGCCCTGCCTTCGGTATTATGATTTCCACATTTGAATTTTCTAACCTTTAAAAATAAATAAAAATGAAAACAGCAATTGGTTACGGATTAATTATCCTCGGAGTCGTTACACTATTTAGCTATCCAAACCTTGGTGTGGATGCTGCTGAAACTTTTGGAGCTCTAATTGGTGTCGGGTTATTTACTTTTCTCCCTGGTATTTTGTTGATCAGAAGTGCAAACAAAAATAAAAATCAACAGCCATGAAAAAGTTTGTAATCACATTATCCATTATTTGCCTGACTTTTTCACTTTGGGCACAGCGATTTGATCTGGGAGACAAACTCATTCCCCAATCTTCAGAGTTTGAATACCTGGGCACCTCTTCAAGGACCGGGGTAAGCACTTACAGGTACAAGAATGTATCCACACAACTGTTTTTCGGAAGGCAAATTGGCGATATTGTTGTGGGTGTCCGGAGGGGAATGATCACGTTGACTATTTATAACCTCATTCCAAGATCGAATGATCATGGAGTACCATCGGATATACTGAAACTGATCCAGGATAATTTACCCTTCCCGCTTGGAGAACATGATGGTGTCTACGGCATGAACATAGACAATGAGACAATAAGCATTGCCCGTGATAATAATCCACTGACATTCAACAAGGATAGGATAATGATCATGAACAGTGTTAAGCAAAGCATTCTGGAAAATACAAAGTAAAACGCCATGAAAATCATAAACAGCTTGTTTGCAAAGAGGTATAAGGAGAAAGATCAATTGAAAGGTCTGAGTGCGGGGAACCTAACTGTCATGGGAATGATATTGGCAAGTTCCACTTTCTTCAATGATGATTGGCAAAATTTTAGAAACAGGAAGGAAAAGACATTTGAACTGATGATTCTGTCGGTCATCTTTATTCTCAAAAAGGTTAAGCAGGTTCGTCCCTTGTATTACCATGAATTTACGGATGACTTATTCCACCAGTTATATCTCTTTGCCCGGCAGGAACAGATAATACAGATGTTACCTGTGGATTACACCACATTTTTGGAATCAAGGCTTATTCAATATAATAACGAGTTCTCATTGGATGAAGAGGGAATGATAAATCTGCCTGGTCATTTTGCTTATAACCTTTTGATTCACCCATTATCGGAGGAAAGTGGAATTTGTGAGAATTTGTTCGAATTAATGTCTGTTCAGGAAAAGATCCTTCCGTTCTATGAACAACTGATGTGGAATATTGATGCCATGATTTCACTGAAATTTCCTCAAAGGTAATAGGCTATCATAAGTCCGTTTGCCTACTTCAGATTTGCCAATGCCTTTCACATCTAGCCCAAAACAAATTGGATAATTGATACAAAAAAAGAAGGGGGTCCATATACCTCATATTTCAAATTTTAATTGTTCAACGGTAACCATCTCAAATGAGGTGGTTACTTTTTGCAATAGCTGAATCAATGAAAAAATACACTCTTGATATTTCTTCAGGGTATTTCAAAATTGACAGAGATTCAATTGGAAATTTCATTATTTAAGTTTCGCAAGTGATTTTACCCCACTTGCTTGAATTCAATATTTTCAATGTTAACAATATGTTTAAAGGTTTCACTCCGGTTGATCAGGGTATCCATCACTTTTTCATCGTCGATTTCAAATGCTTCGGCTATGATTCTGACCAATTCCTGAAGGACGCCCCATATGCGTTCGGTAACCGAAAGCTGAACAACACCATCGGTGGCTTGGTGGAAAAGTCCACCAATAGTTACATAGGATTTGAATCGTTTGACCGTTCCCAGAATATTGTATTGGAGCGCCGTAATGGATATGCTGGCAATCTGGGATGCGAAGTCTCTGGACTGGGATTTACCCAGGCCGAGCAAGCCTTTTGCCTCCTTGAAGTAGACTTCGATTGACCATCTTTTGGAATAATTATGATAAGTTTCAAAGAAATCAAGTTTAGTGTTGGTGGTCAGAAGTCCAGTCCAATCGCCATTCTTTGTCCGCCGGCAGAAGAAGAGTTTAACCTTGATGCCGGAGAGTTCCACTTCCGCTTGCCCATAGTAAGAACGCAGACGGTGGCTGTACCGGATCGCCTTCCTTGTCTGAAGAAGTTTTACCAGTTCCCTGGCACCTTTCATCTTCCCCTCAAAGCGGTACTTGGTTCTGGACATTTTTATCATACCCAGAAAATGGCACCTTACATGTCTGGATTTGATAAATCTGACGATATCGGTACAAGTAAACCAGCTGTCAGCCAGCAAATAATCAAAGCGTACCCCTTGTTTTATTGCATGCTTGACCATATCTATGGCTTTCTGGATTTTCTTTTGGGTGTACTCTTCAATTCTCTCTTGTACAGCTTCCGTTTCCTTACGCTCCCTGCTGTACTGCTTCTGACGCTGTTCCCGGGTCATCCCAAATGGTTTTTCAGGTCTGCTCCCTTCTTCACCATGAAGAGAGAAGTCCAGGACGGTTTGTGTTTTGCCATCAGTACGACACAGAAAAAGTGCCTTAAAACCGAGAATGGAACTATGAGTTACGTGAGAAAATATGCGACCAATTCTCTCAATTCTTTTACCAGTCTTGGGAAAATCAGAGTCGTCAACAATGAGGCAAACAGGGTCCTTGCTGGTACAGGAATCAGTTCTGACGATAATCTTCTCAATCAATTGCAAATTGATCCTGTACAAGATTTTGCGCCAATCCAGAGAACCGTTGGCCATAAAGCGGTAAAAAACATCCTTCTTGCAGGGAAGTACCTTAGAAAGGACGGAATCGGTATAATGAAAAGCATTTTTAACCATGAAGAATGGAAATACTAACAAAAGCTGCAGCACAAGCGACCGGGTATATTTACAATTGTCGCTGCTCTCCAGGGAAAGGGCCTTCTCTGATATTTTCAAATGCCGGGCAACATCCATGATGGCTTGTATTGCATTGCTGTCGTCTTTCTCAGAAAAAAATGTGCTGATTTCTGAGAAAATGTTTGTACTTTTATGCTTAAGCATTGGGTTCAGTTTTTATTTGTTTGCACTTTAAAAATACTGAATTTCAGACGATTCTGAAAATACCCAGTGCTTTTTTTATCCCTATATATTAACTTTTTTTACTTGCGAAACTTAAATAATTGTTTAATTCTTGGACGGAAAAATCTGTCGAACTTTTCCAATGTTTCCATGTACCACTGGTGCTGGTTTTTCCAGTCTGATTTCTGGGTTACATTTGCTTCCTTTTTAATGTAGATCATCGAAACTTTCTTCTCGGGCATTTCATCCCAGATCAGTCCAGGGTCTACCTTTTCATAAGATTCTTGTTCATATTTTTCCTTTAGTTTGCGGAAAAGCTCCTTGGCATTCTCAGCGTTGATAGAAAGTTCTACTCGGGTTAGATTATCTCGGACGCTCATAATAGCTGAAATCCAAAAGTAACTTCTTCCCAGGGCGAAATTTGACCAGTGCTGAGGTGAAGGTTTCTGATTCTTAAGAAAAGTCCCTTTAGATTCAAAATAGGACTTCATTGCAGTCCAGTACTCCAGGTTCAGCGATTTTGTTTCAGTCAGGTTTTGGCTTACTGCAGCCGTACGTACTGTCCTTGACCAGTCGTTAGGTTTACTGACAATCTGGAACAAAGGGGCAGGGAGACTATCCCCAATTTGATAAGCTTCGATTTCGATTCCAAAGAAGTTGAACTGTTCATCTGTAATCCGGTTCAGCCAGTCGATGGTTGCCCGATGTTCCTCTGTAAACTGCCTGGCAATCCAAATTACTGTGACTGCATCTAATCCGGCTGCATAAGTCATGATTTGACCAAGGTGAGTATGATCTGTTCGGTCCAATTGATTCTCAATCAAAACAAAATGCTCATCGAGAGTATTCCGGCAGAGAATATCAGCCCTGAAAGGACCAACGTTTTTTTCTTGTTGTACCACTTCCAACTCAATTCCTATAGCCTCACTCAAGGCTGTAATATTTTCCTCTTGCGCAAGCCAGGGAGTGAAATCAGTGGCTTCTCCTTTCCACAAAGCCCGGATATTTACTTTTGTCAGTTTGCCTATTTTCATTGTTTGGTTATGAAGAGTCATTAATATTTTTCCGTGTACCTAATAGCTAAATGCTCGAAGCTAGCCATAATCGTAACCTCATCGTGTGGTACAAGCATGTATTTCCATGGTTTGCCACCATGGGCTGTGGTAAAGCGTGTGGCATGGCTACAATACTTTAAAGCCGCCGTTTTCTTGCTGAGAACATCCGGAGTGTTGAGCTGATCTCTTGCCTTGGTCTCAACCAGATACATACATTCCTCCGTTTCAACTACAAAGTCGGGGTAGTACTGCTTGGAGTTGTTGTCCCAGTAAATTCTGAACTGATTGGGAGCCGGACGCATCCATTTCACAACATCTCGGTCGATCTCCAGGATGTATGCAAAATCCTTCTCAGTTTTGGAGTCAAACTTATATTCAAAGTGACAAGCTCTTTCAAATCCCCTGAATACAAATTTGGGAATCAGACTCACTGGCTGAACAGTGTCGCGATAATCCTTATAGCCATAACCACTTACCACGGTGAAGTTCCAGTCCTCAATCTTTACAAATGGCAGTACTTTAGGTTCAATATAGTCAGGCTCGCTCATTCTAAAAAACAACTTCATCTGATCGTAAATCTTCCCTGCAATGACCTTCCTGTACTGTTTTATCAATAATGGTAGTTCTCGCTTGTCAGGTAGGGTCTCTCCCAGATATTGGAGCGCCTGGATAGCTAGTTTATTCAAAAGGTCTGCATTTTCATCATAATCCACTTCAGGAAAACTGATCAGCTCGCTCACTAGTAAATTCAGTGGTGTCTCCTGAGAATAGGCTCCATGCTTTACACCGACTACGTCCACCAGGTTATCCTTCAGCCCACGGATAAGGATTTCTTCTTTCATCATTTTGAAATCAAATCCCCTCGAAACATCCAGGTCAAAATCATCAAACCATACTTCAACCTCTGCCTGGACCAGATCCATCCTTGGAATCTCAATAATGTTTTTTCGGAAAGAGGTTACGACCGTCTCATAAATCGCCGCTGCTTCAGCTGTAATATTTTCTGAAAACAAATTAGATTCCTGAACAAGTTGTTGTCGAACTTTTTCAATAACCACTGCCTTTACCTCAGGTTTGTCAAAATCCTTCACACTGGTTATTCCCTGAGAAGTATTCAGCGTCGGAAGTACGGTCAGAATGGCTTTCTTTGCGTCCAGTTGGGTCCTGGCTTCAGATTTGCGTTTCGCATCGCTGATCTCCTCGATTGCCGTCTCCTCCTTTACAACTTCTGCCTGGTTTTTAGACATGGAGGTAACCACGGTGGCTTTAGTCTTCAAATCATCGTCAGGAATCTCAATATAGGTCAGCTTGTTCAGGACTGAATTGGGATCCTGGGCAGCGTCTATAACCTTTTCAAAGTTTTCATGGGCTACAACGGTCAATTTGTCCACTTTGGGATCACCAGTTCGCTCGCCATTATAAGGTAGCCGCAGACCTCTTCCGATGGTCTGTTCGACCAGAACAGAGGCATTGGCTGCCCGCAAAGGTACAATGGTGTACAGGTTGGTTACATCCCATCCTTCCTTGAGCATGTTGACATGAATAACAATTTCAATATCGTTGTCGGTGTGCTCCAAGGTCAAAAATTGGGACTCCACTTCTTCCTGGCTACGGGTGGAGGAATCAATCTGCAAGACCTTCCCCTGGTAAGAGCCTTGAAAGAAACTTGTAGAGGAGGTATATTCATAAATTTCTTTAGCATGGCTTATATCTCTGCATACTACCAGGACAAATGGTTTGACCCTTGGAACATTGTTATTCCGGGCATAGATCTCCAGCTCATTTTTGGTGTCCTCATGAATGCTGATTGCGTCTTCCAGCTTAATGATTTCGATTTCCTTTTCTGTTAAGCCTTTAGCAGAAAAATTCTTTCGAGTGGCAATGGCTGGATTTTTAACATATTTGCCATCCTCCAGGGCTTTAGCAAGGCTGTACTCATACACCACATTCCGGAACGGATTTCCACGTTCATCGATCGGTGTGGCAGTCAACTCAATCCCCAGTACAGGTTTTAATTCGTTGATGGCATTGCGTGAGGCATCCGCATGGTAACGGTGCGCCTCGTCCATCAGAATTACCAAATCTTCAAGTCCGGAAAGGTAAGACCAGTAGGATTGCCCCAGGACTTCCGCCAAGCGCTTGATACGGGGCGGTAAAGCCCTACCGCCGCTTCTGGTCACCTTATTCTCGGAGTTGAATTTGGCAATGTTAAAAATGTTGATGCGGATTTCGCTATCCTTGAACAAATTGCCCATCTGATTGTAGTTGTCTCCGGTAATGATCACAGGTCGGTTGTGGACGAATTCGGCGATACCGTTAAATACATACTTCGGATTACCGGGATTACCGAAATCTTCGATCAGCTTATTGTAGATGGTCAGGTTAGGTGCCAGGACAAAAAAGTTCTTTATGCCTTTCTGCAAGTAAAGATAGGAAATGCATGCGCCCATCAGCCGGGTTTTACCCACTCCGGTGGCAATGGAAAAACAGATGGAGGGAAACTCACGCTCAAAATCGGTGCAGGTAGGATAAAAAGACCTCACCGTTTCCAACGCCTGAATAAGATCAACATCCTTTATTAACTCAAGTTCCTCTCCAAGCTGGACAACAATATCCAAAGCTTCACGAAGGGGTTGCCGAAGTGACAGACGCTGTTTTATGTAGTTGGCTTTTAAATTCATGTGGATGGTTTTTAGGTTTTACATCAGGTTAGAAAAGCGTGGGCATATCATCGCTGGATTTTTTCTTCCGTTCAGGTTTGGGAACATCCGGAATAACTGGTAATTCATAAACGGTTTTTGAGTCTGCAGAATTTTCCTGTTCTTCTGTCGGCACATTTACAATATTCAGGCTGTAGTCATCCTTGCTGAATTCGCATTTGCCCAACAGCATTGCAGGTATTTTCTTAATACTGATATTACCGTGCCGGTTCTCGCACTCCAGTTGGAATGCTTTGCAGGCAATCAGCAGGCTTTCATCGGGGTGCATCTCATCGTGGATTTTATCCAGGGCTTCCACCGTCAAAAATTGGGTGGTGGTAAAAATGTAGTCCTTCTCGCTGCTCTTCCCTTGTTTCCAAAAAACGGTTTCATCAGGCTGATACCGAAAACCTTCCTGCTTAGCCATGGCTGCCGCCAGCATATTGGCATTGTATTCCTTGCTGATCACCCAATTTCCATATTTATCGATATTAAGCAGAGAGGGAGCTAGGGTATAAAATTTAAAGCCACCACCACCTCGCCACTCGACCGTTTTACTGATGCCTCCCTGTTCTCCGTTAATAACAGCTTTCATACGCGGATAACAATGTGTCCTGGCATGTTCACCAAGCTCGATTCCAATCCATCTGCGACCCATTTTATGGGCTACAGCTATAGTCGTTCCTGAGCCAAGAAATGAATCAAGAACAATGTCTCCAATTTTTGTAACTGCGTTGATTAATATATATATAAGTTTCTCTGGCTTTGGATAATCGAAAGAATCTTCATTGCCAAAAAGTTGAATACTTTCCTTTGAGGCATCTTCATATGTCGACATTTCATAATGAGCTACACTTAAAAGATTCTTCATCTTTTTGGGTTCTCCTCCCATTTTTATGTGGTTGGGTCTAAAAGGAACTTGACTAATAACTATTTCTTCGTTGTTTTCAATAATCTCGTTTAACTTTTCTTGGGAATATCGCCATTCACCCTCTAGCCTAAAGTCATTTAGGTTAAATCCATCTTTAATTACTAATCGATCCAATAACCTTGTTATGATATTTCCCCCTGACATATCGGTGGGATCAACCACTTGGTCAGGAATCTTAAATTGGACTGAACCTGCTTTAAATTTCAATATTCGGACGCCATTTCCAGCATTATTAAATGGGTATTTCTTCCCTTTCGTAGTTTCTCCATAAATAAAAGCAGGTGAAAGTTTAATATTCTTACAATAGCTTAGAATATACTCCGTTACTGAACCCATATTTGACAAGAAAGAAGGCTTTTTCTTTTTTTCCCAAATCAATGAACCGATAAAATTTGACCGACCGAATATTTCATCACATAGTATTTTTAAATAATGAGCTTCGTCATCATCAATGCTAATAAATAAGACTCCGTCATTGGCAAGAAGTTCCTTTATAATCTCAAGCCGTGATTTCATTAAGCTCAACCATATAGAGTGTTGTAACCCATCATCATAATGCGTAAAGGCATTCCCTGTATTGTATGGTGGATCAATGTAGACACATTTAATACGACCTGAAAAATCTTGCTCAAGTGCTTTTAAGGCTAATAAGTTATCTCCATGAATCAGCATATTATCTGATTTCTGCATTCCATAAGAGAACTTAGTATCTTCTATAAGTATTCTAGGTTCTAGTATGGGCTCTTTATCCTTATCGATCCAGGTTAATTCCAATTTCTGATTATTCATAATTATCTATTCTATAAGCCAGCGTTTTGAATCTATTCTTGTTTGATGTATGCAATATGCAATTTTTATATTATACAGGTCCCCAGTCAAGATATCTATAGAATATCTGTCGGGCGCGTGGCGGCTGAATCTCAGTAAAAGAGGACGTTCATAGCCTAATACTTCGTTAATGGAGACTCTATAGGTGAAATTATCAAAACTTGATATTACAGCAGGACGATATTGATCTACACCAATAGAAATCTCGATTGTCTTATGTTTGTCAGTTTGATCCATCCCAAAATATTCTTTTACAACAATTGTGGGAATCTGAATCTGAGTCCCTCCTGCTCCTGTCTCTGTTAATACTTCAAGAAAAAGTATTGAATTCTCGATTTCTAAAGCGTGTTCTTTGACTGATTCTTTCTCAGAATAGACTTCTTCTTGTGGCAAATCAGACATTCCTAATTCAGGGATAAGTATACTAGGGAATAGCCTTTTGATGTCAAGTAAAGCATCTTCGATAATATTATTGCCACCAATGTTTTTTCGCAATCTATTTGTAATTTTATTTAATAGGGCATTATCAATACTTAAAAGATTAGTTTTATTAAATGGTTCTTTTGGATTAGAGTATGCTGCCCATATGTTTTCAAAATCAGTAATTAATTTTTCGTCTAGGATCCGATTTAGGGTTACTTTAATTACGCACTCACTATTGGCGTACAACCCCCCGTACGATAAGTTTGAAGAGCCAATATAGACTGAAAGTGAATCTTGATTATCAAAAAAGAATAATTTGGGGTGGAAAATATAATCCATATTAGATGCATTAAAGATCATAAAATCTCCACCTGGCATTCTCTCCTTCAAGTATCGTAAAACATGGATTTCCTTAGCATTATTACTCAATCCTACGATCATTTTTACTTTTTTCCCATCATCATAAAAGCGTTCGAGTTCCTTATATATCATTTTTAAACCATCCCACGAGAGGTATGCAACCAAAACCCTGAGTGTATGATTTGTGCTTTGTAGATCAAACTTTAACTTGCTTAAAATATTTTGTTTTCCTGGTACCTGATTTACGATTTGTAGTTCCATAAGAATATTGAAAATTAATAAAGAAGTTTACATCTTGAGAAAGAACCTTATCGTATGACATATATATTTCAGGTGATTCCCCTAAAAAAACCATAATTATAACCTGCTGCATTGGATAAATAACCCTTATGAGCAAGCCTCCCTACTATGATGGCAGGATGGGTATTGAATTTTTTAGATAAAACTACTATTTCTTTCGGAGTCAAGGGCAATGATTCGATGATCTCCTGCTCTTCTTCTTCAGTTAGCGTATTATCAATGGCAAACTTGTCGGCTTCAAGTTCTTTTTCTGGGTCATGTTCATAGGTAGCTTCCATTTCCATAAACACTGCCTTCTTGCCATGCATCAGAATATGCCCGGCTTCATGAAAAAAGGTGAACCAGAATACGTCGTTTCGCTTATGCCTGCCAGAAAGTTGAATCAGTGGGTTATCACCCAGCCACCTTGTGCAGCCGTTAACTGGTGCATGAGGAAGACAGGGCGTGTAAACCAGTTTTACGCCGGTGCTCAGGCATATATCCTGCAGCCTGATAAAAAAATTATCGGGTTGTTGGACCATTAGCGTCCGAATATTCTTCAGGCTACTTCTGAACTTTTTCGGAATATAGGGAGATGCTGGTAGTTTCTTCGCATCTAGATCGCCTTGGCGTAACCATGCCGAAATTGCTTCAGGTTCACTGGTGTGCTTAAGCGAAATGCGGTACGATGCCATTCTCTCTTGTTCCATATAGAGCCTTTCCCAGGATTGGGCACTGGAGATGCCAAAGAAGTTTAAAAGTTTTTCGGTTCTTTCTTCGATCTCTCTGGAAGCCTCAATCCAGCCTTTTTTTGCCATTTCGTTGTAAGGGAAGCGTTTCGCCCATCCAATAGAGGATGCCACGTTTTCCTTGGCTTTCTGGCGCGCTATAGCCTCGTCGAAGAGCTGCTGCCGTTTCATCCAGAAGGAAGCTGGGATACCTAAAACTTTTTCAAAAACAACTGCCATATCAGGGGTAATGGAGCTCTGACCAGAAATTACCTGGCTAATGGTCTTCTCTGGTTTCCCAGACCGGAGGGCAAACTCTTTCTGGCTCATTCTCATCTCGCTGAGCTTTTCATCAAGGGTTACACCCGGATGAGTAACGGTATCGGGGAAGTATTGATTAAGCTTACCCATAGCGGTTGGTTTTAATGATAATCTTTTATTTCCAGAATTTCAACTCCGAATATTTCCGCCCATAAATAGCACCCTCTTCTATCCGTCGGAATTGGATTTTCATGAGGTGTAAATATCAATCGATAAGGTCCGTCCAGATTGCATGCCCATTTTCCTTTATAATTACCAGTTAGTTCGTGGTACTTGCCAGGCATATTACGCAAACCTTCCAAACTTTCACTCGATGCTATATCGTCAAGCCTTTGTTTGTATAGCCTTGCCCTTTCGGGACCAAGCTTATTCACAGCAAATCTTGAGTCATGCGCACATTTTTTCAAATGGTTGCTTGCAAAGGAAATATCCATGGCAAAGGTAAAGAAAAATATTTACACCAAGTGTTAATAAAAAAATAATTCATTGAATGTTCCACCGAATGGTGAACAGTGCCTCGAAATTCAGCTTTTGTTCCATTCTGGCTTCAATTTCGTTGAGCAGCTCATCTTTCTTTACCTCGATCTCGTCCTGTGCTTCAAATAGCTTTTTGCGTTTTTCATTTCGTCTTTTCTCCAGTTCTTTGACAGCCCGCTGTGCAGTAACTTTCTGCTCCAGCTCGAAAAGCTTTCCAGCTTCAGCCTTCCTAAGCTTGATCTCTGCATCCAGATCCTTAATCTCCTTTTCGAGGCTTAGCTTCATATCGTCTGCCCACCGATCCAGCTTGTCGTATTCTTCGGTAAAAAATCTGGTATTGCGGTCCTTGTTGGTCTTGATGATTTCGCTTTTCTCCTGCCCGGTCATTTGATCAAGTTCTTCAGAAATCCCTTCTGGTACTGATATTGTGGATTTTATGGTAGCGTTTAGGGACAATATCATTTTACCAAGCTCAGCATCCAGGGTTTGTCCCTGGTCACTGAATCCAGTAATTAGCAGATGCTCTTCTGTCTCGTAGGATTCAATGGTAAGAACACCCATACGAAGCCAGCCCGATTTTCCCATCAGGTTTTCTACCAGGGTGATTTTCTTATGGCTGCCGGAATAGTCAAATACCAGTTCAGCATGAGGAAGGTCCTCTGATTTGTATGCCTGAATTATTGCTTGAGCCAAGGGGTGCCCGATCCGATATATGTTGGCTTCATCCTCCAAGACAACCTCGCTCTTTCTGGTAAGTTCCTGTTGTTTTATAAGCCTGTACGTGCCTGTGCTTATGTCCAGGTCTGGGAATGGATTATTAATAAGGACGAAAGTATTTGACGAATGATCAAATGAAGCAACGTTGTGAAGGGCATAGTGAGTTATTTCCCACATCCATCCTTCAAACTGGGAAAGCCTGAGCATACCTTGTTCCCGGTTGAACCGAAGCTTCTTGCTGACATCCTCGTCAAAGTTCTCTAGTAATTTATTCCTGCTGGATACCATTTGGTCAATGATGTCATCAGCTAGCTCTTCCTGAAGTTTGTCAAAGGCTTCCTGAATTTCTTCAGGTTGTCGGCATTCCTGGTAAATGGCAGCAATACGTTGTTCAAAGTCAACACCGCTTTCAATGGAGCCCAACACTTCGTCGCTTGCTCCAAATACCCCGCTAAAGAGCTGGAATTTTTGGTCGAGGAGTTCATAGACCCTTTGGTCAGCAGCATTTGATTTATTGAGGAAGTTGATGACCACTACGTCGTGCAACTGTCCGTATCGGTGGCATCTGCCTATTCTCTGTTCGATTCGTTGAGGATTCCAGGGGAGGTCATAATTTACCACAAGAGAGCAAAATTGCAGGTTTATACCTTCTGCGGCTGCTTCTGTAGCTATCATGATTGTGGCTGTATCTCTGAAGTATTCAACCAATGCCTGGCGTGTATCTGCTGTAACCGATCCGGTAACCTTATCGGTTCCCTTATGCCGGTTGTACCATTGCATGTAAATCATCTGTGCGTTCTGGTCGTCGTTGGAACCATTGAAAAGTACCAATTGCCCGTTGTAACCGTTCTCTTCTAGAATTGTAGTGACGTACTGCTGGGTTCGCCTGGATTCGGTAAATATGATAGCCTTTTTATTTGCGCCCAATTCCTCCAGTTTTTCAAAACCTTTTTCCAAAGCGGTCAGAAGTTTAAATCCCTTGGCGTTATCCTTAATGGACTGGGCAAGGTCTACCATCGACTGCAAGCTGGTACGCTCTTCCTCAATGGCAATTATATCCGCTTCAGAAAATTCTACCAAAGGCACTTGTGGCTCATCATTACTGCCCCATTCATCCTGGTATTCGTCAAATCCCTCAAAATTATCACCCATATCAAGTGTATCGGCTGTGGAAATTGTATGCAGCGCAAGGATCGCTTCCAGGCGTTTAGCTAGTTTTTCAAGTGTCCCCTGTATGGCAAAGCTTGAAGAAGCCAGGAGTTTCCTTAAAATGAGCGTAATCAGCGGTCGGATACTGGTAGGCAATGCATAAAGATGTTCCCTTTGCAGATAGTCCGATACCTGTTCATATAATATGTTTTCATTGGGGAATGGCAAAAACTCTTCCACCATTGCAATCCGGTTGGTATATCGGATATATTCGAGGACCTGCCTTCTCAGAGTCCTGATGCTGACTGGCTTCAGCCTTGCTTTCAATTCATCAAAACTATCTTCTGAGGTAAGTCGGCTAAATTGCGCCCTGTAGCTTCCAATATCTCCGAAGATATAGGGATCTATAATGCTTACCAGTCCAAAAAGCTCCATCAAAGAGTTCTGAAGAGGGGTAGCAGTCAGTAGGATCTTTTTACTGTTCTCCAGGGCATCCTTAATGGAATTGGCGATTTTGTTCTCGGGTTTGTAAACGTTTCTCAGTCGGTGGGCTTCGTCAATGACCACAAGATCCCAATTTACATCCTTGAGAAATTTTTCTTTGCTTCGTGCAAACTGGTATGAGCAGATAACGATGACCTCCTGCTCAAAGGGGTTCCGCTTTTTCTTCTTTTTTTGTTGATTAAACGATTTTGACTCAAGGATAAGGGAGGGAAGGTAAAACTTGTCCGAAAGCTCCTGATTCCATTGTTTTCTGAGGTTTGCCGGGGCAATAATCAGCAATTTTCGGTTCCTTTCAGCCCACTTTTGCGACAGGATAATGCCGGCTTCAATGGTTTTCCCCAGACCAACTTCATCAGCAAGCAAAGCTCCTTTTGATAATGGCGATTTAAATGCAAAGAGTGATGCTTCAATCTGATGAGGATTTAGGTCAACTTTTGCATCCTGAAGTGAAGCCGTTAGTTTATCAATATCATCAGCTGAACGTTTGCGTGTTAATTCATGAGCCAAGTACTTAGCTTGATAGGCGGTTATGTTCATTTGATCGCGAGAATCTGTTAATGCTCTAAATATAGATAAATTATGTTTAAGATTACATCCGCGAACCTACCTTTTCTATTACTCAAACTGAAATACTGAGCGACGTAAGGAGTTTTCCGAAGTTGGTAAAGTCCAGATATTGTGCCAATTATCACCATTTTACTGACATCAGGAAAATAATCTTTTACGTTTTCAACTGCAATAACTTAGGCATCTATTGCTTTCCGGACTACTTTCTCATAATTGTCCCATTTGCTGTTGCCTAGTAACACCAGCAGCTCACGGGCACTCCAGCATTCGACGCCGTCCAGTTCAGAAGCAGCCGCTTCGAACAAGGCGAGAAAGTGTTTGATTTCTTCTGTCTTCATGGTCTATATTGAAAAAGGGGTTGAAATTCCAAGTTCACGACAGTAGCTGGCAATAAGCTCACCGGTGAGCTTCATTTCCGCATCCAGATCCCGGTACTGTTTTGGGACCTAGTCCAGATCAATAGATTCTTCAGACTCGAACCGCATGTTGGTATTCTGGGGACGCTCAAAAATGTCTTCCTGCCTAATGTCAAGCTTATGGGAGAAAACACCGAACAGAATCAAGTCCATCCGTCACAGCTTATAGGTGGTCCGGTTGAGTTCCTGACCTTAGAAGAATGACATTTCCACTTCAAGGGTAATCTGAAGGAGCAAGGATTCCGATCCGCAGGTAGGATCATAGACCGTTTTCAGCTTCTTCTTCCCGGAGGTGACGATCTTAGCCAGAATCTTGGACGCCTGCTGCGGGGTATAGAACTCTCCGGCTTTCTTCCTGGCACCGCTGGCAAACATGCCGATCAGGTACTCGTAAGCATCGCCCAGGATATCCGATTTGGGATCTTCCAGGTTGAAGTCTATCTTATCAAGATGGGAAAGCACCTTGCAGATCAGTTCATTCTTGTCTTTTTCCGTCCTGCCAAGCTTTGTGGAGGTCAGGTCAAGATCCTCGAAAAGCTTGTTGAAGTCATCCTCGCTCTCGGTTCCCAGGGTATTCTGCTCGATATGGTTAAGGATGCGGGCAAGTTCATCCAGAATAAATCCGCTCTCTCCGGTTTTCCCGTTGCCGTTTCCCTTTTGGGCGACTTCATGGAACAGCTCCCGGGGCTTGAGAAAGTACCCCAGGGAATCAAGGGACTCCTCCTTTATTGCCTCCAGCATTTCCCTTCCATCGGGGGTATCTTCGTTCAGGCTGGTATAGGCAATGCCATCGACCGCGAGGACTTTGTTAGCGAAGAGGTTCATTTTCTCCGACAGGTACTTGTAAAAGATGAATCCCAGGATATAGTCCCGGAACTCGTCGGCATTCATCTTTCCCCGTAAGGTATTGGCAATGTTCCAAAGCTGTTGTTCGAGGATTCGTTTTTGTACTTCTGACATGAAAATCAATTTATTAGTTAGTGGTTGGTGGTCACATTCTCACTCTAATAATTATTGGTTTCGAATTTACACGTTATGTTTGGGATATTTGTCCGAACCATGAATTTATTGCTCCGAAAATACTAACTCCTCTCACCAAGTTGTGGTTTCAAAAGGCAAAAGGGCTGATTATTCCCGAAGGTTGTGGAGCCTATTTTGGACAGTTCTTTTGAATCTGGATGAGGGTGATAAGAATTTCCTGACAAATGTGAAAGGAGTACTTTTAATAATCAAAACAGATGGCTCCTGTCCAATTTGATGTCTTGATTCTCAGGTTGTTACCTCCCGTCCCCGATATCTGGTTGAACCTATCCCCCTCGACAGTAGAAAGATGAAGGAGGTGATTCTTGATACGGTTCTTCCATGCAGCTCTGCTTTTGGGAGTCAACCCTCTTACCTTTTGCAGCTCAGAAATCATCTTTTCAAGGTTGTAGGTACCTTTTAAAATCATCTGATCGATCAGACCAGCCTCGCTATCAGCCCTGTGTCGAAGCCATGTCTGGTTGTTATGCACAGGTTTCGGATTCCCTATCTGCCTGATTGTATCTGCTTCATCATTCACATCTACTTTACTCATTTCGATCTGGTATTAAGCTCGATATAATAATTCTTTTGGCAACCAATTCCAAAATCCAAAATTCAAATTTAGCAAATATGATCAATGATCGATCCCTGGGCAGACTGGCTGAAATAAAAGCCTATGCCGTAATTCATGGTCTGGCAGAAAGCTACGAAAAGACTTTCTCAAGACTGGAACGCTACTCCCAGAATGGCTGTGAAGTCAACCTCTACAGCGATTTTGCGCCTCTCTCCCTCTACTTTGAGGTTACCCGTGACGGACAGTTTGTCCTGAACGGTGGTTTTATTTATCACGGACCCCAAGATGGATTCGGTAACGGAAGTGCACCCTCTTTTTCCGTTTGTCTGGATCAAGACAAAGTTCCTGGCTGGTCAATTCATACTTAATGGTGATGTTATGGATTACCTATGCATCGGAAGCAAGGGCTATGCCCAGTTGGGAGAGCCTGACTTCCATATGAAGAACAAAATTGAAATGCAAGTATTGCTGGCATATCTTGAGAATAATTTCCCAATACTTGATGAATTTTCAGGAA
>Ga0255347_1002185_pt1 | contig 28634 bp, 23 predicted proteins | sample wastewater_treat_2_FD_192479 | JGI IMG/M metagenome (GOLD analysis project Ga0255347, IMG submission 192479) | Wastewater microbial communities from Lulu Island WWTP, Vancouver, Canada - plant24 | ecosystem: Engineered > WWTP > Wastewater > Unclassified | place: Canada: Vancouver, British...
GGTTGCCCAGCTGATTTTATAAAAATCTTCTTTTTTAGTGAGTAAGTACATGGCCAATGCCTTTAGCATTCTACCACGTTCGTGAAATGTCATTTTACGAAGTGCAGGTCCGCCCTTTGTACGCGCATAATCTAACATCAATGCAAAGTCCAATCCCTTGCTCGAAGCGTTAGCAATTACACTACCGTTAACGGCATTAATAAGTGGTTGCCCCTCGCCTTCTCCTGCTGTCCATTGACCCAGTGCGTAATTCATCAATTTATTCATAGTATAGAATAATCTTTTTAGAAGGTGCAAAAATACAATCTATTGGCATTCAATTGTAGAGTAAAATGAGATTGTTGTTAGGCTGATTTTTAATGATGTAGATACTCAGATTTCAAAATTTCAATAATTACTAACTAGCTTTTAATGAATGCTTCATGAATGTAAACATTTAAATGTTTCAACATGTAATATATTTTATATCAACTACTTGACTTATTCAAAATTAAACATCATCTTAGCATTTCAATTACATAAAAAAGCAATATGACCGAAACAAAGAAATATTTTGAGGGTCCCTCTTGTAAAAAATGTAATGAAATCCTTGAGCGTACTAAATCAAAACCGCTCGATAAAATACTAAACCATCTTACTTTGGGTTCTTTCCAGTTCAAAAGATTTCATTGCTGGGGATGTCTCGATACTCGACTATTATCGAAGAAGGATTATGTAATCAATAAGCGTCAAATTATTTGATGTTTATCAATGGCGATATTACCGCTTTATAAATGCTGCTTTCTGAATATTTCCGATTTCATCGGATAAAACTATCGTGTAGTTTTCAGGCAATAACACAATTGATTCAAAGTTGGTTATTTGTTCTTCTGACATGAGTTTAATTTACTTTTTCACCTAGGTCGAACCTAGTTGGTTTACGATCAACAGATTATGCATCCTGCCTATTTGGAAATTCACTTTAGTTAATCATTCATTTAAACCGTGTTTGGAAATATAATTAGCCTTTCATTTTCATATTTATTTCGAATGGCATTCATCGGTGAATAAGAAAATTGTCCGTCGAAGTCGGTTTGCTTTATCCGATAATAATTGAAGCTTTAATTGGGATTCTCATCGAAGAGGTTAGTGCTTCAATTTTTAAGAAATTTCAACCTAAACAATACAAGAATAACGGATCAGCCATAAAATTCTACACTTCGGGTATTTCATATAGTATGATAGTTAGAAAGTTATTGTTTCTTTGCAAAACTATCAGGTTATATTACGGACCGAATTATGCAACGTTTAAACGATCGATGGCTCACCCTCATCGGCATTCCTCTTTTTGCGGTAATTGCTTCGTTGGTTTTTTATACCGATGAATGGATGGTTCATGGCTTTTCGTATAAGTATTGTCTTCTAGTTTCCTTTTTTGTTATTACTATCCATTGGTTTGCTAATAGATCATTATTGATTTTAATGCGTACGTGGTACCCATCAGTAAAACAAACTACACGTCGTGTATTATTTCAGTTTTTATTTACAACGGCACTCTGCTCAGGAATTTCATTGCTAATAAGTTTTTATTATGATAACACTAAATTCTGGGGACTATCGCTTACGCGAAATGATTATATTTTCAATGCAATTGTGAACTTGTTTTTCACTTATACTGCTGTTGTTATTTATGAGACAACTTTCTTCTTTTCAAAGTGGAAACAGTCGGTTCGTGAAACAGAGGAATTAAAAAAATCTAACCTTCAAAGTCAGCTAGATTCATTAAAAAATCAAGTGAGTCCGCATTTCTTGTTTAATTCTTTAAACACTTTGTCATCTTTAATTGAAGAAGATCAAACTCAAGCCGTACAATTTGTGAATGAACTTTCTCGTGTTTACCGTTATCTCTTGCAAAGCAACGATAAGGAGTTGACTACTTTACGCGATGAAATTAGTTTCCTAAACGCTTATTTCTTCTTGCTTAAAACACGTTTCGGAGAAGCCATTCAGATGGAAATTGCGATCGATGATGAGTATATGAGTTACTTGATCCCTCCTCTTACACTGCAAATTTTAGTGGAGAATGCCGTTAAGCACAATATAGTTTCGTTAAGTCGCCCTTTGTTAATCGAAATTAATTACGATGGTTACGATCAATTAAGTGTGTTAAATAATATTCAAAAGAAAACCGTTCACGTGGCCTCAAATGGCATGGGACTAACAAATATTTCTGCAAAATTTAAATTGCTTAATCAACCCGATATTATCATTAGTACCGATGATAATAAGTTCAGAATTACTTTACCTCTTTTAAAAAATTAACTATGAAAGTTCTGATAATTGAAGACGAAACTTTAGCTGCTAAACGCATCCGCAAAATGGTGGAAGAGCTAGAAGAAAAAATTGAAATTGTTGGAGTAACCGACAGTATTGAAAGTTCGGTTTCTTATTTGAAAAACAATCCTCATCCCGACTTAATTCTAATGGATATTGAGTTGGCCGATGGACAAAGTTTCGAGATTTTCAATCAAGTTGATGTAAAGAGCACAATCATCTTTACAACAGCTTATGATGAATATGCTATTCGTGCATTTAAGGTGAATAGTATCGATTATTTGTTGAAACCTATCACACAAGAAGATCTTAAACGCGGTATAGATAAATTTAAACAATGGTCGGGGGCACATCAAGATACTTCAGCACCAAAATTGGATCTTGATTCAATCGTAATGGCTTTGCGTGAACAACATATCCAGGCGTATAAAAGAAGATTTTTGGTGAAGCAAGGTCAAAAATATATCCCGCTTGATGTTCAAGATATTGCCTATTTCTACACCGAAGATAAAGTGAGTTTTATTAAAACGTATAGCGATCAACGTTATGTTGTTGATCATTCACTTGATGAATTGGAGCAATTGCTAGATCCTGTTTATTTTTTCAGGGCCAACCGACAATTTATTGTTAGTCCGAAATCACTCGACGGAATTCATAACCACTTTAATGGAAAGCTGAAAATCAATTTAAAGCCTTTAGTTAGCGAAGAAGTGTATGTGAGCCGTGAAAGAGCAGCAGACTTCCGTGCATGGTTGGGAGAATCGTGATAAACGACTATTTCCTTTTATAAATGATTGGGTTTTCTCCTTGCGATTGAATTAAATAATTCGAATTCAATATGGAATCTGTATGTAAACTGCATGAATCATTATCGGCTGTTGACGGTTTATCCCATCCGGTAAAATAATTCACATCAAACCCCGTAGCTTTTTTGAATTGCTCGGGATAAATACAAGGTTTTGTTGAACGACAATAATTACCTAACGTCTCTTCAGGATTCATTCCCTTTTTCCATATCAAAGGAAAATGTCCTTGCGTGGGTTCGTAGTTATCCAATATAAAAGCTCCGCTTATAGCGCCCATATAGGAGCCCATATTTGCATGTAGCCAGTTTGGACTATAATTAAGAGGAGCAACTAAATCCTTTGAAGAGAAATTTTTAGCCGCATCACAATAATGACGAGCATCTTCGCTGAGTGATTTTTGCACAGGATAATGAATATAAATCATAAACAAACTAAATGCTAGTGATCCAATACCAAATGCAGCTGATAGCCATTTCGGCATTCTTAAAGTCGCTAGCCATAAGCACCAGCAAACAAAAAATAATTGGATAATTCTAACGGAAACTATTCCCCCGGAAGCTAAGCTATCGGGAATCGTAAATATCATAATCAACGATGAAATAACGATCAAAAGCATTGTAAATTGATAGCGGTTAATGGCCCGTTTAAACAACGATATAATGGTAGTCGATACAATTAAAAAAGTAAAGAAAATTGTATAAACTTTTTCCTTATCATAATCATAAAAGATAAACATTCGAGCATCTTTTATTTGAGTTAACAAATCGCTCCAAGGCAGATAAGAAACCTCTCCTCTATATCCTGCTGCTCCACTATTTATTCCGAATAAAATGGTAAGGATTAATCCGGGAGAACTGATGATAAGTAATTGAATTATTTCGTTTGAAATTTCCTTTATTCTTGACTTTGAAAACTGATTCAACGATAGCAATCCCATGCAAAATCCTGCATACAAAAACATTACTAAATGGGAGAAAAAAAGTATGGTCATTAGCAATAATCCCGAAGCAATATTCTTAATTGTTAAACCATTTTCTTTGTTATTTAACCACCAAACCAAAACAAAAGGCAATAGCGCAAATCCTATTGAAAAATTGAAAAATCCTAAACAAAAGACAAAATTGCAGAGAAATGGAAATACACTCCACGATAACCAGCCGTTACTGGCATCTAACTTCAAAATCAATTTTCGGTAACCTATTGCCGTTAGTAGCAGGATAAGGGTAAGCACAATTTTTTCTACCATTAATGGAGGCAAAAATCCTAACAATAAGGCCATAAAAGCATGTCCGATCCAGTTTGGTTCCAGCACTGGATTAAACATCAAAAATGAAGAAGCATTAGCCGACGATCCGGTAATTAATTGGCGAATTAAGGTCGCATTGAATAAATGAGCCGGGCCGTCGAGAGTCACAAAGGGGGTCAGACTTAATACCGGAAGTAAATGGATAAACAGAAAAATCCGGAATAAAATCTCCTCTTTTGAGAGGGCAAATTGCTTTTTAATCATGCCGAAAAATACCTGATTTTTGAATATGCCGACATGCGATTTTCATGAACTATTGATTTAGAGTAAATTACAAGTTAATAACAGACGTCATTTTCCCGCTTTACATAGGTGATTTTGGTTAAATTTGTAGGATATGAACCAATTTGTTGTATCAGCGAGGAAGTACCGTCCGGCGACCTTCGACACGGTTGTTGGACAGGCTCATATTACGAATACTTTAAAAAATGCTATTCGTAATAATCATTTAGCGCAAGCATTTCTGTTTTGTGGGCCACGTGGTGTAGGTAAAACTACCTGTGCACGTATTTTGGCAAAAACCATCAACTGTCAATTTCTAACAGAATCGACCGAAGCATGTAATCAATGTGAGAGTTGTTTGTCGTTTAACGGCGGACAATCGCTTAACATATTCGAATTAGATGCGGCCTCCAATAACTCAGTAGAAGATATTCGTAACTTAGTAGATCAAGTTAGGTTTGCTCCTGCTAGTGGAAAGTATAAAATCTATATTATCGATGAGGTTCACATGTTATCGAATGCTGCCTTTAATGCATTCCTGAAGACCTTAGAAGAACCGCCATCGTACGCTATATTTATTCTTGCAACTACCGAGAAGCATAAAATCATTCCTACGATTCTCTCTCGTTGTCAGATATTTGATTTTAACCGAATTCAAGTAGATGATATTTCTAATCACTTGGCGTATGTTGCGGGAAAAGAAGGCATAACTGCCGATCCTGATGCGTTACACATAATTGCTCAAAAGGCAGATGGTGCTTTACGTGATTCACTCTCAATCTTCGATCAAATCGTAAGTTTTGCAGGTAACAACTTAACGTACAAAGATGTTATCAATAACCTTAGCATACTTGATTACGATTACTATTTCCGAATTACTGATGACCTAAGAGCCGGTAATATTCCAAATGTACTTTTAACATTTAATGAATTGCTTTCTGACGGATTCGACGGACATAGTTTTATCAACGGATTAGCCAGTCACTTCAGAGATTTATTGGTTTGCCAAGATCAAGCAACAGTTTCTTTGTTGGAAGTAAGTAAGAATATTAAAGAAAAATATTTCCATCAAGCTAAACAAACATCGCCTCAACTTTTATTGAGATTGCTCGATATCTGCAACCGATGTGATTTAGATTATCGCGCAGCAAAAAACCAACGACTTCATGTTGAGTTGGCATTAATCAGAATGTGTACTGCAGGTAATCCGATGCCGGCGGAGGAAAAAAAAAATTCTGAGCTAAACCAATCACCAGCTTCTGCTCCTGCTCAACCACAAGCGACAGTAGTTAGTCAGCCGGTCGCTGCTCCTCCTCAGCCTGTCGCCCCTACTCTTCCAAAAGTATCAGCATCAATAGTTGAAGAACCTGCTGTGCAGGCTCCGAAGCCGATGATGCCTAATTTGAAAGCTATGGAACCTGTTGCTGCAGCGCCTAAATCGGCTCCAGCTCCTACGCCGAGTGCACCACCAACTCCTAACGCTAGTGGCATACCGAAGACCGGAGGATTTATGAAAAATATTTCCTTGTCATCGGCCAATCAACCGAAAGCACAAGAAGTAGAAGACGCACCCATAAATATCGAAAATATGCCAACGGATGCGGTGTCCGATGAGGCAATACAAAAAGTGTGGATGGAATATGCAGAAATACAAAATCAGCAAGGCAACCGTCAAATGTTCACCACACTAACGATGAACAAGCCTACGATGAAAGGAGAATTCGATATCGAATTAATCATTCATAACCAGGCACAAGAAAATTTGATGCAAGAAGAAAAGACCCACTTAATGGATCATTTACGTCGTCAATTAAACAATTATAAATTACAACTTACCACTGTGATTGTATCATTAACCGATGAATCGGATGTAGCGTATACTAACAAAGAACGCTATGTAAAAATGGTACAGAAAAATCCCGATTTAGATGATTTTAGAAAGTCACTGGGACTAGAACTTGAATTATAAAGAATCAAAAAGAATATAACAATCCAAAATAATTAACATCAATAAAAAAATACACAATGCAAGGAGGAAAAATCACCATCCAAAACGGAAAATTAGTTGTTCCTGATCAACCTATCATCCCATTCATTGAAGGCGATGGAACAGGACCGGATATTTGGGCATCATCAGTTCGTGTGATGGATGCGGCTGTAGAAAAAGCTTATGGTGGCAAGAAAAAAATCATCTGGAAAGAAGTTTTAGCAGGAGAAAAAGCCTTTAATCAAACTGGCAATTGGTTACCTGATGAAACACTAGATGCGTTTAAAGAATATTTAGTAGGAATTAAAGGACCATTAACAACACCTGTTGGTGGTGGTATTCGTTCATTGAATGTTGCGTTACGTCAAATCCTCGATTTATATGTTTGTCTTCGTCCCGTACGTTGGTTCGAAGGAACTCCTTCTCCGGTAAAAAATCCAGGAGCCGTTGATATGACTATCTTCCGCGAAAACACTGAAGATATCTATGCAGGAATTGAATTCGCAGCAGGATCACCTGAGAATGCAAAAATCATGGAATTTATTGCCAAAGAATTCCCGAAAGATTTCAATAAAATCCGTTTTGGTACTGCTGATAAAGCGAAAGATTATTTAGAAACTGCCGGAGAAAATGCAAGCGTTGAAGCAACATCTGTTAACGTAGGTATCGGTATCAAAGCTGTTAGTAAAGTAGGAACTGAGCGATTGATGGGAGCAGCAATTGATTTTGCTATTCGTCATGGTCGTAAATCAGTGACTATCGTTCACAAAGGTAATATCATGAAATTTACTGAAGGTGGATTCCGTGATTGGGGTTACGCATTGGCGGAAACTAAATATGCTGATAAGTGCTACACTTGGATGCAATGGGAAAAAACCAAAAAAGCTAGCGGTGAAGAAGCTGCTAATGCTGAACAAAAAGCAGCACTTGCATCAGGAAAAATCTTGGTAAAAGATGCTATCGCTGATATCGCATTACAACAAGTATTAACTCGTCCAGAAGATTTTGATGTAATTGCTACATTGAACCTTAATGGTGACTATTTATCAGATGCATTAGCTGCTCAAGTTGGTGGTATCGGTATTGCACCGGGAGCAAATATTAACTACGTTACCGGACATGCAATTTTCGAAGCTACTCATGGAACTGCTCCTAAATACGCAGGACTTGATAAAGTAAATCCGGGATCAGTAGTTTTATCTGGAGCAATGATGATGGAACATCTTGGATGGAAAGAAGCGGCTGACTTGATGTATTCAGGAATCGAAAAAAGTATCGCTGCAAAACGTGTTACTTACGATTTCCACCGTTTGATGGAAGGAGCTACATTGTTAAAATGCTCTGAATTTGGCGATGAAATCATCCGTAATATGGAATTAGTTTCAGCTTAATTTCATTAAAAATTAGTTCAAGTTTAACAGTTAAAATTTAATACGCGTATGGCCATTCTGGCAAGTATTATTAAAAAGGGTATTGAAATCCGTCATAAAATTCGATTGACTGATCGCACTCCTATCTACTACCAGAAAAAGGAATTAAAGAAGCTTTTAAGAAAAGCTCAGTTTACCATGTTCGGACAAACTTATAATTTTCCGAGCATGGTAAACTCGCGTAATTTTGTAAATAAATTCAGAGCTACCGTTCCTGTCCACGATTATAATTCTATCTACGCTCGTTGGTGGAATAAAGCATTGCATCATCAAGAAAATGTATGCTGGCCTGGACAAGTAAAATATTTTGCGTTAAGCAGCGGTACTTCCGAAAGTTCTAGTAAACATATTCCCGTTACGAATGATATGGTGAAAGCCATTCAACGTACTAGTATTCGTCAAATAATTTCCTTAGGCGGATATTCGGGTTTGCCCCAAGACCTCTTTTCTAAAGGTATATTAATGCTTGGCGGAAGTACACACTTGAGTCAGCGAGGATCTTATTTCGAAGGTGATTTAAGTGGAATCACAGCAAGTAAAATACCTTTCTGGTTTCAGCATTTTTATAAGCCGGGTAAGAAAATTGCTCGTGAAACAGATTGGAGTACTAAACTCGAAGAAATTGTTGAGAATGCCCATAACTGGGACATCGGAATTTTAGTGGGTGTTCCCGCTTGGTGTCAGTTGTTGATGGAAAAAATTATCGAGAAACATAAATTAAAAACCATTCATGATATTTGGCCTAACCTCACCATCTATGTACATGGTGGTGTATCGTTTGAGCCTTATAGAAAAAGTTTTGAGCATTTAGTCGCGAAGCCATTAACATATATTGAAACCTATCTTGCTTCAGAAGGATTTATCGCCTACCAAGATGAACAAGATAATCGTTCAATGCAGTTGGTGATGAACAACGGATTGTTTTATGAATTCGTTCCTTTCAATAATGAAAACTTTAATCAAGATGGTGAATTGGTGAGAAAACCCAAAACATTATTGGTGAATGAAGTTGAGGTTGGAGAAGAATATGCATTACTCATTTCTACTTGCTCTGGTGCTTGGCGTTACCTGATTGGAGATGTAATTAAGTTTACGAATGTTGAGAAAGCTGAAATAATTATCTCGGGACGAACAAAGCACTATTTGAGTTTGTGCGGCGAACATCTTTCAGTCGATAATATGAATAAAGCTATCGAAATGGTATCTGATGAATTTGATATTCGAATTAGCGAGTTTACTGTTTCAGGAATAAAACATGGTAGCTTATTTGCTCATAAATGGTTTATTGGAACCGACGATAAAGTTGATGCTGAAAAACTTCGTTTGAGCATCGATGAAAAGTTAAAAATTCTAAACGACGACTATCGTGTAGAGCGCACTTCTGCATTGAAAGATGTCTTTTTAGAAGTAATGCCTCATCAGGTATTTTTAAATTATATGGAGAGCAAAGGCAAAATTGGTAATCAAAATAAATTCCCGCGCGTGATGAAAAATCATCAGTATGAAGAGTGGGAAAAGTTTTTGAAACAAGTTATGTCGAAAGCTTAGTCTACCCTACTACCCTGCTATGTTTATTTCAGGATTTACTTTTGTGCGTAATGCAGTAAAATACGATTACCCCGTAGAAGCTTCCGTGCGATCTCTCCTTCCTTTGGTAGACGAATTAATTGTTTGCCTAGGTAATTCCGACGATACAACAGAAGCGCTCATCAATAGCATTGCTGATCCTAAAATAAAAATTATTCATTCCGTTTGGGATGATTCCTTACGTGAAGGTGGACGAGTACTTGCCGTCGAAACAAATAAAGCATTAGTTGCTGTTAATCCACTTGCCGATTGGTGTATTTATTTGCAAGCTGATGAAGTGATGCATGAAGACGATTACACCGCTATTCGCTCGGCAATGACGAAGTATAGGGATGATAAAAAGGTTGAAGGATTGCTTTTTAAATACCTTCACTTTTACGGTAATTATAGTTATATCGGAGATTCACGAAAATGGTATCGTTACGAAATACGCATAATCCGTAACGACAAAAGCATAAGGTCTTATAAAGATGCACAAGGCTTTCGTTACAATGATCGTAAATTAAATGTGAAGGAAATTCCCGCTCGAATATTTCATTATGGTTGGGTGAAAAATCCTCTGCATCAATCTGAAAAACAAAAGAGCTTTCATAAGCTTTGGCATTCCGATGAAGCTGTTAAGAAAAAAATAAAGGATGATTTGTTCGACTATTCAGCGATTGATTCATTAGCCTTATTTAAGCAAACTCATCCTTCAGTAATGCAAAAAAGAATCGATGAGGTGAACTGGGATTTTACTTATGATGTTTCTAAAAAGAAATTAAAACCAAAGGATCAAACTTTGTTATTGATTGAAAAATTCACAGGATATCGATTCTTTGAATATAAAAATTATCACAAAATTTAGTTAATTAAACACACATGAAATCTGCAATCAAAACTTTAGGTAATAGAAATATTCTACTAGTTTTTAGTCTGTTATTATTGATTTCATGCGGCAATCGTGAGGTGAAAACTGAGTCGACTGCTCCTATCGCTAACGTTGCTCCAGCTACTCCTAAATTTGCAGCAGGAACTTTAACTGAACGCATTTCATGTGTTGATGATCCTAATATTTCTTTCGCATTGTACATGCCTTCTTCTTATAAAGTGGGAGAAAAATTGCCGGTTCTTATTTTGTTCGATCCTCATGGTGATCCTTTGTTTCCTATCAATCGTTATAAATCGTTAGCCGATAAACATCATTTTATGTTAATGGGATCTAACGATTCTAAAAACGGAAATGCAAAAGAACTTACTGCTCATATCATTCAGTTAATGGGACAATCTGCTTATTCATTGTTGCCGGTTGATAGTAATCGAGTGTATTCCGGTGGCTTCTCCGGAGGAGCGCGTATCGCAGCATTACTTGCATTTAGTCCTAGTGGAATTCAAGGATTAGCAACTTGTGGTGCAGGTTTTCCAATCTATGAATGGAACCAAAATATTCCTTCAGTTGTTTGCGCTATTGCGAATGATGGTGATATGAATTTACCTGAAATCACAAATTTGAAATCGAGTAATCCCATAAAAGCCGGTCGACTTCTTACGTTTCGAAATAAGGGAAAACATGAATGGCCTTCGGCCGATGTCTTTGAAGAAGTCTTCTTAGCATTTAATGCATTTGCTTGCCGCGATCAAATTTTGACTTTATCGGCTGATGAAAAGAAAGTCTTGAATAACGATTATATCGCCATCGATAAGAGTAAATTGTACGATGCAAATCCTATTTATAAAGCTTACTTCTATGAACGTTGGTTGAAAGCTATGGAAGGTATTGCCAATGTTGATGATATTAAAAAGAAATATGTTGCTTTGAAATCATCTGCAGCTCTTCAATCTGCTATGAATACCGAACAACAGCTTATCAAACAGGAAACCGACATCAAAGAAAATTATTACAAGGCGATGGGTTCGCGCGATACTGCTTGGTGGATGAATGAAATGTCGAACTTGGTTAAATCAATCGCTTCTACTTCCGATGCATTGAAGAAATCACAATTGGAGCGTATTCGTGGCGGATTAAGTTTAATGTGTTATATGAACCTCGATAAAACATTAAAAGCAGGTGCTCGCGATTCGTATGTTTACCTCTCTGCATTGTATCGTTATATTGATCCTGATAATTCGGAAGCTTGGTTATTGGCTGCTCAAGTAGCTGCGAAGGATAATAAAAAAGATGAATGTTTAAATTATTTTAGTACTGCTATAAAAACCGGATTTAAAGAGGGTAATAGAATTCTTAATACGCCGGATTTCAATTCTATTTCTACAGATCCTCGATTCCAACAGTTATTAAATTCTATTCCTCGTTAATTATGATTCCATCTCTGCGTTCAGCTTATAATGCTTCGTTTACTGAAGAGAAATATCGTCGCTTTTTAAATGATTTGACCAACGAATTTAATTATGAAATTGAATTCCGTGTTTCTGAAACTCCGGTATTTGTCGATAAACAATTAAAGGACCGTTTGATAAATGCCGGTGAGGAGATAATTGATGTCCTTATTCGCCCCGATTTTAAAGACCTAAGTGAAAAAGCTATCCCTCTTCATTTGAGAGTTCCTAATGAAGATGCACATACTTCTTTGCTTGCAATCGATTTCGCAATTTGTAAGGATGAAAAGGGTGATTTTATACCACAGCTCATCGAATTACAAGGCTTTGCTTCTTTGTATGGCTACCAAGAATGGCTGGCTGATAAGTACCGTAAACATTTTGACATTCCTTCTAATTTTGATAATAAATTCGGCTACACTCACGACGAATATCTTAATCGATTAAAGCAAGTTATTATCGGAAAGCAGCAACCGGAAAATGTAATTCTTCTAGAAGTAGAACCTTGGAAACAAAAAACCCAAATCGATTTTTATGTGACTCGTAAATATTTGGGAATTGAGGTTGTTTGCTTAAGTGAAGTGATCGTTGAGGGAAGAAATTTATTCTATTTAAAAGATGGTAAAAAAACAGCAATAAAAAGAATCTACAATAGAGTGATTTTTGATGAGTTGGTGCAACGTGATGATTTGAATCGCCAATTTAATTTAACCGAAGATGTAGATGTTGAATGGGTGGCTCATCCAAATTGGTTCTTCCGTATCAGTAAATACATCATGCCTTATTTAAAGAATAAGTTTGTCCCTGAGACTTATTTTGTAAATGAGCTTACTAATATTCCCAATGATCTTGAAAACTGGGTTTTAAAACCTTTGTTTTCTTTTAGTGGTCAGGGCGTGATTTTCGATGTGAAACGTGAAGATTTTGATAACCTGAAAGATCCTGAGAATTTTATCTTACAACGTAAAGTTACTTATGCACCTGCTGTTATCTCTCCTACTGGTGAGGTGAAATGTGAAATACGCTTACTTTATCTGTGGGATGAAAATGAAGCTCGTCCAACATTAGCTTTAAACTTGGGACGAATGAGCAAAGGGAAAATGATAGGCGTGCGCTATAATGCCAACCTCGATTGGGTTGGCGGTACGACCTATTTCCTTGAGAAATAATTAAGCTTTAGGTGCTGGTGGCGGCAATTCGAATGCTACTGATTCATGCAGAAATTGTCCCTTGTGTGCAGCATCACAAAATGGTAAATTCTTTGAAAGTCCACAACGACATAAAGATACGGATGTCCTTCCGTTCAAATTAAATTTATTTCCTTGCGCATCTACTATTTCAAAATCGCCTTCTACTCTTAATGATCCGTTTGAGTTTACTTTAATAATTGTCGACATACTTAATTTTTCTTAGATTCCAACAACGAGTAATATTGAATTAATGAAGAAATCGTTGCTGCACACATTACCGACAAAAGTACAATAAAAATGCATTTGTGGTAAGCATTAATATTGAGCCTGTTTTGAATAATTCCAATCAAAGCCATAATATTTGCGAGACATCGCTGGCTAAAAACTATCATAGCGAAAAAAGTAAATCCTAATCCCGTCCATGGCGATATTTTATTGGATTCTTGCAATTGTGCAATTATCCATGCTGTCGCTCCGAAACATATTGAAACGATGAGTAAAGCTTTCGATTTTGGCCCAACGAAATATAATGATATGAGCCCACAAATAATATATACACTCCCTAAGACTTGTAATATCCTGTTCCTTGTATCTAGCATAAAATAATATATAAATCGATTTAAAATTAATTGAATTTACCTTAAAGAGAAAATTTTACCACGAATTAAAGATTTATTCTTATCATTTCAAAGAATAATCCCTATTAAATTACACAATTCCGAGTTTCAGTATTTAAAAAGATTTCCAAAAATCGGCTTTAAATTTTATCAGTACTTTAACGGTATTTGAAGTAAATGCCCAATCGTACATTTGAAGACATTTTAATAAGCCACGGTTGCAAGTCGTTGCCGAATGTCATGTTTGTTAAAAAGTTTTTAATATCCTCCATTTTGCCCCTTCTTTTGTGTCTAAAAATTAGCAATCTTTGAAACAAGTGCAAAGAACAATTAACTTTGCATTTTCACTTATTCTTTCCCCGCTGCTTATGCCCGAAATTACTAAACCAGCTCCAGTAAAAACACCCGATTTACCCAAGATTCTGATGTTGGGATGGGAGTTCCCTCCGGTTATAAACGGAGGATTGGGAGTGGCTTGCCACGATTTATGTATCGCTTTATCGAAGTATGCCAACGTGACCATGATTATCCCGAAATCAAATCCCGATTTTGTGGTAAAAAATCTGAATCTTATTGGGCTCAATACCATCGACGCAAAAACGCTTAGAAATATTGGCTTTGCAGGTGAAAATTACAAGAAACTGAATAAGGTTCATTACATCGATACTCATCTGAATCCGTATTACAACGGGAAAACGGCAGGTAATCAACCGCTCGATTTAAAAAGTCAATACTTGAAATCGGTTCAAATCGGGAATGAAACTGCCGAGGTTTTTCATATTGAGGATCTCTATGGTGGCGATGTTATTGAAAAGGTAACCGTCTTCGGAAAACTAGCCGCGAAGCTTGCTTGTTCTCTTGATTTCGATGTAATTCATGCCCACGATTGGATGACAATGATTGCGGGAATGGAAATTAAAGCCCAAACTGGAAAGCCGTTAGTGATGCATATCCATAGCTTGGAAGTTGATCGCGGCGGACCAAATAGCAAGGGTTGGGTTTATCAAATGGAAAAACATGGAATGGAATATGCCGATGTTTTGATGCCTGTAAGCCACTTTACCGGTAAAATTATTCATGATTATTACGGCATTCCGATGTCGAAAATTCATACTTGCCACAACGGAATTCGTCCAGTTGTCCCTTTTAAGGGAGAAAAGCTTTTCAAAGAAAAGATGGTGCTGTTCGTAGGACGATTAACTCGTCAAAAAGGTCCTGAGTTTTTTGTTGATATTGCAGAAAAAGTATTGGAATATTACCAAGACGTTCGCTTCGTAATGGCCGGAACGGGCGAATATTTCAATCCTTTGTTAGAACGTGCCGCTCAGAAAGGGATCGCTCATCGTTTCCATTTAACAGGATTTTTGAACCTCGATAAAGTGCGTCAGTTATTGTCGATTGCCGATGTTTATATGATGCCTTCCGTTTCTGAACCCTTCGGATTATCGGCGGTTGAAGCTGTACAGTTTGGAGTTCCAAGTGTTATCAGTAAACAATCGGGCGTCTCTGAAGTTTTGCAAGGTTCATTGAAATTTGATTATTGGGATGTACAAAGAGCAGCCCAATATGTGCTAGCATTGCTAAATGATGAAGTACTCTCCGATAAAATCAAAGAAGATGCTTACAAAGATCTTGAGAATATCAGTTGGGATAATGCTTCCCAAACTGTAATTGCGGGATACAAAAAGTTTAATTTAATTCAAGATAAAGTTACCTCATAAATTATATTACTATGCCTTCTGTTTGTTTCTACTTTCAGGTTCATCAGCCTTTCCGAATTAAACGCTATTCGTTTTTTGATATTGGGAAAGATCATTTTTATGAGGATGATGAGAAAAATCAAATTATCCTCGATAAAGTTTCAGAGAAATGTTATCTGAAAACAAATCGTAAAATGCTCGATTTGATAAATCGTCATAAAGGAAAATTTAAAATTTCTTATTCGATCTCCGGGACTGCCATCGAGCAATTCGAAAAATATCGTCCCGATGTTTTGGAGTCGTTTAAAGATTTAGCAAAAACTGGTTGCGTAGAGTTTCTTTCTGAAACTTATTATCACTCGTTGAGCTTTATTTTCTCGAAAGATGAATTCCGTCGTCAGATAGAAATGCATAGAGCGAAAATTAAAGAGCACTTCGGACAAACACCTAAAATTTTTAGAAATACGGAGTTGATTTATAATAATGAATTGGCTTCTGTTATTGAAAAAATGGGATTCAAAGGAATTCTTTGCGAAGGTGTTGATCGTTTGTTGAATGGTAGAACGCCAAACTATTTGTATCAACCTGCCGGTTCTTTAAAAATCAAGACCTTTCTAAAAAATTATAGTCTTTCGGATGATATAGCTTTCCGCTTTAGCGATCGTAATTGGAAAGAATGGCCGCTACAAGCGGATACTTTTGCAAGTTGGGTACATCAAATTGCAGGTAATGGTGAAGTCCTTAATTTATTTATGGACTATGAGACATTCGGAGAACATCAATGGGAAGAAACCGGAATATTCGACTTCCTTGACTATCTACCGAAAGAAATTATGTCGCATAGCGATTTTGATTTCAAAACACTTTCTGAAGCAGCCGACTCTTATAAAGTCCGTGATATCTATGATGCTCCCGACTTTATCAGTTGGGCGGATGCTGAACGTGATTTAAGTGCTTGGTTAAGTAATACGATGGAGAAAGAAGCTGCAAAAAGAATTTATGCACTGGAAGATCGAGTTATAAAATCAGAAAATAAGGACTTAATAGAAGTTTGGGGTAAGCTACAAACAAGCGACCATTTTTACTATATGTGTACTAAATTCTGGAGTGATGGCGACGTTCATAAATACTTTAGTCCGTATGATTCACCTTATGATGCTTACATTTATTACATGAATGTTTTGGCCGATTTTGAATCAACCATCGAATTGTTTTACAAAGACAAAAAAGAGGCGAAGAAATTAGAAAAGAAAAAAGAATCAGTAGAATAAGAGACTAAAATAAAGCATCGCAATGGCGAGCGGACATATTGATCACGACAAGGTTACGGCAGCGGGTCTGTTGGTAACATTAGGTATCATCTTTGGTGATATCGGCACTTCCCCACTCTATGTAATGAATGCCATCATCGGCAATAGAGTGATTGATGCAAGTTTAGTGTTAGGCGGAATTTCATGTATCTTCTGGACATTAACTCTTCAAACAACGTTAAAGTATATTGTACTTACGCTTCGCGCCGATAACAAAGGTGAAGGTGGTATTTTTTCACTTTATGCTTTGGTGCGTAAAATGCATATAAAATGGTTAGCAATACCTGCAATGGTTGGTGGTGCGGCATTGTTGGCCGATGGTATTATCACGCCTCCTATTTCCGTTGCTTCAGCTATCGAAGGATTGCAAGTAATCAATCCAGAAATACAAACGATACCAATAGTAATCGGTATAATATTTTTGCTATTCTTTATTCAGCAATTTGGAACAAAGTTCGTGGGACGATTTTTTGGTCCAATAATGTTAGTATGGTTTAGTATGCTTTTTATCTTAGGATTCAAAGAAGTAATTCATACTCCGTCGGTATTTAAAGCGATTAATCCCTATTATGCATATCAATTGCTCACCGTGTACCCTAATGGATTTTGGTTATTGGGTGCAGTATTCCTTTGTACTACCGGAGCCGAAGCATTGTATTCCGACTTAGGACATTGCGGAAGAAATAATATTCGGATCAGTTGGATATTCGTGAAAATTGCACTCCTGATAAACTACTTCGGACAAGGTGCTTGGTTACTTGAACATGCAGGAACGACACTCGACGGATTAAAACCATTTTATGTGTTAATGCCTCGAGGATTCCTTCCTTTTGGAATTGCGATTGCTACGGCAGCAGCGATTGTTGCCAGTCAAGCTTTAATTAGCGGAACATTTACGCTAATTAATGAAGGAATGCGAATGGATTTCCTTCCTAAAGGTAGAATAGAATATCCTACAGATCTCAGGGGACAATTATACATACCGACTATCAACTGGTTATTATGTGCAGGATGTATTGGAATAGTACTGTATTTCCGTGAATCCGGTAAAATGGAAGCAGCGTATGGATTAGCAATTGTTTTAACAATGCTCATGACAACAACACTTTTAACGTATTATTTGTTCATGAAGAAATATCCTCGTCCTCTTATAGCATTAGTTATGTTGACATTCTTATCAATCGAAATAGCATTCTTAATAGCCAATCTCGATAAATTTGAACATGGTGGATATGTTACGGTAGCTATTGCAACTGCTATTATTTTCATCATGTATGTTTGGTATGATGCACGTAAAATCAGGACAGCCCTCGTTGAATTTGTAAAACTGGATAAGTATTACGATATATTGGCTGATGTAAGTAAAGATGAAACTATTCCGAAATATTCTACTCACTTAGTTTACTTAACAAGTGCTTACAAAGATGATGAAGTTGAAAGTAAGGTGATTTATAGTATCCTTCAAAAGCAACCTAAACGTGCTGACGTGTATTGGTTAGTTCATCTTGATGTTTTAGATGAACCCTATACAATGGAATATAAAGTTCGCGAATTGGTGAATGATAAAGTAATTCACATTCGTTTCCGACTAGGATTTCGTATTGAACCACGCATCAATTTAATGTTCCGTCAAGTGGTTGAAGAGTTAGTGAAGAATAAAGAAGTGGATATCACTAGTCGTTATGCTTCCTTAAATCGTCAACATTTAATTGGTGATTTCCGATTTGTGGTTATGGAGAAATATCTTTCTTATGAGAATACTTTGAACTTGTATACCAAGTTTATCTTGAATATTTACTTCCTTATGAAAAAGTTAAGTCTTACAGAGGAAAAAGCATTCGGACTTGATACAAGCTCGGTTACTGTTGAGAAGGTACCATTGATTGTTTCTCCTCCTAATACGTATAAATTTACACGTATCTAATCTTACTTTTTCAGTCTATTGTAATGACAAAAGAAGAAGCTTTAATACAAATCCAGCAATTAAGTAAGGAAATTGAAAATCATAATTTCCTATACTATCAGCAGTCAACGCCCGTAATTTCCGATTTCGAGTTCGATCAGTTGATGAATAAATTAATCGCATTGGAAAAAGAATTCCCAGATTTAATTCAACCGGATTCTCCTACCATGCGTGTTGGTGGAACAATCACCAAGGAGTTCAAAACTGTCACTCATAAATACCCAATGATGTCGTTGGGTAATACTTACTCTGAAGAGGAATTGAATGAGTTCGATGAAAGGATCAGAAAGATTCTTCCGGGTGAGAAAATAGAATATGCTTGCGAACTTAAGTTTGATGGAGTTGCTATCGGAATTACATATAAAAACGGACAGATTACTCAAGCGGTAACGCGAGGTGATGGCGTGCAAGGTGATGATGTTACCGTTAACGTAAAGACGATTCGCACTATTCCATTGAAATTAAAAGAAAAAAAATCGAACGACTTGTTCGATGCTAGTTCTACATACCCTGATGAATTCGAAGTGCGTGGTGAAATAATAATGCCGCGTGCTGTTTTTGAAAAGATTAATGAGGAAAGAGTTGATATTGGTGAAGCTCCATTTGCAAATCCTAGAAACTGCGCTTCAGGCACTTTGAAAATGCAAGATAGTAGCGAAGTGGCTAAGCGTCGCCTCGATTGCTTCCTTTATGGCTATTACGGGACTCCCCTATTCCAAAATCATTTCGATGCGATGAATGGAATTGCTGATTTCGGATTCCAAGTTTCTGAGCATCGTAAATTATGTTTTTCTATTAATGAGGTAATGGAGTATATCCATTATTGGGATAACAAGCGTGATGATTTACCTTTCGATATCGATGGTATTGTAATTAAAGTAAACTCTTATCGTCAGCAGGAAGAACTTGGATTTACAGCCAAATCTCCTCGGTGGGCTATTTCTTATAAGTATAAAGCTGCTTCTGTAGCTACAAAACTTGAGGAGGTTACCTATCAAGTCGGTAGAACTGGTGCAATTACTCCTGTAGCTAATTTAACTCCTGTCTTGTTAGCAGGAACTACTGTAAAACGTGCTTCATTGCATAATGCCGATCAAATTGCAAAACTCGATTTGCATGTGCATGATACTGTTTTTGTTGAAAAAGGCGGTGAGATAATTCCTAAAATAACCGGCGTCGATATCTCTAAAAGAGAAGAAGGCTCATCACCTATCGTCTATATAACAAATTGTCCCGAGTGTGATACTCTCCTGCAAAGAAAAGATGGTGAAGCGCAACATTATTGCGTAAATGAAGAAGGTTGTCCGCCGCAGATAAAAGGTAAAATTGAGCACTTCACGGGCCGAAAAGCAATGAACCTCGAAGGACTAGGAGCTGAAACAATCGACTTGTTTGTAGAAAAAGGATTAATCCACAATATTTCAGATATATACAGTATTAATAAAGAAAGTATTTTGCAATTAGATCGATTTGGAGAAAAATCGGCGCAGAATATTATGGATGGTATCGAAAAATCAAAAGAAGTACCATTTGAAAAGGTACTCTTCGCTATCGGTATTCGTTATGTAGGTGATACGGTAGCTCGTAAGTTGGCTCGTCATTTTAAGTCGATAGATGCAATAAGAAGTGCTACGCTCGAACAATTAACCGATGCTCCTGAAGTGGGAGCTGTGATTGCTGGAAGTGTAATCGATTTCTTTAGCAAACCGGCGAATCAATTATTGGTTGATCGATTGAAAAGTGCCGGACTCCAATTTGAATTAAAGGCAGATGCATTACCTGTTTCATTAGGGAATCAACTTGAAGGTAAAATTGTTGTTGTAACAGGAACTTTCGAGCGTCATTCCCGCGATGAATTAAAACAATTAATTGAACAGCATGGAGGTAAAAATGGAAGTTCAGTATCTAAAAAGACAACCTACCTCTTAGCCGGTAGCGATAGCGGTCCCTCTAAAACCGATAAAGCTCGCGAGTTGGGTGTTCAAGTGATATCAGAATCCGATTTTGAAGCCCTTATTTCAGGATAAAAATTAACTTTACAGTTCTATCCGTTAAAATGAAGAAAACCTTCCGACATAAAATTGCCCATTATCTGTTTTTGCGTGAGTTTAGAACGAGCCACGCAACGCATCAGATGATTACGTTCGAGAGAGCTAAATCTATCGGTATCTTGTACGATTCTACCAATGAAAAGCATTTTGAACTAGTTAAAAAATATGTGAAGGAAATGCGCGAGACGCATCATAAGGATGTTTTAGCATTGGGTTATTATGATCAGAAAGAACTTCCCGCTATGCGTTTCTCTAAATTGGGATTAGATTTCTTTACTAAAAAGGATCTCAATTGGCATTTCAAACCGATGGCTTCTGTAGTTAAGAGTTTCGTAAACCGCGATTTCGATTTGTTAATCGATTTGCATACCGGTAATTCAATTCCCTTTCGTTATATAGTTGCGTCGTCTCGTTCTAAATTTAAAATTGGTAAGTACGATAAAGCTGCCGAACGATTCTACGACTTTATGATCAGCACCGGAGATCACATGACTTTGCCACAATTTATCGATCACGTTAATCATTATCTAAAGCTCTTTAAGCATGAGCCTGCTAAATAAATTAAAAGGTACCGGAGTAGCATTAGTCACTCCTTTTACAAAGAATCATGAGGTCGATTTTAACGGCTTAACAAATCTTGTTAAATATGTTATTAAAGGCAAATGTGAATATGTTGTTGTATTAGGCACAACAGGAGAAAGTGTTACGCTTACAAAGGATGAAAAAGCTGCAGTAACTAATACCGTTGTAAAAGCAGCTAAAGGAAAAGTTCCTGTAATTCTTGGTGTTGGTGGTAATAATACTCAGGAAGTTTTGCATGCTCTAAAAACTACTGACTTCACCGGAATCGATGCAATTTTATCTGTTTCGCCGTCTTATAATAAACCTTCACAAGCAGGAATTGTTGAGCATTTTAAGTTGGTTTCAAAAGCATCTCCTGTGCCGGTGATTCTTTATAATGTTCCGGGACGTACTGGTTCAAATATGTCGCCTGCTACCACTCTTAAAATTGCGCGAGAATGTAAAAACGTTATCGCTATTAAAGAAGCAAGTGGAAATGTTGAACAGGTAATGTCGATTATTCAACATGCTCCAGAGAACTTTTTAGTGATTAGTGGCGATGACGGTATCACGTTACCGTTAGTAGCTGCCGGTGCAGTTGGAGTTATTTCTGTTGTTGCAAATGCTTATCCTCTCGCCTGCTCTTCTATGGTGAGGTCAGCATTAAAAAACGACTTCGCTAAATCACGTAAATTCCATTACGGCTTTTACGGATTAATTCCTATGCTCTTCGAAGAAGGAAATCCCGCAGGAGTAAAAGTGGTACTTAAACAATTAGGAGTTTGTGGTGATGATGTTCGTATGCCATTAGTTAAAGTTAGTAAGGATCTCGAAAAGAGAATATTGACTTTTGTGAAATCTTATAAAGCTTAATCATGCCAATCATTATCAATTTATCAAAGGATGAGTATTCAATTACTTCTGATCCCGATAAATTTGATTATGATGCCATTTTTAATTTCTTAAGTGTGCAATCGCATTGGTCAAAAGGAATTTCGAGGGATCTTATTAAAAAGTCGATCGAAAATTCTACAACCTTTGCAGTTTTTCATCAGCAACGCCAAGTCGGTATGGCGCGAATCATTACCGATTATGCAACTATCGTTTATCTCGGAGATGTTTTTATCGATCCAGAATACCGCGGTAAAGGATTGTCTAAATGGTTAATGGAAGTAATTACTTCTATTCCTGAATTGCAGGGTATGCGTCGTTGGTTCTTAACTACAAAAGATGCTCATTCTTTGTATGCGAAAACTGGCTTTAAGGCCCCACTCTATCCCGAGCGATTTATGGAGATTTTTAATCCCGATGTTTATAAGAAAGAGAACTGATTCTCATCCTTTTCAGTAGAATTTTTCTACGCTTTAGCTTTTATTTAACAAGGTATTGAGGCTTTCTCCTTACATTTGAATTTCCAAACAATCTTACTATGAAAATAACTTTACGTTTATTTCTGTTGATCTTGCTTTGCAGTTTTCAAACTAAAGCTCAAGTCAATCTTACCAAACTTGGACATATCGATTATGCTCCAGAAACTGTTGCCGGTGTATGGCATTATGTTGATAGCTCAGGACATGAATATGCTCTAGTAGGGGCTAGTAATCGCGTTTCTATTGTTGATGTAAGCAATCCTTCAAATCCTTTTGAAGTACAAAGCGTTCCTGCCCTTGCCGGTCAATCGAGCTTATGGCGTGAATTAAAAACAGCTGGTCATTATGCTTACGCAGGTAGCGAAGGTGGCGGTGGTATAATCGTAATCGATTTAAGTAACTTACCGGGTCCCGTTACTTCGTATCATTGGTATGGAGATGGAGCAATCGCAGGTCAATTACAAACTTCTCACACCATTGCTGTAACTGACGGATATCTCTATGTATTCGGATGCCAACAGGTGGCTAATGGCGGTGCCATAATTGCTAGCCTCGCAGATCCTTATCACCCAACGTATGTAGGGCAATACGATCAAAATTATGTGCATGATGGTTATGTTCGTAACGACACATTATGGGCTGGAGAAATTTATGCAGGTCAGTTTAGTGTGGTTGATGTGACGAATAAAGCGAATCCCGTTTTATTAGCTACTCAACAAACTCCAGGGCAATTTTGTCATAACACATGGTTATCTGATAACAGCAAATATTTATTCACTACCGATGAGTTAAACAACGTTCCTTTGGGTTCATTCGACATTACCGATTTAAGCAATATCACCTTACTGGCAACCTATTTCACAGATAGCATGCCGAATGAAGAAGTTCACAATGTAAGAGTATTAAATGATTATTTAATCAATCCGAGTTATGGTAGTCAATTAGTAATTTGTGATGCTAGCCACCCAGATAATATTGTTGAAATTGCCAACTATGAAACAGGAGGATTTCTCGATTGGGATGCATCACCTTATTACCCTTCAGGAATAATTGTTTCGACAGATACTTATGGCGGATTCGATGTTTTTCAACCAAATTATATTAGAGCTTGTTACCTAGAAGGTAATGTTACCGATTCAATAACGACTAGTGCTTTAAATGGCGTAACTGTTAAAGTTGCAGCACTAAATAAAACTATTGCAACTAATTTGTTAGGGGATTTCAAAACAGGTTCAGTTCACAATGGATTATATGATGTTGAATTCAGTAAAGCCGGATATATCACTAAGAAAATTCAAAATGTTTCATTATCAAATGGTGTTCTAACACAATTAAATGTTCAATTAGTTCCGTTTTATGTTACAGGCACTGTTACTGAAGCTTCTACTGGAAATCCTATCGCAAATGCAACCGTTTATATTTATAATTCTAATACGCAAGTTACTGCAACTACCGATTTTAATGGAGTGTATTCTGTTGGTGGAATTCTTTCCGGAAGCTATGAAGTAACTGCCAGTAAATGGGGATTTGTTTCTGCCTGTCAAACTGTTGCTTTAGATGGATCAGGTCCGGTGAATTTTAGTTTAACACCAGGCTATTACGATGATTTCACAAGTGATAATAATTGGTCGGTTTTATCGACTGCATCAACAGGCCAATGGACAAGAGTTATTCCTGCAGGAACAACATTTAACGGGTCTTTATCAAATCCAAATGTCGATGCTTCTAACGATTGTGGAAATGAATCTTATGTAACAGGAAATATAGTTGGGTCTTCCCCTAACACCGATGATGTAGATAATGGATACACTCAATTAATGTCACCATCATTAGATCTTTCAACTTATGCAAATCCTTATATCAGCTACAGCCGTTGGTTCTACATTCAAAATGGCGTACCTGCATCAAATGTTGATACACTATATATCAAAATTACTGATGGAATAACTACCGCAATTGTAGATTATGCAACGGCAGGTTCAATCGGTAATAGCACATGGGTGCAAAATAGTATTCGTGTTGCCGATTATTTCCCGCCTTCAAATAATATTAAATTAATTGCTTTAATCGAAGATAAAGTTGGAAGTGGAAATATCGTAGAAGCAGGCTTTGATCATTTTTTTGTAACAGATATGGTTGGAGTAAATGAAGTTCAAAATTCATCAGTTATCTCATGTTCTCCTAACCCATTTGCTAATGCTTTAACTTTATCGATAAAATCAGGTAACATCAACGATTATAAAAGTTATTCATTAAGCGATGTAAGTGGAAAAATAATTCTTTCTAATTCCATTTCATCTTCTTCATTCGAAATTACAGGTAGCAACAAACTTTCTGAAGGACTATATTTTGTTACGGTTTATAAAAATGATGGATCCACTCAGACAATAAAAGTGGTTAAGTCGAAATAAAAAACACAAAAAATGCTGAAAGCGGATCGATCATTACGTCGGTCCGCTTTTTTGTTTTTACACCAATATATTTTGGCCTTTTTAAGTTTAAAATCGCCTTTTTCTTTGTCGGGTGACCTTTCTTTGTAAATTTGGAAGGAATAATGATTATGAAGAAAAGAATATTTCTTGTAATTGCTTGTATAACAACTAGTTTACTAGGATTCAGTCAAAACAATCAAGGACTAAAACCTACCGTAAGCGAGCGATTTGACAAGCTCTTCCTTAGTGAGAACTTTGATAGTTCGGGGACCTACTGGACGACACTTTCCAACTCCGAAAACCTAATTCTCGTTCAGGATGGTGAATATATTATGCAAAGAAAGGCTCCTGCCTCCCCTTTTGCCGTGATCGGAAGTTTTAAAAACAACCTCACTTCCTTTCGTTTAGTTACATCATTAAAATTGCAAAAAGCAAATACCGATGATGGAAGTTTAGGAATAATCTTTATGGCGCAAGCAGGCGGCCAAGGTGGATTTATTTTCGAGATTAATAAATTGCAACAATATCGCTTGCGACAAATCAGCAGTGGAATTTATCGCTACTTAACAGGTGATGCAAAAACAGGTGGATGGATAAAATCAACTGTCCTAAAACCAATCGGTTTGCCTAATTTATTCGAAGTTAGAACTGCAGAAAAAAATTATGATTTGTATTTGAATAATGTGCTCATAATTTCTTTCAGTGAAATAGCTTACAAATCTGGTGATATCGGTTATATCGTTGGACCGGCTAGTAAAGGAAGCATCGACTTTTTATATCTCTTCACCAATCAAAAAGGAAATGATGGAGAAATTCCTAATTCAACGGTAAGTGAAAATGGTGATTCTTCACCCGACAATGATATAATGGCATTAGCTGAATCGATTATCGGATTGAAAACGCAAATCAATAGACTTACAGAAGAAAACGAAGATCTAAAACAAATTATTTCTTCAATGAAATCGGCAGAAAAAGACAATGCCAGTTCAAAAGCCGAAGCAGACAAAAGCATTAAAAAGTTAGAAAGTCAAATTAAGAAGAATCAAGCATCATTTGATTCTCTTTTAAAAGTAAATGAAGAGTTATACAAATACAAAGAGTTGGTAAAAGGAAATGATAATGGAGATATCGTAATTAATCTTTCGAAAAGTTTAAAGGCCGAGAAACTAAAAAATGAAGCCTTAATTAAACAAAACCAAGAGTTAAAAGACAGCCTTCAAAATAATCCTTCAGCAAAAAAGAATCAGCCATCAAAACCTGATTCTTCGAAGCCAAAAGAAAGTAATGGTGGATTTGTTCTGCCTAAAGAAAATCCCTGATCAATTTTAAAAATATCAACCATGTCGGTACATACAGATATTAAAAAAATTACAACGCATACTTTGCTTGAAATGAAACGCAAAGGAGAGAAAATCTCTATGCTAACTGCTTATGATTATAGTCTTGCGAAGATTATTGATACTGCTGGAATGGATGTAATTTTAGTAGGCGATTCAGCTAGTAATGTAATGGCAGGACATGAAACTACTTTACCAATTACATTGGATCAAATGATCTATCATGCAGCATCAGTTGTTAGAGCAGTACATCGTGCATTAGTAGTGGTCGATTTGCCTTTCGGGTCGTATCAAGGAAACTCGAAAGAGGCATTGAACTCTGCAATTCGCATAATGAAAGAAACTGGTGCGCATGCAATAAAGATGGAAGGTGGAAGAGAAATTAAAGAAGCGGTTGAGCGTATTTTAACTGCTGGAATTCCGGTTATGGGTCACTTGGGACTAACGCCTCAATCTATTTATAAATTCGGAACCTATGTTGTTAGAGCCAAAGAAGAACAAGAAGCACATCGTTTACAAGAAGATGCATTGCTTTTAGAAGATATCGGATGCTTTTCAATTGTCTTGGAAAAAATTCCTGCGAAGTTAGCCACCGAAGTATCGGCAAGTTTAAAGATTCCTACAATAGGTATTGGAGCGGGTAATGGAACCGACGGACAAGTACTGGTGCTACACGATATGTTAGGTATCAATAAAGATTTTAATCCTCGTTTCTTACGAAGATATATGAATCTTTTTGAAGAAATTCAAAATGCTACGGAGCAATACATCAGTGATGTAAAATCGAAAGATTTCCCTAACGAAAAAGAGCAATATTAATTTAAGAATTTTAGCGTGAGTGTTTACAAAAAGCCTGATGTAATCTTTGAAGATAATCATCTAATCATCGTCAATAAAAAGCCTGGTGAAATTGTGCAGGGCGATAAAACTGGCGATGCTCCGATGAGTGATCATGTTAAACAATATATCAAAGAGAAATACAATAAGCCAGGTGAAGTATTTTTAGGTACCGTTCATCGAATCGATCGTCCTGTGAGTGGAATTGTGATGTTTGCTCGTACTAGTAAAGCTTTAGCACGAATGAATAATCTTTTTCAAGAAAAGAAAATTCACAAGACATATTGGGCGGTAGTAAAGCAAAAGCCACCTCATGTACAAGAACATTTAATTCGCTTTTTAACCAAGAATGAAAAACAGAATAAAAGTTATTGTAGTAAAACCGAAAAACCAGGAGCTTTAAAAAGTGAGTTAACCTATACCCTACTTGCTTCCTCTGATAATTACCATTTATTAGAAATAGATCCTCAAACAGGGCGACATCATCAAATCAGAGCTATGTTAGCCGACATAGGTTGTGCTATCAAAGGCGATTTGAAATATGGCTTCAACCGAAGCAATCCCGATGGATCCATACATCTCCATGCTCGTGCTATTCGCTTCGAACATCCTGTAACCAAAGAGGAAATATTTTTAGAAGCCAATCCACCGAAAGATCCAGTATGGGACTATTTTGCAGGGATATTGTGAGAATGACTTAATGATTAAATGAATGAATTATTGAATGACTGAATGATTGAATTTAATCAAGGTTCGATTAAAGATTTTTGCATTACTTTTTGATTTCAAAAAAGCCAATAAGTAATTAATTAAGTATTTTAGAAATGTAGTGCCGGAGGGATAATGTTACGATGATTGTGCTTTGCTCTACTTCACTGTGAGTGTATGAGACTCACAAACTTTGCTATTCTGCCTTTCGGCAGAATGTTAAAAAGCCTACTAAAACTTATTTCAAGCAAGCTTGATAAGTAGTGCCGGTGGGAGAATGTTACGATCAATTTAGCAGAGCTAAATTGATCGTGAGTGTATGAGACTCACAAACTTTGCCTTTGCTGATTATCATCAGCAATATTAAAAACCCTTTAAAAACGATTTCAAGCAAGCTTGATACGTATGCCGGTGGGAAAATGTTGCGGTACATCAGAGCAGAGCTTGCTGTACCGCGATTCTGATGGGGGGCCTCACAAACTTTGCTATTCTGCCTTTCGGCAGAATGTTAAAAAGCCTACTAAAACTTATTTCAAGCAAGCTTGATAAGTAGTGCCGGTGGGAGAATGTTACGATCAATTTAGCAGAGCT
>Ga0255347_1002187_pt1 | contig 28589 bp, 22 predicted proteins | sample wastewater_treat_2_FD_192479 | JGI IMG/M metagenome (GOLD analysis project Ga0255347, IMG submission 192479) | Wastewater microbial communities from Lulu Island WWTP, Vancouver, Canada - plant24 | ecosystem: Engineered > WWTP > Wastewater > Unclassified | place: Canada: Vancouver, British...
CTGAATACCCATCATGGAGAGCACCCCCTTGCGCTGCCTACATCTATTTTAAGGGTATTCAGGTGCTTCCTCAGGCACTTCCACCTCAAGAAACGCTATTCGGGCAACAGGCCGTGTAGGTCTGACACCTTAAAGATAGAAGATAAAAGAGGTAGATAGCAGGGTTCAGCAGGGATTTTCTGAGACCTCCCTGATCTGGCCGGCAAAGAAATCGGAGATCAACCCCGCGAAGGTGTCTATACATCTGAGCCCGATCGGGGCCGACATCCCCCGGGGATCCCCCATGACGCCGTTAGGAGTGAGGTTCTGCAATCCCTCCTTGAACATGCGGTCGAGAACTTCAGGCGTGACGGGGTCTGTAAACCCAGGCTCAGCGATGTCTTTATCGACCAGTTCAGGATGAAGCACCATCATTATCGAGCTTTCGGCGATGTCAGCGTGCCCCCCCACCCTGTCGCCGAGCCCGCTTTCCTCTTGCACCGCCTTTCTCCAGGCCTTCATCATGCCCCCCAGGTCAGTAAACGCGAATACGCCGGTCCCGGGTTCCACGGCTTCCCGGAGGCGGTCCAGCATCGCTGCAATCGGTGCAAAATTGCCTCCGTGGGTTGGAATTATGCAGATATTCCTGAAGCCGTGCCTGGAGAGGCTGACGCAATAGTCGCGTACAAGTGCTTCAAGAGTTTCGGGAAGAATGGATATGGTTCCCGGAAAGGTCATGTGATGCTCCGAACAGCCCACCCTTATTGATGGGGCTACGAGTGCTTTCCCCAGCCTTCGGGCGACTACCAGGGCCATGCGCTCTCCGTGTTCCGCATCGACAAAGAGGGGCAGGTGGAGGCCATGCTGCTCTGTTGCCCCACAGGCGAAGACTGCCGTATCGTATCCCTCTTCAATCGCTTTCCCGACCTTTGGCCAGGTCATTCTTTCAAGGATGATCTCTTTCGGCATGTTTTATTCCTCCGTTACAGGGATGTGCGGTTCATTGTAAATGGATCAGTTCTTCCTGGCGATAAGGCCTATGGTGTTGAAGCATTGCCCGTTCTCGGCTTTCATCATTTCGATGTCTTCCCCTCGTAGGGATTGTCACATTTAAGGGAAAGGCGTCAGAACTACATAATGGATGAGTTATATCTAGGCGAAGGAAAAACCTCATTTTCTCGCCAACAGAACGCTTCGGGGGACGCTTAATCTATCCCTACCTTGATCGTTCCGATACCGGACCTTTTTTCAGCCCGGAAAAGGCGTGGATACCCCTGTCGGGAGTGCTTCCGCCAGGTCCTGGACTGTTAACTCTGTCAATTGTGTAGGTCTGACACCTAGAAACATGTAGGTCTGACACCTAGAAACAAGCACCCTGGTGTTTCAAGGATCTGGTTCCCTTATTACCTGAAAAACTCGAGTTCCGGTACAATAACCGACAGAACGAAATATTCAATATTGTCTGAAGGTATGTATCAATCACCCCTTTCCTACGGGAATAATGATATAGAAGCTTTAAGGAGGAGTGTACATGAAGATTCAGGAATTTAAGCTTGAAAGGACAATGTCCTTGTACCAGCATGAAGTAGAGTATGACTTGACGGAATCGGGGGTTTCCTCGCTTTTCCCTAGAGAGTTCGTTGATCGCGATGAATGGAATAACATGTATGATTTCCTGCAGCTACGTTATGTACATACAGCCGGAACCCAAACCCTAAAAGAGATGATCGGTACTTACTATGATAATGCGGCCCCCGCCAATATTTTCGTAACAAATGGTTCTGCTGAAGCGCAGTTTGCATTGTCAGCTGCAATGTTTGAACCAATGGATGAAATAGTTTATACTCAAAGGTGTCAGACCTACACAATTGATGAATTTGATCTAGGTGAAGACAGAACCCTATCTTCCCGCCGGCTGGCTGCTTCGGGGGACGCTTCATTTATCGCAACCACGAACGTTTCGATTCATGACTTTATTTTCAGCCCGAAAAGGGCGTGGATACCCCTGTCGGGAGTGCTCCCATCAGGTCCTGGACTGTTAGTTCTGTCAATTGTGTAGGTCTGACACCCAAACACCCAAACATTTAACGGGTGTTGACCTTTCCGGCCTTGAGTTATATAAGCAAGATAACAGGATGACGAGCGAAAAACTGTCCTGTTAAATTTTAAGAGCGAGGAGGCGTTGAAGCCGTGAAGAGAATCACAGTGTCAGGGGTAGTGTTGGCTTTGGTTGCTTTTGCCTTCCTTTCTCCACTTCTTTCGTACAAAGCTGTGGGAGCCATAGGGAACCCCGCTCCGGAGCAGGTCTTTCTTTTCGAAGACACCAACTACCAGGGGAACAGCATGAGCTTTTATGTCAATGATCGTGTCGCAGACCTCACGAGATGGAAGTTCATTGGTTCTTCAACTAACTGGAACGACAAGATCAGTTCCATGAAGATCGGGAAGAACGCAAAGATAATTTTTTACAAGGATGTAAACTTCAAAAAGAAAATGGGCGAGCTCGAAGGTGACACTGAAAAGAACCTGGACGTTCCCAACCTCCATTCCTATGGGTGGGGAGACCAAATTTCCTCTTTCGAGGTGAAGCAAAGCAGTAAATTTAAATAAGCCGGCCCTTCAATAACCGAGGTGGAATTCAGCTTTTTCAACAGAGGTCCTTAAAATAACCGGAGAGAGGAAACGTCGGGAGGAGCAAGGAACTTCCCCCTGAGTTGACCTCTCTCCTTTCTCTTTCGGTTCAAAGGTGTCAGACCTACACAATTGATAAAACCAGTTAAGCGTCCCCCGAAGCGCTCGGTTAGCTAGGAAATGGGGTTCTGTCCACGCCTAGATTTTTTCATCAATTGTGTAGGTCTGACACCTTAAAGATAGAAGATAAAAGAGGGAAGATAACAGGGTTCAGCAGGGATCTTCTGTAACCTCCCTGATCTGGCCGGCAAAGAAATCGGAGATCAACCCCGCCAAGGTGTCTATACATCTGAGCCCGTTCGGGGCCGACATCCCCCGGGGGTCCCCCATGACGCCGTTAGGGGTGAGATTCTGCAAGCCCTCCTTGAACATGCGGTTGAGAACTTCAGGCGTGACGGGGTCTGTAAACCCAGGCTCAGCGATGTCTTTATCGACCAGTTCAGGATGAAGCACCATCATTATCGAGCTTTCGGCGATATCAGCGTGCCCCCCCACCCTGTCGCCGAGCCCGCTTTCCTCTTGCACCGCCTTTCTCCAGGCCTTCATCATGCCCCCCAGGTCGGTAAACGCGAATACGCGGGTCCCGGGTCCCACGGCTTCCCGGAGGCGGTCCAGCATCGATGCAATCGGCGCAAAATTGCCTCCGTGGGTTGGAATTATGCAGATATTCCTGAAGCCGTGCCTGGAGAGGCTGACGCAATAGTCGCGTACAAGTGCTTCAAGAGTTTCGGGAAGTATGGATATGGTTCCCGGAAAGGTCATGTGATGCTCCGAACAGCCCACCCTTATTGATGGGGCTACGAGTGCTTTCCCCAGCCTTCGGGCGACCACCAGGGCCATGCGCTCTCCGTGTTCAGCGTCGACAAAAAGGGGCAGGTGGAGGCCGTGTTGCTCTGTTGCCCCACAGGCGAAGACTGCCGTATCGTATCCCTCTTCAATCGCTTTCCCGACCTTTGGCCAGGTCATTCTTTCAAGGATGATCTCTTTCGGCATGTTTTATTCCTCCGTTACAGGGATGGGCAGTTCATTGAAAATGGATCAGTTCTTCCTGGCGACAAGGCCTATGGTGTTGAAGTATTGCCCGTTCTCGGCTTTCATCATTTCGATGTCTTCCTTCGCGTAGGGGTTGTCACATTCAAGCCATTCCTCCCATGCCTGTTTATGACAAGTGTGGGAGAAACATTCCTCAAGGGTGATATTTGAAGAACGTTCCCAAAGACGGGTCCACCATTCAGCTGTGTAGATGTTCATTTCTCCCTGCAGTTCCTTTTCCCACTTTTCCCAGAAAGGTTTAAGCACAGCAGGCACACCGTCGGTGAAGTCCCTTATAAGGCCGGGGATCGAAACGGCAATAGTGCCCCCCCTTTTCAGCAGGGGGACGAGATGGGTGTCGAGATAGTCAGGGGTGTTCCCGAAGTAGTGGTAAGAGTCTATGCTGACAACCGCGTCAAAGTAACCGTGGGCGAAGGGCAGAGCCCTTGCATCGGCATGTAAGGGTATGATCTCCTCTTCGAGACCGAGGTCCTTGAAGCGACCGTAGTTCTCCGTCGCTTCTATCCAGAGGTCAGTGGCAAATACCTGGACGTCGAACTCTCTTGCCAGGAATATGGAGGTAAGGCCCTTTCCGCAGCCCAGGTCAAGGACCCGCATGTCTGGTTTCAGGGATACTTTTTGCAAAATTTCAGCTGCTAACCTGACACAGTTGGGTCCCATCATGTTCTCCATCAGGAAGTTCCTGTCGAAGTCCGTTCTTTTTCCGAATCTCATTGTATGTACTGCACCCCCTAATTTACAGTCGCTATTATATCCTTTTAAGAAAATGGTGTCAGACCTACACAATTGACGGACCGGGTTTTTCGATCCAGAATGGGGTAAATGAACCCCGCCGGGGACGGAGGTTTGACGATGGGCAGACCCTTGAGGATCGAATACCCTGGAGCTTTCTATCATGTCACTTCAAGGGGTAACGAGCAAAAGGATATCTTCAAAAGCGAAGGCGACAGGGAGAAATTCCTGACCTACCTGGAGTCGGCGGCGGAGAGGTACGGGGCCATATTCCACGCCTACTGCCTCATGAGCAATCACTACCACCTGATGATCGAAACCCCCGAGGGCAACCTTTCCCGGATCATGAAGCATATCAACAACTCCTACACGAACTATTTCAACGTGAAACGAAAGAGGGCGGGCCATCTCCTGCAGGGCCGCTACAAGGCCGTCCTTGTCGAGGCGGATGCCTACGCCGCGGAACTGTCCCGCTATATACACCTTAACCCCGTGAGGGCTAAGATGGTGGCCTTGCCGGAAGAGTACAAGTGGAGCAGTTACCGGTTCTACCTGGAGAACCCGGCGCCCCCGTGGCTTTCCACCGGTTTTGTCCTGGGGTATTTCGGGGCGGACCCGGGCAAGCAAAGGGTACATTACAGGGACTATATCCTGGAGGCCGTCGGGAAAAAGAGCCCTGACCTTCTTTCCGGCTCGATCGCCTCCACCATTCTCGGCAGCGATGATTTTGTCAGGTACATCAAGGAGACCTACCTTGAGGGGCTGGCGCCCGACAGGGATATCCCCGCCTTGCGGGAGCTGCAGGGGAGGCCCGACATAGGAAAGATCAAGGCGGCGGCAGGAGAGGCGTTTCCCGACAGCGGCAGGCTGGCCAGGGCGGCGGGGATCTACCTTTGCCATCGTTTCAGCGGGGCGAGGCTGCAGGAGATCGGGGACCTTTTCGGCCTCTCGCCCTCGGGGGTGACCCAGGCGGGGAAGCGGTTCGACGAGGCCCTGAAAAAGGACAAGGTTTTGGAAAAGAAGGTCCTTGAAGTGGCTCGTAAGCTGGACCTGCCATTGGCGCAAAGGCGAACACATTGATAAAGGCACTATCACCCGAAGTTGCACATTATCAGAACATGTTATAAAATACACTGCATAAATACCATTTTTTAGTATTTTCGTAGTGATTTTTATAATGGAGTTTCCGTTATGAGCAGATCGATGCAAAAAGGCCGGGGGGAAAATTACAGGATAAGGTTTCTTAAGTCAGTCTCTGAAGAAGGCCTGACTGTCTTTTCCGCTTCCGATGCAAGACGGATTGCGGAAGAGAGCGGGATACCCGGATCATATATAAATAAATTTCTGTCCTTTCTGACCCGGGATGGATGGATAACCCGCTTGAAGCGCGGCCTGTATGCCCGTATCGGGGTGTTATCAGGAGATGTACAGTTACACTCCTTCGCCATTGCCGCAAATTTGGTAGTCCCTTCCGCGATAAGCCATTGGTCAGCCCTGCACCATTACGGGTTAACAGGGCAAGTCCCGGGAATTGTCACTTCAATAACCCCAAAGAATGTCGTCACACCGAGCATGCGGCGGGATAGTCCCAAGGGAAAGGACTTCCGGCGTCATGGATGGTTAGTTGAGGGCATGCGATTTCAATACAAAAGGGTTAGTAAAGAACATTTTTTCGGTATAGAAAGGATCTGGATCGACCAATACTCCAGAATACCCATTACGGATCGTGAACGGACGGTGCTGGAGCTTTTCGTATCGCCAAAAAGTTTTGGAGGAATGGGCGAGGTGTTTGGAATAATGGAGGAACACCTTTTTTCGCTGGACATTGAAAAACTTGCCGGTTACGCCCTCAGATACGGAAAGATAGCCCCGGCCAAGAGATTGGGGTGGCTGCTTGAGCGCCTTTCTGTCACCGAGAGAGTCCTTGACCCCCTCCTGGCGATACCTGCCACGGGATATCATTTACTGGACCCCGCAGGGCGACAGGAAGGAGTTTTCGATAGGCGATGGAATATTCGAGTGAATCTTGCGGGGCGCAAGGCCCCATGAAGCCCCTGCGAGTCCGGGTTCGACAGACTTCCCAAGCACTGGGAATTCCGCAAGAAGTGGTCGAAAAGGACTATGCCTTAAGTTACATTCTCGCGGGAGTATCAAGCCACCCGATTCTGAAGGATACACTGGTCTTCAAGGGTGGGACAGCCCTTAAAAAGGTGTTTTTCGGGGAATACAGGTTTTCCGAGGACCTGGATTTTTCGGGAATGGACGCACCAAAAGGCGATGAGTTGGAGAGGCGCATAGCAGAGGCAATTGAACTTTCACGAAGCCTCCTCCTGGAACAGGGTCTTTTTTCTCTTCTTCTGGAAAGATATCAGGAGCGTGATCCTCATCCCCATGGCCAGGAAGCGTTCATCATCAGGGTCCAGTTTCCGTGGCATCCCGGGCCTTTATGCCGTGTAAAAATGGAGATCAGCCATGATGAACCCATTCTTCTTGCGCCGGAAAAGCGTCCTCTTTTGCACGGATATTACGAAGAGAACCTTCAGAGAGAAGTGACCTGTTATCGCCTTGAGGAGATCATCGCTGAAAAACTGAGAACCTTACTTCAAACACATGAAAAGCTGATCACCAGGGGATGGAACCGTCCCCGCTCCAGGGATTACTACGACTTGTGGCAGATCCTTACGAAACTAGGGCATGCTTTCAAACCCGAAAAAGTGATGGAGATACTGTATCTCAAGAATGAGCATAGAAATGTGTCCTTTAGCAGCCTCGATGATTTTTTTAGTCAAGAGCTTGTTTCGGAGGCGTATCGAAACTGGGATAATAGCCTTAGTGCTTTTGTCATGGACCTTCCCGGATTTGACCAGGTACTAAAGGAGTTAAAGCCTTTGGTTCAAACGCTTCTCGGTGGGCCTTATCCCGGTTGATTCGTCAATTGTGTAGGTCTGACACCTAAAGAGGACCCAAAAATGAGGTGGGCGGCCCCTGGGGCACGCCCACCCTGCCAGCGTTGCTCGAAACCGGGCCGTGTCTCTAGACCCGGGTGGACTCGCCGCTCCTTCTGGCCCTTGCCACCTCCAGAAGGTAGGTGTCCGGTATATCCTCGTGATCCGGGTGGAAGCAGTTTTTCGCCCCCGCCTCGTCCGGATCGTCGCCGAATATGATCCGCCTGTTTTTCGCGGCCTGGGCCAGGATGCGCCTCGCCGACTGCTGGGGCGTCTGGGCGGTCGGCGGCGGGGCCTTATCGCCCCAGATAGCCGTGGCCGTCGTGCCGGGCGTGGCGGAGTTGAACTTGATGTTGTCGTCCCAGTACTCGTAGCGCAGGGAAAGGGTCAGGCCGTTCAGGGCCGACTTGGTGGCCGCGTACATCGTCTGGTAGGCCATGGGGTAGAAGGCTATGCCGGAGATCACGTTGATCACCTGCCCGCCCCCGTTCTTCTGCATTATGGGTATAACCTCGCGGCATCCGTACAGCGCCCCGTAGAAGTTGAGGGCGAAGGCCTTCTCCCAGTCCTTGTTCGTCTGGACGTTCAATCCGAGTGGGTCTTCCTTGGGCACGGGAGAGTACGACTCGGCGAACCTCCCCATAAGTCCCGCCCCGGCGTTGTTGATCAGCAGGTCTATCCTCCCGCCGAGGAACTCCGCGGCCTCGGCGATCATGTCCGCGACCTCGTTCTCCTTCGTCACGTCGCAGAGGATGCCCTTTACTTTCCCGGGATATTCGGCCGAAAGACGGTCGGTATGCTTTTTCAAATTCTCGGCGTTGAAGTCCGCGAGAACGACCTTATCCGCTCCGTAGGCCAGCAGCTCCTCAATGAGGGCCAGCCCTATGCCCGAAGCCGCCCCGGTGACGACGGCGGTCTTGCCTTTGTAGTAGCCTTTATCAAATTCCATCGGTGCATCCCGCCTTTCTTGTCTATTCGTAGGACTGGTGGTCCCTCAGGAAAGTACAGCGGTCGTAACGGCCAGGCAACAGCAGGCTCATCGCCTGGTTCAACTCTTTTTCGTCGGTGTATTCGTATATCTTCTCCTGGCTTATGACCCAGTTGTCGCTGACCATCCAGCCGGCGCCGATCACGTTGGTCACGGGCAGCTCCCCCCACCTGTCGTTGATCGAGGAGGCCAGCGATACCTCGGCTTCGGCGGGATCCCAAGAGTAGTAGCGGGTCGGGCTGTTGTAGAAGTTCACCCTCAGGTTGGTGAACGCCCCCTGCTCCACGTGGTAGACGTGGTTGAGGCACCCTCCGCCTGTGGTCGCCGGCTTCTCCCGCGAGCACCCCTCCTGCTCCACCCTGTGACTTTTCAGGTTGTAGGAGCCCATTTTTAACTTCACGTCCAAGAGGTCCACGCCGTCACGCCTGATGAGGCACCTTCCCACGTCGCCCGTCCTCTCGACGAGGATCCTTTCGCACAGCTTCTTGGCTAGCCCCGACGTCTCGCGTCCGGAGAACACCCCCATCAGGGCGCCCGGTCCGCTCAGCATCAGGCCTAGGAAGTAGACGCCCTCGTAATCTCCCAGGCGCGCCATTATCCCGAGGCCGCCCTCCATGTACCACGGGGAGAAGGTGGGCTGGCGGATGTTCACGATGTAGGCGAAGCCCATCGGATTGACCGGGTCGGCCGGCACCAGGGGCGGCGGCAGCAGCTCCTTCGCCCTTTTCGGGTCCGTGTTGAAGAAGAGCTGGATGCCGTACTGGTCGTTCATGGCACCGCCTTTCATGAAGTTCCCTAGTTCTTCTTCCGGGATCTTGTATCCCCTATCCATGCTGAACCTCTCCTCTCCTTTGGGCTCGCGGTTGGAACGTGAAAGCCCTTCCGCGGGCGTCCTGCGAGGCCTCGAGTATGCGCCCGCAGCACCTGGCGTCGCCTATGACCACGGCGTCGGGAAAGGCGGCCTTGAAGGGCTCCGTCACGCCCTTTCGCGGGGCGACACCTACAGCCAGCACAACGCTGTCCGCCTGTACCGCTACCTTCTCTCCGTCCGACAGCCGTGAAAGCTCCACGCCGCCGGGGACGATCCGCTCCAGCCTGTGACCGGTCAATACCACGGGGTCGTGGGGCCCGATGCGGCTCATCACGTCCAACACCACGAGGTAGTACATGCCCGGGCCGACCTCGCCGAGCATCTCCACCATGGTGACCCCGCACCCCTTGAGGGCCAGCGTCTCAGCCGTCTCAAGCCCTGTCATGCCCGATCCTACTACTACGATCCTCCCCTCCGGACAGGCACGCCCCAGCAACACATCCTCCGCGGTGCAGACGAAGTCAAGATCCGTTCCGGGGACCGGCGGGATGCAGGGTTCCCCGCCACACGCCAGGAAGACGCCGCAGGGGTCCAGCCCTCCGACGTCCTTGGGGGTGACCTCCCGCCCCAGCCGGACCTCTATCCCGGCACTATCGACCTGGGCGACCAGGGAGTCGACGTATTTTGTGATCTTGTCCTTGCCGTAACCCCTGTCGGCGGTGTTCAGGGTCCCGCCCAGCCGCTCCCCGCCGTCGAATATGACCGGGGCGAATCCGCGCTCCTTGAGGACCAGGGCGGCCTCGATACCCGCTGGGCCGCCGCCGATCACGGCAACGGCGCGCCCCTCGCCGTCGCGGACCGGGTCCAGGTACTCGCGCTCGCGACCGGTCTTCGGGTTCACCGCGCACCGCACCTGCCTGAGGTTGGCTATCTCAGCGAAGCAGCTGAGGCAGCCTATACACCTTCGAATGACGCTCTCACCGCCGGAGAAGGTCTTGGCGGCCCATTCCGGGTCCGCCAGCAGGCCGCGGCCGACTCCCACGAAGTCGCAGACCCCCTCTTCGAGCAGGGTTTCGGCGACGGAGGGGTCCTTGATGTTGCTCACGGCTATCACGGGGATGGAGACGGCCTTCTTGACCGCCGCCGCCATATACTTCTTCCACCCCTGCTCGTAAGACCCGGGCTCGATGCAGCCGAGGCTGTAGCAGCTCACGTTGACCGCGTCCGCGCCCGCCCTCTCCAAAGCGGCGGCGATCCGGGCGGCCTCTTCGGGGTCGATCCCCCCCGGGAGGCTCTCCTCGGCGTTGATGCGGACCGAGACGGGGAAGTGCTTCCCGCAGCCGCTCTTTATCCCTGCGAGGATCTCCTCGACGAACCTCATGCGGTTCTCGAAGGACCCCCCGTACCGGTCGGTGCGGAAGTTCATGGCAGGGGAGAGGAACTCGTTGATCAGGTAGCCGTGGGCGCCGTGAAGCTCCACTCCATCCGCTCCCGCGGACTTCGCCACATAGGCGGCGAAGACGAACTTGCCGATCATCTCGGCGCACTCGTCCTCGGTCAATTCGCGCGGCACGTTGTCTGGGGTCGATGGGTCGGCCACCGGGGAGGGGGCCACCGGGGACTCGCCCGCCACCAAGGGGGAGGCCATGCGGCCGGGGTGCTGAAGCTGGATGAAGATCCTCGTGCCGTACTTCTGAACGGCGCCGGTCAGCCGCTGGAGGTCAGCGATATCGGAGTACCGGTAAGCAGCGAGCTGGCACGGGTCGCTGATGCCCCGGCCCCCTTCGATCCTGGTCACCTCGGTGATGATGAGACCGACGCCACCCTTTGCCCTCGCCTCGTAGAAGGCGATGATGTCATCGGTCACGCCGCCTCCCGTGGCCGACAGGTTTGTCCCCATCGCGGGCATTACCACGCGGTTGGGGATGGTCAAGCGCCCTATCTTGCCCTCGCTCCTCAGTCTTCCGTACAAAAGCACCCCTCCCTAAGCGGACCGCAAGATGTTTTAAGTGATAGCACATCCTTCCCGATAAAGCAATGAAGAGATGAGGTCCCGTCTTCGCTTTTGATCACCCGACCTTAGCGAGAGCGGAAGGGCGATCTGCGATGTCCGGCTTACTCCCAATTTGGACGCTAATTGAGTAAATTTATAGCTTGTCGGTCCCTTTGTAGTCAGTTACAAAAATGAAAGAGCACGACATGATCGTGGGATAATCAGCGAGAAATCGTATTGAGTGAAATCACGAACTCGAACCAGCGACGTCTCAAGGAAAGGGAGGACCGTATATGGTTCTTAAAGGATCGGTCTTGTTCCGTGACCCGGCGAAAAAGAGAGGGCACTGCCGGAGGCGGGGAAGGCGGTCAACCTTGAGGGAAGTCATAAAGAAGAGCTATGAGCTCATCGAGGTGGGGGCAAAGAATACCCCCTGTGGGAGATAATCCGGGAGGGGCAAGCTCTACCGCCGAGAGGTCGCTATCATGACGGAGATCAACGGGGGAAAATCCATGCCACCCTGAAATCCAACGACTGGATGCGCGCCGGGAGGCTCAGGCAGAAGGGCGACTAGGGGTCGCTTAGGGAACTGGAAAAAAAGGAGGGCCCCCTTTTCACCTTTACCGAGATCGAAGAGGCCGACGAGGCCTGAAGGCAGGCCTGAGGAACTGGGGATCCCCTGGCAGTGATCAGCCGAGGTCGGGTCACACCCCTCTGGAGGAAAGAGGGGCGTTTCATCAATTGTGTAGGTCTGACACCTATCAGGGAGGAATTCGTGGTATTGTTCGCACAGAGCAGCCCATACCGCCACTTAACTTTATTACGATAAAGCGGAGTTGCGCGCATCAACCGATCACTTCGCACACGAAAGGGAATGAGACTATGAGAAGAACGGGTATCAAGGGCATCCTGCTGTTGTTTTTACTGTTGTTCACCGCGCCCCTCTGCTTCGCGTCGGACTATGCCTTCACTCTCGATGAGAGCGGCGTTCCAGCACTCGGCGGCGAACGCTCCGTCATCGTCGTCATCAGCGACATACATCTGGGAATGGACGACCGGTACGCGGAGATCCAGCGGAACCGCGCTCCCCTTGCCGACTTTCTTCGGAAGGTCCGGTGCGCTCCAAACATAAAGGAACTAGTCGTCGCGGGCGACCTCGTCGACGAGTGGTTCATCCCCGCCGGCACGGACACGTACGCCGGAAAGACCCAGAAAGAGTTCGTGCAGCGCGTCGCCGCGAACAACAAGGACGTGGTCGACGCGTTCAACGACATCATCCGGGACGGAAAGATCAAGGTGGTCTACGTGCCGGGGAATCACGACCTGCTGATCTCCTCCGAGAGCATCCAGACCATCTTCCCCGGAATGGCGGAAGCGCGCGATGTCCGGGGGCTCGGAACCTATTCTCCGGACGGCCATCCCGAGATCGCCATCGAGCACGGGCACCGCTACAACTTCTTTTGCGCGCCGGATCCCATCTCGAACAAAGAGATCGCTCCAGGTTCAATCCTGCCTCCCGGGTACTTCTTCACCCGTATCGCGGCGCTCTCCGTCGTCGAAGGCAAGCCCAAGCCAGGCAAGATCAGACCGGTCGTCATTCCGAATTCCCTTGGCGAAAGCCAGGATCTCGAATTTCTCTACTGGCAGGTATGGGAAGCACTGATGGACGAGCTGCCCATAAAAGAAGACTTCGAGGAGAAGATCATCAGGACCAACATCGACGGCTTCACCAAAACCTATGCGATGAGCGACCTCATACCCCGTCAGGCGGGGGAGGGCGGCGTCATCGACGTGAATTTGTTCAAAGGGATACAGGACACGTGGGACGAACGGCAGGCACTCAACAGGGTTGCCGTCAAAATTACCGCCAGGGAGGCGCTCGCCAAGGCGGCTTCTTCGGCTGAAACGGACAATCAGGCCGTTGTGCAGTACTTCCGAAACCCAGCGTCCGAAAAGCGTATCGTGGTCTTCGGCCACACCCACGAATCCAGGATCATTCCCTCGGAGACGCACGACGGGAAGAGCGCCGTATATGTTAACTCCGGAACATGGATCGACAAGAACGCGACACCGACGATGACGTTCGTCGCGATCGCCCCGAAAGGTTCCGCACGGTACGCCGGGCTCTACCAATACTCGCACGAAGGTGCCGTGACGACGCTGGACAATCTTGAGCTAGAAGGCTTTTAAGCCCAGCGGGGCCTATCCTTGAATTCTTGAGTTAGACGGGCCCCATGAGTTTGTAAACAATGCTGTTGACGGAGGAGTGGCTCCTGGGGTCCGTAGGCCGGTTATCCGGTCTTACTTGGATCTGAAATGCCCCCTCCGTCATTTTTTATGTCGTCCGCTGGCGCAAGCTGGAATGGAGCCTGCCATTCCAGGACGGTGGCTTAAGTGGTAGACAAGGCCCGGAGCGACAATCCGTGTAGATCTGACACCCTTCAGGAGAGCAGCCTGGCGGCGGTAAGTGCGTAAATCTCGACAGCGGCGAGGTATTCTTCGATACTTAATTTCTCGCCAACCGAAGTAGCTTCATCCTCATCCCCCGGACCGAGGATGGGCATTGGCATGCCGGTAGCTTTCACAATGTCGGCGGCATCGGAGCCGAAGCGCGCTTTCATTCTTTCCAGCGGCTTGCCCTGGAGGTCCTCGAAGCCCTTCTCAATCACTTTCACGATGGTCGAATCGGACGGGATCTTCAGCGCCGGCCGGTCGGAGATGATCTCACGGACGAAGCGCAGGTCCGGGTCTTTTTTCCTCTGCTCTTCAAGGACAGCCATTATTTCCGCTTCCGCCTCGTCATGGCTCTCCCCCGGGACCAGCCTTCGGTCAATGGAAAAGGTGCTTCGATCGGCAATGACATTTGTCGCCGTCCCCGCATGGAGGGTGGTCACGTTCAAGGTAGGGCTTCCCCAGCCGGGGATAGATCGTTTTTCCAGCCGCTTGCCCAGTTTGTAAAGCCCCTGGATGACCCTGACTGATTTTTCAAGGGCGTCGATCCCTTCGCTGGGGTTGCTCGCGTGGGCGCCCTTTCCCTCAATGGTAAAACGAGCCCTGAAAATGCCGCTGTGGTCAAGGAGAAGTTTCAGCGACGTTGGTTCCATGTTCAATCCGAAGTCGCCCTTTATCAACCCTTTCCCCAAGAGGTGTTTCACTCCGAGCCAGCCGCCGTTCTCTTCATCGCAGGTACAGGTCAGCAGGACGCTCCCCTTCGGCACGAACCCCATTTCCTTTAGAACACGGACAGCCATGATCGACCCGCAGAGACCGGCTTTCATGTCGTTGGCACCGCTTCCGAAGATCCAGCCGCCTTCCACCCGCCCCGACCAGGGTCCGCCGTATTCCTCTTCTGAACCTGCCGGCGGGGGGAATACATCCATGTGGCCGTTAAAGACAAACCGCGGCCCCGGCGGGCCTTCCCATTCCGCCAAAACGTTGGGCCTGCCTTTTTCGGCTTCTTCGATCCGCGGCCTGAGACCTATCACTTCAATCTCCCGGGCGATCACTTCCGCCACAGCAGCTTCGTCGCCCGTCACGCTTGGAGTTTGAAGGACCTTGGAAAGGAAACGGACGATCTCCCGTTCCCGGGCTTTTACTGCTTTTTTGACGTCCCCCGCGTTCACCGCGATCCCTCCATGGTGGTCACCGCTCATAGGCCATCACCCCCGCGTAAAATTTTAACCCTTCGACAAAGGGGCAGGGTCCCTGGACAATTCCTTCCGGGCCAGCCACATGCCGGGAAGCATGGGCAGCCAAAGGGTCAAGCCCCGAAGGAGGAGTGTGGCGGCCAGGGCCGCTTCGAAAGGGATCTTGAGGCTCCTCAGCAGGACGACGCAGGTGGTCTCGAAGGTCCCCAGGCCGAGGGGGACCACGCCGATGGTCGCCACCATCGAGGCTACGACGAAGCTGGGCAGGGCCTCCAGGAAGGCGGCTTTCTGCCCCACCGCCAGGAGCATGGCCCAGAGAGTGGCCGCGTCGAGCAGGAACACCGCGCCCTGGAGTAAGGTCACCTGGGCCAGCACCAGGGGGTCGAATATGACCCGGGCGGAGACCTTCCCCAGGGCGTCCTCCATGACGGGGATGGGGAAGCGGCGCTTGAGGACGTCCGGTATCCTTTCCCCCCCGTAAAGGCTGGCCAGGATCACCACGGCGGGTACGGCGAGGGCGACGACGAAGAACAGCACCGACGCCGTGAGGATCCAGGGGTGGATGTCGTGGCGGAAAGCCAGCAGGGCGAGGCTAGCCACCGCCATGATCATGTAGGAGGCGTAGTAACCGGTGAGGCTGGCCACGAGGGCCACGAGTCCGTCCAGGACGGCTACCCCCCGGTGCTTGAGGGCCACGGTGAAAAAAGCGGAACCGCTGAGGCCTCCGCTGGGGAGGACCTGGTCGGAGAATAGCTTGGCCACGCTCAGCGGGACCAGTTGGGAAAGGGGAAAGTGGATGCCGATGTTCACCATGGCCGCCTTCCAGACCAGGGCCGCGCAGAGGTAGGTCAGGGCCTGGAAGGCGAGGCCGGCGGCCACCCAGGCCGGTTTCGCCTCCCGAAGGATCCCCAGGAAGCGGCCTATCTCGCCGAGGTGGGCAACGGCGGTGACGAGCCCCAGCAGCAGCAGGGCGCCCAAGATGCCCCGCTTAATGCCCTTTTTGTTCCTTTTCCACCAGGGCACCGTATCATTCGCCTCCGTTACGGGTACTCGGTCTTGGGGGGCGGGCGGCGACGTCATAATCGCAGGAAGCGGAAAAAGGCCCTCTTGGTCGATTCCGAGACGACCAGGTAGAGGAGGGTAATGGCCAGGACGGCCGCCAGGACGGGCCAAGGGAGGGGGACGAAGCCGAAGACACGGCCCGCCGGGAGGTAGGGGAGCGCCACGGCGAGGAGCCCCAGCAAGGCGGAGGAAGCGAGGATGAAGGTGCCGGGGCGGCTACGGTAGAAGGGCCTGTAGGTCCTCACCACGAACAGCACCAGCAGTTCCGTCAGCAGGGATTCGATGAACCACCCGGTCCGGAACGCGCTTGCCGCGCTGCCCGCCAGCCTGATGAGGGCGTAGAAGGTCAGCAGGTCGAAGGCGGTGCTCACTAGCCCGAAGATGACCATGAAGTCCCTGATTATCCTGATGTTCCACCGGTGGGGTTCCCTCTCCCACTCGGGGTCCACCCTGTCGCCGGCGATCCCCACGGAGGGGATGTCCGACATGAAGTTGTTGAGGAGCACCTGCTTGGCCAGGAGGGGAAGGAAGGGGAGGAAGAGCGACCCCGCCGCCATGCTGATCATGTTCCCGAAGTTGGCGCTGGTGGTGATGAAGATGTATTTTATCGTGTTGGCGAAGGTCCGGCGGCCGATCTGTATCCCCTGGCGGACCATGGCCAGGCTGTGTTCCATCAGGACGAAGTCGGCCGCCTCCTTGGCGACGTCGACGGCCTTGTCCACCGAGATGCCCACGTCAGCGGCGTGGAGCGCTGGGGCGTCGTTGATGCCGTCGCCCAGGAAGCCCACGACGGAACCCATCCTCTGCAGAGCCCGGATGATCCGTTCCTTCTGGTTGGGATCTACCTCGGCGAAGATGTCGACGTGGCCCACGAGGTGCCACAGGGCCTCGTCCCTCATGACCGCCAGTTCCGGGCCGGTGAGGATCCGGGCGGCCTTGATCCCCACCGAGGCGGCGACATGGCGGGCCACGTAGCGGTTGTCCCCCGTGATCAGCTTGAGGCGGACCCCGAGGGAGCGGAGTTCCTCCAGTTCCTTCGAGACCCCTTCCGATGGCGGGTCGGAAAACCGCAGGAAGCCCAGGAATTCCAGGTCTGACTCATCCTGCCTCTTCCCGGCGTCCTCGACGGCCTTCCGGGCGACGCCTATGACGCGGTACCCCTCGGTGCTCCACGAGGCGAAGCGCTCCAGGATATCACGCTTCGTGGCGTCATCCAGAGCGGCGGAGGTGCCCCCCCTGTTCACGCTGGTGCAGGCGTCGAGAACGTTCCGCAGCGCGCCCTTGGTCACCAGGAAGCGGCCGCCGTCGGGCGAGGCCACAAGGACGCTGAGTCTCTTGCGCACGAAGTCGTAGGGGATCTCGTCGAGTTTTTCGTAACCTTCCGCCGAGGTTCCCTCGGCCGCGGGTGCCGCCAGGACGGCCTCATCGAGGGGGTTGGTGAGCCCCGACTGGAAAAGGGAGTTCAGGAAGGCCCACCGGAAGACCTCCCCCGACGGGTTGCCCTCGGCGTCGAGGGCGCCTTCTACTTTCATGACGCCTTCGGTGAGGGTGCCGGTCTTGTCAGAACAGAGCACGTCCATGCTCCCGAGGTTTTCGATGGCGTTGAGCCTTTTGACGATCACCCCGTGCCCCGCCATGTTCTGGGCCCCCCGGGAAAGGGTGACGCTGAGTATGACGGGGAGCATTTCCGGTGAAAGCCCCACGGCGATGGCGACGGCGAAAAGCATGGTCTCGATGATCGGCCTTTGCCGGACCACGTTGGTGAAGAAGATGGCGAAGACTATGAGGACCATGACCTGAAGGAGCAGGGCTCCGAAGCGCCGGAGCCCCCTCTCGAACTCGGTCTCCAGGAAGGCCTCCTGCAGGCGCCCGGCGATCTCGCCGAAGGTCGTTCCGCTGCCGGTCTTGACAACGAGGAAGGTCCCCGTACCGCTCCTGACGGAGGTGCCCATGAAGAGGCAGTTGGGCCGTTCGGCCGGCGTGGCATCCTCGGGTGACTCGCCGGGCTCCTTCTCGGCGGGGAAGGTCTCACCGGTGAGGATCGCCTGGGAAACGAAAAGGTCGCTTGACTCGAGCAGGACGCCGTCGGCAGGGATGAGGCTGCCGGCCGATACCAGGACCACATCGCCGGGGACGATATCCTCGACAGGGCGGGATAGGGCCTCGCCGTCGCGGAGGACCAGGGCCTTTATCCGCACCTGCTGGCGGAGCTTCTTCACGGCCTGGGAAGCGCGGTATTCCGAGGCGAAGCTCAGGATGGTGCTCCCCAGGATGATGGCGAGGACGATGAGGGACTCCAGCCAGTCGCGTGCGAAGATCGACACGGCGGAGGCGAAGATAAGGATGAGGATAAGGGGGTTGCGGAACTTTTCGAGGAACATCTTCAGTGGGCCCGTCACCGTCGAAGGGGCGGGAAGGTTGGGGCCGTATTTTTCAAGCCGATCCCGGGCCGACTCCGAACTCAGCCCCTTGGGGCTGCTGTCGAGGGCGGACATCAATTCCTGTCGGGTCTTACTCCAGTATTTTTCCGGTGCCTCGCCAAAAGAACGGCCCATGGGTCTTTCACTTCTTTCGGTGCTTTCGCGCCCTTCGAGCTGTGTTCCCTGCGCCCGGGTACATTCTGGTCGACTTTATGAAATCAAGTCAAGGGCGCTTCTTCGCAAACCAGGGGGGAGCGGCGGTTTTAAGAGGCCGGACGGATCCCACCCCGCCCGGCCTCTTGCTTGTCTTTATGGTCCTTTCACTGGACCGGGATCCTGACCGGCGCCTTGCCCCCTTCGACGCCGTCGGGGCCCGTCACGCTCACGTAGTAGAAAAGGTCGCCGCTGCCGGGGGCGACGCGGAGGGTGGCCTTGCAGCTCTCGCCGGAGGCCTTCTTGGTGAAGGTCCCGTCGGCTCGGCGCTCGTACCAGGTTATCTCTCCCTCGCCTTCGCTCAGGCTCGCCTTGAGCTCGACCGTTTTGGATTCCGAACTGGAACCCGTCGGGGCCTTGATCGACTCGACGGGCTCGACCACCAGGTAGTGGTTCGGGTCGAGGATGCGGGTCGGATCATAGAGAGCGATGTACTTCGACACGGTCGGGGCTGCGTGCATGGCGTTGCCGTTGACGCCGGCGTGGTCGAAGAGCCCCGCGAACCAGAGCTCCTCGCCCTTCACGGCGTGGACCACCTCGGAGCCCACCACGTGGGCCTGGCCTTCCCGGAGGAGGCCGCCGCCTACGGGGCTCAACTCACCGGTACGGATATCGAGGATGGCGACGTTGTGCAGCTGGTTCCACTTTTCGTCGTAGATGAAGCTGCCGGTCAACAGGAGGCGCTTCTCGTCGAGCCAGGTCATCTGGACGACATCGCGGGAGACGCCCCCCGAGGTGTCGGCGGGGCCCCAGGTGTCGGTCTTTGCGTCGTACCGGGCCAGCCCGTAGGTCTCCTTTGAGTGGCGCGAAAGGATGTCGGGGTCACGGTCGACGATGCCAAGGGTGCCACCGGCGTAGAGGTTGCCCTCTTTGTCGAGGGCCAAGGCGCGGACCCGAGGGAAGCCTTCCTGCAGGAACCCCGAGTAGTTGTTGAAACCCGGTTCGTGGGTCCTCGCAGGCAGACCCGGAAGGCCTTCCGGGTAGTGGCCAACGTCGAGTTCGCTCAGGTGGGTGAAGTTGCCGTGCCCGACGGGGCGCCAGTCGTCGGCCTCGTAGTCCCAGCGGGCCACGTTGTAGGCCATCCGGGCGTGGGTAGTCGGTACGGGGCCGTAGAAGTTGAAGGTCCCCGCCACGTAAATGCCGACGGGGTCCTTGGCGGTGTCGAGGACGATGCTGTATATCCCCTTGACGGGCTTGTTCATGTCCTCGGCCTTGAGGTCGCGGCCCATGATGTGGTACTCGCCGTCGGCGTCGATGCGGAGGGCCGCGGCGATGTCCAGCGGGTGGTCGACGTCAGGCATTTCCAGGGTCGGCGCCCAGTTGCCCACCAGGTAGAGGTCGCCCGTACGCTCATCGAAGGCGATGTCGTTGACCGCGCCCGTACCGCCGCGGGCCGAGTTGCCCACGACCTCCTGCCCGCGGTAGGTCCCCCGCACCTGGGACCAGCTGCCCTCGGCGGGGTCGTAAAGGGCGATGCCGCTATGGCTGCTGATGGCTCCGTAGGCGTAAAGTTTACCCTGGATGGCTTTTACGCCCTCCGGCGGGCTCTGGATCCCTTCGCCCCCCGACCAGGCCAGCCGCTCGTAGCCGCGCTCGGGGTGGAGGCTCCAGGCGAACCAGCGGGTCCCCTTTTCCGCTTCCCAGCTCCCGCCGAAGTAGAGGGTGTCGCCGATCCACGCTATGCCGGTTATATCAGGCGTGTCGATGCCGTCGTTCATGCCGGTGACCTTGCGGGCGTCGTTGCGCTCGGGGGCCGTGAAGGCTCGAGACCAGTGCTCCGACCCGGCGGGAGCCGCCGTCGTGGGGACATGCTCCACGTACCTGGCGTTGGTCTTCTCTACGGCCGGAGGGTCCGCGGTGAAGTCCACCGTCGGGTTCCACCGGGCGATGTAGTGGGACTGCTGGTCGGCGGGGGCCTTGTCCCCGAAATTTTCGGGGCCGATGTGGTTGAAATCGCCGATGAAATAAATGTCCCGGCCGTTGGAGGCCAGGCGGACCTCGGGCATCACCTTCGAGGAGAGGCCCGGACCGAGGGTGTGCCAGGTGTCGGCCGCCGGGTCGTAGGCCACCACGCAGTGGGCGGGGTCTCCGTTCTTGAAGCCGTCGTAGAACTCGCTTGCCGACTTTCGTCCCCCGAAAGCGCCGGAGAAGTAGATGAGCCCGTCCTCGGCCTTTTCTATGCTGAAGACGTCCCTACCCACCCCTCCGCGGCCGGTGGGGTCGGTCCAGGCGTTCTTCTCGCGGTCCCAACGGGCTATGCCGCGGAGGGGCTCCTGGTCCTTCCCTTCGGAGAAGCTCCCCACTATCCAGATATCATCGCCGTCGACCAAGAAGTCGCGGACGACGACGGAATCAAAGGCGATGAAATCACCGGCCCGCTGGAGGATCCCGTCGGCCTTACCGGCGCCGTCCCTTGGGAAGTCGGCGGGGTAGGGCATCCAGCCCACGTCCTCGCGCCACGCGGCGAAGCCGGTGGAGTAACTGGCCGTGGAGAGCGTGCTGCCCGGCTCAATACCGTTACCGCTGAGATAGTGCCAGGTCCCGCCGATGTATATCGTGGACGGGTCGGTGGAGGTGTCGACGAATATCCTTTGAACCCGGGGGTGGGCGCCGCCCGGCCCGGAGGGGATGATCTCGTAGGTGCCCGTTTTGAAGTTGAAGCGGTGAAAAGCGTTGCTCCTCATGGGCAGTTCAAGGGGCGCGCCCGCGAAGGAGCCGCCGATGTACAGGCAGTCGCCCCGCGGGTCGTAGTCGAGGGACTGAATGGAACCGCCGGGGCTTATGGTCCCGTTGTACTGGACCCGCCCCAGGGGACGCCACCGGTCAGGGCCGGGCTCGCCGGGGTCGAAGACGGCCAGGGCGTTGACCCCGTGGTAGCGGTTGCCGCCGGGGTTGTCGAGCCGCATGAATTCGCCGCCCACAACGATGCGCCCGTCGGGGAGGAAGACGAAGTCATCGATGACGCCGTCGGGGCCGACGCCGCCGTGGGAGGTGTGGAAGAAGGCCACCACTTCGTAGCCCCTTTCCGGCGACCATGTCCAGAGATGCCACGACTGGTTCGTTAGTTTCTTGCTGAAATCCCGGGCATCGACGCCCGCCTCCCATACGCCGGCGAACCACAGTTTGCCGTCGTGCCATTTGACCCGCCGCACCGACGGAGCGCCCGTCCCGTCGGACATTCCCGTAGCCGCCGACATCTGGGTTGTCTGGGCAGGCTTGGGAAACTGCCTGGACCAGTGTTCATCCCCCTCAGCGGCGAAAACGGCGGGGGCCGACAGGGTGACCGCGACCAGTATCGCCAGGGATGTCATGATGAACCCTTTACAGCGGGAAGAGCGAAGCCTCGACCGGACCATGAGCGGAGATCTCAAGACAGACCCCTCCTTCTCTCTTTTGTGTCCTTAGGGTTTTTCACGGTTGGTTTTGGCAAGGCCATATTTGCATAAATCGACCCTTTCCACAACTCGAAAGGGTTCTAAAAAACGCGGGATCGCCGACACCCGGCCTTTTGACAAAACCCCTGGGCCGGAAAATAGAGCCTGGTCATGGCGTATCGCGGCTTCGGTCCTTGCGGTAGGCGCCCTTGAAGTACATGTCAAGGATGACGGCACCGATGAAGACCATTCCCTTTATAACCTGCTGCAGGTAGCTGGAGACCCCCAGGATCCTCAGGCCGTTGTCCAGGAAGCCCATGATGAGCACGCCCGTCAGCGTCCCCCGTATGGTGCCTACCCCGCCGAAGAGGCTGGTGCCCCCGAGGACGACCGAGGCGATCACGTCCAGTTCGAGGCCCATGCCGATGCCGGGCTGGGCGCTCCAGAGGCGGCCCACCATCATGAGCCCGGCGAGGCCTGCCGTGGACCCGCTCAGGGCGTAGACGGACACGGTGACCCGCCCCGTGGGTATCCCGGCGAAGCGGGCGGCCTCGGGGTTATCGCCCAGGGCGTAGACGCCGGTGCCGAAGGGAGTGAAGCGAAGCAGCACCCATGCCGCCGTGGCGCAGGCCAAAAGGATCATCCCCGAGACGGGGAACCCCGAAAGGGAGGCCCAGCCGGCGTAGTTGAAGGCCGGCGAGGTGCCCGAGATGGGGCTCCCCTGGGTCAGGAGGAGCGTCAGGCCCCTGGCGGCGGCCATGACGGCCAGGGTCGCCATGAAGGGCGGTACGCGCCCCCAATGGACCAGCAGCCCAGAGACCAGGCCGCAGGCGGTGCCGGCCAGTATCGCCGAGGCCCAGGCTGCCTGCCAGGGGAGGCCGGCGTGGACGTTGAGCCATGCCCCCAGGGCGCCCGAAAGCGCCACGATGCTCCCCACCGAGAGGTCTATGCCGCCGGTGAGGATAACGAAGGTCATCCCCACGGCGCAGATGCCCATGACGGCCGCCTGGCCGATGACGTTAGTAATGTTGGACGTCGACAAGACCCCGGGGTCCCGGGACGCCAGCACGGCCAGGAGCGCGGCCAGCACCGCCAGATTGCCGTGTCTTCTCCAGTTAAGGCGCGCCAACTTCGACCCCTCCCGCGGCGGCCAACATGATCTTTTCGCTTGTCGCCTCTTCCTTATCGAAAAATGCTGCTATGCGGCCTTCCCTCATCACGGCCACGCGGTCGCTCATGCCGAGTACCTCCGGCAGTTCCGAGGAGACCATGATCACCGCCATCCCCTCGTGGGTCAGGCGGTTCATCAGGTGGTGGATCTCCGCCTTGGCGCCCACGTCGATGCCCCTGGTAGGTTCGTCGAGGATGAGGATCTCGGGCGTGACGCTGAGGCCCTTGGCGATGACGGTCTTCTGCTGGTTGCCGCCCGAGAGGTTCTGGACTTCCTGGTCGAGGCCGGCGAACCGGACGTTGAGTTCTTTCAGGAGGCGCAGGGCTTCCCTGCGCCTCAGGGCGCCGTTGACGAGGAAAAGCCCGTAAAGGCGGCGCAGCAGTTGGAGGACCGTCACGTTCCTCTCGACGGAGCGGTTGAGAAAAAGCCCTTGCAGCTTGCGGTCCTCGGGGACCAGGAAGAGCCCCTCTTCCAGGGCCTCCGAGGGCCGCCTGACCCGGGCCGTTCGCCCCTTTATTCGGACCGTCCCCTTTTGATAGGGCTCAAGGCCGAAGAGGCAGCGGACGAGGTCGCTCCGACCGCTCCCGACGAGGCCCGAAAAGCCGAGTATCTCACCCTTCCTGACCTTGAAGCTTATGTCCTTCAGCACCCCGTCGCGGGATAGGCCTTCCACTTCAAGTACGGAATCGCCGAGGGCGGGCCTTTCCCTGGGGAAAAGGGTGTCGACGCTGCGGCCGACCATGAGGCGCACGACACCCTCCTGGTCGAAGCCGCCCATGGGGCCACCGCCGGCGTTTGCGCCGTCCCGGAGCACGGTGATGGTGTCGGCTATGCGGAATACTTCCTCGAGGCGGTGGGAGATGTAGATCATCCCCACGCCCTGACGGCGGAGTTCCCCCATGAGCCCGAAAAGGTTCTCCGTCTCCCTGTCGGAAAGGCTCGACGTGGGCTCGTCCATGGCCAGGACCTTCACGTTGAGGGAAAGAGCCTTGGCGATCTCCACCAGTTGCCGCTCCCCGGGGATGAGGGTCCGCACCTCGCGGTCTACGTCAAAGGCGGCGTGAACCCGGGCGAGTATCCCCCGCGCCTCATTGCGAAGGGCCGCCCGGTCCAGGAAGGGGCCCTTCCGCGGCTCCCGCCCCAGGAAGATGTTTTCCGCCACCGAAAGGTGCGGGGCCAGGCTCAGTTCCTGGTGTATCACGGCGATACCCGCTTTGAGTGCATCCCTGGGGCCCTTCCAGTCCACCCGCCGACCTTCGAAGAGTATTTCGCCGGAATCGGGGGTGTGGATGCCTGAGAGGATCTTCACCAGCGTGGACTTCCCGGCGCCGTTCTCGCCGACCAGGGCGTGGATCTCGCCGGCCCCGACGTTGAAGGTCACGTCGTCGAGGGCGTGCACGCCGGGAAAGTATTTATGGATCCCCCTGGCACTGATCAGTTCACCCAAAAAGAAGCCCCCTTCCCTCCCCGAGCGGCGGTGAACCATGTCATTCTGATAAAAAGGCTTATAATAGACATAGTAAAGTATAACCTTTCGTGAAGCCTGAAGGGGCGCCCCTTCAAAAAGGAGGTAGGGGACCTGGTCAGGGTAGTGGTCGTGGGCTCGGTGAACATGGACTTGGTCGTCGAGGCCGAAAGGCCGGCCCGCCCCGGGGAGACGCTCCTGGGGGGGCGCTTTAGCATGGCTGGCGGCGGGAAGGGCGCCAACCAGGCGGTGGCGGCCGCCCGGCTGGGGGCTTCGGTGGCCATGGTGGGGGCCGTGGGAGGCGACCGGTTCGGAGAGATCATGCTGTCGGCCCTGGAGGAAGAGGGCGTCGACTGCCGCCATGTCGCCACGAGGAACGGTGAAGCCACCGGTGTCGCCATGATCACCGTCTTCCCGGGGGGTGAGAACTCCATAATCGTGGCCCCCGGGGCGAACGCCACCGTCACGGGCGGGGATCTTCTGGAGGGCGGGTCCCTTTTCGAGGGGGCCGACGCTCTCCTCGTCCAACTGGAACTCCCTCCGGAGACCGCCGTCGAGGCCCTGAAGCTCGGGAAGACTTCGCGGGCACTGACGGTCTTCGACCCCGCCCCCTACACAGCGCTGCCCGATGAGGCCTGGGGTTTCGTGGACATCGCCGTCCCCAACAGGTTGGAACTGGCCGGGTTCACCGGCACGGGAGACCTGGAGGAGGGCGCCGGGAGGCTGCTCGAAAAAGGGGCGGGGGCCGTGGTGGTCACCCTCGGCCCCGAGGGGGCGATGATCCGCCGCGGGCGGGAGGTGAAGCGGGTTGGAGCCTTCGCCGTAGAGGCCGTTGACGCCACCGGCGCGGGCGACGCTTTCTCGGCAGCCTTGGCCGTTTCGCTGGCCGAGGGGAAGCCCCTTTACGAGGCGGCCCTTTTCGCCTCGGCGGCGGGAGCGTTGGCCTGTACCGTGGTCGGGGCCCAACCGGGCCTGCCCGTGAGGGAGCAGGTGGAGGGGCTGCTGCGGGGCCCTTCGGGTGGGCCGCCCGGGAAGTTCCAAGGGGAGGTGTGAGGCCGTGAAAAGAGGAGGGTTGCTGCACCCGGACCTGAACTATTACGTGTCCATGCTGGGCCATACGGACAGGTTTTGCGTGGCTGATGCGGGGCTGCCGATACCGGAAGAGGTCCCGAGGGTCGACCTCGCCTTCGTCCCCGGCAAACCTTCGTTCCAGGATGTGCTCGAGGCCGTTCTGGAGGCCGTCGTGGTGGAACGGGCCTTCTGCGCCGCCGAGGCCTCGATGAAACTCAAGGGTTTGCTCAAGCAGAACCTCGGGCCGGGCTGTGTGCTGGAAGAGGTCACCCACGAGGAGTTGAAGTCGATGCTGCGAACCGTCCGGTTCGTGGTGCGCACGGGGGAATGCACGCCCTACGCGAACGTGATACTCCAGTCGGGGGTCTTCTTTTGAAGGCAGGGAAGGGCGGTGTTCTCACGAGGAAGGTCCTTTTCAGCCCCTACGTGGTCCTGGGGTCGGTCCTGGCCGCCCTCTGCGCGGCCCTCGCCCTGATGGAGCCCCGGTTCCTGACGGTGAGCAACCTCGTGAACATCCTGCGCCAGTCGTCGATACTGGGGATCATCGCCCTGGGCATGACCTGCGTGATCCTGGTCAGGGGGATAGACCTTTCGGTGGGCAGCGTGGTGGCCCTGTCCTCCCTGGTGGGGGCGGCCCTGGTGAAGGGAGGCGTACCTTTTTACGCGGCCTGGGGCGCGGCCCTCCTGGCGGGAGGGGCCTGCGGGGCCCTGAACGGGTTCACCGTAGCATGGATGAGGGTGCCCCCCTTCATCGTGACCCTGGGGATGATGGGGGCGGCCAGGGGGGCGGCGCTGCTTTTCACGGGGGGAGCCCCCATCAGCGGCTTCCCCGAGGTCTTCCGGTTGCCCGGGACGGGCTGGTTCGCCGGTGTCCCCCTGCCGGTGCTGGTCTTTGCCGGCGTTTTCGCGGCCCTTTTCGTCTTGCTCGAACTATCGTCCTGGGGCGAACAGGTCCGCTCCATAGGCTCCAACCCCGTGGCCGCCTGGGGGTCCGCTATACCGGTCCCGGCGATCACGGCGTCGGTCTTCGTCCTCAGCGGGGTCCTCGCCGGCTTGGCGGGCCTGGTGCTGGCGGGGCGCCTCGACGCCGCCCAGCCCACGGCGGGGCTGGGTTACGAGTTCGGGGCCATCGCCGCCGCCGTCCTGGGAGGGAGCCAGTTCTCCGGCGGGAAGGGGACCCTCTTCGGGACCTTGATGGGGGTCCTGATAATGGGGGTCATCGGGAACGGCATCAATGTCCTGAACGTAAACCCTTTCTACGAGCAGGTTGTAAGGGGCCTTGTAATAGCGGCGGCCCTCGTCTTTTACGGCCGGGTGTCGGCCGGGAACCCGGCCTAGTCGAACTATGACAGGCCGGGAATGGACAAAATCAATGGAGGTGGAAAGCGATGAAAGGAAGGCGCTTGTTGTCAGTGGCCATGGCGGTTCTGCTGGTCCTTTCCTTCCCCCTTGCGGCTGCGGCCTCTCAAACCCTGGGTGTGGTCATCTCCACGCTCAACAACCCCTTTTTCGTGACCCTCAAGGACGGGGCCGAGGAGAAGGCCAAGGAACTCGGAGTGGAACTGGTCATCTACGACGCGCAGGACGACTCGGCCAAGATGACCTCTTCCATGGAGGACCTGATCCAGAAGAAGGTGGGGGGCATACTGGTGAACCCCACTGACGCCGATGCGGTGGTGCCGTCGATCCTGAAGGCCAACGCGGCGGGCATACCGGTATTCACCATCGACCGCGGGGCGACCTCGGGTGAGGTGGTCACCCATATCGCCAGCGACAACGTCGCCGGGGGCAAGATGGCGGGAGAGTTCCTGGCGGAAAAGATCGGCGGCAAGGGCAAGGTGGTGGAGCTGGTGGGCATCCCCGGCACGTCGGCCGCCCGTGACAGGGGCAAGGGATTCCACGAGGCGATGGAGGGGTATCCCGACATAGAGATCGTGGCCTCCCAGGCGGCGGACTTCAACCGCGACAGGGGACTCGCCGTTTTCGAGAACATCCTCCAGGCGCAACCCGAGATCGACGGGGTCTTCGCCCACAATGACGAGATGGTGCTCGGGGCCATCGCCGCCGCCGAGGCGGCCGGACGGAAGGGCATCGTGTTCGTCGGTTTCGACGCCGTGGGCGACGCCGTAAAAGCCGTGAAGGACGGCAGGCTGGCCGCCACCGTGGCCCAGCAGCCGAAGGAGATGGGGCTCCTGGGCGTCGAGTACGCCGTCAAGTACCTTGGGGGTGAGACCATCCCCGATAACGTCCCCGTCCCCCTCATGCTCGTAACGGAATAGCTCCGCCCCCAGGGAGCGGGGTCAGGTCTACACTTTTGACTAAATCCAGGTTTTTCCCGCTCCCTGGGGGCCCCTGTCAACGGACAGGGAAAATGTCATGGGTTAGGTACCAAAAATGGACAGGGAAAATGTCATCCCCCCTAGGGTATCTGCTCAAGACAATGCTCACGGATCCTCTTTCTGCTAACCCTCTTTTCGTACTCCCTTTTCCATGGATGGTCAGGTCCGGGGGTCCAGGGTTTTCTCATTCCTTCTTCCGTGGATAATGCTGTCGTTTTCTCTTTCGCCAGGGTCTTCTTCGTCTCCTCTTCCTCGACCCTCACCAGCTCGTGGAAGGCCCCCTGGTGGTGCAAAACCGTCCTCCCGTCCAGGAGGTTCAGGACCTCCACCTCAACCCCTTTGCGGAATAGGACCTTTCTGTCCTGGGAGTCCAGGGCGGACCACTTCCGGCCCTTCCACGAGACCGTGGAGTCGCCGGTCATCTTCCGGAAGACCCTGCGGCACAGTATGAGGGCGAGGTCCTCCTTTGAAGGCGCCGGCATGAAGGCCGTCGCTTCATCCTTAGGCAGGACGGCAAAGAGATCGTTATGCCTGGTCCTGTAGGAAGCGAGGAAGGCATTGGCCTCCTCCAGGGTAGATACCCCCGCCACCCTCAGGTCGACCACCAGGCGGTGCTGCAAGGTCCCCCAGAGCCT
>Ga0255347_1002196_pt1 | contig 28525 bp, 25 predicted proteins | sample wastewater_treat_2_FD_192479 | JGI IMG/M metagenome (GOLD analysis project Ga0255347, IMG submission 192479) | Wastewater microbial communities from Lulu Island WWTP, Vancouver, Canada - plant24 | ecosystem: Engineered > WWTP > Wastewater > Unclassified | place: Canada: Vancouver, British...
TTTTCCGAGTTTGCCGCAAGATACTATAAGTTATTAAATAGCTATTCAAGATAGTTATTGATCCTATAGGTCAATTTGTGTACAATGTTGCCAATAAATCATGCAATGATAGATGAAAGGAGAAAAAATGTCTGATATAAAAATTGTGAGTGGGTTGCCAGAGTTGAAGATGAGATATCCGGAGCCTCCAAAGTTGAAGGAAAAAGAAAATATTTTCCTATTTTTAACTTATACTGGGAGTTTTAAACTGGATTTAGCTATTAGTTTTATAACCACTGTTGTTGCAAGAAGAGGTTCGTGGGGATATGTCTCAAAAGATGATTTTGAATCAGCTTCTCAAGACGGTGCTTTGAGAGTCGCTGATGTATCTACTGTAGTCAATATGCTACCAGTTTTGCAAGAGATTGGGCTTTTGGAATTGTTGCAAAATGATGCTGATGGTTTGGTTTATATTAAACCTTCGGTTGAATTAGCTGAGATGGTGGAGAAGAGTTTGTATTATGTGATTTAAGTAAATTTGTTTTACCGCCATGGAGTGATGTTTATTCTCTTCATGGCGGTTTTTGTTTTTGACTTGTTTGTAGTGACCCTACGGAGAATTTTACTACGTAAAGCAATTGCTCCGCTTCGCTACGCAATAGTCGAACCCACTGAAGTTAGTTCTTCTCCAAGCAGGGACATCAATAAAAACTGGCGCCAATCCAAAAGGACTGCCGCCAATTTTTATGGTGACCCTACGGAGAATAAGAGCTTGCTCGCTCGTTTCACTCGCTGCGCTTCCTCTTACATCGTATAGCGATGCTGAACTCACTCGCTTTGTTCGTGAGATCTTCACTTTCCATAGGATTACACAAACAAAATCACCATCTCACTTCGTTCAATGATGATTTTATTTATGGTGACCCTACGGAGAATCGAACTCCGATTGCCGGGATGAAAACCCGGTGTCCTGACCATTAGACGATAGGGCCTAGAAAATCCTAAACATTCTATCAGTAAACCCAATGTTTTAGCAAATTATATCAATTTTTGGTAGAATTTACGCTGAAATGAACTTCATAAGAAGTCTTGTTTTGTACATCCAATCAGTCCTGCTAGCAATTTTGCCTACCACAGGTTATGTTGAAGGAGTTGTGGGGCAACCTCAATCATTTATTCCAAACCAAGCTCTTAGCCCTATAGATAGGACAATTTCAAGTTTAATATACAGAGGTGTCTTTAAATATGATATTTATGGGGCAACCGTACCGGATCTAGCTGATACCTGGAGTATTTCAGAAGATGGTTTGGTTTACACAATAAAACTAAAAGATAATCAATACTGGAATAACGGTAAAAAAATAACAGCCGATGATTTGATTTATACAGCTTTTAAGTCCCCTGAACTGGCATACGTTTCAACAGACAAGATAGATGATCTTACAGTTAGATTTACACTACCAAACAAATATTCGCCCTTTTTAAGTTTACTTGTAATAGGTGTGGTTCCTGTAAACTCAGAAGAAAAAGATAACCCACTTATGCCAACAACAAGTAATGATTTTAGAGTTGCAAAAATTGAGAGAACTGGATCTTTTATAGACAAAATAACTTTAATAACCACAAATAGTAAATACAAAATAAAAAAAATATCTTTCAAATTTTATCCAAATGATGAGGAATTAAAAACTGCAGCCAAGTTAGGAGAAATAGAAGGTTTTGCTTCAGACAGTAAGTGTTGTGATGATTTAGAAAATTTTCAAGATTATCAGTATCCGGTGCAAGGTGTTTATTATTCCTTGTATTTTAATCTTAGAAATGAAAAATTTAGTGACGTTGAGTTAAGGAGGAAGATGAGGAAAGTTCTTCCTATAGAAGATTTGACTTATACCCGAGGGATACCTGTACAAGGCCCTATAAGTAGAAGTTTTTTCACAAGTAAAAATATAGATTATAAGACATACGATAAAACTTTTTCTGATGATTTAAAGGATATTAGTGTAGAAATTGCGGTTCCTAATGAAAAAATTCATGTTACACTTGCTGAAAATATTGCCAAGGTATGGAAAGATAAACTTGGGATAAATGTTTCTATAAGAAAAGAGAAGCCGGAAACTTTTGTTCAAGAAGTTATAGATATCAGAAACTTTGAAATTTTGTTGTATGGACAGGAGGTTGGTAGAGATCCTGATAGGTATGTTCTTTGGCACTCTACTCAAAAAGATTCTCCTAACCTTAACATATCTGGATTTGAACAGATTAGAGTAGACAGAGCTTTAGAAGAGGGTAGAAATGAGATAGATAATGAGAATAGGTTAGTTCATTACAATGAGTTTCAGAGAGTAGTAGATGAGCAGGTTCCTGTAATATTTCTCTATCATCCATTTGTTCACCACTATGCCTCAAACTATATAGAGGGGATTGGGCAAAAACACACCTTTACTTATTGGGATAGGTTTTTGGATTTTGCTAATTGGAAAAAGATAGGTTCTGTTAATTAGTCAATATATCATAGCCGTTTCTCGTAACGAGAACTGTATGTTCAAAAATGCAAAAGTTTCCTCCATCAGCCATTTCAGTTTCCCAATCGCTTGTATTAAAAACTGTATCGTTCCCTTCACAAACAAGAGCTTCTACACAAATGGTCATGCCTTCTCTTAATTTGGGGCCTTCATTTTTGTTTCCATAGCAGGGTATTTCTGGATATTCATGCATAGAATACCCAATCCCATGTCCTGCGTAATCTTTTAAAACGTTAAAACCGTCTTTTTCTACAGTTTTTTGCATAGCACTTGATAAAGCTCCTATTTTTGCATTATTTTTTATTTTGGAAATTGCGTTGTACATTGCTTTTTCCGTTGTTTCTAATAACTTTTCGTTTTTTTCACCGATCTTTCCAACTGAATAACAATGTGCACTGTCAACATGAAGACCATTAAAACTTATTACAGTATCTATATTTATAATATCGCCTTCTTTTAGAATAACTCCTTTTTTTGGAAAACAATGAACTGATTGGTTATTTATACTTATACAAAGTCCAGATGGAAAAGGTGGGAGACCTCCCTCTGAATAGTTTTTACATGAAGGTATTACACCGCTTTCATCACACATTTCTATAAATTTCTTTTCTAAATTCCAAACATCTGTTCCAGGTTTTATCATCTTTCCTAATTCTATAAACATTGAGGAAAGTATTTTTCCTAAACCTCTCATAATTTGTATTTCTTTTTCATTTTTTATTAACACGTTTCTTTGCATAGCCACATTATATATCACTTTAAGATTAATTTTTGTGATAGATTTTCATACGAAATAGATAGTTAGAAAATACGAGCAGTGCGGTATGGGAGTTGCAGAAATAAATGATTGAAATATAGGCAACCGTCTTGTCTAAAACTGTTACATTTACCTTTAGATTGAAATGAAAAACCGATGGGGAAAATACCAAAACTCTTGTACATGAGTTTTGTTCCCCATCGGTATCCCTATCTTTGACATCCGTTTATTCAGGGTTTATGCAAAAAATTGGTAAAGATAGGAAGCATTGTATTTGAGCTCAAATTAAATGCTTAAAAACCCAACTTCCTGCAAAAACCTTAGTGCGATTGCAATTATCTGTGGAAAAACAAGAACCCGCACCGTTGTCTCAAGTTACCTGTTCCCCAGTACTGATACAGATTGCGATCCATAATACATTAAAAAACATTTCTGTCAATTTGTGGGGTTACAAAACTATGTTAAATATTTTTCCTTTAATATAGATAATCTTTTTTATTTCTTTTCCAGTTGTGTGTTGTTTAACTCTGCCATCTAAAAGTACTTTTTCTTTTACCGTATCTTCAGAGTCATTTATATCTATCTCAACTTCAGATCTTACCTTACCGTTTATTTGTATAGGAATGGTTACCATATTACTGTGGGTGTATCTCTCATCAAATTCCGGCCATTTCTGTAAATGAACGCTATTTTCAGGTTTCCACTCACTAAAACTTTTGAATTCTTGCCAAAGGTCTTCTGCTACAAATGGTGTGAATACAGATAAAACTCTTAAAAAACCATCCCAAACGTCTCTTCCAATTTCACTTTCTTTTTGTAAATGTTTTACAAAAACCATTATTTCACTCACACCTGTATTCATTTTCAGGTTTTCTATCATTTCAGATATGTTTTTAACCATTAAATTGTAAGATTTTAAGGTTTCTTCGTTGCTTTTGTTTTTTGTAACCTTATTTTGTAGATCGTAGATACTCCTAATCAGTTTGTTAATAGTTTTTATAATACTGGGGTTCCAAGGATAAGTTTCATCATACGGACCCATAAAGCACACTGTTGCTCTTAATGCATCTGCGCCAAAATTTTCTATTTGATTTAACACATCAACTCCGTTATCTTTTGATTTTGACATTTTGGAACCATCCTCAGCCAACATGATGCCTCCGTTTAATCGCCATTTGTATGGTTCTTTTGTTGGGACAATTCCTATGTCGTAAAAGAATCTATGCCAAAATCTTGAATATAAAAGATGTAATGTTGTATGTTCTGATCCTCCAAAATATTTATCTACGGGTAACCAGTATCTCATTTTATCTTCATCTGCAAATCTCTCAGAGTTGTTTGGATCAAGATATCTTATGTAGTACCAACAAGAACCTGCCCAGTTAGGCATGGTGTTTGTTTCTCTTTTTGCAGGTTCTCCATTAAAAATTATGTTTACCCATTCATTGTTTCTTTCAAGTGGACTTGAGCCGTCTTCAGATGGGTTAAAATCTGGAACTTCGGGTAGGGTTAGAGGTAGATTCTTATTTACCTCTTCTAGGTTTTCAGTATTACATATCTCTTTTACTCCATCTTTCGTGTGAACTAGTGGGATAGGCTCTCCCCAATATCTTTGCCTAGAAAATACCCAATCTCTTATTTTATAGTTGATGGCTCCCTTACCTTTCCCTGTTTCTTCAAGTTTTTTTATAACTATATTTTTAAATTCTTCAGAGTTTATACCGTCGTATTCACCGCTATTTACCATAATCCCAGATCCCGTATAAAGTTTGTTATCTTCAATGCTAATGTCATTTTCAGGTTTTATAACCTCAATAATGTCAATTCCATATTTTTTTGCAAAATCAAAATCTCTTTCGTCATGAGCTGGAACGGCCATTATTACTCCAGTTCCGTAACCCATTAAAACATAGTCAGCAATAAATATTGGGATCTTTCTATTAGAAAAAGGAACTGTTGCTTGCAAGCCTTTCAAAATAACTCCCGTTTTTTCTTTTTCTGCCTGTCTTTCAATATCTGATTTATTTTCGGTTTGACTTATGTACTCCTGAACTTCGTTTTTGTTTTCAATTTTTTCTAGTATTTCTTTAATAAACGGATGTTCGGGCGCAAACACCATAAATGTTACTCCGTATATAGTGTCAGGACGTGTAGTAAATACTTCTATATTTTTACCCTCAACTTCAAAAGATATGTTTGCGCCCTCACTCTTTCCAATCCAATTCCTTTGAGCTGCTTTTATAGATTCTGGGAAATCAATTTCCTCAAGGCCCTCAAGAAGTTTTTCTGCGTACTCAGGGATTTTTAGAACCCATTGCTTAAGCATTTTTTTAGTTACTGGGTACTCGCCTCGTTCTGATATTTTATTTCCATCTTTGTCAGTCAATACCTCTTCGTCAGCTAAAACTGTTTTTAATTCCTCACACCACCAAATAGATGTTTCTTTGTATTCAGCTAAACCATTTTCAAAGAATTTTAAGAATAACCATTGGGTCCATTTGTAATAATTAGGATCACATGTGCTTATCTCTCTATCCCAATCAACCCCATAACCCATTTTTAAAAAGGATTCTTTGAATTTTGAAATTGTTTCTAAAGTTATTTTTTCAGGATGTATTCCAGTTTTTATAGCGTAATTCTCAGCTGGAAGTCCAAAAGCGTCCCATCCTGTTGGAAAAAGAACGTTATATCCTCTCATCCTTAGATATCTGGAATAAACATCGGGTACAGTGTATCTCATCAAATGCCCTGGATGTAGAGATTTACCAGAAGGATATGGAAACTCCACTAGTATATATTTCTTAGGCTTTTCAGAAAAATCAACAGCTTTGTAAATGTTATCTTCAAGCCATTTATTCTTCCACTTCTCTTCAATTTTTTTGTGATTATATTCCTTCATACAAACATTTTGATTTTATCATAGTAATAATTAAAAAAGTTGTTTTTATTGCATAATTTGATTTTTTATACTATATTACCTGACATGGCAAAGAAAAAAGGAAACAGATTTTTAATAGGTCTTGAATGCACGGAAACGGGCAAAAGGACTTATGTAACTCAGAAAAACCGTATAAATACAGAAGGTAAGATAGAGTTAATGAAGTATAACCCTAAGTTAAGGAAACACACTCTTCATAAAGAGGTTCAAAAACTTAAATAAACCTTTTAACTTTAGTATTTCTCCATTTCGTTGAATTAGTGTTTTTTACGAGAAAATGTTAGAATTTACGGGTAATTGTTGTGCCCGTGTGGTAAATATGGAAAAAGGTAATCTTTTTATAATAGCTACCCCAATAGGTAATTTATCAGATATATCTCTTAGAGCTTTGGATGTTTTAAAAGAAGTTGATTTAATACTGTCTGAAGATACTAGAGAAACAGATAAAATTCTAAAAAAATATGAGATAGAGAAGTCTCAGCTTTCGTACAGAGATCAAAATCATGAGGCGATGTTACCTAAGATTGAGGAATTTTTGGACAATAACTTGAATGTAGCTTTAATTTCAGACAGTGGTACACCCCTTATATCAGATCCGGGCTATAAACTTGTTAGGGAGCTTATAAGAAAAGGGTTTAACATTGTATCAATCCCTGGACCAAGTGCTGTTATAGCTGCCTTAGTTATCTCAGGATTTCCTACAGATAAATTTTCTTTTTTGGGTTTTTTACCCAAATCTTCAGGGGATAGGTCAAAAATTTTAAAAATCTACGGAAGTTTGGATTCCACACTAGTTATATATGAATCTCCTTTTAGGATTGAGAAATTATTAAAAGAAATAGACGAGAATCTTGGAGATAGGTTTGTTTGTTTAGCAAATGAAATAACAAAAATTCATGAAAAAGTAACTAGAGGGAGAGTCAGTGTGGTTTTGGAAATGGTGAAAGGAAAAAGATTAAAAGGAGAATTTGTAGTTTTAGTAGGAAAGGAAGGCTTTTACCTATGAACCCCGAAGAGATGATATTAGAAAAGAACCATTTAAAAGAAGTGTTAGAAAAAGTTAAATCTGCTGAGAAAAAACTATCTAATGATTTGGAAACCTTAGGGAAAGAGAATATTGAAAGATTAAAAGATTTAAGATACGAGGGGGCAAGCTCGTACGGGTACGGAATGAGCGATTTTGATACACTTCTTGAGCAATTACATCAGAAAAACCTGGCTTTTGGCCTTAAAGGAAAGTACCAAACAATACGAGAGTTAAATTTTTTAATATCGGAACCGTATTTTTCAAGAATAGATTTGTCTGACCCTGGTTCAAATGAAGTTAATAGTTTTTATATAGGGAAATTTTCTTATACTGAGGATAAGCCCGTCATAACAGATTGGAGAAGTAAGGTTGCATCTGTTTATTATAGATATAGATATCCTCAAAAAGGTGTTAAATACGACACTTTATATGGAGAAGAAGTTAAAGATTTAAAATTAAAAAGAACCTATGAAATACAAGATGGATCATTGATTAAGTACTACAATAACGATCTTCAGTTAGACGAATCAACAATAATCAGTGAAAAAATAGGGAAGAGAACTGGTGGTGTTTTGGAAGATATTGTTCAGACTATACAAATTTCGCAGTTAGATATTATTGAAGCTGATCCAAGACAGGTTTGTGTTGTTCAAGGGTGTGTTGGTAGCGGTAAAAGTACCGTGGCAATACATAAGCTAGCCCACATATTTTTTAATTATCCAAAATTAGTCCACCCAGGAAGATCACTTATGATAACTAAGAGTCAGATACTAGCTGGATATTTATCTACTCTTTTTCCTAAACTTGGCATTTTTGATTTAACTTATAAAACTGTTAGAGATTTGGTTTATAGTTTTAATTTTATTGAAAACCTAAATTTGAAATTTGATCTTGATAAAGGAGTAGATACTTCTAGTTTTGGTGTGAATAATGTTAAGAAGTTACAAAAGAAGATATTAAGCTCACATGTTTATTATGAAAAAGCAGTGGGGAAAGTATTCAAAGATCCGGATCTTGAATCTTATGCTAGTTTTAAATACAGCAAAGATGAAACCCCTTATGAAAATGTTATGTATCTTCTGAGAGATATCACAGAAGCTATAATGTCACAAAAAGAGAGTTTAAAACTTAATCCAAATGGTCCTAACTCTTGGTTAAATAAGGAAAATTTATTGAGATTAAGAAAGATACTTAAGCAAACAAATAAGATAAAGAATGAGCTAACGAATACAACAGTGAAGAAAATATTAAAAGAGTTTGATATCAACATATCCTCTGAGTTAACTTATACCGAGCTTTTGGTTTATATTTATGTTTATTCTGAGATTATAGGTATAAGAAAATTTAAGCAATATGAATATTGTGTTGTTGATGAAGCTCAAGATTTCAGTCTTCTTGAATATTTAGTTTTAAACAGTATGGTTATGAGAGGAAGGTTTGCTTTATTTGGAGATTTAAACCAGTCCTTGGAATCGGATGGTATTAAAAACTGGGAAGATGTGCCTAATGTTATACAGTCTGCAAAACAGGCTATTAAGTTTAAACTTGATACAAATTACAGAAGTACTAAGCAAATTATAGATTTTGCAAATAAGATACTTTCCCCGTATACAAAAAAATATTTACCAAAATCCATTGACAGGATTGGACCAGAACCTGTTTGCGAAATTTTTGATAATAAGGATCTGTTGTTAGAGAAGTTTAAAGAAGAAGTGAAAAGTAACATGGGAAATATTGATAAAAGTATCGGGGTGATAGTATTTGATGAAGGAAACAAGTTTTTCAGCGATATAAGAGATATTATGTCTGAGCTAAATATAGGTGGTAAAAAGAATAATTTTATAGAATTAGATCCTTCAAGAAAAATAAGTTATACACCAAAAGGTGTTTATTTAATGAAATCCGAGGATTGTAAAGGTTTAGAGTTTTCAAAAGTTTATGTTTTAGGGGCTAACCCTGCAAAAATTAAAAACTTTAGCTTTGCTAGAAAAGTCTTTGTAGCAGTTACAAGGGCTATGAACGAGCTTTTAGTTTATGGAGTAAAATAGATACAAATGAAGAAACTTTTTTCTTTAATAAAAAATAATATAAATATGTTAATAGTTGTTGCTATATCTATTGGGCTTCGTTTTATTAACCTTGGGTATTCAGATTACCAAGGTGATGAAATAAAGGCTTTATATTTACCTGAGGTGGGTCAGAATCTATCTAACTTCTTAGTATCTCAAAAGAAAGGTCCTGTACAGTTTTTAATAACTTATTTGATTAAATTTTTAGATAATAGCTACTCAAGTCAATTTTTAGTTAGATTTCCTTTTGCCTTGGCCGGAGTTTTAGCAGTTATATTTTTCTACAAATTTGTAAAACTGCATTTTGGAGAAAGAATAGCTTTTTATTCTTCTTTATTTTTTTCAACCAGTGGTTTATTTGTAGCTTTTTCAAGAATTGTTCAATATCAATCATTTGTCGTTTTGTTTGCAGTTTTAAGTCTTTATTTCCTATCAATGGCAGGTTTATCCGAAAAATATAAAGTTAAAGGAATATTTTTAGGTTTATTATTTTGGGCATTGTCTATACTTTCTCACTATGATGGTGTTTTTATAGCGCCTATTGCTTTTTACTTACTTTTTTCATGGTTTAAAAATGCAGATTTAACAGTAAAACAGAAAATTTCCATATTTTTAATTGCAGGGGTGCTCTCTTTAAGTCTTTTGTTAATCTTTTATCTGCCTTTTATGAGTTCTTTTTCAGAAAGTACTGCAGATTACTGGGAAAGTAGGATTACAGGCTCTTCTTCTGGGAAAATATCTAGCTCAAAATATATTTTTAGTCTTTATCAGCCTGTTTTTTCACTTGGTTTGTATTTTGTACTAAGTTTTTTTGGGTCTGTATTAATAGTTTTAGGTTTCATGTCCAGAACTATTTTAAGTTTAAAAAATTTACCAAATTTTGTCAGAAACTTTTTTGATCACACTACAGATGTTATGGTTTCTGTGCAAAAAGGAAGATTTAGGATTGTTGCAATAATACTTTGGGTTGCATTAGCGGTTGGGTTTTTTGAAGGTTACGTTTATATACCTGGGACTCATATTTATAATTATCTATTACCCACATTTATTTTAATGGGATTTGGTGTTGTGCTTATAGAAAGTGCTGTTTTTAAAGTCTTTGAATTTCCTTTGGTTAGAATCTTCAATTTTTTGGGAATAGTTTTAATTATCTCGTTTTTAACAGTTCAAAGTTATGTTGTGTTTGTTGATCATAAAAGAGAATACCCATGGGAAGATGAGAAATTTTTGATTTGGACATTTAGGAAACCAGATACCAACTTTCATTTGAGTCTTTTTGGATTCCCGTATTATAGAAATTGGGATGGTATAAAGAATTTTGTAATGTCAAAACCTGATATTGTCGCATATTATTCTAATGAGAGGAGGCAAATAGCAGGATTTTATCTTGATTATGATAGAAACTATGATAGAGCTGGAGCGTATGTTCATATAATGAATCCTCAAAGTTTCACAGACTACATAGGGAGTGATAAAGTTGCTTATTGGATTAGTAAATACGATCCTGTTTACACTCTGACTGAAAATGGAAGAGATAAAGTTAGGCTCTATATGATGGAACCAGGAACTTTAGAAGAGATTAAGCAAAGAGGTTTTTGATTTAGAAAATTCTTTGTCCAAATATCAAAATAAGATTAGTCATTACTACAAATAATGTGAGTAAAACTGCTGCTGCTGATAAATCTTTTATTATTTTCACACCTTCCTTTTTTTCCTTGAACAATTGGTCCATTATCTCCTCTATAACTGTGTTTATTATTTCTACTATCATTAATACTCCAACCGATGTTATTAAAATAGACCATTCTGTTCTTGTAATTTTAAAAATTTTCCCTAAAATGACTGAGGTCAGGGTTATCAGGCACTGAATCCTAAAGTTGGGTTCTGTCATGATAGCGTGAAAAAGACCTTCAAAGGCGTATTTAAAACTTTTTATCTGTCTGACAGGGTGGTTAGCTTTAAATTCAATAGACATGATAAAATGATAGCACATACTATGGTTAAACCTAAGATATCTAAGAAAATAAGAAATATAATATTAGTTTGCTTATCTCTACTTGCTATTTTTGTTTACTTTCAAAATAAGACCTCTGTTACAGTTTTGGTAAGGAGAGTTGAGATTAAAAATAGAGAGGTGAGAAAGACAGTTTCAGCTTCAGGACACGTTAAGTCCAATAATCAAGCGGATCTTTCATTTTTAGCAAGTGGGAATATCCTAAAGATTAATGTTAAAGAGAATGATTTTGTTAAAAAAGGCCAGTTAATAGCCTATATAGACCCTTCTACTCAATTAAACACAGTTCAATCTGCAAAAGATGCTAGAGACATTGTGTTGAGAGAAAGAGACCTTTTTGTTGATAGAAAAAAAGATAACAAGAGACTTTTAGGCGGTGAAAATGCATATAATATTAAACTTAGGAGTATTGATGAGTCTATAAGTCAGGCTGAGTCTGCTTATAAAGCCCAGCTATCTCTTTTATCTAATTACTATATATATGCCCCCTTTGATGGAACTGTTATAGGGATTTATAGAAAAGAAGGTGAGGTTGCAGCTGGTGGTTCACCCGTTGTAACCGTGTCTAATTTAGACGATTTTATTTTTGAAGTTGTTTTAGATCAAGAAGATTTTGGGCAGATAAAGGACAACCAAGAAGTAGAAGTTACTTTAGATGCTTATCCAGATGATAAATTAAAAGGTAACGTGAATTTCCTATCTTCTTTTGCCGATCCTGCAAAAGGCGGCTTCTTGGTTAGAAGTTCCTTTGATAAAAATGGTAAAGACGTAAAAGTTGGTATGACAGGAGATGTTTATATGATTACAGAAAAAACAGAGAAGGATGTCCCGTCCCTTGTTTTTAATGAAATATATTACGACGATGATGATAAACCTTTTGTTTGGATTTTAGATGGTAAGAAAGTGAAAAGATTTCCCATAGAAACCGGTTTAGAGGGGGATATGTATACGGAAATAAAAACTGATTTATCTGATAAAACTATCCTTACACCTATAAGTGATGAGGTAAAGATTAAAGATGGTTTTAATGCCAAAATAATCAATTAATATGAATCCCGTACTAGAAGCTAAAAATCTCTGTAAAAAATATGTTGTAGGAGATAGCGAGATTACCGCTGTTAATAATATAAACCTTGTTATAAACAAGGGAGATTTTATATCTATTACTGGAAAATCAGGATCAGGAAAATCTACTTTAATGCATATGCTAGGTCTTTTAGATACCCCCTCAAGTGGTGAAATTATCTTAAATGGTAAAAATACTAAAGGATTGGGTGAAAAAGATTTAGCTAAAGTTAGAAACTCTGAGATCGGTTTTGTTTTTCAAGCCTTTAATCTTTTACAAAGAACTACTGTATTAGAAAATGTTATTTTACCCCTTATGTATAGTAATATCCCGACGAGTGAACATGAGAAAAAAGCTATAGAGGCTATAAAACAGGTTGGTATGGATCATAGATTAGGCAATAAATCTAACGAGCTTTCAGGTGGTGAGAAGCAACGTGTAGCTATTGCCAGAGCTTTAATTACAAACCCTTCAATAATATTAGCAGATGAGCCTACAGGTAATTTAGACTCAAAAACAGGTGATGATATTGAAAAAATGTTAATTGATTTAAATAAAGAGGGAAAAACAATTATATTAGTAACTCATGACGATGATTTGGCAAAAATAGCCAAGAGACAGGTTGTTTTAAAAGATGGGGAGATAATAGATGAACGTTAAAGAAACTTTAAAAGCAGCAACAGGATCTTTATTGCTAAACAAAGTGAGATCTTTCCTCACAATGCTGGGGGTCATTATAGGTGTTTTTGCAGTTATATCTTTAGTATCCTTAGTTGGGGGGATGAAAAATTACATAAAGGATCAGTTTGAAGGTCTAGGTTCAAATCTTCTTTTTGTAGTTGGTGGAAAAATAGATATGAATCAGGGACAGGGTTTTAATACCGCTATGATGAATTCTAGCCTAAAGGAGAAACATGCTGATACTATCAGAACATTTGCCAAAGATTATGTTGATACTGTAAGCCCAGAAATACAATTAAGTAAGACAGTTAAATATAAGACCCAAGGCTATTACGTTTCCCTTTTTGGTACAGGTTATGATTCCACTAAAATATATAATTCTACAGTTGAGAAGGGTAGGTATTTTACAAGAGCTGAGCAAAATAGCAGTTCTAGAGTTGTTGTTTTGGGAAATCTTCTTAGCAATAAGTTATTTGGTGACGCTAGCCCTATCAATAAAGTTATAAAGATAGATAATAAATCGTTTGAGGTTTTAGGGGTTCTTAATAAAAAAGGACCTGATTTTGATGAATCAATAGTCATTCCTTACACAACTTTAATTGACACTTTTGAGAGAGCAAACATCACGGCTATAACTGTGAAGGCAAAGAATAATGTTGATTTTTCTGAGGCTAAAAAACAAGTTGAACTAGCACTCCTGCGTGACTTGAGTGATGATGAGTTTACTGTTTACACTCAAGAAGACATACTATCTTCTGTAAATAGCATTTTAAGTATATTAACGTCTGTTTTAGTGGCAATATCAGGTATATCTCTTGTTGTTGGTGGTATAGGAATTATGAATATAATGCTTGTTTCAGTTACTGAGAGGACGAGAGAAATTGGTTTGAGGAAGGCCTTGGGAGCTACATCTAAGGATATAAAACGTCAGTTTATGATAGAAGCTGTTATGATAAGCTCTCTTGGTGGTTTAATAGGTTTGTTCTTAGGGTGGTTGGGTATCTTTGCAACAAGATCTTTTACTCATGCCAATATTTCTCTTTGGTCTGTTTTTTTAGCATTGGGATTTTCACTTTTTGTTGGGGTAGTGTTTGGAACCTACCCAGCTGCAAAAGCTAGTGAAAAGGATCCAATAGAAGCTTTAAGATACGAGTAAACTTATTTTTCAACCATTTTTAACTCGTATGTTTTATTGTCCTCTAATCTTTTAGAGCCAATTTCAAGTGTTACATCATTACCATCAGTAAAAATAACCCATTTATAACTGTTTGCAGGCTTTATACCATTTATAGACTCTATTTCCGTACCGTATGTATATTTATTAGTTTCATAGGTTAATATATTTCTCTTTCTCATTAGCTGTAAAAGTTCTTCAATAGTATCGGTGTTTTTTAATGTTTCTTTAAATTCTCTGACGTTGCTATTATCGTAATATCTAAATGTAACACTAACTTCATACTCATCCTCAAAATTTTTTATTTCTTTTTGATATACACCTACACTTTCTTCTTTTAATACATTTTTTATGTAAAAGAATGAGAAGGTTATAAATATTAGGTACAGAATAATTAATATTTTCTTCTTTTTAGTCATCTGTGTAATTTTATCATGAAATTTTTTGTATAATGTAGGCGCTTATACTTTTATGCCCCCATAGCTCAGCGGATTTAGAGCACTCGTCTTCGGAACGAGGGGTCGGGAGTTCGAATCTCTCTGGGGGCGCCAAAATAATAAATATCCAATTTAGGTATGGTGTCAAAGTTTTAGCTTAATTGTAGGATTATATGATTGAAACTTTCTCCAATGTCGTTAATTAGAGATGGTTTTTCTTGTTCCTTTGGTAGTTATAAGCCTATTATTGTTATTTTATTAAAGTTTAGACCGAATCTTTAATAAGTTATTTTTGAGCAGGCTCCATGTTATACTACATACATTAATTAATATAGGAGAATAAAGAATGTTTTGTAGAAAATGTGGAAAAGAAATAGATCCCACTAGTAAGTTTTGCTCGTTTTGTGGAGAGTCTGTAAATAACATAGTTCAGAAAGATATTTCTGAAACAGTACAAGAAAAAATCAAAACTGAAGTTACAACAGAAAACTTACAACCTACTACACAGGGTAAACGCTTTTTGAATATTTTAATGGACATGCTTGGGTATTATATTTTTAGTTTTTCAATAGGGTTTATCTTTGGGATATTAGGTTTAGGAGATTTGATAACAAGTACCGATGATACAGTCCTTGGAGCAGTATTTCTAATTTTGTACTACCTTATATTTGAAGGAATTTGGGGAAAAACACCTGCTAAATTATTAACAAAAACCAAAGTAATAACCAATGAAGGAAATAAACCAAGTTTTGGAACCATTGTTATAAGAACTTTGTGTAGATATATACCATTTGATGCTTTATCATTTTTATCTTCAAATCCAGTAGGTTGGCATGATAGTCTTTCCAATACTTTAGTGGTAGACGAAGTATAGTTTTGTTTTCCCTTTTAGTTAGATAGATAAGATGTAGCTGAAGTTTCTTGCTATTGGGTTTATATTAAATAGATTTACCTAAAAACCTCTCCGGAGGTGTCACTTTTTAACCATAAATCTTATTTCCTTATTGTGTTATTATTCTGGTAATAAATATAAAGAGAGGAGACACATTATGTTAATAGCTTTTGAAGGTGGTGAAGGATCTGGAAAAGGAACTCAGATAAAATTGTTGAAGAAATTTCTTGAAGACAAGGGATATTCAGTTTTAGATATTATTGAGCCTGGTGGTACTCCAGTTGGAAAAGAGATTAGATCTATTCTTCTTGAAAAAGAAGGGCTTGGTTTATTAGGGATTACAGAGGCATTTTTATTCTCAGCCTCAAGATCACAGCAAGTCAGATCTGTTACAAGGCCTGCTCTTAAGGAAGGAAAAATAGTTTTGTCAGACAGAAGTTTCTACTCAACATACGCTTATCAAGGATATGGTAGGGAACAAAGCCTTTCCTTTATACAACAGCTGACAGCGTTGGCAGTAGAAGATACCGTTCCGGACATTGTAATTCTTTTAGATATACCACCAGAAGTAGGTCTTTTAAGAAAAAAGGATCAAAAAGAATTCAACAGATTAGATGCAGAGAGTTTAGAATTTCATAACCGCGTTAGGAGTGGGTATCTAACTCTTGCTAGGGGAGACCCTTACACGTGGAAAATAATAAATGCTCAACTTTCTGTATCAGAGATTCACTTACAGGTCGTTAGTTTTATACTTAATTACCTGAAATAACGAAGGCTGCCACCAAGATAAAAAATATTTTGGTGGTAGTTTCCTAAATATTACATGAAACACATTATTTACCATGAAAATAATTTAAAATACCCATATCTTCCTCAAGAAGATTATTACGCTCATTCTCAAGATAACGGTGTTTACATTGTGTCTGATGGTGTAACCCACGATGCTAAAGATCTCTCTAAGTATCCAGTACCATCAGAAGCATATGAGGTTGCTAGAATTATATGTGATACTGTTGTTGAAAATTTAAATGAGAAGAATCATTCTATAGATTCCTTAAAAGATGCTTACAAGTTAGCAAATCAAAAAGTTTTAGAATTTAACTTGTCTTCAGACTTATATAAAGATAGGAAAATAAACGGGTTTACAATTGGGGCCGCTACTACTTCTGCTGTTTGGATAAAGGATTGTAAGTTAATTTACGGTGTTTTGGACGATTGTTTTGTATCCGTTTTTAACAAAAATTTGGAAATGTATCCAAAATTAGAAAAATATGTTGAGATATCTGCAGAGTATTTGGATAAAAATTTTGATTGGAGTGATATTGAAACTAGAAGGCACTGGAGAGAAGACATCAGAAACCACGTAATAAAAGTAGGAGATAAAGAATATGGTTATGGGGTAATTGATGGTAGGGATGGTTTTGATAAATTTCTTCAACTTGGAGAGATAGACTTAGAAAAAGGAGACTTAGTTTGTGTTTATTCTGATGGGTTTATAAATTTAATAAATAATAAAAATTTTATTAAAGAGATCAAAGATCAAGAATTTACAAACAATACCTACAAGTATATCTCTAAAATGTCGTACGACTTAAAACAAGAAAAAGAAAAGACATGTTACTTTATAAAAATAGATTGAAATTTATTATTCTTTTTTTTTCAAAAATCAATAAAAATTGTAAATAAATAACATCAGTTTTACATTATATTAACAACAAATAAATAAATTAGTGTATTGACATTTATACAAATAATCTTCAGAATTTTTATATAAGAAAAATGAAAAATTTTCTGCCCAAGAAATTTATTTTAATAACACTCTGAAGCAACATATTTTTGCGGGGAGTGTTTTTATTTTAGGAGGAAAAAATGCTAACAAAAGAAGAAATAAAAAATAAATTACAGGAAGATCCTGATTGGACTCTACCAGATGATGCAACTGATGAAGAGTGGGATTTATACTTTGATGTTAAAGATAGCTTAGGTGGGGAAGAAGTTGAGGAGGGTGATGAAGAGGCTTGGGAAGAAGATACTGATGAAGAGGTGCTTTAATAAATTTCACGAGCTCAGTAGAGTAATTATTTAGCCAAAGGAGGGCCCCTAACATGGCAACAAAGAAAAAAGCAGCTACTAAAAAGAAAGCAGCAGCTCCAAAGAAAAAAGCAGCAGTAAAGAAGAAGAAATAAGGCTTGCTCTTTAAATAATAGGATAACGGTCTGAGTAGGTTTCCGAAAGGACCGTTATTTAGTTATAGTTAAGTTAGCAGTATGTCGGAAAGTAACAATGATTCTAAAAAAATAATATATTTTGATTATCTTAGATTTGTTTCCATTTTATTAATAGTTTTGATTCATGTACTGAGTTTGGTTATTCATAGATTTGGTGAAGTTAACTTAAGAGTTTGGTTTTATGCTAATTTTATAGATTCTTTCATAAGATTTAGCGTCCCCATATTTTTTATGATTAGTGGTGCAATAAATCTCTCACCAGACAAACCTTATAATTTAAAGAAAAGAATTATATCTTTAATAGTCCCGACCGTTGTGTTTTCCATTATCTATTTAATTTATGACAATAAAATACTATCCTTTTCTTTTCCAGAAATTTTCTTAGAAATATCAAAAGGTCATGTTTATTATCACCTATGGTTTGTCTATATAATGTTTGGTTTGTACCTTCTCACACCACTAATAAGATCTGCTATATCAAAGGAAGACAATATTAAGTTATTTTTAATCATATGGGCTATTTACAGTGTCCTGTTACCCTTTTTAGGTATTTTTATAGATCTAAATGTGTATGGGTCTTTAAATCTATTTGGTGGTTATATCGGATTGTATCTTTTGGGTTACTATTTAAGCAGAAAAAATGTTGATACTAATAAAAGAAATTTAAAAGTTATTCTGTACTTTGCAGCATTTTTTCTTGCTAGTGCCTTTCTTGCCATTGGGTATTTTAATATGTCTTTATCAGATGGGAGTGCAAACACAGTGTTTTACTACCATTATCTAAATCCTTTTATAGTAATCTCGTCTCTCTCCGTATTTAAGATATTTCAGTTATTTTTTTACGATCACAAAGAAGAAAATGTTGTTGTAAAGTATGTTACAAAGATCAGTTTTTATATCTACATAGTCCATGCTTTGGTTTTAAGCTACGTGGTAAGATTTTTACCTCTTAATCTAAACAGCACCTTTAGGACTTTTAAAGATTTATTGGTTATATATACTATCTGTTTAGTTGTGTCAGTCTTTATATCCTGGTTATCTTATTTAATATTAAACCCTCTTGTAAACATAACAACGAGATTTTATAGATTTTTTACAGTTTTATTTGTTGGCATTTTATTAATAGCACTAATACCTAAAGTTTATAAGTTAATTCCTAGTTTTTATAATAGTACAAAACATAATTTATCTTATCTAAGGAACAAAAGTGAGAACTTTTTTATAGGAAAAAATTTTACACATAAAGAATATTTACCAAAGAATCATAATCTAATTTTAAAAATTCAAGAACCTTCTAACATTAGAGTAGCCATCCCTGTTGATATGCTTTCACATATATCTAATTCTAATAAGTGTGTTTTATATATTACGGATGAATCAAGATCTAATAGAGAAGATCTATCTATAAAGCATATATCGTCACCAGATGGAGATATTTACGGCTTTAGTGACGAAGATGTGTGGGAGCAGTTGGTTTGTACTGATGTTACGGAAATAGACATGTATTTTAATAAGATTGGTAATATTTTTATCCAGAAGCTTTGATCTGATTTAGTGGGTACTGGTACCGTTTCTTAAATGGTGAGGACGGAGGGATTCGAACCCTCGACATTCCGGTTAAGAGCCGGACGCTCTACCGCTGAGCTACGTCCCCAAAACAACAACCTATTATACATTAAACAACAAAAATAATTATACCCTAGGTTTATAGCCAAATCTTTGGAGATTATTCATCTTCCTTCTTATTTCTGGTTCTATTAGGTTGGCTACTTCAGCCAGTTTCTTTGGAGTTATACCTATGGTTTCAACGACTATACCGTTTTCTTCCAAAAACTTTTTTTCAGGAGAATCTGGTGTTTTATAGACATCGGGTTGTACTACTGTTTGTTTGAAATCTTCTTCTGAATTAACAACCACATTATCTGGTATCTCCCTTCCGTTTTGTCTGTAGTAATACGGGAGGTATTTTAAAACTTTATTTAGTATTAAAACAGTGTCGTGCTTAGATTTTTCTAATTGTTGTAAAACTTTATCTGATTGTTCAGATCTCATGAAATTATAATTTTTAATCTCTATTGATCCCACAACTCTTATTTCAACACTTTCTTTACCACCTTTTGTTTGTATTGCTATGGCATCGCTATTTGACGGGAACCTTAAAATATCAGGATCTTCAATTTCTGATTTAATTTTTTTCATTTTCATTTCTGTCTCCTGTTTTTTGCTTGGATTTGTTTCTGAAACATATTCTTTAAGTAAAGATTGATGAACACTTGATAAGAATCCCTTAGGATTTCTTGATATGCTCAAAATAATATTACTTAGCTCGGGATCTTCTGGCTCTCCCTTTTTTTCCATATAACCAAGAGCTACATACTCGAACAACATTCCTCTTATACTTCTTTCATACATCTCATTAGTAAATGTCTCCCTTTTCATTCTTGAAAAAGATTGTTTATCCAGTATATCTTTGGCTATGCTTTCCATATAATTATCGTTTGTTATTACTTTATTTATAGATTCAGCAACGGCAGAGTCCACTTCTTTACCAAGACAATTATTAACTTTCTCCACAACTGGGTTAACATTCATTGATTCTTTGGTTTCATTTATATTATTCATCCTGTTTTAATAATAACATGTTAAATTTCACATAAACGGAAAAATATGCTTTTATTAAGTTGATGGAAAAAACAGATGAAAAATTAAAAAGTGAAAAAGCCCTTATATTTGATTTTGATGGTACTTTGGCAGATACATTGGGTTTCACTATAAATTCAGCTATAGAAATAAATAGAAATTTAAATCTTAAGCATAGTGAAAAAGTAAATTTTGAAAAGTTCAGAACAATGGATTCTGAGGAGTTTTTTAAAAGTCTAAAAATATCTAATTTTGACTTGTTATTTTTTCTATTTAAATATCAAAGAAAATTAACTAAAGAAATAAATAACACCAAAACTTTTGACGGTTTAAGCAGTGTGTTGAAAGAGTTGCACAGTAGGGGAGTGGTTATGGGAATAGCTACATCCAATTCAAAAACAAATGTCAAAAAGTTCTTAAGAAATAACGACCTTGATTATTTTGATTTTATCTACAGCTCTCTTAACTATTTTAATAAAAGTAAAATTATAGAAAAAGCAGTGAAAAAAAGTGGAAAAAGCAAAGAAAACTCTATTTATGTTGGTGATGAGGTTAGAGATATAAAAGCCGCAAAAGAAGCTGGGGTTAAAGTTGCTTCTGTAACATGGGGTTACAATTTAGAACCTGTTCTTTCTTCTTTTCACCCCGATTATATTATCAACAGACCTGAGGATTTGCTCAAATTAATCTAATTTGGTGTATTATGTTAGTAAAATAATAAAAAGAAAGGTAGGAGAGTATATGTCTTGGTTTCACAATAGGTATAGAAATATTACTATCCATTATTTGTGGTGTCGTTGGTTTAAAAAATACCATTGGAAAAAAACCTGTCGAAGAAATGCAAGGGAGAGAAAATTTGTAAATCATTGAGAGTAGTGCTAAAACCCGATATGTTTAAAAACAATCGGGTTTTTCATATTATAATAGGGTTATACTCTGAGCCGGAGTGGTGGAACTGGTATACACGCAGTCTTCAGAAGGCTGTGCCCAAAAGCTTGCAGGTTCGAGTCCTGTCTCCGGCACCAAAATAAATTTACGAAGTTTAGTAGTACACGTGTTTACAATGCATACAAAGTTATTTTGAAATAGGACTCGAATGCCGGAGCGAACAAAGTGAGTGAGGCGGGGTCGCGAGCCACGAAGCTCTAGGAACGAAGTAACTTTAGATGCGAAGCGCCGCAACGAACGAAGTGACGTAGAGATACGAGGACACGTGACCGAGTCCTGTCTCCGGCACCAAAATAAATTAATAACAGATATATCTTGTGAAAAGAAATTTGGTAATATCTGTTTTTGCCCCACTCTTGTATTTTTAACTGCTTTATTGTAATTTATACCAAAATAGGCCAATATCTTTGATTTATGCCCTATAAAAACTATAGAAAAGGAGATAAACATGAAAGAGAAAGAAGTGCGAGAATTGTCTGCAAGGGAATTATTGGAAGGTGTGTACAATACTTTTAAGAAAAATGGTAGAGAAATTGAGTTACCATCAGAAGCAATGGCCGAAATTGCAAACGACTCAGATTGGCATAGAATCCGTATCGGGTATACTGCGTACAAATCAGCTATTGTTTTGAAAATCGGTGACCAAGAATGGGCTGTGGCCTTTGGGACTAAATGTGGTAATTACCCAGCAGACCCATACAACTGTGACATCGCCGCTGTGAAAATCCCTGAAAACATAAGCTCTGAAGAGGAGTTAGCGGAAGAGATTCGTGATGCTCTTGAAGAAAACAAATATTTCCGATATTCGCTTATTTTCGCAATGGCGGACGGTCAGCTCTACCTAAATAGGTCCGGAGTTTTTAGTAAGGAAGTGTTTAAGCTTTTGGATTCAAGAATTCAAAAATACATTGCTCAAGATCTTGAAGTTGATTCGCAGTACTTCACAACGGATCTTAGGCCAGTGGTAAAACAAGCTGTCCGATACAAGCGGGAATTTGTGAATGTTCTCTACACCATATTTCGCGCAATTATCGCGTTATAAAACCATACTTTGGTATTTACACCCTCTGCGGAATTCGTTAATAACGAAAATCTAAAGGGGGTTTTCTTTTTGTGAAGATGGTATTAGAGGGGTTGTTATCAAGGAAAAACTCAATATGAGATAAGAATCGATGTGCCTATCATTCTCCCGTCTCCTCTTTTAGTTTATCCAAAATTCTAGTTGCTTCTAAGTATCCAATGGATAATTCATGTTGTATTAAAGATGTGGAAGCTTTCTTTTCCCTTGCTATGGTGTTTTTTGCTTTTTCTAGTAGTTCTTTAGGAATAGTAACTTCTTTTTTTCTAAGAGCGTACATAAGTACTTCATTGTATTGAGGTTTTTCAACTTTAATTTTTTCTACACACTTAAATATCTCTTTTTCCGAAAAATAAATTCCCTGTAAATGTGCAGCCTTCATAGTATCTGGAGGTATAAAAAGCATATCTCCCTTACCTTTTAACTTCTCAGCACATGGTTGGTCGATGATATATTCTGAATCCTCTCTCGTTGTTGTTCTTAAACCTATCCTACTTGGAATATTTTCTTTTATTAAACCTGTAATAACATTTTTGGAAATTACTTGTGTACATAAAATAATATGTATGCCGGAATATTTTGATAGTTGAGCAGCTCCAATAATTTCCTTTTCCACAGCTTTTGGTTCAATATTCATTATTGTAGCTAGCTCGTCTATTATTACGACTATTCTCGGCATTACCATTTTTCCGAATTTACTATTTAGCTCCCCTATCCCACGAACTTTGTGAGAATTAAATTCTTCGTGTCTTAGGTTTTGTTCGTAATTTAACCATTCAAATAAGTCCTTTCCTACATTACTCTCAGTTTGTACAGGTGCATACAAATAAGGAATATTTTGATATTGCATAAGTTCCACTCTATTACAATCAAGCATAATAAACTTAATTTCATCAGGAGTGTTTTGTCCTATTAATTGCATTATCAAGCTGTGAAGAAGCTGTGATTTCCCAGAACCAGTATTTCCAGCAATTAGTAGATGGGGCATGTATTTAATATCATAAGAAAATTTGTTGTTATTTTGATCTATTCCAATATTTATTTCAGTATTCATATCAATCTAATAATAATCCTAATTATAGAATGCTTTTACAAAAAGCTACCATAATACATTGTTTTTGAAAACCTTTACTTAAAATCTTTAATAATGGTGGGGAGGGTGGGAGGAAGAGCTTGCTCTCTTATTTCATTCGCTGCGCTTCCTCTTACGTCATCGTATGACGACGAACCTGCTCGTTTAACGCTCGTAAACTCACTACTCGCGATTCACTCAACTCCTCCCATAAGAAAATCTCGCCTGTACCTAAAGGCACACGCGAGATTTCCTGGTGGGGAGGGTGGGAGTCGAACCCACATAGCCGGTTTTTCAGACCGGTGCCGTGACCACCTTGGCTACCGCCCCCTGATTATTTAAGTTGTATAAATCTCAAAATTCTATTTTTACGCTTAATCAAGTTCTATGGAGCGACGGACCGGATTCGAACCGGCGACCTTCTCCTTGGCAAGGAGACGTTCTGCCAACTGAACTACCGTCGCACAAATCTTCAATATTATAAACAAAAAATATAAATCTTACCAGCTACCACCCCCTCCACCGCCACCGCCTCCTCCAGATGAGCCACCAGAGGAACCAGATGAGAATCCAGAAGAACTTCTTGTAGAAGACATACCGGAGCTATACGCATATCTCATGGACCCGCCAATAGAACGGGTCATAGACGTCACAAAACCACTGTTTGTAAAATTATCTCCCTCATACCAATCTGGTTTCACTATAGAAATATCCTTAAATCTTTCTGCCCATATTTTTTCAACACCAAAAGCTGCAGCGTACGGTAATAATTTTTCAAAAAACATTTGATTTTTTGATTGAAAATTTAACTGTTCATCTTGTGATTTAAGAAAATTAAACAAAGAAAAAGCCTCAGAATATTTTTCAATCCCTTTTTCGGTCCTTTTTACATTATTCTCTCCAAAGAGAGCATTGACGATCAATAACGGTATATTTAACGTCATTAACCCCAAACCATTGAAAGCTAATTTTTTATCTAATTCTTTTGTAGGTTTGCTTTCATACATACCTTTAGCCATCACCTCTTCTTCGATTGTTTTATTAAATTTTTTAATCTTTGAAAACAAGGTTTTTGATTTTTTTAATTCTTTATCAGTTACCTCTGTTAGATCTCCTTTGTTTGCTCTGTTAAGTTGATCCTGTAAGTTGATAAGATAAGGTATTCTAATAACTTTATTGAATTGCTCTAAGTTTGATATCTGGTTTTCTAATTCTATTTTTTGTGTTTCATCTAAATTCAGGATATCTAACCCGTTTCTAAACAACGCTCTCATAACTTCATTTTCAAAAACTCTTAACTCTGGAGACTCAATACCTTTTAAACGTATAAAACTATAATGTTTATTACCATCTTCCTTAATTTTTAGAAATCCTTTTTGGGCTAAATGTATTATCGTAGCTGTTAACTCACGGTGATCTATCTTGTTATCCAATATAAAACCTGTCTCTGCTGGGGAAAAAACAACACCATCATCATATTTGGGTGGTTCAAACCATGCTGAGACAATCCTCTGGTTGTTTTTTAAAAACCTACGCTCTTTTAGCAGACTAATTAAATATTTTATTGGAAAAATTAAATACCAACAGAGTGCAGCTAGCCCCCACAAAAGTAAGAAGAACTTAGTGGTCAGTGGAGTCTTGTATTCTTTAGGCTCCAAAACAGACACAATATCCTTTGGAAATGAAACCACCAAAGTTATACCTTCCCCAGGGACGATGTTTTTATTAGAAGAAATTGAAACCTTATCATCTAGATAATCTATTTTGCAATCCTGAGATGTGCTTCCTTTAACACCTTCGTAACAAATAAATTTGATGTTGCTGTGTGGTAGAAGTTGATAAAAAGAAACAGACCCTGAAAAATCTTTAATAGGAATTTCCCATTCATCTCCAGTAAGATTCCAATAAAGCTCATCATGATCTGTAAAATATGTTAAAGCTCCTGATACTTTATATTCCAACACATACGTTTTGACACCAGTTAAAGTTTTATCAGGATCTCCTATTTTTAATTCTAACCAATCTTTACTTCTAGATTCCTGGTACTTATACGGATGATTATTCTCATCAATAACGTGTAAAACATTAAAATCCAAGATGTATTTTTTCCCATCTTGATTTGTTTTTATTGAATCAATTTTCCTAAAAATACCATGTCTTTGTTGACCTTGAAAATCATATGTAATCGTTTCCTTTACATTTATTGTCCCATCCTTATTTATTAATATATCTGCGTTAAAGGATTTAATTTCCTCGGCATACGCTTTTAAAGAAAAGGTTGCAGCAACAAAAAACAAACAAAAAATAGATCTGATCTTAGATTTCATATCTATACTATTATAATGGAAATTTTTTGAGATTATAAATCTTAACAGATTATCCTTTTTGGTTATTTGTGAATTGACCGGAGCGACGGATCCCGCATACGTGAGGGACGACCTTCTCCTTTGTGTTTAATGGAGTCAAGTGGAGCGACGGACCGGATTCGAACCGGCGACCTTCTCCTTGGAAGGGAGACATTCTACCGCTGAACTACCGTCGCAAATCTTTAATATTATAAACAAATTAGTCAAAACTGACTACTTATTTAGTTAGATTTCAAGGTTTTATGGTGGGCGAGACAGGACTTGGTCACCTGTCATAAGACACTCTAAACTCACTTCGTTCGTAAGAGTCTCTAATGCACGCGACCCCGTCTCACTCACTTCGTTCGCTCCGACATTCAAGTCCTTTTGTAATCATTTAGATTTCAAAGTTTTGTGGTGGGCGAGACAGGACTTGAACCTGCACGGGTTTTACCCCACAACGACCTCAACGTTGCGCGTATACCAATTCCGCCACCCGCCCATGAACAAATAGATTATACTATAGTTTGGAGATAGGAATGTAAAGCAATTACTTTGCGTAATAACACTACCATAACTATCATTACTATTGAGCAAACCCCCAAATGATATAATTTTCCTATGGTGTCCATAAGCGAAATGCTAAATTCTGAAGTAGTCGAACAGCTTGAACAAATGAAGTCTAATGCTCCTGATGAATCAGTTAAAGAAGATACAAATAACGAAATAGTAAAGAAAGACAGTCTTAAACTATATAAGGAGATGCTTGAAGAAAATCCATCCTTAAAAGAGAAAATTGTAGAAACATTTTCCACAACTCAAAATATACCTGCTATTCATATTACAACTGAAAGTTTTAAGATGGGTGATAAAGTGATATCTTCAGGATTTATTGAAAATATTACAGAAAACGGTTTTAGACCAAAAGATACAAATATTGGTGTTTTTATGAAAAGAGAAGGTTTTCGAGAACCTGCAACACCTTTAGATTTTGTTGATAAACCCGAGAAATTTTTAAGGGAGTTGGAAACGATCATAAGACACTATTACCATCACGGCATTAGAACTAATAAAAATATTTTAGGACAGGAGTATGAAGGTTATGTAGGAATTCCTGTTATGTTGTTGGTTGATGTGGCCGATAAAACTCTTATACCTGGATCTGATTATGAAGATCACTATAAACTTGGAGAATCTGTAAGTGGTGAAAGAATAATCGGGAAAATTGATTTGGAAGAAATAGGTTCTAAAATCAAGGAAGAATTGCCAAGAATTGCATTAGAATTTACTGATAAGGTAGCTAAGTATATTCAAGAAAGGTCTGAATAGCACCTGTATAGGGAATTAGATGGGAAAAGCGACTGTGAGGAAAAATATATTCGGAAAAGAAAATAGCATATTTGATTTTGCTATAAATGTGTTCTTGTTTTCAGGTTCTTTATATTTCATATACTATTCATTTAGAACAGCTAGAATTTTTCATTTCCTTCTTTCATTTTTCGTTTATATACTCACCCGCTTAATAAGAAAAAGAAAATTGAAATGGAAATATTATGGAGGTGTAACTGAAGCTGGGATATTTTTACTATCATTTTTGCTTACGGGGTACTTGCTTTATGTGTTAAAGATAGATACAGATATTGAAAACTTCATATCAAGGGAGACTTTATCTGCGTTAGGGGCATTGTTTTTGGTATCTTTTATACTTAGTTTCTTAAATAGTACTAAAAATACTTTTTGTATAATAATATCAACTCTTTTAATAGTATCTATAACCATCATCGCGATTTCTTACATGGATTATGTTGAAGCATTTTTTATAAGGAATACAACTTTATCTGGTTTAATTAGAGGATCTCCTCTAATTTATTTAATAATTGCTGTATTTGGACTTAACAGTTTATTTATTAAAAAAGAAGAGTCTGAATAATATACATAAATTTAACTACGTGATAAACTGGGGATAACTTTGTATGTCTGGCCTGGTCGCCAAGTGGTAAGGCAAGGGTCTGCAAAACCCTTATCGCGGGTTCGATTCCCGCCCAGGCCTCCAAACCTACACTCCATATCTTCTTAATTAATTAAAAATTGCAAAACCATTAAGCGGTTCGGCGTCACTACGTGACTAAAAAGGAAGCGCAGTGAATTAAATGAGTGAGCAAGAGACTTCATCTAATTTTTGTTTATAATTAAACCATGATACAACTACCAAAATTAAAATATCAATTTTCTGATCTTGAACCTTATATGGATGCTAAAACTGTAGAAATACACTACACAAAACACCACCAAACTTATCTAGATAATCTTAATAGAATTATTGAAAAAGAACCTTCTCTTCAAAGTAGAGAATTGGAAGAAATTTTAAAGAATATATCTTCAGTTAAAGAAGATGTTAGACAAGGTGTTATAAATAACGGGGGAGGGGTATTTAACCACAACATCTTTTGGGAAGCACTAACTTTAAATTCAAAATATGATCCTCAAAGTAACATTGCAAAAGAAATAGAAAAAAAGTTTGGAAGCTTTGAAAATTTTAAAGAAGAATTTACCAATAAAGCGCTTGGAAGGTTTGGGAGTGGGTATGGTTGGCTTGTTAAATCTGGTTCAGAAATAGAGATTATAGAAACTTTAAACCAAGACTCTCCTATTTCTGTT
>Ga0255347_1002202_pt1 | contig 28472 bp, 18 predicted proteins | sample wastewater_treat_2_FD_192479 | JGI IMG/M metagenome (GOLD analysis project Ga0255347, IMG submission 192479) | Wastewater microbial communities from Lulu Island WWTP, Vancouver, Canada - plant24 | ecosystem: Engineered > WWTP > Wastewater > Unclassified | place: Canada: Vancouver, British...
CGCCAACCAAAGGCCCAAGACGATTAGCGCGCAGGAGACCAACGCATATCTAGCCCTAAAAAAACCGTCTGCCTTGCTCATCTGAAAACCTCCGCAACCGAAGAACCCAAAACTCTCCCTTTGTTTAATGGAAGCTTACTCCTGCATGGCGGAGGTGTCAACAGCAATTAACCTAAAAAGAGCAGTTGAGTTCGATACCGATGCTCCGGAAGTCTGGCGAACGGATTTGGAGTGCGGCGGCAAGCGGTATCCCGCGCGACGCCGCTTTAGCGCGGACGGGCCGGAAAGCGGTGCCGCGGCCCGCGCACAGCGCGGCTCTTGTCATCGCACTCCAAGTTGCGTTTCACACCAAATAGGTGCGGCGGGGAACGCGACGAAAGCCAATGGATACGGGCAGTTGCGCGAAAACCGTGTACTCAACTGCCGATTATAGGCTAAATTCCTAGCAGGCCGCGAATGTCGTCGAATGACATTTGCCGCATGACGGCCGCGTCGGTGGCGCCGACGGTGGCGTCTATGACCGCCTGTTTCCGCTGCTGCATGGCCAGGACCTTTTCTTCAACGGTGTGCTCGGCGATGAGCTTGATGCTGTAGACCGTGCGTTTCTGGCCGATGCGGTGGGCGCGGTCGGTGGCCTGATCCTCCACAGCCGGATTCCACCAGGGGTCGAAGTGCACAACCATGTCGGCGCCGGTGAGGTTCAATCCTGTGCCGCCAGCTTTGAGGCTGATGAGAAATACCGGTATGGAGGGGTCGCGGTTGAAACGCGCGCACTGGGCCAGCCGGTCTTGGGTGGAGCCGTCGAGATAGCAGTAGGGCAGGGCGCGGTTGTCTAACTCATCGCGCAGCAGTTTGAGCATGGCCACAAACTGGCTGAAGACCAAAACGCGGTGCCCGCCGTCAATGGCTTCGTCGAGAATGTCGAAGAAGGCATCGAGTTTGGCGGAGGGGTTTTCATAGGCGCCGGTCTGGTGGCGGTTTTTCAGCAGGTCAAGGTGGCAGCAGGTTTGGCGCAGCCGCATCAGCATGGCCAGAATCTCGAAGCGCGAGCGGTCGAATCCCTTGGCTTTTACCAAGTCGCCGGTCTTGCGCCGCGTTTCCGCGAGCAGGTCGTTGTAGACGCGCTGCTGGTCAGTGGTGAGCTGGCAGAAAGAGACTTTGACGATCTTGTCGGGCAGGTCTTTGGCCACATCTTTCTTGAGGCGGCGCAAGATGAAGGGATGCAGTTTGCGGCGCAGTTTGGCTTGCGCGAGTTCGCCGGCGCGGTCACCGGCGGCAATCGGCATCTCATAGTTGTAGCGGAAAGTCTCGTAGTCGCCGAGATATTCCGGCATCAGGAAATCCATGATCGACCAGATGTCGGCCACGCTGTTTTCCACCGGGGTTCCGGTGAGGACGAGGCGGCAGTCCGCCGCGATCTGCTTGGCCGAAACAGCGTTGAGGGTGGAACGGTTTTTGATGTGCTGGGCCTCGTCCAGAACCGCTGCCGCGAAACGGTGGGGGCGGTAGGAATCGAGGTCACGGCGCAAAAGGGCGTATGAGGTTATGACCAGATCGTGCTCGGGTATCTGGGCGAACAGCGCGGCGCGATCCGGCCCGTTGATCACGAGGCGGCGCATCTGCGGCACGAATTTTTCAGCTTCGCGGCTCCAGTTCTCGACAAGGCTGGTGGGGCAGACAATGATGGACGGGCGTCCGGCGGCGGCGCTGTCAGTACGCGGCAGGTTCAGCCAGGCCAGTGTCTGCAGGGTTTTGCCGAGGCCCATCTCGTCGGCCAGCAGGCCGTTCACGCCGGAAGTCTCCAGAAAACGCAGCCAATAGACGCCTTCTTTCTGATATGGGCGCAACACCCGGTCGAGGTCGCCCAGCGGCACGGGGGCGAAGTGTTGGTTGCTCGCGCGGTTGCTGGCGGCGGCTTTCTGCCGCCAGTCCGGGGGATCTTCCACGTCGATGCCATCGATGGCGTTCAGGGACGCCTGCACGAAAGGGGCGTAGATGTCGGGCAGCATGAAATGGCCGGGCGTTTTGCTTTCGCGGCTGCGGCAATCGTTGAAGACCGCGCGCATGGACTCGACAGCCTCACGATCCAGCAGCACGGTCTGGCCGTCGCGCTCGAAGAAAGAGTCGCCGCGGTTTATGGCGCGCTGTATTTCGGCATCGGGCAGATGACGCCCGTCAAGGTATTCGAAGCTGAAGCCGATGTCGAACCAGCCGGACATGTTTTGGCTGATCTGCACGACCGGCGTGACTGTCGGCAACGAGTCGGCAAGGGCCGCGAATTTGCCGGAGAAGTTGATCTTCCAGCCGCTGCGGCGCAGCGAGGGGTGTCCGCTGCCTAGGAAATTCATGACTTCGCGCGTGCCGACTAGGGTGTGTCCCGGATTGTCAGGCTCGAAACCGTATTCTTCGAGCGCGGCCACGGCGGCCTGTTCCATCGTCAGGTTGCGGGTGTTGTAAACGAGGATGTCGTCAGGGTCTGGTTGTGAGAATTCCGAGTGGATGTCGGGCGCGCCAGCGGGAAAGGTTTGCTGGCCGTATGTTGCCGAAAGAGTTGCCCGCAGCGATGCCCGCGTGCCCTGCAGATCCAAACGGAACGCCGGTTTCCCCGGGCGTATGATAAAACAGTCGGGGGGCACTTCAAATTCGACGGTCGCGATAGATTGCAGTGACGGCAAGTCGCGCTTGAAAAAGTTAATTACTTTGTCTCGCGGAATTATCTCATCCTGCTGGTAGATGCTGTGGTAGGGGATCGGCAGGATGTCCTTCATCGGCCAGAGGTGGCCGTTGGCGAGCACACGCCCGCGCCGTCCGCTGACGAGGTGCGCAGGCAGGTCGCCCTCATGTGAAGAGGGGGTGGTGGTGAAAGGATAGACGATAAGCTCGCCGTTGTCGTGGTCGATGTCGATGCGCAGGACAGTGCGCACGGGCGCGGTCTCGACGGTCAGACCGGCGTTGCTGCCCGCAACCGAAAGGGTGTGGGCGGAGGCCACATCGAGTATGTTGAGGAAGTCTGCGGCGGAGACCTGGAACTCCGCTGGCGGTGTCCTTTCGCAGATGTCTTCGAGAACAGCCAGCAGGTTGTCATCGGCCTGCGAGAGCGCGAGCGCGGTGCCCCCGCTGAGAGCCTCGGGCGGCAGTGTCCGGTCGGCGGTATTGAACATGAGCGCGAGGGTTACGCTGCCGTTCCGGAAGTCGGCGATCCATGATGGCGGCAGAGAGAGGTTGAGGGTCGCCGCCAGTCCGCGGGGGCCGCGTCTGATGAAGGCGGAGTCGGCGGTCTGTGCCATGCGGCGCGCGCGCCTTTGTTCCTCTTGGTACTTCTGTTCGCGCAGAGGGTCGGAGCGGCGCAGCATGATCATGATGCCGAGTGCCACCACATGCGGGCAGACTAGTCCTTGGCTGCGGTTGGTGAAGCAGGGGCAGAGACTTTCGATCGCGCCGCTGGGCAACAGGCGGAACTTGGTATAGATGTTAGATCCGTCATTACGCGCCAGCACGCCTGTGACCATATCACCGCTGATGTCGGCTTTCAGAACCGCACCTTTTTTGACAAGTCCCTCGGCTTGCAGATAGACGGCTTCGCCGCCCCATCCGATAATGTTTTTGCGTGTTATGGTTGCGGGCAACATGTGGCGGGTTGGTCGGGCGCTTTGGTGACTTGGCGCTGTGACTGTGACGCCTCATGGGTTATCGCAGGGTGCGGGACGGGCATGATTGTCAGCATGCCCCAAGCGATCAGCGCCGTGACCAGTCCGACGAGGGCGCCTATTTTCAGCCACTCGAAGAAGGGGATATGGGCGTGGGCGCGTTTCTCGAGCATTCCCAGAGCTACGATATTGGCGGTCGAGCCGACGGCTGTGATGTTGCCGCCGAAACAGGCACCGAAGAGCAACGCCCACCAGAGTATCGAATAATCCGCCGCACGTTCGACTAAGGCCTGTATGACCGGAGCGAAAGCGGCGACGAAAACGATGTTATCGACGAAAGCGGAGCCGATGGATGAGATGCCGATGACAAAGGGCACCATGGCGTCAGGGCCGCCGGTGACGATCGAACTGAGCCGGTCTGCCAGGTTGGCGGTTACGCCCTGTTCGGACAGCGAGCCAGAGATGGCGAAAAGCAGCATGAAGAAAAGCAGTGTCCACCATTCCACATCGTGTTCCACGTAGTGGCGCGCGCGTTGCGGATTGCGCGCCATCAGCAACCCCGCGATGATCAAGGGCGTGACGATCAGGAAAGCGTTTTTGTTTTCGACGCCTTTCAGACCCAACAAGCTTTCGATCTGGTGGTGGAACGCTATGATACAGACTGTTGCGATCAAGACAAACAAACCGCGTTTGTAGGGGACGCGCACTATCGGCCCGAGACCGCGATTGTCTTTACGGTGTTCCTGCATTTTTTCGGTCATCTCTTTAATCGGCTTGCGGAACCACGCCAATAGAATGCCGGTGGTAGCTATGAGCGCGACAAAGGCAATAGGTGTTGCGCCGGAGAGAAATTGCCCGAAGGTGAAGCCGCCCTTATTGCCGATGAAGATGCCCACAGGGTTGCCGAGCATAGTAGCCGCAGACCCGATGTTGGTGCAAAGCACGGCGATGAGGACAAAGGGCATGGCACGGATCTTGAGCGTGTCGCAGACTTGGAAAACCAGCGCGAGCACCACAACTATTGACGAAACCTCGTCCACGACGCTTGCAAGCACCGCCGACAGACCGCAGAGGATCACCACGAAAGACTTTCCGGTCATATTTTTCTTGTTGATTATGGACTGGATGATCCACGTCAGCACTCCCAAATCTTTCAGGGCGCCGACAATGATCATCATGCCGATCAGGAAGAAGATGATGTCCAACTCGGTGGCGCGCAACATGCCTTGGAGGGTCATGGCGCGTGTCCCGATCAGTATGGCAACGCCAAGAAAGGCTGCCGCCACCCGGTGTGTCCAGAAGAAGAGGGTGGTGCAGATAACACCGATAAAGGTGCAGACCGCCACGACGGAGCGCATGTCGGGCGCGAGGCCGGCGGCGCGCGCGCCCCAACCGGCCAGCGTGATGATGGCGATCATCGCACTGACTTTCAAAAATATCTGGCTCGGAGAAGTTTTGACAACTGGTTCGCTGTGCATTTATTAGGTCACTCCCGGAAAATTTTACTCAGGAAAAGAGGCAGATCAATCACGCCGACGAGTTTATTGCCGTCCAAAACATAGCAGACAGAGCAGTTACGGTGAGCAAACTCACCAGCCACGGAAATCGCCGGGGCGGACATCTGCACTACCGGGGCATCCTCAATGAGGATATCGGACAGGGAAGAGCTTTGCTCATTACGCAAAACTTCGGCGAACGGCTCGAAATTGATGATCGGCGAGAGGTCGTGCATCCAGAGCAGGTACTCCGGCAGACAGACTTTCAGCAGTGAGTTCACGCTGACAACGCCGACAAAGTCGCCCTCGCTATCAAGCACCGGCATTTCGCTGAGATTTTTGGCGATGAGCGCGTCAATGGCAGTTTTCAGGTTGTCGTTGTTGCGCAAAGCCTCAAAGGATCTGTCCATGATATCAGCCGCGCAGACGTAACTAGGCAAGACCAGCCCGCCACGATCGAAAAAGCGCATCACCTCTTCGGCGGAAGCCATCCCGGCAAGTTTTTTTGGCGTTTCGCGGTCACGCAGGATGTTGGCCATCGAACGGATGATCTGCAAGTAGAGACCGGGCTGGTTGCTGGGGATAAGAACCAGCAGGATCAGATGCACAGGTGGCTTGTCATCGGCAAAGGCGACACCCTGCAGGGAGGTTGCAACTCCGATATATGGCTTCTTAATGTTGTCGATACGGGCGTGCGGTAACGCGATGCCGGGCGAGATCACCGTGTCGCTGTAGTTTTCCCGTTCGATGACCGCCTGAAAGTAATTATCGATGTCGACGAGTTTATTCCGTTCGGCCAGATGCTCCAGCATTTTGCGTATTAGCGCATCCCTGTCAGTTTCGGCCTGGTTGATCAGGATGTCCGCATCACTGAAGAAAGAAGACAAGGTCAGGGCAGCCTTGGACTTGTTTTGGGTATTGTTCATAATTGTTCCCGTTTGTCGGCTGGTGCCTAACAACAGTGTAAGCGACAACAATGTCCATTCCGGTAAAACAGAATTACCGCCGGATTCTACTCATTTCCGTGAAAGCTGTCAATACCACGGGGGGGAGGAGGAAGTACATTAGTGCGCGAGTACATTAGTTTTTGGGGGCGGGACGAGCATCTGCTCGTTTTGGGTATGCAGACGCTTGCCCTCCCGTTTCGGGTGTCCGAGACATCCGCCCGTACGGCCAGCTCGCGCTACGCACTTGCGCGGAATTAGGAGTTGGTGTCAGTCAATTCAGTCGGGTCAGTCAGGTCGACGTGGACCGGCAAGCAGGACGCGGGCAATTCTTACTGTTCGCAGAACAACGTCACGCTGGATTTTCCGCAGATGATCGCGTTGTTGGCGATCCGGCTGGTCTTCTGAACGGACTGCAAGCCCTTGTTATTCGTGTGCGGCACAAAATATGAGCAGGAAGACGAGACATCAAGCCGCAACACATCGCCGGGGCTGATCCGAAAGGCGTGATCGGAAAAACAGAAGTCTACCGCCTTCTCCGTGCCCAGCACATAGTCCGGTGTGGCGTAGCACAGCGACGTGATGTCATCGCGGAGTGGATAGGCCACGCCGTCTTTGACCAAACTCAAGCGCGCATAGAAACAGGTGTCCTCACAGTCGGACGTGCAAACGAGCCGGGCGGTCATGCGCCCGCGCACATCCAGTTTCTGCGCGAACGGCTTCGAAAGGAAACTGATGACGTCAGGCCGGAAATCCGGCGGGTCCTGCACGGGCATGCCCCCGAAGTTCAGGCAGAGCCCGCCTTTGAACGGAGCCGGATTCTTCGGGTCATAGACATAGGAGATGGCAGCAGGCGTACCCGGTTGCGCGTCCAGTGTCCTGTTGTTCAGATAAAACGTATGCGAGACAGGACCGTTGACCAATCTGTCCGTATGGTGCCAGGCATTTTCATAAAGCGCGTAATAACTGGTTTTTCCCGGCTGGATGAAAGTGAGCGGCGTTCCTTTTCGGATATGATCGAACCACTGGGTGGTGCTGTCCGGGCAAACCATAGCAAACGATCCTTCGGGAAACTCGACTGGCATGCTGTCCTTTTTGCTGTACTTCACCAGATTGTTGCCGCCATGGTCGTACGCGCCAACGACCAATGCACACCGGGTGCGTTGCGCCGCAGGTATTCTGGCCCACATGTCGAAAATGCCGCCGGTGTAGATGTCGTACATGCCGGTTGTCAGCAAAATGGGGAAGGTGGCTTTGGTGATCGCCTCATAGGAGTCGTAACCGCCTTCGACGGTTTTCCAGAACGGATCGTCTTCGCGGGGATGTGCGAACACCGAATCGAACCACGGCACAGCCTCGCCGAAATAGCGTTTGGAAAAATCGCAGAGCGGCAAATCGCGGAACGACACGGAACGGTCGCGTTGCAACTGCGTGTTCTTTTTCTTGTAACCTCCGATGAACCAGTTGCCATGCAAACCGATCTTAAAAAAACCGTTTCGATAGACGATGTTGTAGCGGTTACAGTCCTGGACAGCCAAGACAGCGCCTTTGATGTCTGGCGGGTTGGTGTCGATATACAGGAAATGGACACTGGCCAAATAGCTCCCGCCGTTCAAAAAAATCTCGCCGTTGTAGAAAGGCAGCTTCCGCACCCACTCCAGAAACGCCAACCCGTCCGCGCGTTCCGTGACATAGGGTATCCAGTCGCCTTCGCTGCGTCCGCATCCCCGGCAGTGTTGCGTGATCCGGACATAGCTGTCCTGCGTCCATTTTTTATTGACGAACATCTCGGGCTTGACCCGCTCGTCTTTGACATACGGGTTGCGTTGGATGATGATCGGGCACTTCATGCCAGCAGGCGGCACGGCCCCGTACGTGTATAGCCTCACGCCGTCCGGCATGGGCACCATCTCCTCGAAATAACGGGCCTTAGTCCCGTCAGGACAAACCGTCTCGATCACCTGCACATCTGCACGCAGAACCGGAATGATCGCCAGCAAGCTAACCCCAAACAATAATTTACTCATCTTCTTCGCTTCCTCGCCATTAACATTTGTTTTACTAATTAATCGAAAAATGGTGGAATAGTCTACCAGAAAAAAGCCGCCTCCACTCTTCATTCGGTCTGTCGGCCTGTTTCACACTTTTTCTCTTGCCGGGTGTGGTTTTACTTCGTTGCACCGCACCTAGGATTCAGGTGCCAGGGTTCTGGGTTCAGGCTTGTTTTGCAACGACTTACGTAGTAACGGCCTTCCTCCAGATCCCGGATCATCTTCAACTTGAATGCCTCACTTACCTATAACTTGGACATTTTATCACACCAAAACCGTGTTACAGCCGGTAGGGCGGTTTCGCCGAAACCGCCGCGGACGGCTCGGCGAGCCGTCCCCAGAAAACAGTTAATAGCGAACAGTTAATAGTGAATAATTATTTTTCCCGATTTGTCCTCCATAACTATTCGTTATTCATTATTCGTTATTCACTCTCTATCGATCCCGATAGCGATGTCTCAGACCGGATCGGACGAGCGTCTGCTTGCCCGGACGAGCAGACGCTCGTCCCCACTTTTCACCTATTACCTTTTACTTATTACTTCTTACCTATTCCCCCGGGCTTTGGTATATTTCTACACATGAAACGCGCACTGTTTTTTATCGGTCTCGCTTTGAATGCTTTGGCGCAATATTCGCCGCAGGATATGCTTAAGCCGTTGGTTTACACCAACGCCTTAGGCGAGACGTTCCCTTACCGCATGAGCGCGCCGCAGTTCCCTGAGGCGGGCAAGCGCTATCCCCTGATCCTGTTCCTGCACGGTTCGGGCGAGTGCGGCACCGACAACCTGAAACAGATCAAGGTGGGACTGCCGGCGCTGATGCGGAATTTGCTCAACAAGGCGGTCTCGGCGATTGTGATAGCACCGCAGTGCCAAACCGGCAACTGGTGGGTGCGGCGACTGGCTATGAAAGAGGATTACGCGGCATCCAAAGAAGCGATGCCTTCACTGGAGGTGGCGCTGGAGCTTTGCCGCCATGCGGTGGCGCAGGGTCTCGCGGACGCTGACCGCCTTTACATAACGGGGCTTTCCTTGGGCGGATTCGGGACTTGGGATGCGATCCAGCGCGAGCCGGACATGTTCGCGGCAGCCGTGCCGATCTGCGGCGGCGGCGACATCCGCAGGGTCAGTGTCATCAAAAAATTGCCGATCTGGGTTTTTCACGGCAATGCGGACAAGAACGTGCCTGTCGAATGTTCGCGGCGCATGGTGGAGGCGCTCAAGCATGCCGGTAACCGCTCTGTGCTTTACACGGAATATGACAAGGCGGCTCATAACGTCTGGGATCGTGCCTATGCTGATCCTGAAATGTTGGAGTGGATGTTGCGGCAGACCAAGGCCCAAAAGCCGTGGTGGAAGTTCTGGCCATAGTGAGCCGCTTCCTGATGCCGCCAGTAATGGATGGTGCGCCTGGCGGGGATTGAACCCACAACCTTTGGCTTCGGAGGCCAACACTCTATCCAATTGAGCTACAGGCGCTAGAAAGTGGGAATAGTGTAGAAGCCGCAGGCTGAAACTGCAAGCGCTAAAAGCACCGGGTTGGCATTCGGCTGCGGGCTTCGCCCGCGTTAGGGGTTAAGACTGTGAGGGGTTAAGGTTGTGAGGCTATGAGGGGGGAGGCGGCGGAGCGAACGGATGCGGAAGCCGAGTGCTCTTTCAGCTTCGAATAAAAGATTATCAATATCCTTTCGTGGTTAATCATTTGTAATCGACTTGTTCGTACAGTCTCACAGCCTTACGACCTCACAGTCTCACAGCCTTTGGTTTGCGGGCTTCGCCCGCATTAGAACAGAGTCAGTTGGTCGCGCTGGTCGGCGGGGCTGGTTCGTTTACGTTGTCTGGCGAGTTTGGGCATACCCGCTTCCAGCTCGCCTTCTTCAAGGTTGGCCAGGATTTCGCGCGAGCGGGCGACAACGTCTTCAGGCATTCCGGCCAAGCGCGCGACGTGGATGCCGTAGCTTTTGTCTGCCGTGCCGGGCGCGATGCGCCGCAGGAAAATCACGCTGTCGCCGTGCTCGCGCACCTGCACGGTGTAGTTCTTGACACCGTCGAGTGTGCGGGCCAAGTCGGTCAGTTCGTGGTAGTGCGTGGCAAAGAGAGTTTTGGCTTTGACGCTCGGGTTGTTATGCAGGTGCTCGACCACCGCCCAAGCGATGCTGATGCCGTCAAAGGTGCTGGTGCCACGGCCCAACTCATCGAGCACGATCAGACTATGCGGAGTGGCATTGTTGAGGATATTGGCGGTCTCCTGCATCTCGACCATGAAGGTGCTGCGGCCGCGCGCGAGATCGTCACCCGCGCCGACACGGGTGAAGACGCGGTCGAGCAGGCCGATCTTGGCCGCGCGGGCGGGCACGAAGGAGCCCGCATGGGCCATGATGGCGATCAGCGCGGTCTGGCGGATGTAGGTGGACTTGCCGGCCATGTTCGGCCCGGTTATGAGCATGATCTGGTTACGCCGTCCATCTAGCAAGGTGTCGTTGGGCACGAACTGGCAGGCGTCGGGGAGCTGTTCGATCACAGGGTGGCGGCCGTCGCGGATCTCAAGCAGGTCACTCTCCAAAATCTCAGGCCGCGTATAGCCCAGGGCCAGAGCGCGGTCGGCCAATGAACAGAGCGCGTCAAGCTGGGCCATTGCCGCAGCGGTCTTTTGCACTCGCGCGGTCTCGGCCACGACCTTTTCGCGGACATCTTGGAACAGCTCGAACTCCATGGCCACGGCGCGTTCCTGCGCTCCGAAGATTTTTTGCTCGTATTCTTTCAGCTCGGGCGTGATGAAACGCTCGGCATTGACCAGAGTCTGGCGGCGCTCATACTCCGGCGGCGCGGACGCGGCCTGACCTTTGGAGATCTCAATATAGTAACCGAAAACCTTGTTGTGGCGCACCTTGAGGGTTTTGATACCGGTACGCTCCTGTTCGGCGGCCTGATAACGAGCCAGCCAAGCGTGGCCCTCAGACGCCAGTGCGCGCAACTCGTCCAGCGCGGCGTTGTAGCCGGGGCGGATCAAGCCGCCGTCCTTAAGTCCGGCGGCAGGGTTATCGGCAATGGCGCGCTCGATCAGCGCGGTCAGATCCGGCAGCGGGTGCATGTTTGCGGCGGTCTCGCGCAGCAGGCCGGATTCCTCGCGCTCCAGACGCGCGCGCAGATCCGGCACCGGCAACAGAGAGTCGGACAAGGCTTTGACATCGCGGGCGTTGCCGCGGCCGGAGCCGATGCGGGCGATCAGCCGTTCGATGTCGCGCACAGAGCCGAGGCGCTCGCGCAGGTCCTGCAGAGTCAGTCGCTGTTGTGTCAGGCGCTCCACAGCGTCCAGCCGCGAGCGAATGGCTGCGGCTTGCCGCAACGGGCGGGCGATCCAGGCACGTAGCATCCGCGCACCCATGGGGGTGCGGGTGTTGTCAAGCACGCCGAGCAGGGTTGAGGAACGGTCCTGACCGCGACGCGGCAGCAGGTCGAGGTTTAGGCATGTGCTTTCGTCCAGCGCCAAGAAACCTTCGGGATGGCGCACTTGCAGGGTTCGCACGTGATCGATCTGGTGGCGCAGCTCTTCGTGGACATAGTGCAGCAAAGCTCCGGCGGGACATACCAGAGCGGCCATGCCCTCGCAACCGTAGCCTTCGAGGGAATGGACGCCGAAGTGGCGCAGCAGACGGTCGTAGGCGCAGTCGTATTCCAAGGTCCAGTCGTCAATCTCGGTGACTGTAGCGGCTGTCTGCAAGTCGGCCAGGACGGCTAGGCGCGGGTCGGCGCGTTGTTCGCAGCCCACCAGGCACTCGCTGGGCGCATAGCGCCGCATGTGTTCGGCCAGGGCGTTGCTGTCAGCCGCAGCCTCGACCGTGAAATCGCCGGTGGAGAGGTCGAGCAGAGCCAGCCCCAGCTCCTTGCCTGCATAAACTGCCGCGAGGTAATTGTTGTGTGCGGCATCGAGAATCTCGTCCTCTATGACCGTGCCGGGCGTGACCACACGGGTCACCTCACGACGCACGATGCCTTTAGACTTAGCGGGGTCCTCAACTTGGTCGCAGACAGCGGCTTTGCGGCCGGCGCGGATCAGTTTGGCGAGGTAGGAGTCTAGTGCGTGATAGGGCACACCGCACATGGGCGTGCCACTGCGGCGGGTCAAGGTCACGCCGAGGATCGGCGCGGCCTCACGCGCGTCGTCAAAAAACATCTCGTAAAAATCCCCCAGGCGGAACATCAGGATCACGCCGTCGGGCAGTTCGGATTTGATGCGCCTATACTGCCGCATCATAGGGGTCAGCTCTTCAGAAGCCATGCGGTTTCTCCATAAGTGTTAGTTTCGCATGTCCGGGGCGGCGCGTCAATCCCGGGTCGCGCTAACCCAGTGTCCGGGCTACAATCTGATTTCCGGTTGGACAGAATCCAGTTTTGTCAACTACAAACAATCTAGTTTTGTTTTTACCTCGCATAATGACTGAATCTGATTGTATGGCGGTGCTGACTGACATATAATGCACTTTTGTCAAGTGAGGTAGAGATGTTAAAATATAATCCAAATTTGTACGGGCGCTCCTTGTTGCGGCTGGCTGATCTTGCGGACGAGGAGATGGCAGAACTGATTGAAATGGCGATTGCGCTGAAGGCCCGCAGGCGGGCGGGGGTGCGCGGCGACCTGTTGCGGCGACGCCTTGTTGCGCTGATTTTTGAAAAAAGCTCCACGCGCACACGCACGGCAGCCTCGGTGGCCATATGCGACGAGGGCGGTGCGTCGGAATACCTTTCCAAGAACGATATCCATCTTGGCGCCAAAGAGTCGGTGAAGGACACCGCGCGCGTGTTGGGGCGGACCTTTGACGGCATCCTTTTCCGCGGGTTCGCGCAAAAAACCGTCGAGACGCTGGCGCAGTATGCCGGGGTGCCGGTTTGGAACGGACTCACGGATCTTTTCCACCCCACGCAGATACTGGCCGACCTGATGACCATCCAGGAGAACTTCGGGCGCCTTCAAGGCCTGAAGCTGGCATATGTGGGTGACGGGCGCAACAATGTCGCCAACTCGCTGATGATCGGCTGTGCCAAAGCAGGGCTGGACTATGTGAACTGCACCCCCCCGGAGTTATCCCCTGACGCGGGCCTGGTGGCTGAAGCCCGGGAGATCGCGCGCCGCCGCGGCACTGAGGTCAGCGTTGTTCACGATCCCAAGGCAGGCGTGGCCGGAGCCAACGTCATTTACACCGATGTGTGGATCTCTATGGGCGAGGAAGCGCAGAAAGAGACCCGGATTAAGTTGTTGCGGCCCTATCAGGTCAACATGGATCTGTTGCGGGCCACCGGCAACGAGCAGGGCGAGCTGATCTTCCTGCACTGCCTGCCATCTTTCCATGACAACAATACGACGGTTTCGGCTGAATATGGGGCGATGGAGGTCACGGACGAGGTTTTCGAGTCGTCTTTTTCCAAGGTTTTTGATGAGGCCGAGAACCGCATGCACACCATCAAAGCCCTGTATGTGTCAGCCATGGCGGATCTGTCCGCGCTGTGAGAGTGCGGTAATCCGTCACATCCCGTTTAAAACAAGGAGGAGTTATGAGTGAGCATATTTTTGAGATACCGTGGAGCCGGTTTCAGGCTTTGACGCCTGCCGAGAAGGTGCCCTACCTGATGCAGGAAGACGGGGCACCTTACCACACGCTTTTCGCGCAGCAGTTCGGCGCGGAACTGCTGGACGATCTGGCGCGGCTGGCCAACGAGATCAGGACGATCGCCAAGACCCGGGCGGGCACGGACTTTCTGAAGACGCAGGTGTCGCACAAGCGCGCCATGCTCTACTTCTCGCAGCCGAGTTCGCGCACCTTCCTATCGTTCGTGTCGGCCTGCCAGATTCTGGGGGTGCAGACCGGCGAGGTGCGCGACACCTCGATTTCTTCGGAGTTCAAGGGCGAGTCGCGCGAGGATTCGGTGCGAACGTTCAGCTCCTACTTTGATCTGATCATCATGAGAACGCCGGAGAAGGGCTTGGCCGAGCACATGGCTTGGGTGTTGTCCAACTCCGAACGCCCCATACCTATCATCAACGCCGGTTCGGGGCAGGACCAGCACCCCACCCAGGCGCTGCTGGATATCTACACCCTGCTGCGCAGTTTCGAGCGCAGCGGCGGCCTGCGCAACAAGACGGTGGTTTTCTGCGGCGATCTGATGAGGGGGCGCACGGTGCGGTCGCTGTCGTATCTGCTGACCAACTATCCCAACATCCGCCAGATATTCGTGGCGCCGCCGCAGTTGCAGGTGTGTGAAGACGTGGTCGCGGTGCTCAAGCAGAAAAACGTGGACTTCGAGATCACGAGCGATTTCCAATCGGTTTTGCCGCTGGCCGATGCCGTTTACATGACGCGCATACAAGACGAGTGGGACAAGGACAAGGGCGACAGTGCTCGGATTGACACCAGCGCATTCAAGTTCGGCTTGCGGGAACTGGGGCTGTTGCCTCCGCGCGGCATTATCATGCACCCCCTGCCGCGGCGCGACGAGATATCAACGGAGGTTGACAGCGACCCGCGCGCCATGTATTGGCGGCAGATGCGCAACGGCATGTGGATACGGGCCGCGCTGATCGCGATTACCTTCGGCTGTGAGCAACGGATTCACGACTACTTCCGCCGCAATTACTGAGGCGAAATGTTTGGGTTTCCAAAAGGCGTCAACGGGTGTATACTAATAAATTTCATGGGATTTTAATACACTTAGGAGGTAAATGATGAGCAGGACGATATGGTGTAGCAATGGCTTTCCGAAGGTGGGGATACGGCCGATTATTGACGGACGGCGGCGCGGGGTGCGGGAGTCGCTGGAGACGCAAACCATGAACATGGCCAAAAGCGCGGCCAAGTTGATTTCCGAGAACCTGACCTATCCTGACGGTTCGCCGGTGCAGTGCGTGATCGCGGATACGACCATCGGCGGCTGTGCCGAGGCTGCGGCTTGCGCGAACAAATTCGAGCGCGAGAATGTGGGTGTCTCGCTGAGCGTCACGCCCTGCTGGTGCTACGGTACCGAGACGATGGATACGGCTCCCCACACGCCCAAGGCGGTCTGGGGCTTCAATGGCACCGAACGCCCCGGCGCGGTCTATCTGGCCGCGATGCTCGCGGGCTATGCGCAGCGCGGTTTCCCGGCTTATGGTATTTACGGACGCGAGGTGCAGGATCGCACCGACACGTCGATCCCGGGCGATGTCAAAGAGAAGTTGTTGCGCTTCGTCAAGGCCGGCTTGGCGGTGGCAATGATGCGTGGCAAATCCTACCTCGCCGTGGGTACCTCGTCGATGGGCATCGCGGGCTCGTTTATCGATCCAGATCTCTTTCAGGACTACCTCGGCATCCGCGTCGAGAACGTTGACATGTGCGAGTTGGACCGGCGCGCCGTGGAAGGCATCTACGACAAGGCCGAGTACGAGAAGGCGCTGGCGTGGGCCAAGAAGTTCTGCAAAGAGGGCAAGGACATAAATAAGAAGCGACTCCAGAAATCACGCGCCGCCAAGGACGCCGACTGGGAGTATGTGCTCAAAATGACGCTGGCTTTGCGCGATCTGATGGTCGGTAACCCGGTGTTGGCGGAGATGGGGCTCGGCGAAGAGGCGGCGGGGCGTAACGCCATCGCGGCAGGCTTCCAAGGGCAGCGCCAGTGGACCGATTACAAGCCCAACGGCGACTTCTCAGAGGCGATTCTCAACAGCTCCTTTGACTGGAACGGCATCCGTGCGCCGTACATCGTGGCGACGGAAAACGATGCGCTCAACGGCATCTGCATGTTGCTGATGTATCTGCTGACCAACCGCGCCCAGATTTTCGCCGACGTGCGCACCTACTGGAGCGCGGACGCGGTCAAGCGTGTGACCGGCAAGCGTATGACCGGCCTCAACGCCAACGGCTTCATCCACCTGCTGAATTCCGGCGCGGCCTGTCTCGATGCCACCGGCAAGCAGCGTTTCAAGGGCAAGCCCGTGATGAAACCGTTCTGGGAGATCACCCAGAAAGAAGCGGAAGCGTGTCTCAAGGCGACGCGCTGGATGCCGGCCAATGTCGAGTATTTCCGCGGCGGCGGCTTCTCTTCCAGTTTCCTCTCCGAGGGCGGCATGCCGATGACCATGACGCGCATCAGCCGCGTCAAGGGGCTCGGCCCGGTGTTGCAGATCGCCGAGGGGTGGTCGACCACTTTGCCGACGGGCGTGTCCGATACGCTCATGGCGCGTACAGACCCGACTTGGCCCTGCACATGGTTTGTGCCGCGGCTGACCGGCAAGGGCGCCTTTAGTGATGTCTACAGCGTGATGAACAACTGGAGCGCGAACCACGGAGCGATCAGCTACGGTCATATCGGCGCGGACCTGACCACTCTGGCGGCGATGCTGCGGATACCGGTGGCCATGTCCAACGTGCCTGCGGAGAACGTGTTCCGTCCGCATGCTTGGGGCCTGTTCGGGGTGGACGAGCCGATCGGTGCGGATTATCGCGCCTGCCGGAATTTCGGCCCGATCTACGGTTGAGTATGCAGACGTGATAAAACCCAAGGCGGGAGAGATTGCCGATGCTGATGCCGGTGGTTACTTACGGTAACGGGATTTTGCGAGAAAAGGCCTTGCCGATCGCGGAGATAACTGACGAGATCAGGTCGCTGGCGCGCGACATGCTTGAAAGCATGTATGCGGCACGGGGGGTGGGCTTGGCGGCGGAGCAGGTCGGCCGCAGAGAGAGTCTGTGCGTGATCGACGTGCCGCCGGATGCCGAGAAGGAAGAGTGCCGGGAAGAGAACGCTGTGGTGGAGATGCCTCTGACGATGATAAACCCTGAAATATTGTCGTCAGAGGGTCTGCAGCGCGACGAGGAGGGGTGCTTGAGTTTCCCCGAGATCAGCGCGAAGATCACGCGGGCTGACAAGGTCACTGTGGCTTATACTGGTCTGGACGGAAAACGGCGGCAGATTTCGGCGCGCGGCCTGCTGGCGCGTGCGATCCAGCATGAGCTAGACCATCTCAATGGCGTTTTGCTGGTGGACAAGATGAGTCCCATGCAAAAAATGGCGGTGTCCGGCAAGCTCAAACGCCTGCAAAAAAGCGCCACGTAGGGAGGCGGGGGCTGGAGGTGGGAGCGCACATAAACGCGCTACACAGGACGAGAGGGGCAAAAAGCAAGCCGGTGGCTACCGGGAAAGCGGGAACTGCCGAGCGCTGCCCCGGACGCGCTTAAACGCGTCCGCCACAACTATTCACTGTTCACTATTAGTTCTTACCTGCTATTTTGCGGGTTTGCCCGCAAAATATTTCTACTGATAGCGATCCAGATAACCGCCAGGCAGTGGCATCGTGCCTTCCCAAGCAGCGGGCGCCGACCACGGCATGTCGGTGTCGGCGGGAGTGTCGTGCATGCATCCTGCCGCCAAGAGCAGTGTTGTCAAGGCGGCAAGAGCAAGTATTGTTGCGGATGGCGGTTTAGAAGAAAACCACATCACCTTTTTCCACCGGGGCCTGTTGCCAGTCGTTCAGGATGTCGGCGACAACCAGGTTTTTCCCGCGCACGGCTTGGCGCAGTTTAATCCGTGTCACGAAATCGCCGGTAGCGCTTTGGCGGCCGGGGCGGCGGATGTTCATCTCCAGTTGCGGGAGCTGGCTCTGGCGTTCCTCGCCGAGCAATTCGACTATGCTGTCGTCGGAGAAGTTGATGATAACGAATTTAAGCTCGTCGTTGGCCTCGATGATCTGGCCCTTGTCACCTGCGGAAAGCCCGGTTATGGCGACGGCCGGTTGCTGCTGGCCAGCGGCAGGCGTGCGCTTGCCGACGTAGCGTTCTTTCATTTCGTCGAAAGCCTGCCGCACCTTGGCCAAGTCCTCCTTAATCGTCACAAGATCCTCATTGAGTTTCTCGACTTCATTTTTGGCGTCCGCGAGTTCGGCTGCCACTTCGCGTTTTTCCGCTGTGAGCTTTGTCACGCGGGTTTCCAGCTCGGCCTTCTCGCCCGCAATTTTGTCGGCCTTTTCTTTTTCGCCCTTGAGCGCGACCTTGGTAGTGCGGCCTTCGCCTTTCAGCTTGTTGATCTCATCGATGGAGGCGGTGAACTGCTCGCGCAGTTTAGACAATTCTCCACGCGTGGTGTTAAGCACGGCCTGCTGGGCTTTGGCGCGTTCGAAAAGTTGGTCCATCAGCTCCTGCATCGAGCCGGGGCCTTTGGTCGCGGGCCTGTTGTCGACAGGATCCAGAACATACTTGCCGTCCGCGTCCAACACGAAATAACTGCGCAACTGCAGACGCTTATCCGTGCTGCCGAAATCCAAGGTCGGCAGATTCTGCTGTTCCAGCCGGATCGGGTAGGAAGCTAGCACCGAATCACGTTCCGGGTTTGCCAGCTCGCGGTCTGTGACTTCCGAGATGTCTTTCTGCACCACCGGTGCGGCGACATCAGCGGCGTCTGAAGCCTCTAACGTTTTTGACAGTTTGATGAAAGTCTCTTCCATCACACTGATGCGTTTTGTGAGCAGCTCACGTTTTTCGAACAACTTAACGGCGAAAAACAGAGAGACCAAGCTCAAAACCAGAATAACAAACACCAACACACGCAACACTTTAGACATTGTGACCACCTCAACGTTTACTTTAGACACGGTTGACACGTAATATGAAAGTTAAATCAAAAGGGGGGGGTTCTGCAACAACAAAGTTAATTAAATGTGATTTTTTTAGGATTTCGATTCAAAAACCGGTGTTTTCATACCGATTTAATGTCATTTTTAGGATGCGCGGCACTTGGTATCGATGTTTTTTGGGACATTTGCGGGATAAAGTTTCGGAGCGTAGGGGCAGATTCAGGGTGGGGCATGGTGTTCTCGTATTGCTTTTTTATGGTTGGAATGCCTCAATGGTTTGGCATAGACGGGCGTATCCGTGTACTGCGGAACACTTGGGAGTTAATATTTTTTTTGCTATTTTGCTATTTGAAATTGACCTTGCGGCCAAGTTAACGTATAAAAGTGCGATCATGAATGACAAGGTCTTCAATATTTTAGTGGTTCCCGGGGTTGTTGTGCTGCTGGGATTGTGCTTGCCGCTGCGTGGTGTTCTGGCGCAAGGTGCTGCGTCGGAGGATCAGGCGTTGCGCGAGGAGTTGAAATACATCGAGCTGTTGCAGCAGATGCGTATGCCTGATATCGCGGAAGAGGTTATCGCCGAGACCAAACAGCGTTTTCCGGAAGCGGCGCCCCAGTTAAAGGTCCGTGAGATACAGGGCTTGCTGTGGCAGGGGAAGTTTGATGACGTCAAGAAAGTCATCGACGCGATGCCGGACAAGAACAGCGCGGAATACTGGGCGTTGAATCTGGCCATGGCGGATTCCTATTACGCTTTTGGCCGTTACGCGGAGGCGGATAAGCTGTATCTGGGGTTCTTCAAAAAAGTTGAAAAACCTGGGCCGGCGCTTGTCACTTTCTTCCGGGACGCGGCTTACAAATACGCGCAGATGCTTTTGTATTTGGGCAAAGAGCGCGAGGGGTTGGCTGCTTACCGACGCCTGTTCACGGTGCCGCTGGATGAGGATGTCGAGCGGAACGTGCAGGCGGACATGGCCGAGCTGATGCTTAAACTGGCACCCGAGACCACCAACAAGAAAGAGCAGGAAGCCATGCTCAAGGAGGCGGAGACGCTGGTTGACAAGCTGCTGTGGAAACAGGATGTCTGGTTCGGCAAGGCGATTGTGATGAAGGCGCATATCTACCTTTTGCGCTCGGATGTGACTGGTGCGCAGGAACTGGTGGAGAACTACATGCCGCAATTGCGCATCATTCATGATTCGTTGCGCGAGCAGGACAAGGATGGGTCGCAAGGCATGTTGCGCATGAGTCCCATGCCGCAGTGCCGCTACCTGTTGGCAGTGTTGCTGATGGATGCGGCGGTGGAAGAGTCAAAAAAGGATACGCCCAACGAAGAGCGTATTAAGGATTTGTTTTTGGGTGAGCGGGATCCCCAGACCCGGCAGCGCAAGGGGAACGGTGCTTTCAACCATTTCATCAATGTGTTCATCCGGTTCCCCGAGAGTCAGTGGGCGGCGGAGGCTGGCGAGCGCTCAGATGCGATCAGGAAGATCATCAAGGATCGCTACGGCGTGGAGCTGCGCACGCCGGTGACGGCCGAGCAGATGGCCAAGGTGCGCCAGATGCAGTTCGCGGGGGCCCGCTTGGAGTTCAGCCAAAACCGTTTCAAAGAAGCAGCCGAAAAATATTTGTTGGTGTTGAACCAGTTTCCGGAGACGCCGGAGTCGATGTCGGCGCTGGGTGATCTGGCGATTAGCTACATGGAGGTTTCCGCCAATGACGCTGAGGCGATGTTGATGGCGGAGACGGTCGCCGCACATCTTTCGGAGCGTTTCTCGGCAAACGAAAAACTGGCGCGTGAAGCCGGCGACCAAGTGCGGCGGATCGGTGACCGTTTCGGCGAGATGAAGATGGAAGACAAGAAGCGCCAGATCTACGCGATGTTCTTCCGGGATTATCCGGAGCATTATGCGGCGGGGCAGCTTGTGATGAGTTTCGGCGAGCGCGAGTATCAAGCCCAAAACTACAAAGGCGCGTTGGAATATTACAACCAGATAACAACGACTTACACGAACTCGCCCTATTATTATGACGCGCTGAACCGTATCGCGCAGATACACAAGGAAGAGGGACGGCATCAGGAAGAGATCGATGCTTTGGAGTTTTATGTTGAAAAAGTGGCGGCACGGCCGCGGCCGGGGCAAGCGCTGGTGACTGGCCGCTTCCGCTTGGCGGACGCCTACCGGGAATACGGCAATGTCCAGTTGAGGGAGTGGGCCACGAACACGGTCGCCGAGGCGGAGCAGCGTGAGGCCGGGCAACGCGCTGCCGTGACGTTGCTGACCAAGGCCGCGTTGGGGTTCGGCGGCGTGGTTTCGATGCTCTCTGGCGAGGGAGCGGCGGCATACCATAGTAACGCGGAAGAGAAACAACGTAACGAGCAGATGGCGGAACTGGCGTTGTTCACAAAGGCGGTCTGCCTGACGCAGATCAACTATCCGGCGGATCGCCTGCCGGCTTTGCGCAAGATGGCTATCGCCTCGTTTGAGGACTATGTGAAGAGCTACCCCCAAGGACGTTACGCCCCACGGGCGCAATTGCAGATCGGCACCTTGTACACGATTCTGGAGGACGTGCCTAATTCACAGGCGGCTTTCGAAAAACTGAGTAAAAACTATCCGGAATCCGCCGAGGCCAAAAACTCGGTGCCGATGTTGGCAGCGGCTTTGATAGACATGGGGCTGCGCGGCGAAGGCGTGGCGAAATATCGCCAGATGTTCGCAGTGGACGGGACTTACACGGAAGGTCAGTTCATGGCTGCGGCGACGGCGTTGGAGGAGGCCAAGGAATACGACTTGGCGTTGCAGGCGTATGACAAGGTTCTGGCCGCCACCAAGGACGTGTCGCTGAAGGCGGGCGCCATGCTGGGGCGGGCGCGGTCTTTGCGCGGTCAGAAAAAGTTCAGTGAGGCGCGCAAGCTGCTGGAAGAGTTCATCAAGGATTCCGAGCTGTCCAAGCTACAACTGGTTGTCGATGCCAACATGTTGCTGGTGGAGGTCGCAAGCGAAGAAGGCAAGGATGAACGCGACGACAACGAGCGCACCAAGCTTTTCAACCTTGCTGTCGATTCACTCAAAATGGTCAAGCGTTATCGCACGGAGCCCAAGGAATTGGCAGAGATGGATCTGATGGCCGGCGAAATGCTGTTGCGCAAGATGGCGGCGGAAAAGGCGTTGAAGCTTGAAGCGCAGGCGGCGGAGACGCGCGGTAAGGCCATTGTCGCTTTCCAGGTTTTGATCATGAATCTCGACCCAGGAAACGTCAGCCTTGCGGGCGTCTTGGAAAAAGCCTATTATTATTGTCTTCCGCTTTTATTGGAGCATAAGAAATACCGCGATGCCGAGGAGGACTGTCAGAAATACCTTGAGCTTTTCCCCAATGGGCGGTGGACCACTGATGTCCGGAACTGGCTGAACCAAGCGCGGATCGGACAATGAGCGTAATTTGATAAGGAGTAATTATGAAGAAAAGTAACAATATTGTGGCGGCTGCGTTGGTGCTGGCGGTTTTGGCACCAAGTTTTGCGTCGGCCCAAATACAGGGTGTGATCACAACGCCGGAGGGGCGCAAGATAGAAGGCACGATCAAGTGGCTTCCGCGTCAGAAGGCATACGGGATTACTGCCAAAGGCGGCAACGTCGAGCTTGAGATGGCTCCAGCCAATATCAGCGAGATAAATATACCGCGGCCGCGCGAGCTGGACGAGGCTATCGCCAACATCAAGCAGGGTAATGCCTCAGCGGCTGTGCCCGTGCTCGAGAAGATATCTGTGGATTACCTGATGTTGCAGTGGGATACTGTCGCCACGCGTTATCTGGCCGAGGCCCATCTTAAGTCCGGCGGCGCGGCCAAGGCCTTGGAGGTTTGCGAAAAAGTCATAAAAGCCAACCCCGAAGCCGCGTATCTGGGCGAGATGGCGCCGCCCTATTGGCAGGCTCTGCTGAGTTTGGGTCGTACCGCCAAGCTGGAAGATTTGCTCTCCAAAGCGGTCAAGAGCGGCGACCGCAGAGCCTCTGCCTTCGCGCTTATCTTGCGCGGCGATGTCATTATGGCCGGAGGTGACACGCCCGAGATCGCGCGCAAGTCGTTGCGTGACGGTTACCTGCGGGTGGTCACTCTATATCGCAGCGAACGGGATGCGCAGCCTGAGGCGTTGTATAAGGCGGCTAAATGTTTTGAGAAGCTCGGGCAGACTTCACGTGCCGACCAGTTCAAGACAACCCTAAAGAGTGAATTTGCGGCATCGGAATGGGCGCGTAAAAGCTGACCTTGACGCTGGTGACGCTTTGTTTCATAGTATAAGTTTTTCAGTTGGTGTTTAACAACTAACGGAAACATAAGGAAAAAGCAAGAGGTAATGATGAAAAGACTCGTAATGTCGATGTTTGTGTGCGCGTGTTTGACGGGTGGTGCCGCACTGGCACAGGATGCTGCTCCTGCTGCTGCTGAGGCCCCTGCCGCTGTTGCGGAGGCTGCCCCTGCTGCTAGTGGTGAGGCCGCGCCCAAGCAGCAGAGTTCTACCGGTTTCTTGGCGGTTGTTCTCGGGTCGGGCTGGCTGGGCGTGGTGCTGTGGTTGGCTCTGTTCGGGTGCGGCGCGGCGGCAATCTACTTTGTCGTGGACTGTTCGATTATGATCCGTCCGCAGAAGCTCATGCCGCAGACGCTGATCGACAAGGTCAAAGCCGGCATGGCCGAGGGTGACGTGATAAAGGCGATTAAAGCCTGTGAGTCGGAGCCGGGGCCGATGGCAAACATCCTGTCCGCAGGGTTTTCGCATGTGGAGGAGGGTTTCGAGGTGATCCAGGAGTCCATCGGCGCTGCCGCCGATCTCGAGACCGAACGCATCATGCAGCGTCTGACCTGGATTTCCGTCTGTTCCAACCTCTCCCCCATGCTCGGGTTGCTGGGAACGGTGCAAGGCATGATCATGTGCTTTGAGACTTTGGCCACGGGCGCTCCGGACGTTGGCGCGCTGGCGCTGGCGATCTCCCAGGCGCTTTGGACCACGGCGGGCGGCTTGGCCATTGCGATTCCGGCCATCACGTTTTACTACAGCATCCGCAACAACGCCAACCGCCTGATCCTGCGGATGGAGGCCATGACCATGGAGCTGATCAAAGATCTGCGCAACGTGGAAGTTGTGAGTGACTAGTGCGGATGTCTGCCCGGAGGCCGTGCGCGCAAATGCGCCGGTCTCTTGGTGGGCGGGTGTGGCCAATGCGCCGCAGTGTTGCGGTGCGTTGGATATGCGAGGGTTTTTTAGATAGGCGAACTGAGACGTAAGCGGGGTTGATTATGGGCAAACGGTTAAATACTGAACAGTGCGAGATAGACATGACGCCGATGATCGATGTGGTGTTCCAGTTGATCATTTTCTTTGTGGTCACGCTCAAAATGACCTCTGATGCCAATCCTGACATAATACTGGAAGACGGCAAGCACGGCGTGACCTTGACGCAGGACAACATGCCGCCCAGCACGCTTGAAATCGAGTTGGACAGGCGCGGCAGGATTTCAATCCATAATGCGACCCTCTCGCCGGACATGTTAACAACCATCATCAAGCAACGGATCGCACGGCACAAAACCAACGAGTTTCCTGTGCATATCAAGGCGGATCGGCGTGCGCGGCACGAGCAGGTCAAGAGGGTGATGGATATCTGCACTGCCGCCGGCATTTGGAAGCTTTCTTTCGTGGCAGTGCAAGAACACAAAGTTGATAAATAATAAACGATAGCGAGCAGGAGGGACACGGAATGGCTTATCAGCGCAAAAGAAACAAGGGGGAAACCCCTAAACTGGACATGACGCCTATGATTGACGTGGTGTTCCAACTGCTGATTTTCTTTGTGGTCACGCTCAAGCAGGAGGACATACTTTCCAGACTGGACGCGGCGCGGCCCGCCGCAAGTACTGACGAGCGGGTCAAAGAAAATCCTCCCGAACTGATCAATGTTATAGTCGCGCCGCAGGGTTTCATTTTTAACGGGCGTCTGATGCGGTTGCCCGAGTTGGATCGCTGTATTGAGCGTTTGTCTGGGTACAGCACAAGCGCCATGGTGATAATTAAATGCACTGCGGATTCGCCGCACGCATTCCTGGTTCAGGTTTTGGATGTCTGTAACAAGTATAATATGACGAACCTGTCGATTTTCAGCATTTAATTGAGGATTCTGACATGAGCAAAAATGTGGATATGAGCGCGTTGGATGCACAACTTGCGGAAATAGCCCAACTGTACATGAGCGACAACCTCTTCAGACGCATGAAAGTGTTGTTTGTCGGCATCAAAGCGCCGAGGCAGTCCAGGGCGTACAAGTTGGCGATGATCGAGTTGCAACGCTTGGCGGCACCTATTGCCGCAGTCGTTATGCCGATTTTGTCGGTCGGACTGCTGATGGTTATGTCCAGCGGAGTCGAAGTAGCGGACCATATCATCGAGACCCAGGTGTTGGAAGCCGAGCCGCTTCAAGACCTCGATAAGATCGATGATTTCCAGCCACCGGATGAACAGATACAGGATATCGATATAAATATCCCGGTCGTTGGCCCAAGTGTCGATTTACCAGCGGCTCCGAATGTGCCTGACCAGCCGATGAGCCCCCAGCCACAGGCCTTTGATGCGGTTATGATGGTCAAAAGTCCGGTGATCCTAAAAAATATCTATGGTGTCTCCCGCAGCACCGGTACCCGCGGTACGCAACTGGCGAAGTTCGGTGGCGATGCGTATACGGAAGATGCGGTTGTGCGGGCTTTGCGCTGGCTAAAGAAAAATCAGAATAAGGACGGCTCATGGTCACACCACAAGGTCGCCATGACCGGTCTGGCGATTCTCACTTTCCTGTCGCACGGCGATAAACCGGGTGAGTCAGTAGAGTTCGGCCCGACTGTGCAGGCAGCGCTTGAATATCTGATGAATGTCCAGAACAAGACCACCGGCAGACTTCCCGGCAACTATGATCATCCCATAGCGTCATACGCCTTGTGCGAGGCCTATGGCATGACGCTTAACCCGAATGTCAAAGTGGCAGCGGAAAAATCATTGGATTTGATCATCAAGGGGCAGCACCCTACGGGCGGCTGGACTTACAACATGGATCCGAATCCCGACAAGGAGACAGGCAAGTATCGTGACGACACTTCGTACATGGGGTGGTGTGCGCAAGCGCTTAAGGCCGCGCAACTGGCAAAGTTGCAGGTCAATGGCTTGGATAAAGCCATCAAACTGGCCATCAAAGGTTTCAAGGCCAACGCGCATCCGAACGGGGGCTTCGGCTACTGCGGCCCCGGACGCGGCGGACTGACCAGTGTCGGCACCCTTTGCATGCAGCTTCTGGGCGCCTCGAACGAACCTGAGGTCAAAAAGTCGCTGGAGCTGATCGGCACATGGCAGCCCATCTTCTCGTGTTACACGCAGATCGCGGATGAGATCAAAAAAGTGCGTAAGGAAGATTTGAAAGAGAATGATAACCCGATGAGTTATGCCAAACGTAAGATCATGGCGCAGCTCAAGCCCGAAGAGCGCATGTTCTACACCGGATCGGCCCAGTACTATTACTATTACGCCACCCAGTGCAAGTTCCATGAAGGCGGCAAGCACTGGGACAACTGGAACAAGATCATGAAGCCCAGCTACGTCAAGGCCCAGCAGATTGAGCGCGATGCGATCAAGGATCCCAAGGGTAACTTGCAGGATGTCGGATGGTGGACCAATGTGGACACCCACTCCGACCGTCCTGTGATGGACACGTGCCTGGCCGCGCTGCAACTGATGGTTTATTACCGTTACCTGCCGACCACCAGTAAGGAGGCCGTGCAGGTGGAGGATGAGCTTGCTGCGACAGCCGTCGATTTAGACGGCGACATCAAGGTCGACAGCGGGAATTTGTAGTTCATTAGTGCCTTGCGGCTCAACAAGCACGATAAAAACAAGTTGTTTCTCACACGAAGACACGAAGGGCACGAAGGAAAGTAATGGGTGCCATAGAAAAACCTTTGTGTCCTTTGAGCCTTTGTGTGAGATTGAATTGGGTTGCGGGCTTCGCCCGCGTTGGTTCATTAGTTTTTTCGTCACAACTAATGCACTAACGCACTAATCAACTAATGCACTGATCTTCTTCCATGCCCTTTCCTCTCTTTTTGGCACTTAAATATCTGAAGCCGACAAGGTCTTTCACGTCGGTGGTCACGCTGATTTCAGTGGTTGGTGTGGTGCTGGGCGTCGCCATCATCATCATCGTGCGGGCGGTCATGACCGGCTTCGGGGACATGTGGAAAGAGAAGATCCTCGATTTCAAGCCGCACATCACCATCTCTCCGCGAGGCGGCGGAGTGATCGAAAAAGAGGGGGACGTCTGCCGCCGCTTGGAAATGGTGCCGGGTGTTTTGGCTGCTGCTCCGGGTCTCGAAACGCGTGTACTGGTGGAACACAGTCGGCGCGTGTCTGCGCCGCTGATAATCGGCACCGATCCCGAACGGGCTTTACGCGTGATGAAGCTCGACCACATGGTCTCGGGCAGTTTTGATATCGAGGGCGATGCGGTGGTGATCGGCATTGACCTGGCAGGTGAGCTGGGGGTGACTGTCGGCGACGACCTGATGGTCTATTCTCCGATGAACTTGGTCACCAAAGACGAGGTCTATTTTGCCGAAAGGCTGACGGTCAAGGGCATTTATGAGTCCGGCCAGAGAGATTTCGATTCGGGCTTCGTTATCACCTCTATCGCTGTGGTGCGTGACCTTATGGGCATGAAGTCCGGCGTCTACTCTGTGCATCTGAAGACTGATGATCCGCAAGACATGAGGGAGTTTGAGCGGGTAGTCGAAGAGGTGCGCACCCTCACGCCAATGTATGCGGTGCGGACGTGGCAGGAGGTGGACAGCCAGCTTTTCAATGCTCTGGCGGTGGAAAAGAACATGATGGTGATCTTGTTGATGTTCATCACGGTGGTGGCAATCTTTTGCGTTACGAACACCCTGATCGTGCTGACGGTTCAGAAGACGGACGAGATCGGCCTGCTCAAGGCATTGGGCTTTTCCTCCAGGCAGGTTATGGGGGCTTTTGTGCTGCACGGCTGGATCCAGTGCCTGATCGGCACGGTTTTAGGCATCGGTGCGGCTTTGCTGATCCTGCACAATCTTCAAGGACTGGTCGCGCTGTTGGCGCGTCTGGGGATCGAGGTCTTTCCCAAGAGTATTTACGGTCTTGCGCAGATACCTTGGCGGGTGATCCCGCGCGAAGTGCTTGATGTGGCTGTCTCGGTGATCCTGTTCTGTACGGTCGCCAGTATGCTGCCGGCTTGGCGCGCCGCCCGCATGGACCCGGTGGCGGCCCTGCGCAAAGAGTAAGAGAAGTGAATAGTTAAGAGTGAATAGTGAAGTGCACGGGCGGATGCCCGCTGAGGACGGCGCCCTGAGCCGTCCATGGTAAGCGGTGAGTGGTAAGTGGTGAGTGGTCTGGAGGCGGGCGTCCCCGCCCGCTTCTGGTAGGGACGGCTCGCCGAGCCGTCCGCGGCGGTTTCGGCGAAACCGCCCTACCGGTTGTAACACGATTTTGGTATGACAAAATGGCCAAGTTATAGGCAAGGAATCAATCTGGAGGCGGGCGTCCCCTCCCGGTCTGGGGCATCGCTATCGGGATCGATAGAGAGTGAATAACGAATAATGAATAACGAATAGTTATGGAGGGACAAATCGGGAAAAATAATTATTCATTATTAACTGTTCGCTATTAAC
>Ga0255347_1002203_pt1 | contig 28471 bp, 23 predicted proteins | sample wastewater_treat_2_FD_192479 | JGI IMG/M metagenome (GOLD analysis project Ga0255347, IMG submission 192479) | Wastewater microbial communities from Lulu Island WWTP, Vancouver, Canada - plant24 | ecosystem: Engineered > WWTP > Wastewater > Unclassified | place: Canada: Vancouver, British...
ATCTGATAATTGTTGATAATGCCTCATAGATCGCTCCATTTGAATTTGTGTTTCGTCGACAAAAATCCTAATGGATGTCTTTCTATGAGGCTACTTTATTTTTCGCACTTCATCCTTGAATTCACATTTTATCTGGCATTTGCCAGAAATTAGAACCAAAAACTTCTTGCATTGCAAAACTAAATTTTAGAAACTAATTTTCAATGCCAAACTTCGTACACGCCGGGCCGGTAAGGCTCTGACCCCCGAAACATGCTCTGACCCCGGGAATCTGCTCTGAGCCCGCGCCGCGCCCGGGGCCGAAAAAATTAAAGGGGGGGGCAAGCCCCCCTTGTATCCCCCGTAAAAGGTAAAAATATGACGCTCACGAATGAACTAATGTGACGATCAGGATGATCTAAGCAGGGAAAATTTCAGCATCCTGCTGTTCCCTGCACGCTTACATCCCCGTACGCACTGCCGGTGCCGGGACAGGAAGTCCTAAAACGGCACCGCCCGGGCGCTGACAGGGCGACGTTTTTTGCGACCTCCTGTCGCACGTCGCCATTCGAGCCCCCTGCTCAGCAGATGTCAAAAATGCACCCGGTTAAAAACTCAAAAGACTACTGAGTCCTCGCAAAGCGGAACCCTATGGTGTTTAACATGAAGTTCGGGCTGCCGCCGCTGGCATACTTCGCAGGCGTCCAGTAATAGCCCTCTGTTAAATAAAGAGAACCGCCATTTTCACCCTTTGATACATAGTCTGTTCTGCCCTCCGGGTCTGTACCAAGATACCGGGCAGCGAATTCCCACTCCTCGTATGAAGGCAGGCGGTAGCCGGTTTTAGCGTCGTCATCATCGGTATCTCCGTGGTCCCAGGTTGTGCAAATGCCGGTGTACACCACATTTAGTGTGTTGCCATCACGCATCTCTGTAAGCCAGTTGCAGAACATAATGGCCCCATACCAGCTTACGCAGACCACGGGATGATTTGTAAACCCGAAATCTACAGTGAAACTGCCTGTTAAATAATGAATTTTTATATCGCTATTATCAAGATCAAGAAGCTCCTGAGTCCCATATCTCACTGTGGTTGGGCTTACCTCGTTATGCTCGCCAGGCGCCTCTACAATTTTTCCATTATCAACAGCCCACTGCAGTACCTCAGCCATGGGCTCGTTGGTAACCTCCGTCTCGCTCATGAAAAACTTTGTCTTAAGGGTTCTAAAGCTATCACCTGTATCTTCATAGTTTACTGAACATGGAAATTTAATGCTCGGCTGATCGTTGGCATAGATCATTTTTGCTGTCACTGAACCGACGGTTATGGTGCCCTGACTGGCCACGGTTATCGCCTCGGTAAAACCGCTTTCTTTTGCTGCTGCTGCTGCTGTCGCAGGAAATGCCGCAGTCAGCACGCCGGAGTCAGCAGAGTTAGACACCGATGTTGCGCCTGCCACTGTGAAGAAGTTATCAGGCACACCTTCCAGTGTGTACCCGGGTCTGGCTGTAAGTGTAATGGTGGCAGTATAGCCTGTTTCAGCAGCGAAGGTCGCATGCGATGGACGCCAGCTCACCGTCCCTGTGAACTGCTCAGTTGCGGTAATTTTTGTTACAGCAATAGCGCCATGTACAGGCACGGTTACACCTGAAATCACTTAATCTGAAATAGTTAGTTACTACTGTAAGATCAGGCAGTCCCCACCCACAGCCTCCCCCTTTGTTCCTGTCTTCATCGTAGAAGCAGACCGTAGATGTCAGAGTTATTGTCAGCATCAGCATTGCTAAAGATCTAAAATGCTTCATAAAATTCTCCAAAAAGATAGCATTATTTACAATAAATGAAAAATCTTCAGCACTCATTGCCATCGTATGATAACAATTATTACTTTATTACTCTTTATCAGAAAATCAAGTTTTATTATACTTTTAACTAAAGAATCACTTTTTTATCCGGTTTAATCTGTTTTCTCTTAGAAAAATCCGGGAAGAGCGGCAATACTTCACTTCGGCTTCGCTCAGCGCGGCGCCGTGTTTTACTGCGGCTGGTTGCGGGAATGGAGAATTTTGCCGCGGCCAGACTGGATGCGCCAGCCGTGGCGCATCCACGAATCAGGCTGGCGTGCGATTATAGCCACTTGTGTTTTTTGGCCTCGAAGGTCATCTCGTCGCGGAAGTCTGGATGTGCGATCTTGATAAGCTCCTTTACCCGGAATGACACCGACTGGTTGTACAGGTTGACGGCGCCGTACTCGGTCACGATCCACTGCACGTCGTTGCGCGACGCGGTGACGATGGTGCCCGCAGGGAAGGTCGGCATGATGCGGGAGTGCACTTTGCCTTCCTTGTCGGTTCGTGTTGAAGGCAGGGCAAGAATGCTCTTGCCGTTCTTCGCGCGCTGGGCCCCCTGGACAAAGTTGACCTGGCCTCCCGTGGCGCTGTACTGCGTGGTGCCGATGGACTCGGACGCCACCTGGCCGGTGAGGTCCACCATGAGCGCGGTGTTAACCGACACCATGTCGTCGTTCTGGGAAATCCAGTTGGGGTCGTTGACCTTTTCGATCTCGAAGCCCTGGAACATCTCGTTATGGTCCATGAACTCCCAGAGCTCTTTGGTCCCCACGCAGAACGTGTAGGGTATCTTCCCCTTCATAAAGTTCTTTTTGCTGCCATTAAGCGCGCCGCACTTGACGAGCTCCATGATTGAGTTTGACACCACCTCGGTGTGCGCTCCTAAGTCCTTCTTATCCTTGAGAAAGTGGCCCACGCAGTTGGCAAGCCCGCCCAGCCCGAGTTGGATGCACGATCCATCCGGGATCATGTCGGCGATGATATGGGCGATGGATTCCTCCACTGGCGTGATAGGGATCTCGGGGATCTCGAACAGCGGCGCCGTGTTTTCGACGATCGCGTCTACTTGCGAAACGTGCACCTGGAACACGTCGCTGCACAGCCAGGGCGTGTTCTTGTTAACCTCAACAAGGACGATATCGGCGTTGTCAACGGCGCGTTCGGTGCACAGGCCGCCGAAGCACGAACGGTTCATGTAGCCATTCTCGTCCGGGGGCGTGACCGTCGCGACCACCACGTTAATATTCTTTATGTCCAGCCACCGGCCCAGGTTGCCCAGATGGTTGGGTACAAAGTCCACGGTGCCCATCGCCATGCAGAAACGCTCAGCCGGACCGATGAAGACGGTCTCAATCCTGAAGCTGTCCTTATGCTCGGGCTTCATGTATTCGTGGAACGACAGCGCGAATCCCTGGAGGCAGCGCACATCGCGGAGCTCCGGTCCGCGCTTGCCGATTGCTTCAGCGATTGCGGGAGGAATTCCGGTCCCCCCCTGCATGGCGATGACATCGCCGTTTTTGATGTATTTTGCGGCATCCTGGGCCGTGCCCAGCTTTGACTGGTATTCTTCACGCCAGTCTGCGTACGATTTTCCGTGCTGCTTTTTTGCTGCCTTTGCCTGTACCATCTGTTGCCACTCCTGATATCAAAAATTTTATGCCGAATAACGTCATTTATTGCACCATTATCAGTTGAATAAGAATTTCAGGCATTATTCAGAATTGGGATCTCATATGTTACAGTATACATAGGTTTTTCTTTAAAACATTTTTTACATGCATATAGCTCAAGACTGGAAGTAAGCGATGACCATAAATTATTTAAAATAACCGGGATAAAAGTTTAGTTAATTTCATTTTTATCCTTAATTAACTTTGCGTTTTTTGTTCCGATTTTACTTCAGTAGCAGATTATCCAGATGCGCATTTATTAAAATTCAATATACGATAATATAAAATATTTCATAAATATTGTTAAACAATAATTATAAATTTTTATGCTTTATCAGATATTACTTAGTTTTCTGATTTTATAAAATTTATAATTTATTATGCTGGAAGGATAAGACATAAAATTTATTCATAATTTCCTTACAATATTTTCCAACTCCCATATTTAATATCTGTTATGTGAAAAAATATGTCAATAAAATAAATTTATTTTTAATTATTTAATGAGTCTTACAAAATTATTTTAAAACAGGCCCGACAAAGTAGCAACCTAAAGGTTTATGACCGTTTCGTATAACAGGCAGTATAAGATTCTTGACAGTGAAAATCAATTTGTTTATATAAAATTAAGTTTATAAATGAAGGAAGTTTTTGACACTACTGAAAAATATGCGTAGGCCGAACGAACGAATGCGAGTAAAGCGCATGAGCTTTGAGTCTGTCGCAAAAATAATAAATTAATTTACATAATCATTCAGCATGATAATATCAATATATATTAATATTTGCGCCATTTTTAATGCTTTCATCGTGCGGCGGCCGCGATGAGGCCGCCAGTTTATACAGGGCGTGTATGAAGGATTTTGCCGCGGGCAGACTGCCCGCGCTTAATTTTTTACCGAACCCATTACGAATTCATTACGAATCTGATACCTGTCATTTGTAACCCTCTTTACATTTTATCTTGACCTTTATGGCAATCAGTTCTATTTTTAAATCGGTTTTTTAAAAATAATTACCGCAAAAACATTGGAAACTATGGAGAAAAAAATGAATTGTATATTCTGTAAAATAATCGCCGGTGAAATTCCTTCAGACAAAGTGCTTGAGACAGATGAAATTCTGGCGTTCAGAGATATCAATCCTGTGGCGCCGGAACATATTCTCATTGTACCCAAAAAACATATACAGTATCTTGAAGACGCGGCCGGATCAGATGTTGAAATTCTTGGAAACCTTTTTTTAACCGCGCGTGATATTGCGAAATTATTATCAATTGAAAAAAACGGCTACAGGCTTATTCTGAACAACGGCAAAGCGGCCGGCCAGGAGGTTTTGCACATTCACCTTCACCTTCTTGGCGGAAAAGAAAACCTGGGACCGATGCTTACACGCTGATCTTTTTCTTTTTCGCAGGCGGAAGGATCATTGTCACTCTTTCGATTGTACGGTTAGACATTTCTTCCACAATAAATTCACAGCCTTCATAATGAATGCGGTCGCCCTTTTCAGGAATTATCCCATCAATACTCATAAGGAATCCAGCGAGTGTTTCAAAATGTCTTTTTCGTATGTCAATTCCGAAGTATCGTATAAAATAATCAATATCAAGTCTTCCGCTAAGCTGATACTTACGGTCTGTTATCATCACAATAGTGTCTTCTCCCGGATGGTCGGATGTATCTATGTCTCCGACAATCTCTTCCGCGATGTCTTCAAAGGTAATAAAACCGGTTGTGTCGCCATATTCATTTACAACAAAAACAAGAGGAATGTTACGCCTCGACATATCATTGTATATATCAAAAATATTTCTGGTCTCGGGAATAAATACCGGGTCTATCAGGATATCCCTGATCTTACTGACCCCGCCTTTCAGCAAATCCCTGTAATAGACATAACCGATTATATTATTACTGCTCTCCTCATAAACCGGAATTTTTGAAAATTTTGTTTTCTCTATAAGAGTGACAAGATCTTTTATGGAACTATCCACGTCTATCGAAACAACATCAACAAAGGGTATCATTATTTCATAAGCCTGTGAATCTCTGAAAGAAAGAAGTTCAGAAATATATGACCTGTTATCTGAATCAATTATTCCATCTTTATGCCCTATTGAAAAAAATGTCGCGATGTCTTCGCGTGAATTTAAAAATCTGCTTCCGGAACTTTTTATATTAAACCTGTGTTTAAGAAATTCTGCGAATGAAAGAAACATTCTGGCAGGGGGCCCGAGTACTTTCATGAAAAATACAATCATTAAGGAAAAGTTGATAAGGAAAGACTCTGCTTTTGATTTTGAAAAAAGTTTTGGCATGATCTCGCAAACAAGAAGAAAAAAAATTGTTTGTATAATCGTGGCAATTATAAGGTATGTGTCATTCAGGTTGTACGCCGTTGTCAGCACGTATGTAATAAAGGCGGCAGATGAAACATTGACGATATTGTTCCCTATCAATACCATGCTGATTGCTGTTTGCGCATGATCAAGAATATAAAGAGACCTCGCGGCTCCTTTGCGCCCCCTGTGCGCCAGTGTTTCAATCGCAAGCCGCCTTGATGACAGCAAAGCGGTTTCGGTGGCTGAAAAAAAAGCTGAAAATACTATACAGACACTTATCATTATATGATAAAAAAGATAACCGTCCATCTACATTCCGCTCCTTTCCGCCCGCCTGACTTCGAGCGATTTGATTTTCCTTTTTACAATATTTCTTATTCTGAATTCAAGGTCTTCAATAACAATAAGATCCCCCTTCGCGGGGAAGTTAATTGCCCTCTCAATGATCAATCCGCCGATTGTATCCGAATTATTGCTGCTGAAAGATGTATTAAAAAAACTATTAAACTCATCTATCTGGACATCTCCGGAAACAATAAACATGTTCTCATCAGATTGCCGGATAGTTGTTTTTTTTGCCGAGTCCCCGAAACCGCTTCCCAGAAGAGCGGATAGAATTGTATTGAGCGTGACTACCCCCGCAGTTCCGCCATACTCATCAACAATAATGGCAATCTCAATTTTTTCCTTTAAAAAATCATTGAGCAGTTCGTTAAGATCCCGTGAAAAAGGAAAAAACTTAATGGGTTTGATATACTTGTCAATATTCCTGCTCTTTTTGTAACCCAGGTGACATGAAAGAATGTCCCTTGCATCTATTACCCCGATAATATCATCAAAATCTTCGCCAAATACGGGTATGCGGACAATTTCATTCTCAATAATAAGTTCCATGGCCTCGCTTATGCTGCTCCCCTTCTGGATAAAGATTGCCAGGTTTCGCGGATACATTATGTTTGATGCTTCCCGCCTGGTAAATCTTATCATGTTCCTGATTATATCGCTCTCTTTTTTATCCAGAAGCCCCAGTTCCTCGCCCGAGTTAACCACGTGCCTCAGTTCCTCGGTTGTAAGCTGGCTATGCTCAATTTTAAGATTAAATGCCTTTATAAAAATATCGGTTACAAGAAGGATCATGTACCTTACAGGAGAAAGCAGTTTGTGAAATATACTGTAAACAGGAAACGCGTACCTGCTGACTTCAAGATAGGAATGCATAGCCAGAATTTTGGGAGTAATTTCACCAAAAACAATTATGAGCGGAGTAACAAATCCTATTGAAATAAAATGGCCGTAATCTCCAAAATAGGACAGTAAAAAACTGGTTGTCAATGCGGTCAGAGAGAGATTAACAAAAAGGTTGCCGGTAAGAATGGTTATTAATACTTTATCCGCTTCTGCCATATACCGGGCGATCCTGTTTTCGCCGGGTCTGGAGGATCGGGAAAATTTGTATAAATCAGATTTTTTCAAAGAAAAAAGAGCTGATTCAGTCCCTGAAAAAAAAGCCGACAGAACCATTAGTATAGCCAAAATTATAATCTGAAAAAAAATTGAATTCATGCGGTTCTATTTCTGCCCTGTCTTAAGATCAAGATGAACATCTAAATTCAATGTTCTTTCGGAAGTATTTCCGTTAAAATCGGATGCAGTCACCGTAACACTGTTTACACCCTCTGAATATGTCAGTCCGGAAATTACATAATAGCCCTTTTCATCGGCGGCTTCACTGAATATCTTTTTATTAAGAGTCAGACCGTTTTCAGAATATCCAAGCGCGCGATATTCAGCATCATGAACAACCCTGCCGTTAAAAACAGCTTTAAGCCTGTATATGCCGAGGTTCTCACGCCCGGATATTGTATCGCGTATCTCCACAAGAAGCGGGTAATGCCTTGTTAGCCTGATCGATGATTTGTCCCGCAACAGCGTGTACCTGTCATTTATCCTGAGATAAAAATTAAGTATCTGCGGCGCCTGGGTGTCTGCGTAAGGCGGAAGAAGCAGAAAAGGATTCACAGACTCCCTTTTAACATTATCCAGTATTGAAAAATGTATATGCTTTCCGTACGAATGCCCGGTATTACCCACATAACCCAAGACTGTATTTTCGTCATAGGATTCCTTAAAATCATCACCATCCTGAAGATGCATATAAATGGATAAAATATTGCCGTCATGCCTGATTATTTTGTAGTTGCCGCCGCCCCAGTAGTTATCAAGCGGAAAGACCGACTTGTTCCACATAAATACAAGCCGTCCTTTATCAACAGGATAAACTTTGTCAGATTCAGATATCATGTCTATGCCGTCATGAAAATGGTCCGCACGTGATTCGCCAAAAGTTGAAGTAATCCGGGCATTATCGAGCGGCCATCTGAATGACAGATTTGAAAGGGAAAGTATTATTATTGATAACGCGAGTATTCTATTCATGATCTATTCCTGTAATTGCTGTTTTACATGCCTGCTGCAGAATTTCCCGGGTTCTGTCCCTGAGTAATAAAATTGAATCGCGGTATCGCTGCATTCGCCGTTTCTGCCTGCGACTTCGCCCGATTCAATGCAGATTGTTTCATTTGTAAGGCCCTCAACATCAACTGGAAACTGAGGGGGGGGATTATCACTGTAAACAGCGGCGGCGTATTCAGCCCAGACCGGCGCGGCTATTCCGCTTGCCGACCGTCCTGTGCCGAGAGAAATCAGGCCCGTCTTGTTGCCGATCCAGACAGATGTTACCATGTCCTGATTATAGCCCACAAACCAGGCATCAGTATAATTTGAGGTGGTACCTGTTTTGCCCGCGCAATCGAAGGTGATGCCATATTTTTTTACCAGCCACGCGGTTGATGATCCCTTACCCTTCATCCCCTCGAGCATTGAAATTGTAATCCTGGCCGCGCCGGGGTCAAGCAGCCTTCCTTTCTTGGAACGGACGGCGGCCACCCTGTCTAATGTTTCTTTTTCGTTGTCCCATATTATTTCACCGCTGTAATCCCTTACCTGCCTGATGCCATAGGGTATTATGAATTCGCCGCCGCTTATAAGCAGCGAGTGCAGCACTGTGCTTTCAAGCGGTGAAATTTCGTATGCGCCGAGCGCAAAAGAGAGCGTCTTGCCGAATCTTTCATTCATCATGCTGTCATCAAACATAAGAGATTCCTGAATATATGAAAAAACCCTGTCATAGCCGGATTTATCAAGCACTATTACAGCAATTGTGTTGAGCGATCTGACTATTGCCTCCCGGACTGTAACAGGGCCAAGATACTTTTGGGAATAGTTCTGCGGTGAATAACCTTTTTCGAACTGTACCGGTTCATCGATAAAGACCGTGGATGGAGTGATCATTCTTTTTTCTATTGCCGCGGCATACACAAGGGGTTTAATTGATGAACCGGGCTGCCGCCTTATCTGGTACACGTTGTCATTCTGGTTACTTGAAGTAAGTTCATATCCTCCAACATAAGCAAGTATAGCGCCCGTAAAGGGGTCAATAGAAATCAAGGCCCCTTCTATGTTGCCCGATTTTTCATATTCCTTTGCGGCAAGTTCCTGCTTTTTATATGATTTAGAAATTTTCAGATGGTACTCTCTCTGGGCAAGCACTCCATTTCTCAATGAACGCACAGCAGCGTCCTGCCTTAGGCCGTCTATTGTTGTATAAATTGATAATCCCCCCTTTTTAAGAGTCTCTTCACCAAAACGCTCCGCAAGGTCGCGGCGTATCTTTTCTACGAAAAAGGGAGCCCTGTTAATTCTGTACGAGCTGTATATAAAACTGCCGATCCGCGAACTGACAGCCTTATTATCAGTATAGACAATTCCCCATTTGCGTGAAAACTCTTTCATCATGATGTCAGGATCGGAATTTTTAAGATAACCTGTTTCAATCAGAGACTGGAGGATTCTCCTGGTTTTTGCGACAGAATTGTTCAGGTTGGATAACGGAGAATAAATAAGAGGATTAGATATTGTTCCGATAATCATTGATGTTTCAACTATGTCCAGGTCACGTACCGATTTCCCGAAGTACATTTTTGAAGTGGATTCAACTCCGTATGAACCATTGCCGAAATAGATCAGGTTCAGGTACATCTGAAGAATATCCTGCTTGTCGTAATATTTTTCTATTTCTATCGCGCAATAAGCTTCGTATATTTTTCTTTTAAGATTACGTTCCATATCGGTAAAAAGAACTTTTGCCAGTTGTTGCGTAATCGTACTCCCACCCTGTGTTACCCTTAAACTTATAATATTATGCACAAGCGCGCGAAGAATGCCCCAGTAGCTTATACCGTTATGATTATAGAATTCACGATCTTCACTGGCTATAAGCCCTTCAATCAGCGACTTAGGAATGAAATCAAGAGGAACAATCTCTCTTTTCTCTTCAAAAAATTCGCCTATGATCTCGCCATTCCTGTCGTAAATGCGCGTGGGGATATCAACAGCTTTCGCCCCGGTTTCAACCTCTGTCCTTGAATATGGATAACCCTTTTTCATCTCCTCTGTTCTGTCGATCAGCGATTTGTATCTGGCAAGTCTGTTCATGGCCGCGTCCCTGTCGGAACGCCATTCAATATAAATTACAAGCGAATAGGTCAGAAGAACCATAAAAACTGCGGATGGCAGATAGATAAAAAGAAGTTTTTTGTGACCGAAAATCCAGTTCAGTATTTTCATTTTTTTTTATCACCCGCAGTTTTGATCTCTGTATTTTTTCCCTGAAAGCTGGCCGCACGCGCCTGAAATATCCCGGGCCATGCTTTTTCTGATCGAAACCGGTACATTCATTATCTCAAGTTCTTTCAAAAAAATTTCAATTTCATTTTCTGACGGAATTGGAAGTGAATGGCTGCCGGGATTAAGCGGAATAAGATTCAGTTTGACATGGGCGTGCCTGAATATTTTTTTCAGCCTGCGCGCGTCATCTGCTGAAATATTGTCACCGCGCATTATATATTCCACGGTGAGCCTGTTCCTTGACGCGGGAAATTTGTATTCCAGAAGTCTGGCTATTTTTTCAAAAGGGTACTTTTTTTCAACCGGCATATGCAAGACACGCTTTTCAGGCAGGGTATCGTTCAGAGAAAGAGCAAGATTATAAGGCCTCTTTTCGTCAATGTATCTTTCAATAGCCGGGAGTATGCCGCTTGTCGAGATAGTTATTTTTCGTACTGATATGTGGAATCCAAATGTATAGTTCATTATGTCTGCCGCTTTAAGAACATTATCGTAATTACGGAAAGGTTCTCCCATTCCCATAAATACTATATTGTTATTTTTAAGCCCGGTCATTCTCCGCACATGGCATATCTGGTCAAGAATTTCTCCCGGTGAAAGATTTCTTACAAAACCGATCTTCGCGGTTTCACAGAACCTGCATCCCATCTGGCATCCAATCTGCGACGATATACATATTGTAAGCCGTCCTTCGTCAGTACCGTCATTACGCAGAAAAACACTTTCAATAAACTGGTCATCGTGCGTTTTAAAAAGAAATTTTTCCGTTCCGTCGATTTCCGACTTCAGTCTGTCTTCAGGTTTAAGCGGGGAAAGCCGGAACTTTGCCGCAAGCCGTACTCTCAGATCTTTTGAAAAATTACTCATTTCATCGAAGGAAGACACATTCTTTTCGTACATCCAGTTAAACAGTTGTCTTACCCTGTACTCTTTTTCCCCCATCGAAGTAAAAATTTCAAGAAGTTCATCAAAACTGTAATCTTTAATAAACAGCATGCGATTTAAAAGACCGGTTTTATTATTTCCGTATTGGTATTATGAAACATTTGCTTTAAGTTTCTCGATCTGCCTTATTTCAAAAAGCGCCATTTTGTTGTCTGATTCAATGTTCAGAACTTTTTCAAATGTCTGAATCGCCATATCATATTCAGCCATGTTTTTATATGACATGGCAAGCGCGAAAAGCGCATTAGCCATATTGGGGTCGATGGCAAGAGCGAAGTTAAACTGTTCAGTGGCAGATTTAAAATCCATCATCTGATAATATGAAGCTCCGCAGATATAATAAGCAAACTTGTTCCTCTTATCCTTCTTCAGGTATTCCTGAATAATCTGTATTGATTTATTGAAGTTATTCACCCTGAAATAATTTTTACCAAGATTGTAAAGGATCTTCATGTTTCCAGGGTATTTTTCAAGGCCATTTTCCAGAACTTCGATAGCTTCAAGGTATTTATGATTGTTGATCATTTTCTTTGATTCTTTGACCACTTCTACGGCTTCATCCCACACCAGTTCAATTACCAGAAGCGAAATATCGTCAATGGCTCCAATCTCACCGATAAATTCACTCACATCATCAAGAATCGCGTCGGTGAATTCATCACCATTTAGCCCGGCATTGCGTTTGATGGATTCCCCAAAACGCTCGTGCGAATATTCCTGGCGGGCATGGTTCTGTGCCTCCGGAATACCGTCCGTATACAGTATCAGCTTGTCTCCGTATTCAAGTTTTGTAGTTTTCTCCTCATAGGTATCACGCGCTTCTTCAAGCGCTCCGATGAACAGACCGTTCGTATCAAGATATTCAATCTGCCCGGTAGCAGCCCGGAGAATAATAGCTTTCTGGTGGCTGGCATTGGAATAGGTTACATTATAATCATCATCTATTGCGACCATGAAACAGGTAAGGTAATCCTGGGTCTTCATCTGGTCAATAATGGTTCTGTTAACCTCCTGGAAAATCCTGCGTGGAGAATCAAAAAGACTACCCGCGTTACCAAAAGAAATCTTTGCCATTGCCGTAATAAGCGCAGCAGGTATACCATGCCCCGAAGCGTCAGACATCATTATTCCGATTTTATTATCCTTGAGCTGAAAAACATCGTAAAAATCACCGCCTATTTTTTCCATGGCGTTATACCTGACTGAAAACCTGAGTTCGTTCCAGTCGTCTATTCGCGTTGGAAGTATGCTGCGCTGTATTAAGCTGGCCATGTCTAACTGTTTCTGTATCTGTTCATCCCTGAGCTTGAGGCTGTTCATTGCCTTCTCAAGTTCTTCGGTTCTCTCCTGCACCTTGAGTTCAAGATTTTTTCTGTGCTCATCAATCTCCCAGGCCATTTCCATCATGGCATATTCGATAGAGGAAAATTCCTTGCCCAGTGAAAGGACATTAAACGCAGCCCTTCTGCCCGAAGCGATCTCTCTTGCAACACGGGAAAGGTCTGAAAGAATTCTAAGAATAGCAAGGGTATTAACACGGACAAAGTATAACGCGCCGATAACAACAATCAGTCCGCACAGAACTACAAGCTGCGACGCTCCCCTGTCTACTGACCTGATTCTTGTGACAATTCCATTAAATGAAAAAAGAGCTATCATCATTATAATAACAAAAAATATAAAGTTTAAAGCAACGTTAATCAACGCGTGAGGTTTGATCAACTGTCCCTCCCTTAATATCGCGTTATAAAGAAAGGCTCTTTCAGTATTTGTAATATATTCTCCCATAAGGTGCGCGGTAATACCCAGAAGAAACATAAAAATTACCGTAGCCAGGAGAATCATCTTCATCATATACTTAAATTCAATAAAAGTAATCTCGCCAGCTGCATAATGTTTGTAAAAAGCCAGTCCCGCCATTGAGACAGAGACTGCTGCTACGAAGAGAATCGATGCTGCTGTGGTGTTCATCACAAGATCGGAAAAATCACCATAGATATCCCTTCCGGAATAACCCTTAAAATTCATTTTATTCTTGTATATCGCGTTTAACCTTCTGTGTCTTTTTAGCATTGCGGGAATGCCCACAGGCGTAAGAAATCCGTAAGCTATAAAAAAAATAAGCATAAATATCATAAGGTAATGAGGGAGCCATTGTACAGTCAGCCTCATGATTTTGTAATATGATCCAAGAACAAAGGTGCTTGCAATGCCATAGCTGAGCGCCACCTGGATCCATGCTGCAATGCAGACCATAAACGCGAGCGCGAATGTATAACTTATATTTCTTGCAAGAAATCTGAAAAGTCTCATACACGTTCTCCCTATCTGTTATTTATTTCCTGTCGCCAGGTGCTGCATCCCGGACGCATCTGAATCCGGCGATTCTGTCTTTATAAAGATCAGGTATGCCGCCAATTTTACGATCAGTAACCCTGCTCTCCTTCCGGGTAGTAAACCACGCGCCTCCCCTTATAACCTTATACTGCGTGCCGAACCTTTTGTCTTTATGATAATTATCCTCGTACGGCCTGTACCAACTGTCAGTCCATTCCTGCGCGTTGCCATCCATGTGGACACAACCGTAATATGATACTGCTGACGGCTCATACAAATTCACCGGAATATATCCTTTTATAATTGTCTGCAGATTATACCTCTGCTTTATTGTCAGTTTCAAATTTGCGCCTGTCCGTTCATCGGCCCAGAATTCCGCCGTATTTGAGATGCCTTCCCTGAAAACGTAGCCCCAGGTGTAAACTGAAAGCTGACCCGGCTTATCAATACCCGATGGAAATCTGGCGGCCTTTTCCCATTCTTTTTCATCAGGCAGTCTTTTGCCTGCCCAGCGCGCGTAAGCCGCGGCTTCATGGTATGAAACTATCACGGGCAGGCTGCTGAAATATGTATCTGTAAAAAAACCCTCTTTAGAACACCTCTCTTTCCAGTGGTCTGGTATTGCCTGCCCTGTTGAATCGACAAAAGCCCTGTAATCAGAATTGGATACCTCATATACATCAATATAAAAATCAGGAAGATAGATTTCCCTTTCAGGGGATTCGTCACTGTCTCCGTGAGATGATCCGAAAAGAAATTTACCAGCGCCCACAAGAACCATCTCTCTTCCGTCAATTGAACTGATAATGCGATCTCTGTAAACTGTTTTGTGCTGGAACTGATCAGGAACAAGAGCCCTGTCAAAACTGCGTTCCGGAGTTACCAGGACTATGCGCAGACCGGGCCGAAGCAGCGATAAGGGGATATTTGCTTCGGCGATAAATTTAGCCATATACCTCAGTCTTTTTCCTTCTACGCCGATTTTTTCAGGTGAAATAATTTTTCCCAGCAGTACTTCTCTGTAATCGAATACTGAATACTCTATTTGCTGAAGCCCGGATTCGCAGGTTAAAGTAACATAACCATCCTTTCGCACAGAATCGATCACTCCCGCGACCTCCATATCTTTTGCATGGAGAAATATGCAGAAAACCGTAAGAATCATGAAAACAACAATAAATTTTCTCCCTGACATCAGTCCTCACAATCTACATATAATACGCTCTGAATATCCTTCTGTCTGGCCAGCGTATGCAGGTCAGCGGATATTTATCAATCATTGCGCCGGTATCAATACCAATAATATTTCTCTCTTCATCGACAAAAACTGATCCTGAATTCATAATATAGGGTGTCGGCGTATGGCCGAAAATCACAGTTTTGGGCCACTTTTTGTCCGCGCGGTAGAACTCTTCCCTTATCCATATCAGGTCATCATGACTCTGGAGTTCCAGCCTGTCAATCCCTGGATTAAGCCCCGCATGAACCGCGATAAAATCACTCCCCTCATAATAAAGCTTGAGGCTGTTAAAAAATTCAATATGGGTATGGGGCAATGGCTTTGATTTACAATGCTTAAGATAGCTTTTAATTGTGTAACCGCCGCCATTCCTGATAAAATTTCCCGCGTAATCCTGCTTTCTGAGATATTTTATAAACATATCTTCATGATTACCTTTAAGAAATACTATCCTGTAAGTGTCAGATAATGCAACAAGAAATTCAACAACTTCAAAAGATGAAGGGCCCCGATCTATGTAATCTCCCAGAAAAATAACAACATCATCGGCACGGATATGGGATTTCAGAACATCAAAAAGGTTCTTGAGCTTGACGTAATGGCCATGTATATCACCGATAATATAATAATCTGTCTGCGGCATTCCCCTGTTTTAAAACACCTCCAGCCTCTCTATCCGCCGGCCCTGGAATAGTTTTCAACAGCATTGCGAATATTCTGGAGGATAATTTTCCCGTCATTAATATTTGACACGCTCCAGCAACCGTAAATCCACCTGTCATAGACCGAAACAAATGTATACGCGCCCTTCTCGTCTCTGATAAACGCGCTCTGAGTATTGTCAGCCTTGATTATTATATATTTTTTTGAAATAATTTTCTGAAAAAGATTAAACGAATCATAGTATGTGCCGCGTTCACTTAAAAAAACAAAATAATTTTTATCCCGGTCAGTTATCATCGAATAATAACACCTGTTAATACCTGGGACAGCCGCGATACCTCTTTTACTAAAAAGAACACTAATTGCGCCCGCGCGTTTGAGCACCCCCTGTAACGCCGGGAGGCTCTCTGTTGAATATCTGTCGCCGATATAGTTGCGCGAAATCTCAGAAAAACTTTTCAGATCCGCGGAATTTTCAATATGCTGCGAACTGGTTTTAACACAAACAATATATTCCCCCGCCCTGATAACTGCTTTTGTATCATTATAAAACTCATTCTCAGGACATGTTCCGGTTTCTGAAAAACCTGTAGAATCGGAATAAAAACTGTAGGCATCGGTTATATGGTTAAAACGTATTACTTCAACCTCAATCAGGCGATTCCGGTTTTCAAAACTCGTAAATGAACACCACGCAATCGCATCAATACCGAGCCCTGTGTAATCATTACGGTACGATCCAATTGACTGGCCATCGGCAGTTGAGGGCGCGGATTGCCTGTTCCAGCCAGGGACATCGGAATCCCTTGGAATATAATCGCTTATATAACCCGTACCCCTCTGAAAGATTGCACATGAAGAACAGATCAGAAATAATACGGCAAAAACATGGACAACAATTACTCGCTTCATCAATGATTTACCTCCTTTGCGAAGTGACAGGCAGCATAATGTTCAGCAGCGCCATCGCCGCAATTCACAGCTTCAGGGTATATTTCTCTGCAGATTTTTTTTGCTTCGGGGCACCGAGGATGAAAGAAACATCCCGCGGGCCTGTTTACCGGAGAAGGCACAGTGCCATGGAGAACTATTCTTTCCCTCTCCGATAAAGGATCAGGCTCAGGTATGGCCGAGATAAGGGCCCGCGTGTAAGGATGGGCAGGCGACCTGTATATAGTATCGGCATCGGCAAGTTCAACAATACGGCCCAGATACATGACCGCGACCCGGTCAGATACGTGATAAACAACTGTAAGATCATGCGAAATGAACAGAAAGGTAAGGTTCAATTCATTCTGCAGATCCAGCAGCAGGTTAAGAATCTGGGACTGTATGGAGACGTCAAGGGCGGAAACCGGCTCATCGCATATTATAAGTTCCGGCCTGAGCGCGATGGCCCGGGCTATGCCTATTCTCTGCCGCTGGCCGCCCGAAAACTCATGCGGGTACCGGTCCAGGCTGCCTGAAGGTAATCCGACCATGTCAAGCAGAGAACGGATATTTTTATCCCGCTCTTCCCGGCCGCCCGCGCCATGTATAATAAATGGCTCCTCAAGTATATAACGCACCGTGTGCCTGGAATTAAGCGAATCATAGGGGTCCTGAAATATCATCTGGAAGTTTCTGCGCAAAGGCAATAGTTCCTTTTGTTTCATGTCAGAAATTACGCGGCCGCGAAAAATAACAGAACCGGCAGTGGGCCTGTAAATGCTGATAATAGTTCTTCCGAGGGTTGTCTTGCCGCATCCGGATTCACCGACGATTCCCAGTGTCTCGCCGGGACTCATTGAGAAAGAAACACCGTCCACTGCATGCACATGCCCGCGCACCTTGCCCACGACGCCGCCTTTGACGGGAAAATGCATTTTGAGAGATTGAACTTCAAGTATTTTCTCAGCCATGTCCCTTACCGTAAAGATGACAGCTTAAACTATGCCCCGGCGCCGCGTACACTTCAGGAGGATTCACCACGGTACAGGGATCAAACACATGCCTGCACCTGTTTGCGAACCTGCAGGCGGCAGGATACTCTGAGATTGCAGGCACCATGCCGTCTATCGAAACGAGACGTGATTTTCTCTCAAGGCCGAACTTAGGCATGGAATCAAGCAGTCCGCGTGTATAGGGATGCCCCGGAGACCTGAAAATTGACAGCACGTCGGCCTTTTCAATGATTCTGCCCGCATACATAACAACGACCTCGTCGCACATTGATGCTATTACTCCAAGATCATGGGTTATGAATATTACAGACATGCCGGTTTCGGCCTGCAGTGATTTTATAAGATCGAGTATCTGGGCCTGTATGGTCACATCCAGCGCGGTGGTAGGCTCATCCGCGATGAGTATATCCGGCTTACAGGCCAGCGCCATGGCTATCATGACACGCTGCCTCATTCCGCCTGAAAGCTGGTGCGGGTATTCATTGAATCTCTGCTGCGGCTCAGAAATCCCCACCTTGATGAACAGGTTTATTACCTCAGATTCAACCTCTTTGCGCGGCATGCCGGGTTTGTGCAGATAAAATACCTCGGCAACCTGTTTGCCGGCTGTTTTGACCGGATTAAGCGCAGTCATAGGTTCCTGGAATATCATGGATATCCGGTTCCCCCTTATTCCGCGCATATCGCCGCTTTCAAGTTTCAGAAGATCCCTGCCCCTGTACATAATGCGGCCGCCAATGTATCTGCCCGAAGGAACGGGCAGCAGCCTCATGATCGACATGGCTGTAACACTTTTTCCGCAGCCCGATTCCCCCACAATGCCAAGAGTACTGCCTTTATGCAATTCAAAACTTATGCCGTCAACAGCCTGCATAAGGCCGGAATCTGTCTCAAATCCGGCAGAAAAATCTTCTACGCTGAGAATTATCTCATCACTGACAGTCATTGTTTAAAGGCTCTTCCTGTATTTTGTAATAATTTTTGTTTCAGGCTTAAAAGTCCTGCCGGTTTTTATGACTTCAAGGGTCTCTTTTTTCATATCTTCATCAATCCAGAAATAACCGGCAGAATGGGGAGACTCAAAAACTTCGTTGCTGTTTTTGTCGCCCGGAACTTCGGGAAACCGCATCCAGCGCCAGTAGAAATTTCTGAAAAACGGAAAAGCGCCGAATGGTATCCAGCAGCCTGAATCATGAATTTTCTGCTGTATCCTGATGGAGAGGGCTATGCGCTCTTTTTCATCCGTTGATTCCCTGTACCTGTCGATCAGCCTGTCCATTTCGGGATCAGCGTAATTATTCACATTATTTGTCTGTACCTTATGCGCGTTTACCGAATGGAAATGTTCCCAGGGCTGCGGCCTGAACCCGGTACTCCACCCCAGAGACGCGACTTCATGTTTCTTTTCCATAGTTTTTTTGTACGCGCTGCCCGGGTCAAGAAGCTGAAGGTTCAGTTCTATTCCGGCTTTTTTCGCTTCTTCTTTGATAGTCACAAACTGGGGCGTGCTTATCTCATTGCCGTAACTTATTGTAACCGCGAACCTTTTGCCGTCCCTTGTCCAGATGCCGTCACTGCCGCGCGCCCATCCCGATGCCTTCATGTAGTCTTCAACTTTCTTTATGCTGAATTCCCGCGCCCTTATTTTGTTGTTTGAATAGGCGCCATAACCGCTGAAATATGTATGCAGCCTGACTCCGTCGCCGCGATTAATCTCTTTATTGGTCTTCTCCCAGTTTATTGAATGCGCAAGCGCGAACCTTAGATTCGGGTCACTGAAGATTTCCCTGTCAAGATTAAGAAAGAGCCCGGCGGTCGATCTTCTCGCGTCATTATAGAACCATAGTTTATTCACATAACCCCTGTCGAATATATCGCCATTACCCTTTTCATACCATATCAGAGAATGGGAAGCGTCAAACGTATCGAGCTCGCCTTTTTTGAAATATTCAAGTGCAACATTCTGGTCTCTTATTATCGTAAGTTTGAAATAATCGACATTGAATCTGTTTTTATTATAGCGAAGATCCCTGGCCCACCAGTCCTTTTTTCTTTCGAAAAGAAGGTATTTGCCCTTCCCGAACTCTTTAAGAATATAGGGGCCAGTATTAGGCTCTATCTTCCAGTTGTATTCCCTGACAAAATCACTGTTAAGTCTGCCATAAAAATGCTTGGGGGTAGGGTTCAGATTCACCGTAACCCACAGGTCGGGAATTTTTTTTGTCGCGGAGACTGAAATAAGCAGATCGCCATATTTGGTTACCTTTTCAATCTCCCTGGTATAATAATCATTGTACCATGGAGCCTGTATATGCTTGGACCTCATAAACTCAAGTGTATAAATAAAATCGTCTGCTGTAACAGGCTTGCCGTCAGACCACCTCGCATCGGGATTAATTTTAAAATACATGGTTCTGCCGTCGGCTGAATACGCCCAGTGCGTCGCGAGGGACGGCAGCGGCTTTTCGGTGTTCCCGTGCATTTCAAGCAGAGACATCTGGTTTCCGGTAAAATAATCCCTGGTAAAATTATTGGAATCGGGCCCCACCACACGGAATGTAAGGGGGAAGGATCTTATGAAATGATAGAATGTTCCCCCCTTCTTTGCCTTAGGCGAAGCTACGAGCGATTCACTGTTGTTTGTGATCCAGGTCAGTTTTTCTTCAAGTTTATGGGTGGAATAGTCAAGACCAATGCTTTCGTCATTTGACGCATCGTCTGAAGCATCCTCACCTTTACCGCATGATCCGGTTAGTAGCAGCGCCGGAATAAGCAGCGCGGATAGAATCAGCCTGTTGAAACCTTTATTTTTAAAAAACATCAGTACCTCCGTCATTCGTAAGTGGTAAATTTTTTAGGATCATAAGCCTCGCGAACAGCCTCTCCGATAAATGTAACCATGGACAGCACAATTACAAGCGCGCTTATAACCGAAATACCTATCCATGGCGCGGCAATATTGTATTGAGACGCTTCAGAAAGGAGCTGTCCCCAGCTTGGAACAGGCGGAGCGAGTCCGAAACCAAGATAGTCCAGCGCTGTCAGCGCCGTAATCCCGCCGGCTACTGAAAAAGGAATGAATGTAATAATCACGGACAGCGTATTCGGGATTATATGTTTTGCGATTATGCGGAAGGTCGACGCGCCCAGCGCCTTTGCTGCAAGAACATATTCCCTTTCCCTCTCTCTGTACACTGCGGTTCTCATGTACCAGGTGATTCCTATCCAGCCGAAAAAAATCATTATGCCGAGAAGTGAAAAAAAGTTCGGGATAATAATAGATGAAATAATTATTATAGCGTAGAGATAGGGAATATTATTCCAGATCTCTATTATCCTCTGAAAGAACAGATCAAACCGGCCCCCTAAATAACCCATCAGCGAGCCCACGCTTATGCCGATCGCGTAATTAAACACCAGCAGAATAAGAGAAAAAATTATGGATATCCTGAAGCCATAGATCAGCCTGGCTGCAATATCCCGCCCGGTTCTGTCGGTTCCAAGAAAATGACTCCGCTCAATGGATGGCGGGAACGGGGGATAGCTGCCTTCTATGAAATCGGTTTCATAGGGATTGTAGGGTATGGGCGGCATAATCACAAAATCGCCTCTGTCGTTCCCGGCAAGCTGTTTTTTCAGATACCTGTAGTCTGTTTCATAATCATATCCAAGCCCGAACTGCGACCCCGGTATGATCGCGCCATATACGGGAAAATACAATTTTGAGTCATAGCGCACAACAAGAGCCCTGCTGTTTACAAAAAGTTCCGCCACAAGAGAAAGTAATATCAGCAGCATCATAATTACAAATGACCAGTAACCACGCCTGATTGACCTGAACCTTTTAAGATTTTCCAGTGTAAGGGGATTCAGTCTGAACATTATGCTACTCGTACTTAACCCTGGGGTCTACAACTGCGACACATATATCTGACAGAATATTTCCAATCATAAAAAGCAGCGATGAGATCACAAGAATTCCCATGACAACCGGATAATCCCTTTCAGTTACAGATTCAAGGCCAAGCAGCCCTATTCCGTCTATGTTGAATATCTTTTCAACAAGATAAGAACCTGTGAGTATAAGTGAAATATTATTGCCAAAGTGCGTGGCCAGAGGTATAAGGCTGTTGCGCAGGGCGTGGTTAAGGATTGCCCCGCGGTAGCTTTCACCCTTGGCTATTGCAGTCCTTACAAAGTCTGAAGCCATATTATCAAGCAACGCGTTCTTCATCATAAATGTCATTAACGCGAAACTGCCGGCCATATAAGCCGCAAGGGGCAGAACCGCGTGATAAAGGACATCTTTGATTTTTCCGAAAAATCCAAGTTCATGAAAATTATCCCCTGTAAATCCGCCAAGAGGAAAAATATCAAGCCAGGAAGAGAATACAAGCAGCAGAATAATCGCGACCACATAGTTGGGTATGGCATAACCGATAAAAACAATCACTGAAGTAATATTATCAATGAACGCGCGGTGCTTTATAGCTTTTAATATACCGAGCGGTATGCAGACTGAATACGTGATTATCATGGCCATTAGCCCATAAAACAACGAAATCGGAAGTTTACTTTTAATGATACCCCACACAGGCTCATAGTACCTTGTTGAGTCGCCAAGATTCAGTGTGAGAACATTTCCAAGCCACTGGAAATAACCGACTATTACGGGTTTATCAAAACCATAATACTTTTTCAACTGGTCAAGCTGGCTTTCAGAGAGAGGCATTTCGTTCATGCGCTGCATCCCCCTGGCCGCGGAAGCCTGCTGCGCCTGCGCGATCATTCTTTCAATAGGCCCTCCGGGGACAAAACGGGTAATCACAAACACCATAAGCGTAATGCCGATAAATGTAGGAATGATCAGCAGCAGCCTTCTGACCAGGTAGATCCTCATAATAATCGCCCCTCCGGATACGACATAATACCCATTGTCGGACATTTTGTCAAATATAAATACTTCTGCCGGAATGCTGGAATTTACATTATTTAACAGATTAATGTTATGAGAAATACAGAGTGGCAGAAGTTTTAATCAAGGTCTTTACCGGTTCACCGGAATTCTATTCACGGCATTTATAACCGACATTCCTGACTGTTTCAATAATCGCGCTGAATTCATCGCCGATCTTGCTCCTGAGCCGGCGTATATGCACATCAACGGTTCGGGTGCCGCCGATGTATTCCATCCCCCATATTCTGCCAAGAAGATCCTGCCGCGAAAAAACAACTCCCCTGTTCTGCAGAAAGAGTCTCATCAGTTCAAACTCCTTGTACGTAAGGTCAACTTTTTCATCACCTACGTAAAGAGCGTACTCCTTGAGATTGATCCTGAGATTACCTATTGAAATCTCCTCATCTTCAACCGGCAGGGCGGCAAGAAGCCGTATGAGCCGGGCCTTTACCTCTCCTTTCCTGAAAGGATAGAGAATAAAATCATCGAAGAACCATTTTGAATCGAGTTCAGAAAGAGTATTCATGCGAAGAACAAGAATGACCGGCATATCGTGGATTTTTTTCCTGAGCCTGGAAAGGTAGAACTGTATCGAATCGGGACTGCCGATCTCATCAACATGTACTATATAAAGATGACATCTGCCCTTAACAAGAGATTCTATGTTGCCGTACCTGATAATCCCGTATTCGGGGATATGGTTAATCAGGTCTTCAGTGAGTTTCGGATCTTTTGTAATAAGCCCTATATTCACTCTGATTTTCCCGGGGCAGTAAGTTCGCGGAATATCTTTAAATATTCCTTAGCGACAGTATCCGCGCGATAATTCCTGATTCTTTTTTTATTATTCGATGAACACTTTTTGTAAAAAGTTTTGTCCCTGACAAAACGTAAAATCGCGTCGCGGCAGGCATTCACGTCTCCCACATCAATAAGCAGGGCGTTCTCATTGTGTTTTAGTAAATCCACCTGCCCGCCATGGTTAGTCGCAACAATGGGCAATCCGGCATTCATTGCCTCCATAAATACTATGCCAAAACCTTCGTGCAATGATGTCAGAATAAACAAATCAGAAACCGCAAGATACCTGAACTTATCATCTCCGGATACATATCCAGGGAATTGAACTCTTTGATCAAGTCCAAGATCAGCGGCCATATCCATGAGACGGCCCTTCTCTGGCCCATCGCCAATTATAAGCAGCTTAATCCTATTGTTTTTGATTTGCCCCAGCGCCTGCAGCATGGTCTCTATGGATTTCCTCTTAATAAGCCTGCCAACCGTTATAAGATAAAAAACATCATCCTGCAGATTCAGCATCTTCCTGCTCGCTTTTTTTACCGCCGGCGGGTGAAATGCCAGCGGGATTATCTCTACATCTTTGACAGGATTATAAAAACCGATTGCATTGTCGCGCGTGTTGGTCGATTGCGCAACTATTCTGTCAGCTCTGTTAAGTATGAATCTGACTACTTTACGGAAAATAAAACTTTTGTGAGGAGACATTTTTTTACTCGGATCGTATATATCGCCTCCATGAAGAGATAACACATTGGGAATTCTGAAAATTTTTGAAAGCAAATAACCCAGAGGCCCGGACGGTAAAGCAAAATGCGTGTTGATGACATCATACCGATTAACGCGGCATAGTTTAAAACCTTTAATAAAACCGGTTATGATATATGAAAGCATTGAAATGAATGTTGCAGCATCCCTTGACTTTCTGAAAAAAATGCGGGCCCTGTAAATATTTATACCATTAATAACCTCGTAAGAAGCAAGGTCTTTGTAGCTGGAGGTGAGAACATCAACCTGCCCGGATTTTATCCATTCCAGAGCCAGGTCAGCAGTTGCCACGCCTCCTCCGCCGCCAAGCGGGGGATATTCGTAATTAATTATTAGAATCTTCAGTTGTTTATTTTGTTTATCTTTCCCGGTTGTCATTAAAATCCTGTTCCCTGCAGGCATTAATTTCAATTTATTACACAGTAAAACAATTAATCATTGATATTATAAATCTTTCAATTAAAATCATGGCTGAGCTTAAAAAACTGCTAAGATCAATTTTTTAATATTAATCAGGTTAATATGGCCGAAAGTTAAAATGACAGACAGAGATATTAAGACTCAGTTCTGTAATTATTGCGTCAATATTATTATATGTGAATAAAACAATGAATATGATCTCTAAAAACAAGAAAAAATCAAAGTATCCCGATCTGCTTGACCCCGCTGCCGGATTACGTAAAGCGAGGCGCCTGTTCAGACGCAACAGGCTTCACGAAGCCGAACAGCTTATTCTAAAGCTTAAACACCATGGTTATGGTTCAGATGAGACTGAATTTCTTCTGGCGCGTGTTTACGATAAAATTTCAATCCTCACATCCGACATTGAATACGAGATGAAGGCGGGTGAATCATATGATGAGATTATTGATTATTCACAAAAAAAGAGATTGGTTAAAAAGGCGCAAAGGCTGAAGGAAAAAATGCTTAAACGCATTTCTCTTTTAAATGACCCTGAGCACAGGGCTCATCACAAGGCCGATCAATTTATAAAACAGGAACCGCAATCTCCAAAAGCCTGGTTTATGCTTGGCGCAAATTTTTCAGCATACAAGGATCCTCATTTTGTAATTAATGCATTTGAAAATGCCGTATCTCTGCATAAAAATTACATCCAGGCCCTTTTCAGAATAGGTTATATATATCAGTTTAACCTTAATAATCCCGGGACCGCGATGAAGTATTATCTCAGGCTGATTAAGATCCCCCCCTATGAAGACCCTATGGAGCCTGAATCCGCCAATGTCCGGACAATTCTGGACGCCTGCAATGAACTTACAGAGCTTTATGTTTCTATGAATAAATATGAAAAAGTATTATCCGTGTACGATCATGTGCTTAAAATTTATCGGACTTATAACGATATATGCACTCCTTATGATATAAAAAAAACTCTCGCGGCAACATGGTCTGCTGCTATGAAACTTGACAGATACAGAGCGCTGCTCAATTACAGCAGGAAGAACCATCACATTGAGTTTGAATCACTCCTGAATGAACTCGGTATAATCTGAATGTTCGTCCGGCCGAAAAAAGCGGCAACTATCGCCATAATACGCGACGGAACAACTGGCACAGAGGTGCTCATGATGAAGCGCGGGCCGGGCGACAGGTTTCTGCCCTCAAATTATGTTTTCCCCGGAGGCGCAGTTGATGAACAGGACAGCTATGCGGGCTATGCAGCATCCGGCATCTACCCGGGGGTAACCATACCCGGCGAAAGGGAAAATCTATTAACGCATTTATCAGCCGGCATACGGGAAGTATTCGAAGAGTCAGGGATACTGCTTGCCTGTGACGCGAATGGTCTTTTTCCTGAATCTGATGAATCGAAGTTCTATAAGTACAGGGAGCAGGTGTTCAGAGGTACTCTTAAATTTTCCGATCTTTTGAAAAATTTAAGGCTCACTCCATGGTTTGCGGGCCTTTATTATTTAGAAAGATGGATTACACCGTTTTTTTTACCAATACGCTACGATGCAAGATTTTTCGCAGCCATGTGCCCCAAAAATCAGCATGTTTCCCATGACGGCAATGAACTTGTTGAGACTCTATGGATTAATCCCCGCGAAGCCCTCAGGCTGCACAGGGCTGGAAAAATGAAAATGGTACTGCCGACATCAAAGACACTGCAGTTTCTTTCCTCATTTACAAGCGCTGATGAACTTTTCACAGACCTTGAACAGAAAGAGCGTAATTCTCCATTAAGGAATTTCTGAAATATAAAGATGGCTCATCCGTGAGCATCAGTTTTCGGCCCCCAGCCGATTAACTTTACCGCTGAAGCGGCACTCAATGCCCCCGGCGGATTTACTTAAGTCATGAATCAACTCAAATCCGCCGCATTCAAACGCTTATTCGGCCTCCTGCCTGCGTTTGAAACTAAAACATCCTGTTTGTCGCCCGACAGGGGCTTATAAACTTAACATTGTCTCACACAGAGCGCACAGAGAAGAGATTAAAAAAAGTTTTGGCCGCAACGATAATGGAGCGGCCAGGACGGCCGCGACAATGGCTGAATCCCGCACGCCGATCCTTTTTGCGACGTCCTGTCGCGGATCGGCATCAACCTCATCCTGAGAACGTGATGTGAGGACTCAGCCCTGTAGAAGTTCAGGTGACAGCAACAATGTCCACAAATGTATGACAGCACAGATTAATGCACAGTTAAGGTAACATTATACTTAAAGGAAGCCGCGCTGGCGTATGAGGCGATAGCCCCTGCGGCGCCTGAGCAGCGGCTTTTTTGCGTCGCTTTTTGTGCCGCCTACAAAAAGCGACCCCTCATCTGGTATGGAATACCAGGCATACACATGCGGTGTGGCACCGCTCCGGAGTTTACCCTGAGCGTAGTCGAACGGGTGTGAGAACCGCTAAGTTCATAAACCCCATTAAGGGGGTGGCTGGCAATAGTTAATGAGTATAAAAAAAGTTTCTTCAGCCGGGGGCATTGAGTGCTGTTACAGCCGATGACTCTCTCCTGTCTTCAGCCGGGGGCGTTAAGTCCAGGCTGCGGCAAAATCCTTATTACGATAAATTAAATCATTTTTTGATGGATGAGGTTTCCCAACAATCCGGAAAGAGGGAAAAATATTAAGCAAGGCCATAAGATTTGATTTTTTTATTGTGATAAGAATTGACTTTAATGAATATGACAATAAATTTGCCCTGTTTTGAACATACTAACATTCTATCAACTTATTAAAAACCCGGGATTTTATGAAAAGAAGATACAAGGGAAAAGCATTCGCTAATCACCAGAAAAATCTGTTAGCGGAAGAAAAAAGCTCGCCCTCAAATATTAAATCAGATTTAAAAGAGAGCATAATGACAGAAAGAACCAGTTTAAAAGAATCCATTGTTTACAATTCAGCCATGTTCCTGTTTTCATTCGCCGTAATGGCGCTTGAAACATTGTTTATGCACCAGTTGCTTATTATTACCAATTATCTCAAAGCCACCTTTGTCATATCTCTCGCGATGCTCGGTATTGCGTTCGGAAGTTTCGTGAGCTTCTATCTTGCCAGGCTTAAAGGGTTCTGGATAATACTGATTGCGGCCCTGTTCTTTGCCGCCTCGATTCCCCTGTCATATTATAATATAGTCCGTATCGGAGAATACGTTTATCCCTATTTCCTTGTACTGCCGTTTTTCTTTGCCGCTGTTATAATCTCTCTGCTTTTTTCAAAGGCAAATTCAAACAAAATCTATTTTGCCAATCTAATCGCATCCGCCGCAGGTGTGATTTTTCCGATATTTACAGTCAGTTCAATTAAATCTGAAAACACACTCATTTTAATTATGTTCATACCCGCAGCGGCAATATTCATGCTGATCTTCGCCTTCAGAAATATTTTCATAAAAACTATTCCTCTGGCGATATCGATCGCGCTGGCCTGCTGTTCATGGTATATACTTTCTGAAAACCTTAAGCTGCCTGAAAAAATCTCCCGTACGGAATACGAGAAAAAAATATTACCTGCTGTAAAATTCAAATTCGACAGGGACTTCATGCTTTCAAAGTACACCCTGCAGGATGATGAATATATTTTCAGCGGATCAGAATATGAACAGAAAAGGGCAAAGTTCGTTCTGAGCGATATAGGTTACGGCATGAGCGATGATCCCTGGACACTAAATTACTGGACTAACCTTGATATAAATTACAGGATCAAATGTGATGAACTTAATAAAATCCACCCGATAAAACAGTGGTGCGCCCACATGAAC
>Ga0255347_1002205_pt1 | contig 28457 bp, 25 predicted proteins | sample wastewater_treat_2_FD_192479 | JGI IMG/M metagenome (GOLD analysis project Ga0255347, IMG submission 192479) | Wastewater microbial communities from Lulu Island WWTP, Vancouver, Canada - plant24 | ecosystem: Engineered > WWTP > Wastewater > Unclassified | place: Canada: Vancouver, British...
CATTCCCAACCAGTCCAAAGCTCCCCGTCTCCATTGAATTATCACCAATTGCCCCTCAATCCTCTCCAACTGGTTCAAAAATCTGCGCCTCCATTGAATTCTCAGCAATTTCCCCCAAACCCCCTCAGCAGCCCTTTTCAACTGGCTCAAAAATGCGCGCCGACGCCTCCGCAGGTCCAAAATCCGGCTTTAAAATGCGCGCGGCCGTTTTTAAGCGGCTTTAAAATGCGCGCCGCCTGTGCGCCGCGGTGCGCAAATTTCCCTAAAAACCCCATTTTCAGCCCAAAAACCAAGAAAACAGCCATTTTCGACAACCCCCCCCGCCAACCCCCCCCCAACTCCCCGCTTCCGAAGGCCGCCCGCCGGTTATTTCTTGACGAAGGGGAAGGGGCTTTTGTAAAATAAATGTGTGTGGGGAACAGTTTGGCCTATGTGAAATTTTTAGCTCTTTATTGGGGGTATGAACCCCATCCAGATGGGGACCATTGGTTTGTCTGACTCAAATTGTTTGATCTGAACGAAAAAGATGTATTTTGTAATGATCGAGGTGTGAATGAATCAAACCGCACGTGCATCCCTCTTTGTATCGATTTTTTTGTCATTTTTCGCTGCCCAGCACACTTGGGCCGATAGAATCACTGGTCCGACATTCCAGCGGTGGGGACAGGAAATTCTTACTCAAATTCAAAACCGGTATGGCCGGGGAGATGGCCTTTACCGCAATTCCCTGACCGCAACCTGGCCTGATTATGTGTGGGGTCAAGGCGTTATACTGCGTGCCCTCGCTGCTGCCGCAAAGGTTGATTCTGCCTATCTCCAGAGGGCCGAACAGCTGGTGGAGCAATTGCGTCTGCACTACTGGTGCACGCAGAATCAAACCAGCGGATTTAATTCCTCCTACGGCGGCTGCGGTGACCGCTACTATGATGATAATGCATGGCTTGCACTGGCTTTGCTGGACCTGTACGAACTGACTGGAAACTCCAAGTATCTCGGATGGGCACAGGAGACTATCGTTTTCTGTATGAGCGGTGAAAATGACCCCGCCGATTCCCCTAACGGCGGGATTCGCTGGCATGAATCAGATACCGGCGGAGCCAGTGTGTGCTCCACAGCCCCGACAATTCTGGCCAACCTGATTCTGTATCAGAAAACCGCAATCGAGCACTACAAGACGGATGGGCAAAGGTTGTATTCCTGGATTATGAACTCCGACCTTCGGTATGACACCGGCCTTTTCCATGAAACCAACCAGGGGGCCCTTGGCTATCAGACAGCGGTAATGACCCAGGCCGCCGTCCGTCTTTACCAGATCACGGGCAGCAAAACTTATCTTGCCGAGGCGGAACGTATGGCCGCCGCGATGGAACATGTCTTTATCAACCGAACAACACAGGCCCTCACCCAGCACGGTAAATGGGGCGGCCATGATATGACCAATGCCTATGCGGATTTGTACGAATCGGACGGCAATTCCCGCTGGCTCGATACGGCCGCCGGCTATCTGGAGTTTCTGTATGTCAATTGCATAGACCCTTCCAATGGATTGTATCCGGCGGTGTGGAATGATACCAGCCGCATCAGTTCCGCCGACATGATTGACAATGCTTCGGTTGCACTGGCCTATTGGAGAATGGCTTCCACTCCCGGCGGCACAACCCCCCATACGTGGTTCGCCGAAAGACTCATAGGCCGGTGGATGCTGGATGAAACCAGCGGGACGCTCGCCGCTGACTCCAGCGGTTTCGGCTGTCATGGCACGCTTTGCGGAGATTCCTTTGCATTTGAGCAGAATGCCGCAGCAGGTCCATGGAATGGGGCACTGCTGTTCGATGGTGTTGATGATTATATCGACTTGCCTGATGGATTTGCCAATTTCAGGGCGGGCATGACTGTCTCTGTCTGGGCTTATCCTACGGCGGTCAAAAATTGGGCCCGTTTCCTCGATTTTGGCAATGGCCAGTACAATAACAATATTGTTTTTGGCCGATATGGCAATTCCAACGACCTGTTCTTTGAGGGATATGACGGAACCGCCAGCGGCGGCCAGGTGCGTGCAACTGGTGCGATTGTACTTCACCAGTGGCAAATGTTCACCGCTACCTTGGATGCTTCCGGCAATGTTCTTCTCTACAAGGACGGTGTGCAGATTGCATCCGGCACTACTGCTGTGCCCTCCAACATCCAGCGGGTGAACAACTACATAGGTCGAAGCAACTGGTCGGCGGATGCCTATTTTGAAGGCCGCTTGGATGATGTGAGAATTTGTAATTATGCCCTTACCCCTGAGGAAGTGCAGCTGCTGTACAGAACGGGCGGTCAGGCGGAAAACCCTGCTCCGCCGACCCAAACCATGGGGACTACTGATGTGATTAGTCTTGAATGGACGGCCGGCTCTCTGGCTGCTGCTCATCTTCTTTATCTTGGAACGGAGCAAATCGCGGTTCTGAATGCCACACCCGCTTCGCCGGAATACAAAGGCCGCCAGACCAGCACGCTCTTCAGACCCTCGCTCGTGCAGGACACTGCCTATTATTGGCGGGTGGATGAAGAAACAGCCGAACAGGATATTGCCCCTGGTCGTCTTTGGACATTTACTACGGCCCCTTATCCAACGCAGGGGCTGTTTGTTCATTACCCGATGGACTCCGCGTTCATCAGCGGAAGTACTCTGCTGGATTCATCTCCCTCACAGAACCATGCGTTGCTGGTTGGCCCTGTGAGTACTGCCGGACTAATGGCGGATGCCCTGAGCTTTGACGGTGTAGATGATTATGTGCGGCTGCCGGATGGCTTTGCCGACTTTACCGGCGGCATGACCGTCAACGTCTGGGTGTATCCCACGGCGGCGGGCTTTTGGGCTCGTTTTCTGGATTTGGGCTGCGGTTCAGCCAGCAACAATATTGTCTTTGCACGGCAAGACACATCAAACACCTTATCCTTCGAAGCATACAACGGCTCGGTCAGCGGGGGGAAAGTGACGGCTTCTGGGACCATTGCGCTGAATCAGTGGCAAATGCTTACCGCCGTTCTGGATGCTTCCGGTTATGTAAAACTGTTCAAGAATGGAACTGAGATTGCTGCCGGCAAGACAGCCGTGCCGCCCATTGTAAACCGTACTCGAAATTACATCGGCAAAAGCAACTGGTCGGGGGATGCTTATTTTCGCGGCAGCATGGACGATTTGGCTCTTTGGAGCCGCCCCTTGTCCAATGCTGAAATCGCCCGCCTTTACGCACGAGGTTTGACGGGACGGTCTGTGGCTGACGGCCGCGATGTGGACAGCCCGACGGCTTACTGGTCGTTTAATGAGGCCGGCGAAACAATGACTGCTGATGCCTCTGGAAACGGCCGTAACGGCGTGCTGGTTAATATGGACTTTGCAGCGCGGACTGCCGGCAAACAATGCGGCGGTTTGTTTTTTGATGGGGTTGATGACTATGTGGAGGTTGCCGGGTACAAAGGCGTTCTTGGACCTGCCAGCCGTACTTGTACCGCCTGGGTCAAAACCACTGCGGCCCGGCAGGTATGCATCCTCAGCTGGGGGAGCGAAAATTCCGGGCAAAAGTGGTTTTTCCGTGTAGAAGCCGACGGAACCGTCAGCGTTGGTGTTTGGGGCGGGTACGTTCGGACAACATCGACCTCGACTGTTAATGACGGCCGGTGGCACCATGCGGCGGCGGTTTTCGCCAATGATGGAAGCCCGGATATCAGTGAGATTCGGCTGTATGTTGACGGCATTTTGCAAGCAGCCCTTTCGAGCAATGAACAAACTGTCAATACGGCAGCGGGGCAGAACGTGATGATCGGCGCTTTTAAGAATGCCGCCGCCGCAACCACGGGTTTCTTCGAGGGATATCTGGACGAGGTACGCATTTACGACCGCAGTCTGAGTGATGAGGATATTTTTTCTCTGTATCGCCGGCACGCCTTAATCAGTGATTTTACGAAGGATGGCATTGTTGACCTTGAGGATTTGGCTATTTTTGGGGAAACATGGCTGGACAGCCGGACCTGCGAGAGTGACCTTACCTGCGACTGCCAAGTCAATCTCGACGATTTGGGTGTTCTGGCCAGGGAATGGCTGGAGGGGTAGGTTAAAAAGTTTGAGCCCATCTTTTTGTTCTCCATCGAGGGGGGGTGTTGTCAAAAATGGCTGTTTTGTGGGTTTTTGGGCTGAAAATGGGGTTTTTGGGGAAATTTGCGCACCGCGGCGCGCAGGCGGCGCGCATTTTAAAGCCATTTAAAAACGGCCGTGCGCATTTTAAAGCCGGATTTTGGACCTGCGGAGACGCCGGCGCGCATTTTTGAGCCAGATAAAAAGGGCTGCCGAGGGGGTTTGGGGGAAATTGCTGAGAATCTAATTGAAGCACAGATTTTTGAGCCAGGTGGGAATGGCTGAGAGTGGGCAATGGAGAGGAAGTGGCGGGGGAAGGTCGGAAACGATGGGGCAAACAGAGGGGGATTGGGGCGGATGAGGGGTGTCGGGTTGTGCTCCTTCTGCTGCCCATTTTAATTCCTTTAATTCCTGTACCTTGCGGCTCCGTGGGGCCGAATGTCTGCTCCTTCGTCATTCAAGCAGGTATTATACCATAAATGATTTTGAAATCAAGGAAATGTTTGGTGATTATCAAACTTTTTTTGCGGGCAGGCGGAGCCGCGGTTTTGGAAAGAATGAAGAGTGAAAAGGGGAATAGTCGAGAAGGCGGGTCGGGTTTTTGGGGTTTGGGTGAAAAATTAAGCGAAAAATTGGGAGAAGGGCTTGCCGGATGGGGTTGGTTGGGTATAATGGGGGCGGTACGGTTGCTTTGAAAGCTCGGAAGGGCACGAATAAGGAGTTTGCTGAGTTTTGGAAGGATGGCGGAGTTCTGAGTCGGAGGTTGGAGCTATCGTGAGTTTCGCCAACCATTACCCCAAAAAATGAGCCTAGGCTTTGGCCTCCTTTTGAATTTTCTTTGACAATTGCTGACAAACCTTTTTTACACTTTCGAAAACTTCCTGTACCTCGTCTGGCGCAGGATTTTGGCCTTTTTTTTCTCGCAAACCAGATATCATCTCTATAAATTTTTTTATAGAAGGATCCTTCACATTGTATCGTCTACAAAACCATTCTATCCTCTGAGGAATCTCTTTGTAAAGACCGTACTCCATTCCTAAGGAATACTCACCAGAGCTTTTGACATAGCGTCCAACCAAATAGCCCAAAAATCTATCCAGCAACTCTTCTAATTCTTGTACGGCGGCTGCATCGTGTTCCCAAGGACGGCAACTGTGTGCAGAAATAAAACGCTTGTAGTTTTCTGCTCCTCCATAAAATCGGTTTATTATTTCGTCGGAATCTAACGGCTTAAAAACCTCATCTGATTCGCACATAGACACCTCCTGTTTTGACTTCCTATTAAAACTTTTCTATTCATACTCTATTTACATTTACCAGCCACTTTCCAAATATTAAAACAGCCAATAATTATATTAACCATTTTATCTGATATCAAATGGTTATACAATGATTTTAATAGATTTATGGCGTGTGCCATCCATTCAATAATATAAAGGGAGAACATTTTATGAGATATGTAAAAATATTCGCTATAGTGATTTTATTTTGCGGCGGATGTAAAGAAAAATCACAATTGCCATCTTGCTGGCTTGGTAAATCAACCAAGGAATTTGAGGGGCAAACCATGGTTTCGATGGTGTGGATTCGTCCTACACCTGGGGGGAACCCATTAAGTAAGGATATAAACTCTGCTTACCAAGTGTACAAGCGATTTGACGGCGCAGATTATAAAATTCTTTTGAATTGCATGAGCCATCCCGAAAGATCTATGTCTGCACAGAATATATATGAGGAATTTCTATATTTATCTTTCCTTGATGGAACTAGATATATTGTCGATTTTGGAATACGGGATGAAAATCAAAGCATTTTAATAAGAAATGGGAGTTCCAAAATCTTATATAAATTGCTGGTGGAAAAAGAGCCCTGTCCTGCGTATAACCCTCGAATGGATGCGCAAACGGATTTGAAAGACCCTAATGAGATTAGGGGTTGTCCAGCAATTTAGGCGGTTTGGGGATGCCTTGTAGCCCGGCGGAAGTGAATGCGGACAGAATTGTGGATAACCAAAATTTAGCGATGATGAACGCATGCATGGGGCAACGGATGACCCGAATCTTGTGCGGATGGATTTCAATTATGACAGTTGGATCAACATGCCGGATTATGGGGTCTTGTCGTGGGATTTTGGATATACGGCCGATCCGAATCTGCCCGGCCGACATGATCCCAATTCGGCACGGTCGGACTTCAACAGTGACGGGCAGGTGGACTTGGAGGACATGTCGGTGCTGGCAGAACTTTGGCTGATTCCGGTCTTTGACGAGTATCGTTTTTGCAGTTTATGCAATCTGCATACCGGCATCGATCCCAACGACCCTGTTTGGCTGGCCGACCCCAACCTGGCCGATCCGAACCTGTCGGAGGGCTGGGATGAATGGAAAGACAGGTACAATTATGAAGCCGGCGGAAACAGCCGGTATTCGATAGATTTAGCGGATCTGGCGGTATTTCTGGAAGATGCCCCGTGGCTGTGGACGGCCTGCTGGCTTGAGGTTGAGGAACTGCCTATGATGGGGCAGATGTCCAGCGGCGAGACCGTCTTCGGAGAGAAGTACGTGAAGGGAAAAAAGAACCGTGTCCAACATTTGCCCCTGCGGAACCATGAATGGACAGGGGAAGGCTATATGCGGTGCATCATTTTGAAGATGTTTTCGTGCTGGAGTGTGATGGTCAGGTCCATTTGACGGGCGATTTTGTTCAGGCGGGTCTGGAGTTCTTCCAGTTCCACCGCGGCGTCGGTGATGTCAATCGCCATCGTCATCACAAAATACTCCTGCATAATCCGCTGGCTCACATCGATAATATTGATATTCGCCCTGGCCATCGTGTTAGCAATGCGTGCGATGATTCCGACCTTATCTTTGCCTGTAACCGTCACAATGCAGACTTGCGAGACCTGCCTTTTTTGGTTCTTTGCGGCCGACATATCAAACTCCTCAAGAGGCGTTTTCCTGCTTTCAAAGGTCTATTATTATAGCCCCCTTCCGCCGGGCTTCCACTAAAATCAGAGAGCGGGCAGGGAGGTTGTCTTGAAATTTGCGGGGATTTGGATTAAAATAGGGTTTTGACTGCAAAACTGAAACTGGAATAAAACTATGGAGATTATAGATAATCTTAATATTCGGTGTTTTAAGCCGCTGATTACCCCCCAGCAGCTGAAATCCGAGATACCTCAGACGGCCGAGCAGGCCGGGGTTGTCGCTTCTTCCCGCCAAACCATTCAGAATATTCTTGTCGGTCAGGACCGGCGGCGAATCGTCATTACCGGCCCGTGCAGTCTGCATGATGCGGATGCGGCGCTGGAATATGCGCGGCGGCTGAAAAAACTTCAGGAGGAAATTGCCGACAGAGTCTTTCTGGTGATGAGGACCTATTTCGAGAAACCGCGGACGACGCTGGGGTGGAAGGGGATACTTTATGACCCCCGTCTGGACGGCTCGTATGACATTGAGAACGGCATCCGGCTGTCGCGGCGGATTCTGTCTGACATTACGTCTATCGGGCTGCCTGCGGCGACGGAGTTTCTTGATCCGATTGTGCCTCAGTATCTGTCTGATTATATCAGTTGGGCTGCTATCGGCGCCCGCACCTCTGAATCGCAGATTCACCGTCAGATGGCCAGCGGGCTTTCTATGCCGATCGGCTTCAAAAACGCCACTGACGGCAATCTTGAAATTGCACTGGACGGCATTAAGGCCGCCCTGAGTTCTCATTCCTTCCTGGGCATCGACCAGAACGGGAAAGTGATTATTGCTGAAACGACGGGCAATAAATACGGGCATCTGGTGATGCGCGGCGGCACAAGCGGCCCTAATTATACGAGCGAGTATGTTGCCTTTGCGGAAGTTCTGCTTAGAAAGGCGCAGATTCCAAACGGCATTATCATCGACTGCAGCCACGCGAACTCGCACAAAAACTATAAATATCAGCGGCAAGTTCTTTTCGACGTGGCCGACCAAATCAAAAACGGAAACAAAAGTATTGTCGGGATTATGCTTGAAAGTTTTCTCAAGGAAGGCAAACAAAGCATCGGTGCGCCGGGGGGGCTGAAGTTTGGGATTTCGCTCACGGACAGCTGCATCGGATGGGAAGAAACAGAAGAACTTATCCGTTTTTTTGCTGAGGCCGTAGAATCTGCGTCTCTAACTCATTGAACAAGAAGGCGTTAGGGACACTTCTAAAATTTCCTCTTTTTACGAAAATTTTCGAAAAATCGTTGACTTTTTCGGCAATTTTCGTTATCTTGCCTATTATGACACGCAAACGTGTAAACCAGAAAGATATTGCTGAAACGCTCAACATTTCTGTTGCAACGGTTTCGAAGGCCCTTCGCGGTGATTACTCGGACATCAACGAAGAAACCCGCCAGCGTGTCCTGAACATGGCCACCAAACTTGGGTATGACTCGGGCTCCCACATTCAGCCGGCTCTTGAAGAGGAGGAGCGAAAGCCGTGCATGGTGGGTGTTCTGATTCTGCGGAAATATCACGAATGGCAGCATACGCATTATTTTGCCGGAATGAGCGAGAAATGCGCCAAAATGAATGTTTCGCTCATCGTTCACTACATTGAAGAAGAGGACAGCCGACAGATTCTTTACCCTGAAAATCAGCCGCCGGCTATGCGGGACGGCCAAATTCAAGGGCTGATTCTGGCTAACCGCTGGCCGACGGACGTGGTTCGAACGCTGTCGGAAAGTTTTCCGTGTGTATCCCTTCTTTATGATTATTTTCCCCTTCCTATTGATGTGGTGGGTGTTGATGAAAGCCAGGGGGTTTCTCTGCTGATAGACCACTTGCTTACGCGGGGTCATACGAACATTGGGTTTTTCGGGAACTGCGGACAGGTGGTTTATGCTCGCAATCGTTTTGCGATGTACGCGGCTTCTCTGTATCGTGTTGGTCTTCCGTTCCTTCCTGAAAACGTCTGCAATCTGGGCCCGGCGACGCTTGAGGATAAGGAAGAGGACCTGAACGGACAGATTGAGCATGCTGTCGAACGGATTGAAAAGGGAGTTCGCGCATGGATTTGTGCCAATGACTGGGTGGGATATTTGCTTTGCCGAGGACTATTTGATCGGGGGTTCCGGATTCCGGGGGACGTGTCGGTTGCGGGTTTTGACAACACGGAAGACAACACACTGGGCTGTCCGCGACTGACCAGCATCTCCGTTCCAGCGCTTCGGATGGGGGCCGAATCGCTGCGTCGGCTGCTGAATCGCATCCGTTATCCGAAAAGTCCACCTCTGAAAGTGCTGCTGCCGGTTCAGTTGTTTGAGGGCCAAACGACCGGTCCGGTGCCAACGAACGTGTAGAGTTGAAAGGGTGGGCAGCTGCAAGCCGGAGAGGGCTTGCAAAAGCAAGAAAAAACGATCTGTTCCGGGGGGATCGTTTTTTCTTGTTTTCCAATTCTGAACCAACAAGACCCAGAAACTATACATCCCCCTCTCCATGGGTCTTTCCTTAGGGGCTTCCTTTTGTTTTGCGGGCGTCCTGGCGTACAAAAATGCTTGATTTTGAGGCAAACTCAGCCGATATATACTGACTGAACGTTTCTATTTCTGGAGATTGTCGATGACGGAATACAGCAAACTGCCTACAGAAGAGCCATGGCGCATCTTTCGGATTATGGCCGAATTTGTGGAAGGGTTTGAGGAGCTTGCGAATATAGGACCTGCCGTATCTGTGTTTGGTTCGGCTCGTGAAAAACCCGGCAGTCACTATTACCAATTGGCGGAAGAGACGGCGTACCTTGTGGGTAAGGCGGGCTTTGCTGTAATGACAGGCGGGGGCGGGGGTATTATGGAGGCCGCCAATAAAGGTGCTCGGCGGGCGGGCGTCAAAAGCATCGGCTTGAATATTGAGCTGCCCCATGAACAAGTTCCCAATCCGTACCAGACTCTTTCTCTGCATTTCCGATATTTCTTTTGCCGAAAGGTGATGTTCGTCAAGTATGCGCATGGGTTCATTGTGATGCCCGGGGGCTACGGCACACTCGATGAATTTTCTGAGGCCCTTCTGCTTATTCAGACTCTCAAACAGGCCTACTTTCCCGTGGTGTGCATGGGCAGTGAATTCTGGAAAGGGCTGGTGGATTGGCTCAAGAAAGAGGTGCAGGAAAGTCATCAATACATCGACCCGGAGGATTTGAATGTCTTTACTGTTTGCGATGAGCCGCAGAAGGCCGCAGACATCATCCGGGAATTTCATCAGACCAACGGGCGCGGGGGCTATCGTCAGCCGCCGGGTATCCGGAAATGGACGGACGGGCAGTAATTCTTACACAAACTTTTCTGCTTCTTCCAGTGCCTGCCGGTAATGCCTGAGCAGATAAGACTGTTCCGGCCCTCCTAAATGACCCCAGGGAAGAATCTGTCCGGGCTGGAAGGCGCGCTGGGCCTGCTGGTGAACATCCATTCCGTGGTCTGCAAAGGCCTGCTGCCAGCGGTCAAAATCGAAGGTTTCATCCCACAAATCGAACTTAGCCCCCTTTCGCCAGGCGGTTTCGATGACGTCAGCGAGGCGGCGGTCGCCCCGGCCCATTGCCGATTCGAGGACACTTCGTTCGAGGGTATGATAATGAATCTGCACGGTCCAGGCCCGCAATTGGCTTTTTCGCTCGAGCAGGAGGCGGCGGGCCGTTTGAAAATACGAAATGGGTTTTTGCCCCAGCCACTGAAACGGTGTATGCGGCTTGGGAACCAGCCAGCTGACGGAGGCCGTTATGGAGGCGGGCTGCCTGCCGAGCAGGTCTCTGCGAAGGGTCGCCAGTGCCCAGCATAAATCCACGATCCGGGCAATATCCGCTTCGGTTTCGCCGGGGAAGCCGACCATAAAATAGAGTTTGACTTTCTGAAATCCCGCTTCGTAAGCCGCCTTCAGGCCGGCGAAGAGGTCTGCATCGGAGATGGGCTTATTGATTACCCGCCGGAGCCGCTCGGGTGCTGTTTCGACGGCGATGGTCAGGCCGCTTTTCCGAACGGAGGTCATCATCTTCGGGAGCAGATGCAGCTGCTGCTGGACGCGCAGACTCGGAATGGAAAGGCCGACCCGGAGCGGACGAAAATAAGCCGTCATTTTCTCGGCAAGTTCCTCCAGCCAGGGATAGTCTGCGGTGGACAGACTCAGGAGACTGATGGTATCCATGCCGGTATTTGAGTACTGCTTTTGGGCCAGTTCCATAATTCGTTCGACCGAGCGATAGCGCAAGGGGCGTCGGCAGTAGCCGGCCTGACAAAACCGGCAGCGTCCCGGACAGCCCCGCATAATCTCGATGCTGATTCGGTCATGGACGGCCTGGACAAAGGGGACAATCGGTGCTTCCGGCACCGGCGCCTGATCAAAATTGTCAATCCAGGCATCTTTGAGCCGCATCGGCAGTGCCTCCGCCAGCGGCTTGAATGCTGTAATTTGGTCCGCCTCATAGTCGAAGGCATACAGGGAGGGCACATACACAAACGGCAGCGTCCGTGCGGCACGGAGGAGAAAGTCGGCTTTGCTGAGGCGGTTCTGTTTGCAGGTTCGATAAAGTTCGAGCAGTTGGACAATTGCTTCTTCCGCCTGGCCGAGCACGAACAAATCCACGAACTCGGCGATGGGTTCGGCGCAGTCGGCCGCCTGCCCGCCTGCGATAATCAGGGGGTCCTGTTCGCTGCGCTGCGTCCGCCGGACCGCCAGACCCGCCAAATCCAGCATGTTCAGCAGGTTGGTATAGCAGAGTTCGTTGGTCAAACTGAAGCCGAGTATATCAAAGCCGGCGGCCGGCAGGCGGTTTTCGAGAGAAAAGAGGGGCAGGTTTTCTTCCCGCATGACGGCTTCGGCATCGAGCCACGGGGCGAATATCCGCTCCGCAGAGGCCCAGGGGAGCCGGTTGACGACTTCATACACAATCGCCAGTCCCGTATGGCTCATTGCAATTTCGTAGATATCGGGAAAACACAGGCCGAGCCGGACGGCGGCGGCGGAGGGGTCTTTGCATATTTGATTGACTTCGCCGCCGATATATCGGGCGGGTTTGCGCACCCTGGGCAGGAGCCGACGGCTGACTTGTTCCTTTACAGACTGAATTGGCTTGATTATCATAGCGGGCATTATACAGAAAACCGACCTTTTTTGAATCATTTCAGTCCATTATGGGAAAAAAACTGGACAGATTTTTTGCCGGCTTGACAGGTATTCTTCTGGCTGCGGCCGCCTTATGGGTGTGTTATCAAAACCGCCCTGTTGTCGTCGAAAACAGCGGCTTTCGGCCTATCATGGGCACGCTGGCCCAAGTGACGGCGACGGCGGAGAATAAAGCCATCGCACGCAAGGCCATTCAGGCGGCCTGGGAGGCGCTGGAGAAGGTCTATCAGACAATGAATGACCGCGATCCTGAATCGGAATTGTCGCGATTAAATAACTCCGCTTTCGGACAGGAAGTTGTTGTCAGTTCTGAGTTGTTTGCCGTCCTTTGTGCTTCGCAGCAGTACAGCCGACTGACGGACGGGGCATTTGATATTACGGTCGGCCCTGAAGTGGCCTTGTGGCGGCGGATGGAAAAGACAGGGAGCGCCCCTGCCGCTGAGGAGATTGCCGAGGCCCGCAAAAAGGTGGGATATGAAAAGATGGTGCTGAACCCCAGCCGGCAGAGTGTGCGGTTTGAAGTGGAGGGGATGCGGCTTGATCTGGGAGGGATTGCCAAAGGGTATGCCGTGGATTTGGCCATCGCAGCAATGCAGGAGCAAGGGGCCCAAGGGGGAATGGTGGATGTGGGAGGCAATATTCGCTGTTTTGGGACGCCGCCGCCGCCCGCGAAGAACTGGATTGTTGGAATCCAGAATCCACGTTCCGAATCGTTAATCGGTAAAGTTCGGCTGGATAATTTTGCTGTCGCCACAAGCGGGGATTACCGGCGTTTTGCCCAGATTAACGAGAAGCGGTACAGCCATATCCTTAATCCGGCTACCGGAGAATCCATCGAGGGCTTAATCAGTGTGACGGTTTTGGCCGCGAGTGCGATGGAGGCCGATGCCCTTTCTACGGCGGTGAGCGTGCTGGGGAAAGAAAAAGGGCTGGCGCTGATTGAATCCCTGCCGGAGGCGGAGGCCATTTTGATTGCTGCCGAAAAGCCGGAGGAGCTTATTCTAAGTTCCGGGGCTGAAATGTATCTGGCTGACTATTGACCTATCAGCAGGCAGAGCCGTCTTCTGAATTGCCCTTTGGGGGAAGATACTTCCGCTGTTTCTGAAAAACCTTCCATTTTTCTATCAATCGGAGAGGGGGTCTTGCCGCACTTTATTAAGAAGGAGCCCGTCAGGGGCCATCGGGGTCGGGGCCCCTGATTTTTTTGGGCGGGCGCAAAAAAACGCCGGGAGGTTCGGTCCCGGCGTTTTCCAAGGAAATCCTTTCACAAATTTGGTCTTACGGGTTCAGCACAACGCGATGTACGTTGCGACAGCAAGCAGCAGAATGCGCTTCTTACTCGCAAAGAACGGGTGCCAAATCTTCTCATAAAACCGTGTCATTTTCTCACCCCTTCAACAAGAGTTTTCTGAATCCCCCATGACCGAAGCCATGACTTGCCTTACGCCCTTAGTATAACCTAAACGGCCCTGGAAAACAAGAAAAACCTGGGCGATTGAAATGCAACTAATTGCAAAATAAAGATTTACGACTTTTCTGCTCAGGTAATTTTTCGCGGCGGAGGCCTGTTAGACGACTTTCTGGGTCTTTTTTTACTTGCTCCAGCGGCGATATGCTTCCTGGGCACAGAACTCGGCGAACCGCTCAAGTTCTACAAAGTCGGCCCGCTTGAGGACTTTTTCTACTAACTCGTTGTATTTTCGATTTTTATACTGAAACTGGAGCTGCGATTCGAGGATGTGCTGGACCTCGTCAAACGATTTGGAGACGGGCGGGGTGAAGGAAACCAGGCGAATGATAAAGATGCGCCCGCCCTCTTCTACAGGGCCTTTAATCTCGCCAACCTGCATTTTTTCTGCGATTTTCTCTATTTTATCATAGGGTTCTGCGAGGGAATCCGTGCCTAAGGTAACCGGCGCCCACAGCCCCCCTGCCGAGGCCAGCGGGTCGTGGGAAAACTGTTTGGCCAGTTCGGCAAAATCTTCTCCCTGCTGAAGTTTCTGGAGGAGTTCGTCGGCAATCCGGCGGGCGGCCTGCTGGGGGGTTTCTCCCTCGAGGAGTTGCTGGGGAGAAAGTTTGGCTGGAACCAGTTCAATCAGTTGAAACTGAAGCCGGCCCGGACGGAAAAACTGCTCGTTCTTGACCCGCTCATAATACTCCATCAGTTCACTTCGGGTGAATTTTCTTTCTTCCATCACCGTCGAGGAGATGTAGGATTGCGTCATAATCAGTTTTTTCTGGAAGTCGCGAAAGGACTGCCAGTCCATACCCATGCGTTTTAATTCCTGTTCGGCCAAGGCGACATTGTTGTCATAATCCGCAACAAAGCGCTCTATCTCTTTTTTGACGGCAGCCTCCAGCAGTTCATCGATGTTGGCGGGGGCGGACTTGCGGGCCTCTTCGTAGAGGAGCAAATCGGCCGCCTTGGAACGGATGATACTTCGCAGCAAGGGCATCGCCTGGGCCTCGTAAGCGGTTAAATCTCCCTTTTTCGCCAAGGGAGTCAAGGCCTCTTTTACCTGCGGAATTGAAAGAATCTCCTCGGATGTGAGCGTTTCTGAACCGACTTTGAGAACCATTCCACCGGTGGGTTCAGGAAGGTTGTAGCGATTGGCCAGGGGAAGGTTGAGCATTTCCTCCTGGGAATATTTGCCTTGAGGGATTTTGGAGCTGCAGGCCGAAAGGAAGACGACCAGGCCGGCCGCAGCAAGTTGAAAAATCCCCCTCACCGAACGGCTGTTTTGCACCATAAAACAAACTCCTGAATAAAAAATGTTCGGCGGAGATTATAGCGGACAACGATTTTCTGCAAAAGCGAAAAAACGGGGACTTTTCCGGCCATCGTTGACCGCGGCGCGGGGGGAGGGTATGATTATCCCTGAAATTCGAACAAGAGCGAAACAATCCATCCATAAAGAACTTTTTGGGAGGTCATTATGAAGCAGCACGCCCGACTCGGACAAGCCCGCCGTTTTTTTGCAATCGGCCTGATGACCCTTGCGGCAGCGGAACTTCAGGGGGCGGCGGACTATCCTTATCAGCCGGTTCCTTTTACGAAGGTTCAGTTCACCGACGGCTTCTGGCAGCCGCGAATTGAAACCAACCTCACGGTTACCATTCCCTATGCCTTTGAGCAATGCGAAAAGACCCATCGAATTGATAATTTCAAGATTGCCGGCAAACTGATGGAAGGCCGCTGGGAAGGCGAGTTCGGATTCAATGATTCTGATGTTTACAAAATCATCGAAGGGGCCTCGTACGGGCTGATGGTCAGGCCGGACCCGAAAATGGATGCTTATCTGGACGAATTGATCGGCTATATTGCCGCCGCTCAGGAACCGGACGGCTACCTTTATACGGCCTTGACCGCCAATGCCCGTGAAGGGGGCAAGCGGAAAATTACCTGCTGCTACAACAAAGAACGGTGGGACAATCTGCCCTCCAGCCATGAACTGTACAACGCCGGCCATATGTACGAAGGGGCTGTGGCGCACTACCTGGCGACGGGCAAGCGGAGTTTTCTTGAAGTTGCCATCAAGAATGCTGATTTAATTTGTCAGGTTTTCGGGCCGGGGAGGAATGAGGGGGTTCCGGGCCATCAGGAAATTGAAATCGGGCTTGTCAAACTGTATCGGGTCACCGGTGATGAAAAGTATCTTCGTCAGGCCAAATGGTTTCTCGACCAGCGCGGACGAAGCGGGCACAAAGATGCCTATATGCAGTCGCACAAGCCGGTGACCGAGCAGACGGAGGCGGTCGGCCATGCCGTCCGGGCGGCCTATATGTACAGTGCGATGGCCGATGTGGCGGCGCTGACCGGCGATGCCGCCTATATCAGGGCCGTCAATGCCCTCTGGAACAATGTGGCCCATAAGAAACTTTATGTAACCGGCGGCATCGGGGCGCGGCACCAGGGAGAGGCCTTCGGCGATGATTATGAACTGCCCAACGCCACTGCCTACTGCGAGACCTGCGCTAATATCGCCAACGTGTATTGGAATCATCGGATGTTTCTGCTGCATGGGGAAGCCAGGTACATCGATGTGATGGAGCGGTCACTGTATAACAGTGTGATTTCCGGGGTGTCGCTGGACGGCAAGCGGTTTTTCTATCCTAACCCGCTTGAGTCGGAGGGCAACTATGAGCGGAGCGAATGGTTCGGGTGTGCGTGCTGTCCGGGGAATATTACCCGCTTTCTGGCTTCGGTGTCGGGTTATGCCTATGCCGTCCGTGGAAATGAGGCGTATGTCAATCTGTTTGGACAAAGTCAGGCGGAGCTGAGCATCGATGGACAGAAGGTAAAAATCGTGCAGGAAACGAAGTTCCCCTGGGAGGGCCGCATCGTTCTGAAGATTCAGCCGGAAAAGGAAGAGACGGCCATGGTGCTGAACGTGCGGATTCCGGACTGGGCGACGGATGACTTCCGTTCTTCGGAATTGTACCATTTTACTGAGCCGCTGGAGCGGTCTGCTGCGGTGGCGGTCAACGGCCAGCCGACAACCCTCCAGACGGTCAAGGGCTACGCCGTCATCAGCCGCACGTGGCAGGCGGGCGATACGGTTACTGTCGAACTGCCGATGCCGAACCGGCGCATCCTCTGCGACCGGCGTGTTCAGGATAATATCGGCAAGACGGCCTTTCAGCGCGGGCCGCTGGTGTACTGTCTGGAGTGGCCGGATGTTGAAGGCGGCAAGGTGCTTAATCTGATGATTGAACCTGATGCGCCGCTGGAGGCGGCTTATCGGGCCGGGCTGCTGGGCGGCGTGACCGTTCTGCGCGGGATGGGGATGGAAATTGTCCGCAGCGGCGAGCAAATCAGCAAAACGCCCCGTGCGTTTGAGGCAATCCCCTATTATGCGTGGGCTCATCGCGGGCCGGGGCAGATGGCAGTGTGGATAGCCGGCACAGAAGCGGCTGTACGGAAGAATTAGAGCGGCCAAAGGAGAAATGAAAAATGGGAAGGGAACTTCGAGAGCAAATCGGCGAGTTTTTTATGCCGTTCTTTGAAGAGAGGCAGCGTTGTCCTCTGCTCATTGGATCTATTGTGTCAGGTATTGTGCTCTTCGGGGTTGTGCTGGCAGTTTTGACAGTTCAGGGCAAGATTGAACCGCCTTTGAAGCAGGCTTTGTGGAGTATATGGGCTATTATGGCCCTTCTGGATGGGTTTTTGGCCTCGATAGCGATGAGGACACAGATCCTTCCCGAAGGGATTGTTGTCTGCTGCCTGCCGCTGCGTTTTCTCAAGCGTCGCATTGCGTGGGATGAGATTGAACGGATTTATGCGAGGACCTACCGTCCGCTGCATGAGTACGGCGGGTGGGGAATCCGGCGAGGGAAATCCGGGACGGCTTATAACATGAGAGGCAATCAGGGTATTCAGATTGAACTGCGAAACGGACGAAAAATTCTGATCGGCACCCAGCAGCCCGAGGCCTTTCTGGATGCTGTGCGTGCGGCTGCCGGAAAGCTTCCCGGCTCCTAAGCAAATACCGGCTGTCCATGGGGCCGTGCGGCGTGCCGGTTTTTGTCTTCCTATCTATTGAGCGGTAAGGAAGCGGCGCGGAGACATCAGGCGAAGTTTCGGCCGGCCCTACGCGGGCGGCTGTGATTTTTAATTGTTGAGCGGGCGGCCGGGCGGGGATAGAATGAAAAAAATTATTTTGAAAGGACTGTCCGATGGAAAAGAACTATAAACTGGCCGCGTCCGAGATTCAGCGTCTGGTGCCCAATGTCGGCTTTGGTTTTGTTTCGGACAAAATCGCCGTGGAGGGCAAGCGGGTTCACTATATGCTTCGGCAGGAACCGCAGGACGAGGAAGACAGCGGCTGGCGGTTTCTGGGGGGCGGGGAAACGGACGAGTATCTGGACAGCCCGGACCATATTTCGGCGATGGAGATTAACACCATCGCCAACTACGACCCTGAGATTATTCCGTTTTTGACCTATCCGCCCGGGACGGAAATTGCTCGGAATGCGGAAGGCAAACTGGAAACCATCGGGCCGGATGCGGAGGAACCGGATGTTATCCTGCTGCCGCCGGTACTCAAGGGGACGGTGCGGGTGCCGCAGTACTGGCGGTTTGACATCAGTGAGCAGATGTTTCGGCGGATTGACGGCGGCAGTCTGGTGTTCTGGAGGCCGGGTCTGACTCTGTGGATGGATTTGTACACAACCCCCGGCCAGCCCATTGAAGAGCGAATCGGCGAGATTCTTTCCATCAAGAACGAAGCGGCAGCCGACCTGGAGCGGCGTGATGAGCCGGGACTGGTCAAAATGCGGTACTCTCTGACGGAAACGGCTGAGGGCAAAGAACTGCGCGGGGTGTATCTGTTCGGCTTTACGGAGGAGGAAGAACTTCATCTGGCCGCCTATTATGACAACGAGGCCGAACTTAAAGAAATCGACAAAATCTGGGAGACGCTGGGCGTCGTGAAGGCGAAGGCCTGATGGGGATTTAACGTAAGGAACACACGTCCCAGGCACAGGAGATGCTGAGGTAAGGATGCCTTCGAAGTCATTTCTTTCATCGGGGGTTTTTACGATTCTGCTGCTCGGTTCGGCGGCAGCGGGTGCGTGGCTGGGCTGGGTGGGCGGACCTCGAGCGGGAGCGGCTAAACCGCTGGGGGATATTTTTCTGAATCTGCTTTACTGCGGGGCTGTGCCGCTGGTCTTTTTCTCCATCAGTTCGGCGATTGCCGGTTCGGGAGGATTCGGACGGCTGCGGCGGATTGCGGTGCTGATGGTGATAATCTTTGCGGCCACCGGCCTGATTGCTTCCTGTCTGATGATTGGGGCGGTGAAATTGTTTCATCCGGTTGGGGGGCTGACCCTTTCGATGGCCGCTCCGGAGGTGCCCGGGTCGGTTCGGATTATTGAGGTGCTTGCGGAGACATTTACGGTATCCGAGTTCCCCAAACTATTCGAGCGTGAACATATTGCGGCATTGATTGTGTTTGCGGTTCTGACGGGTCTGGCGGCGCAGGCAGCCGGCAGCAAAGGGAGGGCCTTTCGGGCCTTTTTGGCGTCGGGGGCGGCGGTAACCGGTCGGCTGATTCGCCTGATTATGCTGTATGCGCCGGTGGGGCTGGCGGCGTATTTTGCCTATCTGGTGGGGGTGTTCGGGCCGCAGATGGGCGGCACCTACGGACGGGCGGTGCTGGTGTATTATCCGGTGTCGCTGCTGTACTTTGCCGTCGGCTTTTCTGTGTATGCGTATCTGGCCGGCGGGCGGGAAGGCCTTCGGCGATTCTGGATTCATATTTGGCCGGCTTCGCTGACGGCACTGGGGACCGGCAGCAGTCTGGCGGCCCTGCCGGCTAATCTGGAGGCCGCCGGCAAGATTGGTGTGCCGGAGGATATTCGCAAACTGGTGCTGCCGCTGGGCGCTACGATTCATATGGACGGCACGTGCATGGCGGCTATTCTGAAAATCGCCATTCTGTTTGCGCTGTTCGGCAAAGACTTTTCAGGGGTGGATGTGCTGGCCGGGGCAGCGGGAGCCGCCCTGCTGGCCGGAGTCGTGATGAGCGGGATTCCCGGCGGGGGATTTCTGGGGGAGATGCTGATTGTCTCGCTGTACGGGTTCGGGCCGGAGGCCCTTCCGGTGATTGCGCTGCTGGGCACGCTGGTTGATCCGCCGGCTACGATGGTCAATGCCTGCGGGGATACGGCGGCAGCGATGCTGATTGCCCGGCTGGTTGAAGGCAAACAGTGGCTCACCGCCGGCGGCAAAACGAAGGGCACCTTGAAGAGAACGGAACAAAAGCCGTCTGCTGTGCCAGATGCTTCGGCAGATGATGATGCGGCTGACGACGAGACAGAACCCCTTGCGGAGGAGCCGGAGTCGTCCGTTTGAGGGCGGCTGTTTTGATGTTTTGCCTGCTCTTCGACTCTATCCTGACAACGGCTGACCTTGCAGAAAGGCCTGAAATGAGCCGCTTGTCTGCTGTCTTGCGGCGATGCCTTACCGGGTTTTCGACGGCCAATCTTGCTGTCGGGTTCCATTGTACGTTGTCAAAACATATTCAATGGACTGGGCCGACTGAGGCGGAAGCAGCAAGGTATATTTTACGGTGTCTTTGTCCACCTTTTCGAAGACTTTTTCGGCCTGCTCCAGATTTTTAATCGTCCAATAGGAGGTTGGGAAATTGCGTTTGATTTCAAGGCGGACCGGCAGATTTCGTGTGTTTTTGGCTTCGATTCGGAAGGTGCAGATTTCATCCCAGCCGCTGATATTTCCTTCGTCATCAAAGCGGTAATTATCCGTCTTCATCTCCATCAGTTTGGGTTCCACCAGCACATCTTCGGCCTGGCCGAGGTTCAGTTCGACCTTCTGTCCGACGGGGATATATTTGAAGGCAGAGCCGCCCTCGTAGGCCAGATTTCCCTGTTTGCCGACGGTTCGATAAAGTTTCAATTGTCCGCCCGGGATGGGGGTCTGTCCCAATTGATGGTCGGCGTCGTTGACAAAAGAGAGGTAGTGAATGACGGAGGAGCCATACATTTCTTCTTCAAATTTGCAGAGATTGACTACGGGCACGGCGGCGGCCTGAAAGCTGGGCAGCTGTTTGGACCAGCCGGTGGGGATTGATTCGGTCCCTTCGATGGTATAGAGGAAGTATTCGCTGAGGCCTTCTTTTCGAATTTCTTTGGGTGCGACGGATGCGGCCATGTCCATCGCCTTGTAAATCCTTCCCGCGGCTCGGGTGCGTTCCTGGAGCACCTGGGGCAGCATTGCGGCAATCTCCTCTCCGGGCCGGCCGTAAGGGAAGGCGCGGCGGGCCAGAGCGACGATTTCATCGAGCAAATGAACCTGTCCGACAATGAGCCGCACCTGGGCATGGTCGTAATCCTCGCCGGACTGGTTGGTCAGGCGCACATAGCCCTCGAGGCGCATGGTCTGGCCGTCTTCGGCAAGGATGCCCGCATAAAAGGCCCGCCAGCGAAAGCCGCTGGTCAGATAGGTAATCTCGAAGGGCACACTGCCGGCAAGACGGCTTTGAATCGTCCAAAGGCCGAGATGAGATGCGTTCGGCGGATAGGACAAATCGGTGATGTCCACTTCCGCCGCGGAGGCCTTGGGGATGAGGGAAAGCGAGGTGGGGTCAATCAGCGTATCCGCCCAGGAGAACTGGAGCTGGTTGGTGCCTTCGCGAAGGGTCAAGGGCCGGCTGTCGCGGATGAGCGTAAGGTCGGCGGATTCATAAATGGTAATCTGCACTGCTTCGGAGGCCGGCAGCGTTACCAAATCGACCTTGGCGACCGCGGCGACGGTAAGGATGCTGAGTAAAACCAAACCTGTATATCGTTTCATCGCTGACTCCTTATTGAGCAATCGATTTTGTGTTTTCAGGATTTTCCGCCGGCTTGTTCATGGCCTTATATTGCGCCGCTGATAGTGCATTTCCAATTCAACGGCGGCGGGCTTATCCCCTTTGCGCGGGGGCAGCGGAATCTCAAACTCGAGTGTCTCGGCATCCTTGCGTGTATAGGGCAGACTGCACGAGTTCATCTCCCACTGGCCGCCGATATGTTCAATCAGGGTCAGGACGGCCGGGGTGTCTTTGAAGTTTTCGATTTTGGCTGTGAGGATTTCATCGGTATCGTAGAGGACAATCTGTTCCTTGCGGTTGCGGCGGATATTGATTTGCTCTTCTTTCATTTTTCGCTGGGTAACGACGATATCGCGGCTGTCGCCGATGGTTAATTCGGCCTTCCGGCCGACCGGCAGCAGCGGGAGGATGTCCTCTCCGAGAAAGATGGTGCTGCCGCTGCCGTCATCCTGAAAGAGCCGCATCTTGCCGCCCCACAGAGGCGCTCGGCCCAGTCCGGCGGCCTGCTCGTTGACCAGCCGATAGAAGACGGGAATGCCGATGTTTTGGCCTTCCAGTTTTTCCGGGTCCCAGGGCTGGATGGCAGAATCCCACACCCAGACCTTCGTAATCGGCAGCGGGCCGGCCTGCATCAGGAGCAGCTGGCGTGTTTCGCCGCCGGCGATGGTGCGTTCAAAAGCAGCCTCGGGGCCAATCAGAATCCGGGCGCTGTCGAACTGCTCGCCGGAAAAATTGCGGACAATCAGATAGGCGGTCAGGTCGAGTTTCGTTTCGGCCTTGTCGGTGAGGGCCTTATAGGCGGCCAGGCGGTCAATCTGTCCGAGGAGATAACTGATGCGGACGCGCTCGGCCCAGTTGCCGTCGGAGGCAATCTCCCAGACGAGGGCCGCCTCGCCGGGCGGATAACTGACATTCAGGAGGCGTACGCCGTCAGGATGGTCCAGCGGCTGGAGGCGGATTGAATCGGGGTCGATGGACACCGCCTGCCAGGAAAAATCGACCTGATTGAGCCCCTTGCTCAGGGTGAGGACGCGCTCCTCTTCAATCAGCGTATAGAGGGGATGGTCCATGCGGATATCGACGGCTTCCCGCTGGGGCAAGGCAGCCAGTTTGGTGCGGGCAAAGAGAGGCCCCGCGCCGGCCGCTACGGCCGCGGCCAGCAGAACCTGGAGGATTTGCTTCATGGTCAATCTCCTGATAAAGAATTAGTCTTTTGTCGGGTCGGTCACTCTGCCGAAAAACAAGGGGGCGCCGGTGGGCTTATCCTGAATCAAAAAGAGAAAAGGCCTGTCCACCCGAAATATCGGCGGCGGCTCGGCGACCGAAACCAGTTTCATCACTGCACCGGTGGCGGCGGCGGCTTCGGTGCCTTCTTCATCCACCTGGATAAAGGCCTTGTGAACCACATCGGAAATAAAGAAATCTTTGCCGCCGGTAATGCCGGAAAAATCGGCCGCGGCTGTAAACGCGCTGGACAATCCGAGCGATGCAAGGGCTTGTTTTAATTCGCACGCATAGGTCATGGTAAAGCGCGGCAGATGAACCTCAACCTCCTGCGGACGAAGAACTGCCAGCCATTCGGAGAGGGTTTTCGGGTTTAAGGCGTGTTCCAGCCGATATAATTCGGGGTCGTTGGGCAGCAGAATCACCATTCGCAGGTCGCCGCAGAGATACGGCAGTTCGAGTATCTGACAAATATCGTTTTTCTGATATCCAAAAATACCTTTGCGGGTCATCATCTGAACTTCGACCTTGTGGTATTCCGTTTGGGGCCGGCCGTCGCGGAAGGTATAGACAGAGACAATAAAGCGATCCGGATGGGTGGCTTCCGGGTCGAAAGGCAATGCCCATTTGCCTTTGAAATAGACGGCGTTGGTAACCACCAGTCGGGTAAGGGCATCGAGTGCTCCTTCGTCAATCAGGTTCTGGATGCGGTCATGGGTCTGGGTCTGAACCCAGGAATTGATCAGTTGGCAGGCAGCGGCGGGGTTTTTGGCAAAATCGACCTGCTGGAGATGGGCTGAATAGAAGCGGCTGACTTGCTGAAGAAAAGAATCCTGCACGGCCGCCTTTTTGTCCATCCAGAGTGCGTTGACGGAAGTCAGGTCGCAGTCGCCCAGGCGTCCCTGCTCGTTGAGCCGTTTTTCCAGGCGGCCCATGGCGTCGTGAAATGATTCCTGCGGCGTCCAGAAATGCAGGGCATCGCAAAACTGGGTTTCAGTTTGGCCTTGCGAGCCGGCATAGACGATGGCCATGGCCGTCGAAATGCTCGAAGGGGAAAAGAAGATATTTTCGATGGGCTTTTGGGGATGGGGCAGGTTGGCGAGAAAGCCGTACAAATCCATCGCAAAAGCCGTTTGCGCATCCGCCGCACGGGCAAGAACGACCTTTTCCTCGTCTGACAACGGCTGTTCTGCGGCACGGCCGGCCGCACAAAGCACCGCAAGGACTCCCAGAGACAAACACGCGGCCTGTCTGGTGATTTTCAGCATATCCATACTCCGCTCCTATCGCTCCAGGGATAGATTGATTTTGCCAACGGCTCTAACCTATTAGACACTATTCGCACTGCTAAGTTCACAAAAAAATAAAAATCCCCCTTTTCCTGAAAAACGGCACGGCTTCAGAATGGGCGGCGGAATTTGGTGCTGATGATGCGGTCGAAATCGGCGCGCAGGGTCATCCGCGGATCGAAAAAGAACCGCTCGATGGTGCTGAGTTTGGTCTGAGGGGGCGCATCCTCCGGCAGCATCTGGAACAGAAGTACGGGGACAGTCCGCAAAATCGTACTGAACAGAAAAATGCTGTGAAGCTGGCTGCTGCTGAAAGTCGGCAGCATCGGCCCCACCCAGCCGCCCAGCGTCGTGCCCAGAAAGATAAAAACGGAGGAGATAAAGTTCAGATAGGAAAGACCGCTCAGGCGGCTCTGATGAGGCAGTGAATTGATGGAATAGTTAAAACTGGTCAGGGTCAGCCCGCCCCAGGATAAGCCGGAGAGCACCTGCACACCCATCAAAATCCAATAGTTGTGGGTGAGAATCCAGACGAGCGGCAGGCCGAAAACAATGGTAACCTGAAGACGCATCGGGCGCACATATCCAATGCGGTCGCAGATTCGCCCCCACAGCGGCATCGACAGCAGGGTAACCAGCGTCGGCATCTGGCTCAGGCAGGTATAGCGGATGTAGGACAGTTTCATTTCGTTCAGCATATAAAGGGTAAAAAACGGGGAACTGAAGTTGTTGGCCAGTTGAATCAGCGAATAAGCCACAACAAAGTTGCCGAAGGAAGTGTGGAAAATCTGTCGGCAAAAATCCCCGAACAGCCCTGGGCGGAGACTTTCCTGGCGGAGGGTGGTCGGTTCGTGATGACGGAAAAAAAGAAATGAACTAACGGTGCGGGCCAGGCCGCCTGTCGTCCAAACACAGGCAAAAATCAGCAGCGTTTTGCCGGTGCTGGTGTCCAGACAATAGCCGGCAATGACGGAAGCAGCCAGTTGGGAAAGTGTGAGCAGACGGTTGCGATTGCCGAAATAGGTGCCGCGGCGACGCCGGGGGACAATATGCCCCATCCAGTCTGCCCAGATGCCTGAGCCGAACCCCATCGCCGCCGCGCTGACGGCCATCACAGCCATGGCCGCCCAGACACAGACAGGCCCCCGCAAGTAAATCACCAGCGCCAGCGGGAAAAAACTCAGCCCGTGCAGAAAGGTGCTCCAGAACAGGGCGGGCTTATAATAGCGGGGATTCTGAATCCAGTGAGGCACGCGGAGCTGAATGAGGCCGGTCATCAGAGCCGGCAGCCCTGAACCGATGCCGATTTCAAACTTCGTCGCCCCCAGGGCATTTAAAAAGGGGACATAGAAGGTCTGCTGCAGGCCGATTGCAATCATCGCCAGCAGACCCTCGAGAATGGACAGACGCATCGTTTGCAGACGCCGTCTGCGGTCTAAAACTTTATCCTGCAAGGAAGAGGTATTCATCTTTGTGTATTTCGGCAAATGGAGAAGGAACGATTATAGATACGGCGTTTAGAGAACTCAAGCATCTCTTTTTTTCCCCTCTCCATTCCCAAAAAACCTTGTCAAAAGCGGGAAAATCAGATAAAAAGAGCTTTAACGAGACCTAAATAAGGAGACTTCCGATGAATTTGGTGAAAATCATTCTGGCTATTTTTCTTCCGCCGGTGGCGGCTTTTTTGCAGGTTGGGTTGGGACTGCATTTCTGGCTCAATATTGTTTTGACTTGCTTGGGGGGCCTGCCGGGGATGATTCACGCCCTTTGGCTGGTTGTCTCGAAAAAATCATAGTGTTCGCGGCTGTCTTTCGGTGAAAACAGCCAAATTGGGGGGAATAGAGCGGCGGTGATTGGGAGGGGCGGGAAATAATTTTTTCTCTTGCGTGGCTTGGCGGCTGCCGATACATTGTCTTCTTTGCAACGCCGAAATAAGAAAACCGAAAGGGGTCGGAATTATGGCGGGCTGCCCAAAGAAGGATGTGTGTTCTCTATTGACAGATAAAACATTTCAAAAAATGCCGGGTCTTCTGCAGCGGTTTCGGAAAAACTTCTGCGAGGGAGATTTCGCTCTGTGTGCGCGCTACAAGGTAGCCGCTGCCTGTGCTGATGATGTCGTGCCGGAATCTATGCTTCCTACGCAGATTGACTGGGCTCAGCAGATTATTCAGGAGGAAAAACCGGTGAAAGACACTTCCCCCGAGTCCTGCTGACTTTGGGGGAACGGCTTCGTTGTCAAGGCGGCTGCGTCCGCCGGCGTCCTGCTGCCGGCTGAGAGCGGGCTAAGGAGAGGGGTTTGGGTCTGCGGCGGCGGGCGGGGCAGCGCTGTCATTCCAGAAAAAAAACAAAAGACGCTTTGCGTGTCTGCTTTTCATTTGGTAAAATAAGCCCAACCGAGAACCTTATAAGGAACCGGGCTTATGGAAACCTGCAAATTTCTTCAGGGCTGCACCTTCTTCAACGACCCTTCCGTCCAGAGTTTTCAGGCACTTTTTGATCAACTTAAGGCCGACTACTGCTGCGGGCATTTCGAGGATTGCGCTCGGTATCAGATTGCCAGCCGGCTCGGACAGGAACAGGTTCCAAGCACCATGCTGCCCACTCAACTGCAATGGGCAGAGATGATTTTGCGCCGCTATACAGACCAGTCTTCCAACAAGCCGCACTAACCTGTCCGCACAAGTCCCTCGCGGAGGGGATAGCGCGGATTGAACCAGACATAGTAAGCCGGACAGGCATTCAGTCGGGAAAGAACAAATCGGGTACGTTCCAGTCCGCCAGGCATCTGTCTTCGACGTCCATAGGCGCCGAGGAAGCGGCGGAAGGCCTTTTCGAGGCGGCAGCGGCAGGACGCAGGCAGGTTTTCCATGCGTTTGTGGACTTCGGCTGCATCGTGCCAGAAGGTCGGGGGGATGCCGAGCGAGGTGAGTTCTGCCGAGAGCGACTGGGCCTGCGGACGCGGGGGGATTTCGATGCGGCGCATTCCGGCCCGCTCAAAAAAATGCCCCCAGGCGCCCATGGCGGAGATGGTTTCGATCATGGGAACATTCAGCAGCGGCATTGTCTGGGCCACCAGCCGGCCGGCCAGTCCCAATCCGCGAAAACGAGGGTCTATCACCACGCGGCTGATTCGGCGAACCGAACGATTCAGCCGCATCAGACGGGCTTTTTTGTCACCGATGCAGAAACAATCCCCCGCTGCCTGACAGCGGGGAGCACAATTCAAAAGCGGCATGGCATAAGTAATAATCCCTACGAGAACAGAGCCGGAACGGTCGTGAAAGAGTGGTTTGCGGCTGATTTTCCACGCCGCCGCATAGGGCTGCCGACTTTGAGACCTATAATGAAAGGCGCACATCCGCCCTACCTCTGCCCTGGAAGCGGTCTCTATGAAAAAGTCCTCAAAAAAATCTATTCGTCGGTGTTGTTTTTCGTTCTTATCGGACACCATATTATTTCTCCAAAAAATTCCGAAAAAATAATCCGTTCTCCCCTTATTGACGATAAGTCAATGTACTGATTGACAAATAGGTAGAAGTACTTACTGGCATAATACAAGATTGGGGTTTTATCCCAGGGCATTGAGTGTTCTTTCGCTGTGCGGAAGAGATGGAAACTGTGGAAGAAGATAGAGAAGGAATCGAGAGCAATGCAGCAGCGATGTCCATTTTTTGAGCAATGTACTTTTCAGATTCAAAATCATGCGAATATGCCGAAACTGAAGAACATGTTTCGGGTACAGTACTGTTTTGAATCTTTTGAACAATGTGCGCGTTATCAGCTTGGTTTATCGGTCGGCTGTCAGCGAGTCCCGGACTTTATGCTTCCGACCCAGAATGAATGGGCTCAGCAGATTATTCAGGACGTCAAGGCCGAAACAGGGCGGCGTCCGATAAGCCAAACCTCCTGAACATTTCTTTCAGCCCTCGCCTGCGTATCGCCGCCTGCTTGACCTGCGGTCAACAGGCGGCATACCTTTTTTATGGCCTCTGGGGGTAAGGATTTTGAATTTCGGTCTGTCCATTAGGCCCCTTTTGAATCAGAATATCGGGCTGAAGATAGTCGGCCAATTCTTCGCGAGCGGCAGCGGCAAAGAGAATCCGCCGGCTTCGGCGGACAATGGCGGCCGTCTGAACCGCCAAGGCAGCGGCGCCGGGGCCGTCGAGTGCCGCACCAAACTCATCGGCAAACAACCAGCGGCATCTGCTCTGCATGGCCCGCACCAGACGATAGCGATACTGCTGGCCGGTGCTGAGATGACAGGGCGGCACAAGAAGGGCAAAAACATCTCCCAACCCCATTGCCGAGAAACAGCGAATCATCTCCTCCAGCGGCTGGTCCATGCAGTCCGCCACGCATCGTTCCC
>Ga0255347_1002211_pt1 | contig 28430 bp, 27 predicted proteins | sample wastewater_treat_2_FD_192479 | JGI IMG/M metagenome (GOLD analysis project Ga0255347, IMG submission 192479) | Wastewater microbial communities from Lulu Island WWTP, Vancouver, Canada - plant24 | ecosystem: Engineered > WWTP > Wastewater > Unclassified | place: Canada: Vancouver, British...
TGGAAATAAAAAGAATGTACCATTGCCCAACTTGCGCATTATTGATATGCACCCACTCCGTTGGAGAAGGCGTAGCGCTACAATCAGTCAATCTACCGGAAGGTGAAGTATACCAATTCTGCATCCAAGACATGCCGTAAGTATAACTATTATAATTATTATCAACGTAAGTCGGATGATGACTAAAAAATTGTGGTCCGTAAACCGAATACTCATAATAATAAGTGTTATACGGCAGATTATCATATAAATAGTTTGCAAGAGAATAGGGATAATTTCGGCACATATCGACCATATCGGCATCGGTAAAAGGTCCCCAACAGGCATAGTCGATGTCGCAACCATTGCTATGCGACATGAAAATATTTAATGTTCCGGGATGACTAATTTTCATCTTATACCAAGCAGGGTTTAAGTCTCCGCCATTGTCTAAGTCCAAACAACCGGTAGTATTCAAATAGTATAACTCCGTAGCATAGCCTGATGTTCCAACGCTATAGGTAACTCCGTACGGATTTTCGTCCGCACAGAATGGTGTTGCATTCATATTGGTATTAGAACAAAGACGCGTAGCTTGAGCATTGACACGAAGAGTGCAAAAAAGTGAGAGGGAGATAAAAAGAAGTAGAGTATTGACTTTCATAAATTTAACATTAAATGAACTGCAAAAATAACTATTTTTCATGAAAAAGACATTTTTTTTCTTTGTAATGTTGTTTGAATATTAAAAAAAGTTGTATTTTTGCATTCTCAATCTAACCCTAAGAGGAGGTTCGGTAGTTCAGTTGGTTAGAATACGTGCCTGTCACGCACGGGGTCGCGGGTTCGAGTCCCGTCCGGACCGCAAAAAACGCTAACAATCTAAAAAAGATAGTTAGCGTTTTTTATTTCGCTTACACAGAACATGCACGAAAACAAAAAAGAGTAACCTTTTAAGATTACTCTTTATGCTTTGCTCTGGGGCGACCAGTGGGAGTCGAACCCACGACCTTCGGAACCACAATCCGGCACTCTAACCAACTGAGCTATGATCGCCATATTTTGCAGTGCAAAAATACATTTTTTTTAAGAATAACAAACAGTTATTTTAATTTATTTTGATATAAAGTAAAATTGTCAATTAAATTTACTGAATACTATCTAATTTCTGCTTTTCAGCATCAAATTTTTGTTTAGCTTTTTTCTGAGCTTCCTCGGTCTTTTGGATATCCCTCTCTAAACTATTCTTCTTTTTATTAAGCCCGTCCAATTTTTTGGTTAATTTTTGATACTCTTTTTCAATTTTTACTAAAACTTTGTGCTGTTCTTCTTTTTGCGATTGGATATATAATGCTTCGCCGGACGTGCCCCAATCCTGTAAGACATTTTTAAAATTGGCATAGATACCCTCTTCGTTCTCTCCGACAAATTTATCGCCTCCTTTTGACGCTAAAAGAATTATGGAAGAACTAGACTTCCCGCCTGAAATTTTAACATAAACATCTAATAATTGTGATGTTACTGAAGGACATGAAGCCTGCTCATACACCATAAATCCACTCATTTTCCCAAAACTAATCAGCCCGCGTTCGATAAAGAACTTTTTCACAACGGTTTCCATTATATCCTTAGGAACTTTATACTCGCCAACGACACAGGAGCGTTTCTCTTTTTGAAATTTAATTTGTTTACTTTCAACTTTTTGTGAAAATGCAAAAACTGAACTTGCAACTAAAAAAAGTAAAATAATAATCTTTTTCATAATTTGATTTTTTAATTAATTGATATTTGACTAACTTATTTAACAATCTTATTTTATTTTTGTTGTATTTTACATATAAAAAAATATTGCGTCTTAAGATAAATGATAAATTTTTAAAATTCGGTAAACGTATCCCAATCGGGGGCTACAGCTAACTCCTCTCTTACCTTTAGCAATATTCTCTTGGAGGCAGTCCCGTCTAATATCGTTTCAACATCATTCAATGTTTGCGTAACTATTCTCCCTAACGGGTCAATAATCATACTATTTCCATTATGAGCTACACCATTGCCGTCTTTACCAATCCTATTCACTACAACAACATAAGCCTGATTCTCAATAGCTCGTGCCTGCGCTAAGGTACGCAAAACCTTAATACGTGCCTCCGGAAAATTGGCAATAAAAATTAAAACATCATAATCAAAACTGTTCTCCTGAAAACGATTCCGAGACCATAACGGAAAACGAACATCATAACAAATTTGCGGTAAAAACTTCCAGCCCTTACGCTCTACAAATTGTCGTTTACTACCGGGTGTGCATATTGCCTTTTCATTACCGAAAAAAAGATGTCGTTTATCGTAATGAGCCAAAACACCATCGGGCGTTACCCAAACTAAACGATTGAATATCTTATCTCCTTCTTTAATCGGCAAACTTGCAACAATGTCCGCTTCGCGTTGAGAACTGATTTCGTGAAGAAAATTAATCGTGTTCCCCTCCATACTTTCCGCATGCTGCCCAAAAGAAGAAGAAACACCTACATTAAATAATTCGGGAAATATTATAACATCTACATTTTTCTTGAAATCATCTAACATTTGTCGATAATGCTCCAAATTTTTTTGAACGGCATTCGGCTTAATATCTGACTGAACAAGAGCAAAACGTAAAAACATAGCATATTTTTTTAGAGAAACTTCCTTACTACTATCCTACACTACCTTCCATACTAATGGATAATAATTTTTGTGCTTCAACAGCAAACTCCATCGGTAATTTATTAAGCACCTCTTTGGCATAACCATTGACTATCAAACTAATAGCATTCTCGCTGCTTATCCCACGTTGCTGGCAATAGAAAAGTTGTTCGTCTGAAATTTTAGACGTTGTTGCTTCGTGTTCCAAAACAGAGGATTTATTATGACATTCTACGTAGGGCCACGTGTGAGCTCCACATTTATCCCCCATTAAAAGCGAGTCGCATTGGGAGAAATTTCTTGAATTTTCAGCTTGCTTAGTAACTTTAACTAAGCCACGATAGCTATTTTGACTTTGTCCTGCTGAAATTCCTTTGGAAACAATCGTACTTTTCGTATTTTTCCCGATATGTATCATTTTGGTACCGGTATCCGCTTGCTGAAAATTGTTGGTAACAGCCACAGAATAAAACTCTCCGATAGAATTATCACCTTGTAAAATACAACTCGGATATTTCCACGTAACAGCAGAACCGGTTTCAACTTGTGTCCACGACAATTTGGCATTATCTCCACGACAGATGCCACGTTTTGTAACAAAATTGTAGATTCCTCCATTCCCGTCTTTATCGCCGGGGTACCAATTTTGAACGGTTGAGTACTTCACCTCGGCATCTTTCTCTACAATAATCTCGACAATAGCCGCATGAAGTTGATTTTCATCTCGTCTGGGGGCGGTACAACCTTCCATATAGCTAACATAAGAGCCTTCTTCCGCTACAATGAGCGTGCGTTCAAATTGTCCTGAATTTTCGGCATTAATTCTAAAGTAAGTGGATAATTCAATCGGACTGCGAACCCCTTTCGGAATATAACAGAATGAACCTTCACTGAAGACTGCCGAATTTAAGGCTGCGAAAAAATTGTCGGAAGGCGGAACAACCGAACCTAAATATTTTTTCACTAAATCCGGATATTTTGCAACAGCCTCACTGATAGAGCAAAAGATGATACCTAATCGCTCTAAACTCTCCGAAAAGGTTGTTTTCACCGACACAGAATCTATCACAGCATCAACAGCGACACCTGCTAACTGCTTCTGTTCTTCAAGGGAAATCCCCAATTTATTAAATACATTTATCAATTCGGGATCTACTTCATCTAAACTCGCTAAGCTCTTTTTACGCTTCGGAATTGCAAGATATAAAACATCTTGATAATCAACCTTTTTATAATTAAGATGCGCCCATTCCGGCTCTTTCATCGTAATCCACTTGCGATAGGCTTTCAAGCGAAACTCAAGTAACCAAGACGGTTCACCTTTTCGCTCGGAGATTTTTCGAATGATATCTTCATTAATTCCTCTAGGAAAATCTTCAATTTCAATATCGGAAACAAAACCGTATTTATAGTCACTTGAAGTAATATCCTCAATCAGTTCGGCATTATTATTTTCAATCTGTTTTGTTGGAGGTACTTTTTTCATGAACTTCATAGAGAAAAACAAAAAAACATCTGGATTTACGCTGCAAAAGTACTAAAAATAAAAACATCCATCTATTTTTATTATTTTTGCATTCGCATAATTTCAAGGCAGATTATGCGTTAACCTAATTGTAAAATACTAAATTAAAATTATTATGACTATCAATTATTGGATAATATTTATAGTTTTCATGATTTTGAGTTTGATTGTCGGACAAACTCTGAAGTCAAAATTCAAAAAATACTCTAAGGTTCCGTTACGTTCCGGACTATCCGGTCGTGAAGTTGCTGAAAAGATGTTAGCAGATAATGGGATTACCGATGTTCGTGTTATTTCCACCAAAGGATTTCTTACTGACCATTATAATCCGGTTAATAAGACTCTAAATTTAAGCGAGGCGGTTTACACGGAGTGTAGTGTTGCAGCAGCGGCAGTAGCCGCCCATGAATGCGGGCACGCCGTACAGCATGCTACGGCTTATCGCTGGCTTACTATGCGTTCCTCCATGGTGCCAATCGTACAGTTCGGAGCATCATGGTCACAATGGATTCTACTCATCGGATTATTCCTATACACCACCTCAGCCTATTTCGGCTATTGGCTTCTCATTATCGGTATAGTTTTATTCGCTCTCACTACCCTTTTCTCTTTTGTTACATTACCTGTTGAATACAATGCCTCCAAACGTGCTCTTGACTGGCTAAACAATACAGGATTGACTACCGGTCAAGAACACCAATACGCAGAAAACGCTTTACGCTGGGCAGCAAGAACATACGTAGTTGCCGCCTTGGCTTCGTTAGCAACACTGCTATATTACATTTCACTCATCGCACGAAGATAAACTGCAGTTAAAAAGTTCGTCTTTCCCTTTATTTATCCCCTACTTCTCAACGAAAATCTCTTTTATTATAAGTCATAAAGAGAAAATTAATTATATTTTTGAACTATAATTATATCTTGATATTTATAAAACACTATTTTTGCAAATAAAAAATATTATGAAACGGATTTTAATTTTTACTTTAGTTTTATCCTATTTTGTAGGGAATGCTCAAAACATAGAGTTATTATACAACGGCAATGTTGTTGGAGACACCCTCGAAATAGAAGTTGAGAATTTACTAACTCGAAATGATATTTACATTGACATTGTAAATCTTTCTACGCGTCCGGTGGACGTTAAAGTTCGAAAAACGGAACTCTCTATTTTAGAAGGAACAGAAAACAGTTTTTGCTTTGGAACATACTGTTTTGAGACGAACGAGTCGCACGTTGCTTTTACAATTCCCGCTCAAGATACGTTTTCACAGGCTACGCAAGGCACAAATGCGTTTCACATCACCTATATGCCTTTTAACCAAATCGGCATTTCTTATATTCGTTATACTTTTTTCAACGAACTATTTCCTGAGGATAGCGCCAGCTTTGTTGCCAAGTTGGTTACTTCACCAACCTCAAATATTATAACGATGGCGACAACGGAAATAGCAATTTATCCTAATCCTGCATATACGGATTGGGTTACTTTTTCCTTTAACAATACACCGCTGAATAACCTGAATTTGGCGATTGTCAACACGAAAGGACAACTTATCTATTCTCGTTCTGTTTCGCAAGCTGAAAACCGCGTAAAAATTGACATCTCTCACTTTCCCGCAGGCATATATTTCGGTCTGTTAGAAAATAAGGGCACTATTTATGCCTCGCAAAAATTTATTATTCAATAAGTTGTCGATTTTATATTAATCTATTTCCCGCACTAAAAGGATAATAATAATTTTAATTTTCTTTTGGGCGTGCCCCCTCGCTACGCTCGGGGTCGGTCTCCGCCTACAAGTACGCGGTCGCAAGCCGTGGGGACGCAAGGCGGCAAAAAGAGCTTACAAGCTCGCTTTTTTGCCGCCGCGTCCCCAGCGGCTTCCGCCCTTGCGGGCTTTCCGGCTGCGCCCTCACGCAGTAAAAAACAAGTTTTTATTCTACATAAACGTCATCGCCCCTCAATTCCCGATAACGCTTTCTCGCCTCAACAACATAAATACTACCTGGATAATCACGCATTAACGTTTGGTAATATTTCATCGCACTTTGAATGTCTTTAAAATGATATTGATAGAGCTCGCCCAAATAGAAAAAGGCATCGTCAGCCAACAAATCATAGGCATATTTCTCGGTAATAACCTTTAAATTTTTTTCCGCTCCAAGATAGTCGCCCTTTTTAATTTGCAATTTCGCTTTCTGAAAATAGACATCATCTGCCAACTTCCCATACGGGTCAATCATAAGAATTGAATCTAAAACCGCTACCGCTTGGTCGTTTTGATTTTTAAAAATTAAAAAATCGGCTTTGGCAAAAAGTTTAAGCGGGATATTCCGATTCTCATCTTGAAAAAGAAAATTGTAAGTAGTATCCTCCGCATCCATTTCATTATCTTCGTCCTCATCATCAATTTCCTCTTCATTATCGGCAATTAAAAGATAAAGATACATCGCATCATTGGCAATAAGTTTAGAAGTGGCGGCACGTAGCACGTCCAATTGACTCTTCGCCCACCCGAACTCACCGATATAGAAAGAGAGTTTTGCATTCTTAAATTTTGCAAGATGACCGATGGTATCATTCGGGAAATCCTTTTCCACTTGCGAATAGAGAAGTGTAGCGTCCCAAACATTATTCGTGAACAACTCAATATCAGCGAGGTCGACTTTATACAGAGCCCTTTCGAGCGGCTCACGCTGCGCGTTGTGTATAGCCATATTCAACAGATTAATCGCTTCAGCGGGCTTATTGACATAGAAAGCTAATAAATAGGCATACTTTCTAATCCAATCTGCTGTGCCTGAATGCATCCCATTCTCCTCTATCAACTTCGCAAACTCCTTTTCCAAAACAAGCACATCCTCCCGTTTAATCGGATATTGTGAGGTTATTTTTTTATATTTTGTTTCAAGAAGATTAAACTTCGCTTTCGTATAATAAGACGATTTTTCTCCTTTATCTAACACGTATTGATAAGCTTGAATAGCCACATCGAAATCTCTATTTTTTTCAGCAAGCATTGCCAAAGCAAAAACTCTTTCCCCATCTTCTTTATACCTTTTATCCAATGATTTAGCCAAAATAAAAGCATCTTGAAAATCTTTATGCAGTTGATAAATCCAATATAAAAGAGAAATATAAGAACTATTATCCGGATCTTTCTGGGTAAGTTTTTGCAACTGCAATTTTACATTAAGATATTTAATTTGATCTATATCGTCAACTAACAAATTTTGAATAATAGTCTCAGCATCACGCAGATAGGTCGGGTCATTGTCTTTTAACAGCGCTAATGCTTCGGCAATAATCTTGTCGGTCCACCCTAATTGCATATAAAGACTTGTCAACTCTTTGGAAAAGACCTTTTCATCATTAAGTAATTTTCGTCCGTGCAAAAGCGTTGTAATTGCCTTATCGCGTAATGCTCTTGATAAAAAGGCATGATATAGTTCATTAATTTTACTATTTTGTGCCGGCAGCGTTTTTATCGCTTCATCATACACCTTTTCGGCTTTTTCTCTTTCACCGGAACGTTCGTAAAGATTTCCAAGGTCAACTTTATAGCGCATGATATTTGGATTGGAGCGTTGTAATTTCTTTACTATTTTCTCCAACTTCTTATACTCATTTAAGTTTAAAAGTGTTTGGTAGTAGTAATAATAGATATACGTATCTTGTTTTTTATCAAAAATATCTTCAAAGAGTTCGGCAGCTTTTTCATACTCTCCACTCTGATAATATTGGATAGCCAATTGTTCATTTTGATTTTTCTTCGACTGCCCAAAGCTGACAAGCGACAATAAAATAATTAATAGCAAAAAAAGCGTTTTCTTCATATAACAACGAGTCATTTATGCGTTGCAAAGATACAAAAATTGCAAAATAGGTTAAGACGATTATTTCACTTTCTCACGGTAAGATAAGAGTGCCGCCGTATTAATAACGATTGCCATGCCGGTTAAAACGAGCAATTGTATTTTTATATCATGAATATTGCTCGCTTTTAAAATCACCAATTTGATAATATCCATAAAGAAGGACATCGGATTGAGATAATTGACGTATTGCGCCCAAGAGGGCATACCTTCAATCGGAGTAAAGAGACCGCTCAACAATACAAAGACGATGAATAGGAAAAATACAACAAACATGGCTTGTAACTGATTTTCAGAAACACTTGATATAAAGAATCCGAGCCCGAGCATAACGAATAGGTATATGGACGTGGCAAAAAGAAGTAGCCAAAAACTACCCTGAATCGTTATTCCGAAGACGAGGTACATTATGCCCAATCCTATGATAAATTCTCCCATTCCTAATATCCAGAAGGGTATCATCTTTCCGAGTAGAAATTGCCACTTTTTAATAGGAGTTACATTTATTTGTTCAATCGTTCCCAACTCTTTTTCTCTAACTAAATTCAACGCCGTAACGTACGCTCCGATTAACGTAACCAAAATCACAAGAATTCCCGGAACAATTAAATTTTTATAGTTCATCTGTTCATTAAACCAATAGATATTGGTAATAGTGATATTGGTCAGTTGCGACTCCACGCCAAAACTTTCTGCAAGAGAAGATATGTAATCAAAAAGAACCGTTTGGACGTAATTCGTGCCTATTCCTGCTTTTACACTATTAATTGCATTAGCCGTAACCGCTATTTGAGTATACTCATTCGTAATTATTTTTCTTTCAAAATCGCAAGGAAATTCGACAATGAAATCAATAACATCACGCTGCATGAGACTTCTCGCTTCTTTTTGGGAGTTTATATTCCCATAACTGACAAAATAGCCTGAAGCTACGAACTCATTTTGGATTTCGCGTGTTGTCGTTGAATGGTCGTAATCAATAAAGGCAATATTAAGCTTTTTGATTTCGTAATCGGCAGTAAAAGGAAAGAGTATAAACTCTGCTAACGGAGCTATTAAAAGAATCTTCCACAAGAGCGAATTGCGGAAAACTTGGAGAAATTCTTTTTTCACTAACATTAAAATCGTTCGCATAGTTACTCTTTTTTATCAATTCTAATTAAACTTATAGTGATAAGAATACAAGCCATAATAAAAAGTATCAACAAATATTTCCAAATCTCCATGAAACCGGAACCTTTAATCATCACGTCTTTAATCGCTATGATGAACCATTTAGCAGGGAAGAAATGTGCCAATACTTGGAACAATTGAGGCATATTATCTAATGGAAAAAGAAAACCTGAGAGGAGTACGGTAGGCAAGAAAAGTCCCATCATAGTTACCATCATCGCATCTAATTGCGTACGAACGAGAGCAGAAATAATCATGCCAAACGAGGCAGACGTTAGCATAAAAACGAAGCACAAAAACAGCAAGAAGGCAAGATTTCCCTCAACGGGCATGTTAAAAACCCAAACACTAATTATTATAATTAAAAGTGTACAAATGAAAGAAAGGAGCATATAGGGTATAATCTTTCCAATAATGATATATACTTTTTTCACAGGTGTGATTAAAAGCATTCTCATTGAGCCGGTCTCCTTTTCACGAGCTAATGTTATAGAGGTCATCAATGCCGTCACAATAATCATAATCAAAGCAATAATTCCCGGAACAAACATGTAAACACTCTTCATTTCGGGATTATACAGCATTTGTGTTATCACTTCAAAAGTGGCTGCTTCTGAATTAGTTACATAATTCTCATTTAAAAAATCATTAATAATTACTCGAAAATAGCTATTGAGAACCGAGGCTACGTTAATATCCGAAACGTCACTAATAACTTGGATAGTCGCTTTTTTTTCCACTTCTAATTTATTCTCAAAATTAGAAGGAATAATAATAGCCAATTTTATATTTTTATTTTTAAAGTCAAAATCAATTTCAGACTCCGAATTTGGATACGAAACTATCTGAAAATAGTTTGAGGCGGCAATTTTATTAAGCAATATTTTCGATTTAGAATCATTGGAGAGGTCTAAAACCGAAATTTTAGCATTTTTAATTTCAGTGCTAATGGTAAAACCAAAAAAGAGAACTAAAACGATAGGTAAAGCAAGTACTAATAGAAGTGTAATTCTATCCCTCCAGATATGGATAAATTCTTTTCGCAAAATCATTAACAACTCTCTCATTTACCTGAAGTTTATCTATTTACAATTTTTTGAAAAAGTTCAGCAATACTATCCACATTCATCTTACTTTTGAGTTCACTAGGTGTGCCTATCAGTTTCAATTGTCCGTCCGACATCATGGAAATTTTTTCACAGTACTCTGCTTCATCCATATAGTGCGTTGTTACAAAAATTGTAACCCCTTTATTTGCTGTCTCATACAACATATTCCAAAACTCTCTTCGTACGATAGGATCAACACCACTCGTAGGTTCATCAAGAAAGACGATTTGCGGGTGGTGCAACATAGCTGTTGCAAAAGCCAACTTTTGTTTCCAACCAAGTGGAATAGAGTATACTAAAGAGTTAGCCTTTTCGGTCATTTGTAGCGAATCTAAGCTCTCATAAATTCTCTCTTTTAATATTTTTCGCGGAATTCCGTAGACGGTACCGAAAAGTTGCATATTTTCGTACAATGTCAAATCTTCATAGAGTGAAAATCGTTGACTCATGTAACCGATATTTTTTTTAATACTTTTATAATCTTTTTTAAGGTCATATCCGGCGACTGTCGCATTGCCCGAAGTTGGTTGTAATAAACCGCAAAGCATTTTAATAGTTGTTGTTTTTCCTGCTCCATTAGCCCCAAGAAAGCCGAAAATCTCTCCCCGTTTCACTTTAAAACTAATATTGTCTACTGCTACAAAGTGATTATATTTTTTAATAAGATTTTCAACGACAATACTATACATAAAAACTATGTCTCATAATTTATTTTAACTTAACCAATTCAATAAAACAATCTTCTATTGTAGGTTGTATCGGAGATAACTCTTCAAACTTTATATTTTGCTCACGTAAAAAAGAGCAAAACTTTTGCAATACAATTTCCGGGGCTTCATAGAACGCAATATGCAGTTCTTGCCCATACGGATAGTAATTACATGGAAAATCAAATTCTTTTAATTTCTCCATGACTGAAAAGACATTTTCAACTTTTATGGTATATAGGAACCCTCTATACGCCTCCATGATATTTGTCGGTGTATCAATTTTTATAATTTTCCCTTCTTGGATAAGGGCGATGCGGTCGCAACGAGTGGCTTCGTCCATGTATGGTGTAGAAACCAATACGGTAATTCCTTGTTTTTGAATATTTGTCAAAATGTCCCAAAATTCTGCACGAGAAACAGGGTCTACGCCTGTTGTCGGTTCGTCAAGAAGTAACAACGCCGGTTTATGTATTAGCGCACAGCAAAGAGCTAATTTTTGCTTCATACCCCCTGAAAGTTTGCCGGCACGTCTATCTTTAAAGGGAACTAATTGTTTCCAAATCGGGCGTATTAGAGGCAAATTATCCTTAATTCTACTTTTATACATTGTAGCAAAAAAGATTAAATTCTCTTCTACTGTTAAATCGGGATAGAGTGAAAAAACTCCGGGCAAATAGCCTATCAGTTGCCGTATAATTTTCGCGTCATTAACAACATCACGAGATAAGACTGAAGCTTGACCTGAGGTCGGCAAAAGCAAGGTCGCAAGAATATTAAATATGGTTGATTTTCCACCACCGTCCGGACCAACTAATCCGAACACTTCACCTTCGCTGACATAAAAAGATACGTCTGAAAGGGCTTGTACTCGATTATTGTATATTTTATTAAGATTTTCTATCTCTATTGCCTTCATGTTGCATCTTCAATTTTATTTAAAGATAACATCTCCCGGCATTCCTATCTTAGCACTGCCATCGTTTTTAAAATTAATTTTAACAGCATACACTAAGTTTACACGTTCGTCTTTAGTTTGTATCATCTTCGGTGTAAATTCAGCACGTGGCGATATCCAAGCGACTTTCCCACTGAACTTTTTAGTCGTTTTACCTTTGCTATCCATTCTAATCTCAACATCTTGTCCTAACTTCACCGAGGAAAGTAAATCTTCGGTTACGTAAACTTTTATAAACATATTGTTTAAGTCGGCAATCTTAAACAAGGGTTTACCTTGAAAAGCCAATTCGTTAGCTTGGATATATTTATTAATAACAGTACCTTTCGTGGGGATTTTAATTTTACAAGTTGAAAGTGCATTTTCGAGTTGCAATTTTTGGAACCTCATTGCTTCTACCTCTTCAATAATTGATTGAGACTGCGTAGAAAGTGTTGAAGTTGTGGCTATAATCTGACTCTTTGTAATACTAATTTCAGCATTAATGTCGTCCAATTGTTTTGTAGTAGCCGCATTAGCTTCCACTAAATTGGCAACTCTTATTTTTTCTTTTTCTAGGGTTTCCAATTTGTCTTGAAGTGTTCTAATTTGAGAAGGCATATCGGGACGGCGCGCTAAAGTAGCCTTAATCGAAGCCTCTAACTGCCTTATTTGGAGAGATAAATGTAACGTATCAATACAACCGACTATAGTTCCTTCTTCGTAAATACTTCCTTCTTCGATATCAAAAAACAATAATTTCCCATTATTTTCCGCCGAAACCGTGATTTCCACTGCCTCAAAGACGCCATACGCATCAGCCTCATCTTTATTACTAAAACATGAAGTTAGTAAAAGACCTACAACTAAACAATACGATATATATTTCATGCTATATTTTATTAATTTTCAAAACACTACTAACAAACAGAAAATAGATAAATAAATTCGAAAATTACTTATTTATAATGTCTATTCAAAATCTCAAGCACCTCATACGTAATATCTTTCATCGGGTCTCCATATATCATCTGCCCCCCCGTTTGATAGATGAAAATATAAGAGGCATTATACTTTTGTTGATTTACCTCTTTTGCTATTTTCTTAACAGAATCCGCCACTTGTATTAAAGCTGTTGCATGTCTCTCTTCCAAGGAAGATAAAACCGTCTGTTTTTCTTGTAGTATCGTTTGATATTCTTCCTGTAGTTGTGCGGTAGCATTTTGAATTTGCACTTCAGTCAAAATTCCGGCTTCATAATTTTTCTGAAATTGATTGTATTTATTTTGAAAGCTCTTTTCTTTATTATCAAATATCGCGGTCTGTTTTTGTACTTCACTCTCAATATCTTCGGTCAAAATATCAACTAATTTATATTTTTCGGAAATAGTATCAATATTCACAAATAGAATTTCTCCTGTTCCCGGTGTCCCCGTATTAATTATATTAGAGGTTTTGGGTGAGGATTTGGTAAAATGTAGAACGTAAAGTATTGCTACAGCAATTATTACTAAAGCATAAAAAACATATTGTATTCTAAACTTTCTCTTTTTGACAACTAAAATCTCTTTATCTACTTTTTTATCATCGGTTAAGCTATTTTTTTCATTTATCTCTTCCATATTTATATTTTTTATTTTTTTACTATCATTTTTACATTTAATTACCTACATCGGACATATATTTAATACGCATAATCCGTATTTCATCTTCTTCATATTCATCTTCGCCAAGTTCTTGAAGCGCTTTTTCTATAGAATCGGATGTAGCCGTGCTAAAATAGTCAAGTATATCTTCTTGGTGATACTGTTCTATATACTCATCAACATAGTAATCTATATTTAACTTCATTCCGGAGGCAACAATACTTTCAATCACAGCAAGGAGTTCATCCATATCAAGACCTTTAGCAATGGCAATATCTTCAAAGTTTATTTTTTTATCAATACTTTGAATAACAAAGACTTTAATTGCAGATTGATTGATAACGGACTTTACGACAAAATCTTGAGGTCTTTCAATTTCATTTTCTTCAACATAAATTCTTATTAGGTCAATAAATTCCTTTCCATATTTTTGTGCTTTACCTTGTCCAACTCCGGATATATGTGTCAACTCTTCTAATGTAGTAGGATACTGGATACACATATCTTCTAACGACGGGTCTTGAAAAATTACAAAGGGCGGTAGATTTTCTTTTTGCGAAATAGATTTACGTAAATCTTTTAACAAAGCAAAAAGTGTTTTGTCAATTGCCTCTCCTTTATTAGGGACCATATCGTCTAATAATTCCTCATCATCCTCTTGCATTGTTTTATCCGGTTTATTAACCATAATCGTGTAGGGATTATTCAAATATTTCTCTCCCTTTTTCGTAATTTTAATAATGCCGTAATTTTCGACATCTTTTACCAGCAACTCTTCAAAAATAGCAGCACGGATAATATTTCCCCAGAATTTCTCATCATATTCTTCTCCTTCACCGAATTGTTTTAATTTTTGATGATGGAATTTTTGAATAGAGGTATTTTTCTCACCGATAAGAATATGTATAATATGTTTTTCTTTAAACTGCTGTTTTACTGTTTGAATAACTTCAATGGCAAGTTGTACCTGTTCTGCTCCGTTCATTTTAGCTTTCGGGTGAACACAATTATCGCAACAACCGCAATTTTCTTCATCAAAGGATTCGCCGAAATAATGAAGTAAATGTTTTCGTCTACAGCTCGTAGATTCAGCATATGCTGCCGTTTCAGCCAATAATTGCTTCACGATTTCTTGTTCTGCAACGGTTTTTTTGGTAGAGAATTTTTCTAATTTATTCAAATCTTTATAGTCGTAAAAGGCAATACACTTTCCTTCACCGTCATCTCTTCCTGCCCGACCGGTTTCTTGATAATAACCTTCCAAACTCTTCGGAATATCGTAATGAATAACAAAACGCACATCCGGTTTATCAATTCCCATTCCAAAAGCAATTGTAGCAACAATAACATCTACCTCTTCCATTAAAAAGGCATCTTGATTCTTAACACGTGTAGGTCCGTCTAAACCTGCATGGTAAGGTAGTGCTTTTATTTTATTAGCTTGCAAGAACTCCGCTAATTCTTCAACTTTTTTACGACTCAGACAGTATATTATTCCGGATTTACCTGGATTGTCTTTAATAAATTTGATAACATCTTTATTGACGGAAGAACTCTTCTCACGTACTTCATAATATAGGTTAGGACGATTAAACGAGGAGATGAAGAGTTCTGCGTCTTGCATACTGAGATTCTTCTGTATATCATTTTGAACTTTTGGGGTAGCTGTTGCTGTTAGAGCAATGACGGGTACTTTTTGTCCTATATCTTCAATAATAGTACGAATTCTCCTATATTCCGGTCTAAAGTCATGCCCCCATTCAGATATACAATGAGCTTCATCAATAGCATAAAAGCTGATGTTTACGTCACGAAGAAACTCAACATATTCATCTTTCGTCAGCGATTCGGGAGCAACATAAAGTAACTTCGTTTTTCCTGATACAATATCATCTTTCACTATTCTAATTTCAGCCTTACTGAGTGATGAGTTGAGAAAATGCGCTACGCCATGCTCAGTTCCGAAATTGCGTAATGAGTCAACTTGATTTTTCATTAAAGCAATCAAGGGAGAAATTACAATGGCTGTACCTTGCATCATCATGCCAGGTAATTGATAGCACATTGATTTCCCACCTCCGGTTGGCATAATTACAAAACAATCTTTGCCTTTAAATAATGCTTTGATGATTTTTAGTTGATTCCCCTTGAAAGAGTCAAAGCCAAACATCTTTTTGAGTACTGCATAAATTTCTTTATCCGTAAAAGTTTGCATATAATATCAATTTTAAAAAACGTAGGGTATGTTATTCCTATATTTATCAATTTTTATTATTGTTGGTTATTATTAGTTTGATTTAAAATACAAAGTTATAAAAAAGTTCTTACGTTATCCCCAAATTCATTAAAATAATAGAAATTTATTTTTTATAAAATACTATTATTTTTCAAATAACATCTTACATAATCATTTATTCCCTTTTCGAGTGAATAAAATTGCTTTTTATAGCCGATTTGTCTCATCTTTTTCATATCTGCTTTCGTATAATACTGATATTTATCTCTAATATCTGCCGGAATATCAATAAACTCAATTTGAGGTTCTTTATTCAAACTTTTAAATAGAGCTGCGGCTAAAGCAGTAAACGGACGAGCATAACCTGTTCCTATATTATAAATACCGCTTTTTTTTCTATGTTGCATAAACCAAAGAAGTACTGTCGTAACATCTTTTACATAAACAAAGTCTCTCATCTGCTCACCATCTTGAAAATTCGGATTGTGAGAACGGAAAAGTCGCATTTTTTCAGTCTGCTCAATTTGTTGATATGCATGAAAGATAACGGACGCCATTCTCCCCTTATGGTACTCATTTGGTCCAAAAACATTAAAAAATTTGAATCCTGCCCAAAAAGGTGGCGTAAATTGTTGCTTTATCACCCACTTATCAAATTCATTTTTAGATTTTCCATACGGATTGAGCGGTTTTAATTGTTTGATCAACTCTTCAGAATCCGCATATCCAAATTTCCCATCTCCGTAAGTTGCTGCCGAAGAGGCATATAAGAGAGGAATGCTTTTTTTTGTTGCAAAACTCCATATTTGTTGAGAATAAAAAAGGTTCAATTCTTCAAAAATAGAGTAATCAAACTCCGTAGTGTCGGTTCTGGCTCCTAAATGGACGATAAAATCTATTTTATCTACATTTTGCTCAGCCCACTTGAAAAAATCTTTTCTATTAATTTTATCGCAATAGAATTTATTTTCCCAGTTCCTTCTTTTCGCCTCAACCGAAAAATCATCGACTAATATAAGTTCTTTCGCTCCTATTTGGTTTAATTTTTCCACCATGCAACTTCCAATAAAACCTGCTGCACCTGTTATCACTATCATTTTTTCAAATTTTGTGCAAATTTATATATTTTTTCATATTCCGTACAATACACGGAATGATTTTTATAGATTTTTATTTATAAAAAAAGTCGCAAAATATTAAAACCTTGCGACCTTCTGTTTTTAATAAAAGAAGTGCGGATAATTAATTAAAATTATTCAGCAACCTGGTCACTATTTTCATTTGTTTCAGCTACTACCTCACCGGTCGATTTTTCCTCATTTACCTGCGTTTCCTCTGCTGCTGGTTCTTCTGTTGTAGCGGTGGCTTCTACCTCTTCTACAACAACTTCGGTTGCAGCGGCGGCTTCGGTTTCTGCTTCGGCTTCTGCTTCAGCTGCTTCCGCAGCAGCTTTAGCAGCTTCGGCATTTATTTTAGCATACTTAGCTGCTACCTTGCTTGCAATAACTTCTTTCACTTTCAACTCATTCTCGAGACGCTTTTTATTCTCCGCACGTATTTTTTCTGCGTTCTCTTTTTTAAGATTATTTAATTTTGCTTCTTTCTCGTCTTGCCACGCTTTAAACTTACGTTCTGCTTCGAGTTCCGTGAAAGCTCCTTTAGCTACGCCACCTTTTAAGTGTTTCATTAAATAGACTCCCTCACGTTTAAGAATTGAACGAACGGTATCTGATGGAGAAGCTCCACACTCAACCCAATACAACGCTCTTTCAAAATCGATTTTAATGTCTGATGGATGGGTCATCGTGTTATAAGTTCCTATTTTTTCAATAAAACGTCCGTCACGTGGTGCACGACCATCCGCAATTACAATATGATAGAAAGGTTGATTTTTCTTACCAAATCTTTGTAATCTAATTCTTGTTGCCATAATGTTTTATATTAATTTAACTGATAATTTAAAGAGGTGCAAAAGTACAAAAAAATATAATACTCTTACACCTCTTTTCCCTATTTTATTTTTTATTTACAATACGGGAAGTCTTTGCCCGGATAATAAGCATTTTCGCCAAGTATCTCTTCAATACGCAATAGTTGATTATATTTTGCAATTCTGTCTGTACGGCTCGCCGATCCGGTCTTAATCAAACCTGTATTCAAAGCTACTGCCAAGTCTGCAATAGTCGTATCTTCCGTCTCTCCGGAACGGTGAGAAATAACGGCAGTGTATCCTGCTTTATGCGCCATATTTACAGCACTAATCGTTTCTGTTAATGTCCCTATTTGATTCACTTTAATTAAAATTGAATTAGCTACATCTTTTTCAAAGCCCATGGCTAATCTTTCAACATTCGTTACAAATAGGTCATCACCAACAAGTTGAACTGTTGAACCTAATTTGTCCGTCATCAATTTCCAACCGTCCCAATCATCTTCCGCCATTCCGTCTTCGATAGATACAATCGGATATTTAGCACACCAATTCGCCCAGTAATCAACCATTTGAACCGGGGTTAATTTTTCACCGGTCGATTTTTTAAGATGATAAACATTCTCTTCCGGAATAAAATATTCTGACGCTGCAGGGTCTAATGAGATATAAATATCTTCTCCGGGTTTATATCCTGCTTTTTCAATAGCTTGCAGAATCACTTCAATAGCTTCTTCGTTGGATTTTAAATTCGGAGCAAAACCGCCTTCATCACCCACATTCGTCGAATATCCTTGTTTTTTCAACACTGCTTTAAGATTATGGAAAACTTCCGTTCCCATCTGTAATGCTTGTGCAAAAGTATCTGCTCCTACAGGCATAATCATAAACTCCTGAAAGTCAATACTATTATCAGCATGAGAACCTCCATTCAAAATATTCATCATCGGAATGGGAAGTACATTTGCATTACAGCCTCCGATATATCTAAAAAGATGTTGTCCTGTTTCTTGTGCCGCTGCTTTTGCTACTGCTAACGAAACACCTAAAATAGCGTTTGCACCTAAATTTCCTTTATTCGGCGTACCGTCTATTTCAACCATTCGTGCATCAATTGCATTTTGATTAAGCACGTACATTCCTTTAAGTTCTTCAGCTAAAACATCATTCACGTTTTGTACTGCGCGACGAACGCTTTTACCCAAAAATTGACTTTTATCGCCATCTCTCAATTCCACAGCCTCATGGGAACCGGTAGATGCACCCGAAGGTACGGCGGCTCTTCCCATAATTCCATTAGAAGTATATACCTCTACCTCTACAGTCGGATTCCCGCGAGAATCTAAAATTTGACGTCCCAAAATTCCAATAATTTCACTCATAATAGATATTTTTTAATGATTACTAATACTTTTTTTCCGAATGCAAAGATACATTATTTTTTTATATTTTATACACTGTGTATCATAGAACTTATCTTTATCTAACGATATATTTTTGTACACACCCTCAAACGATACCCTAAACCGTTCTCCCCATATTCCACGTGTTCCTTTTCTAATTCCACCTAAAAATCCCAAGTAATCCGAAAAATCGACCGCACATAAACGGTATTAAGCGATTGTAGTAAAGTTGGCGATATTTCCAACGCCTTTCTTGTTTTTCCGGTGGACTATTGCGAGCAATATTCCCTTTTTCAAATTCCAAGTTAGCCTGCGCACGTTTACGATGTAAATCTCTGCGAGTTACGAAAACCACGATTTGTTTAGCGGTTTCTGTTGCTTTTTGGTCCATGCAAGCGTGCGATATTTTTTTCAACATTTCAAGGTCAGTAATGTGATAAAATTCCCATAGTTGCATATTGGAACTATTGGGGGCAAGCGTTGCCAGTTCGATACAGTGCTTTACCTTTTCAGTATCTAACTCCTTTGCTTCGTCGAAATATCTGACAGAACGACGATATTCAAGTATTTCTTTTAGTGACATGCTATTTCTATATTTTATGTTTATTACTTTTATTCCATCCTTAATCAGCCTCTTCATCCAAAACTTCTATGAGAAAACTAACAGGACGAAAACCGTCATTACAGGAAATCATTGCAGTTTTTTTATTCTTCATCCAACCATTATAAATATCCTCTCCACCATGAGCCAAAGTCATAATAAATGGCGACATTGTTTCCCAAGCACTATCACATAATGTTTCCGGCTTTCGCCAACCATTTGCAACGAACACCTGCCCTTCTGCTAAATTACAAGCATTCTCAATCGGATTCTCATACTCATCGCTGAGATCCTTATGGACCACTATTCTCTTCACCGTAATCTTAACTTTTTTCATAATGTTATCTCTTAAAAATTATCATTTTATGACCTTATAGAGGCAACTCAGTAATCCCACATTATTTTATTCTCTCTCCGAGAATAATTTTCGGCATTGTTGTCAAACATCGGTTGAATTGTTTGTAAAACTTTTCTAATCCTGACTTTGTTGCTTCGGCATGAATCAATTCGTTTTCAAGCTCCCAATATAAAACATAAGTTACACTTTGCGGTTTTCTTGTCAGTCGAATTGCAGGTTCTCCATTTTTCACCGAATTAAAATCCTTTTGTCTATGTGTTCTTTTGATGTATTTTACATCAATTACGCCTACAAAAGATGAATGATGTTCTGCAACTTCTTCAATCAGCTTTTCAAACTCATCAACCTCGTCAGGTTTTACCTCATAAATACAAATCTCTGTAAAAGTACTCATTTTTTATATATTTATATTTAACAGTCTGTCGTTTAAATGTCGTTTTTATAGTCGATATTCTTTTCAATAAATTGTATGATTTCGTTGTTTAACTCTTTCGCATATTCCATTGGTAACGAATGCGTTGCATTTTTCCATATTTTAGCGGTTACGTGTTTAATATTTTTTTCTGCCACCTCTATTGCTTTAACGGAATTATGAACACCACTATTGTCAGCAAAAGCAACATATACAGGAAACTCCCATTCTTGCATTTGTTGCTTGGTAATCATCGTCGGCATAGGTAATTTAGAAAAATAATAATAAGCTCCGTCTTCAATCATTTTAGCCACAGGATCGGTTGTATCAATAGTTTCTGAACCGCTTATTTGTCTCAATAATCCCTGTCGCCACTTTTTCGGCAAAAACTTCATATTGTAGGGTAACGATTTTAATACGATAATAAGTTTTATCATCTGAAATGTGAAAACAGGTTCAATCAGAATCAAAGAGGCAACTTTTTGAGGATACAAAGAAGCGTAATTAGCTGATAACCAACCTCCAAAAGAATGACCTATGATATGTGCTTTCGTCAAATGAAGATTTTCTATCGTTTCATCAATCCATTTCGCCTGATCTGCACTGTCTTTTATCGGACTCTCTTGCTCACTCAATCCCACATCTCCCAATGCGTCAAAGGCGTACACAGTTCTATTTTTATATAAATCGGGAACATTTGCATACCACATAGGTGTTCCTGAGGAGTTTCCAGGAAAGAGAAGTATCGGACTTTTATTACTTGCTTGATTATTTGGCCAACAATAGCCTTGTACCGTTCCAAAAGATGTTTTTATTCTTATTGATTCGGCTTCGGGCATTATTTGCAGTGCTTTTTTGTACGCTTCTACGTACTCTTGTTGCCTTTCGGCTGAACTCCATTTACCAATTAGTTGTTTCATGACTTATAATGTACAAATTTAGAATTGGTCCGCTCCAATATTTTTTTCTTCTATAAAAGGATTAACATATCTATCCTTTTTTCGTTTATTTTTATACACAATAGCCTTTTCCGGACAGCGGTGGTAACAACTCAAACAGGCAACACATTGATTGCCAAAAACAATAGTTCCATTTTCATACTTAATATTCTTCGTTGGACAAATACGGATACATTTCTCACAATGAGTACAATGCTCTGTTATACTGAAATCCTTAGCTAACTTATGCCACATCGTACGATTTTTAAGATATTTAGGAGTCCATTTATCTCTCTTAGGTCTTTGAATGCTAATTTCTCTATCATCACGTATGGCTTCAATGATAGGTTTTAAGCGTTTAGGAGCCTTGCGTAAAACCAGATTTATTGAAAACTTAGGTGGTGAAAATGTCAAAGTATAAATTTCTGGCATCATAAGAGCCTGTACGGAGCGAATGTTCAGTCCTTCTTCTTTACAAAGTTGATAAGTAAAATATGGAGCATAGGCTTCCATTCCCCCGTGATTGAGTACAATATATAGTGGCTTAGCAGATTTCATACCTACAATAAAATCGTATACTAAAGTGGGTAATCCGAAACTATGGATAGGTGAAACAATGATGATTTTATCATACGTATTAACATCTCCTGTAAACCTTGGGATAAAGCGTATCTCACCACCTAATTCAGCTTTAATTTGCTCCGCTATAAAGAGACTGTTACCCGTTGATGAAAAGTAAAATATTCCGTTCATATTGCACTGATATTAAAAATTTATTATCATTTTTCCTGTTTTTAAATTTTTCATTTGAAAATTCTCCTTTTATTTCGATTTATTTATAAAAACATCTAACGATTTATCTATCTCACTACCATGACCTTGCATCATATGCCCACCATCAGAAAATGTTAGTAATGTAAGATTGGGAAAACGATGTTTCACCGCTTCTACTTTTTTAAAACTTGCCACACGGTCATCCTCTGAGTGTATTATTAAAGTTGGGACTTTTATCTCTTCAATAGGATACTCCTCATAATTCCTTTCCATATCCGGATTTGTTAACTTTCCGTCTAAAACCACCCCCTCTTTCCTTTCCATAACAGGCATAATATCTTTTATTGTGGATGCCGGCATACCCATTATTATAGGCATTAAAGGAGAAATCAAACACATAGCATAATCAGATAAGAGAGGTTTTGGTGGTGCTTGATATTCCTGATACTTACTAGGCTTTTCATTAACCGGCATTGCTGAACAAAAGAGGATTAACCCCTTAACTCGTTCAGGATAATCTAAAGTAAATCGAATAGCGGAAGTCCCTCCGGCAGAAGTTCCTAAAATAAACACCTTATCAATTTTTAAAACATCTAACAACTCATTAAAAACTTTAGCCTGCTCTTTTGGTGTGCCATCACCCTTTACACTAGAATTAAAATATCCAAAACGGGATGGTGCAATGACACGATTTTTCTTAATCCTATTTTTAACATTTTCATAGGCCTGATCATAACCACCAAAAATTCCGTGAACAGATAAAATCACCTCGCCTTCTCCTTCATCGACATAGGTAATCCTACCGTAGGATAAATCTACCTCTCTCTTATTATACAAAATCAATTTTCTTTTGGCTTTCCGTAAATATAAGTAACATCTAACGCCCTGTATTAAAAGGTATACGAATAATATTATTACAATAAGAATAAAGATTTCATTCATTTTTTTCAACTTATATTTTACTCAAACAGATTAAACTTTATTCCACCAATCGTACCTTTATAATACGCGAAATCGCCTTCCGGCAGATGCCACATCACTTTAACTTTTTCGGCAATTTTCAAGTTATCCTGAATTTGATAGCTTTCGACAACAACCGAAAACTTAACTTTCTTGTAGACATTTTTGTCTACCGTGAAATAACGATCCAACGTTTCAAAATGAGTAAACAACCCCTCTTCGTTAAAGTAAAAGATTCCTGAAACTTCAATCCCATTGTCGACTAATGTTCCCCGTACAGAATGCTCATCTATCTGTTCCCATTTCAGATTATCTAAAAGCAGATACCCCGGAATAAGCAAAAACTCACAAAATGTCGTTATCAATGCCGATTGAGCCACTTCTTTACTATTATCAAAAGCCACTTTTATCAAATTGAATAGCTTTACGTTCATTTCTCCGTAACCATCTCTATATAAATCTCTTGCCGCCACAGGCATCCCTAAAATTTTCATATAAGCTACTCTTCCTATCGGCTGCACAGAATTAAATTGTGTTGTATAAAGTTTGCTCCACTCTTTAACCGGCGACATTTTCAACCAACTCTCATTCCAATATACATTTGCATTTACAGGAACGGTACTATCTATATATCCGCAAACCCGAAGATATTTTTTTAAAGGTTCCGGCAACTCTTTTATTAATTCTTCGGTAAATGTTCCAATCTTATGAACTTTATTCTTCTCAATTAATTCGGATTTCTCCTTTATAAAAACTTTTTTCATAGTTGTACAACTTCTAAAATTAATAAAACTGAAAATCTAATACGATTCTTTTCATCTCCAGTTTAATGTAAAACCTAATTTATATCCCTTCTTTTTTAAAAAATTTTTATTGCCAAAATCGTAATTAAAATTACGATATTCAAATATAGTAATAGCTAATATGGCTACCAAAATAAGAGATCCTATTATCACAATAATCTTACATTTCATGTTCAGATATAATTTTTACATTTTTACTTCCGCGGATAATTAGCCAAATTGCAAAAACCACCTCCCAAAGTCCACCGAGACCAAGAAGATATATACTCCACTCTTTTCCAAACAGTTCCAGCAAAAAACCAAAAGCAAATATATTGACTTCCGAAACCATAAGCTAAAAAAGCCAATAGAAAGAAAGCCCCGATGGTTCGGGCATGATAAATTACAACGAAATTATTTTTTTCTTTCATTTTTTCAATATTTGTTGAGTTAATGAAATCATTGTTCTAAAAGAAATATCGGGATGCGCTGTTTGGTTTACCGTGCCGGCAATATAAAGATTTTCTTTGGGACTATAAAATGCCAAGGCACCCGAAAGCCCGGAATGTCCTATAAAATATGGTATTGCACCGGTCGGATTAAAAATCCAAGGTAATTTGAACAGATGAATGCCGATACCGGCACGCATTGGAGGAAAAATTCTGTTCCATTCTTGCAATTCATCAATATAAGCTAATGGAAACAATTTACCCGTAAAAAATGCTTCTACAAAAACAAGCATATCAGTAGAGGTTGAAACAATACCACCATCTGCCCCAAAAGAGGTCATGGCTTTGGGTATATTCAATTTATTATTTTTGTAATACAACATCATCGGGGTTTCATCGGCTGCATCTTGATAGAGATAGGTTTTGGTCAAACCAAGTGGCTGAATAATGTATTTTTGACAGCTTTCAGCATACATTTCCCCAGTGATAGTTTCAATAATTTTTCCTAAAAGTTGAAAATTGACATCTGAATATTTGGCTTTCCCTTTTGTTCCGGGTGCAAAAAGTGGAAGCATCTTTTTGGACCTTTCCATTGCTTGCTCAAAAGTCCAAAATTTATCATTACCCGCCATTAATTCATCTTCCAAACTCTTGCCGCCTTCTCCTTTGTCTTGAAAATAGTCGGGAAGTCCTGACGTATGAGATAGCAAGTGCCTGACAGCTAACTCTTTAGAATAATCTATTCCTTTGTAAACATGCAATCCTGATAAAATTAAAGCATGGATATATTTATCTATTTTGTCTTCCAGCGTTAGCTTCCCTTGCTCTCGTAGTTTCAGAATAATAGCAGTAGTAAATAGTTTTGTGGTACTTGCAATAAAATAAGGTCGTTCTACGGTTAAATTACCAGACGCTCCTTGCCACGTTACTCCATCTTTTTTAAAAGCAAAAGAGGTTCCAAATACCTTTTTTTCATCAACAACTTTATCTAAAACCGTTTGAAGTAATTTTTCTTTTTCTGCTGTCATACTTTTTAAACAAGTTCCTTTTTTTTATTTTTATTCTTTATAAAATCAAAGGTCAGTATAGCTAAAGAGAGTAAAGTGCTAACTATTACAACCCAATAACTATACTCATCATATTTGTTGTCAGACAATGTATTAACTAACATAATGATAAAAAGCGCTAAATATACAATCCAAAAGTTTCTAAGAAATAGATAACCCACGCCCAATAATAATCCGATAAATCCCATTGTAATAGCTAGTTCTACATCTTGAAACAGTGAATCCATGTAAAATGAAAAGAAGAAAAAGATGCTTATTGAAATAACTAACAATACGCTTTTCATTTTGTTCTTCTCCCAACCTTGTATCATATTCGGAATTAATAAAAATGCAAATAAGCCAACTCCCAACGACATCGGAAAGAAAAGCAGTATATATTTCAGTATTATGCTCCCAGAATATTCCAATTCAATGGCTTTAACTAAAGCACCCGATAATATTGTTGAAAATAGAATAGCTACAATTAAAAAAAGATAACCTATAATTTTGTTTGAACTAGGTTTGTTATAACTCCAAAAAAATTTATTCTTTAAATATATCGGAATAAAACATCCGATTAACCCCGTAAAAACAATGGAAAACAATAAACTTGAAAGTAACGAATACTGTGTTTTAACGCTTATTAGTTGAATAACTCCCCAACCAATATAAAAAAACACTATCGAAAAAAAGAGCAAAAAGGATAATTTTATTTTCATACATTTACAACTCAAACCAACACAAAGACAATCTCTTTATTTGCAACGAAGTTAAATTTATAAATCCCCATAAATCAACAACTTAAACAAATCCTATAAATATAACTCACGACAAAATTACGGATTTTTTTATTGGGAAGGCAAAAAATAGGAGACAAAATTATCTATTAGCTATTTTATTTTCGTCCAATCGAAAAATAGGCTATTTTATTTTTTTTCATCTCCGCTCTATCATAGATATTACGTCCGTCAAAAATTACGGGAGTTCTCATCAAAGAGTTGATTCGAGGTAAATTAATAGCACGAAATTCGCTCCACTCGGTTACCAATAACATCGCATCAGAATCTTCCAACGCTTCATAAACATCGGCACAGTAAATTACTCTATCCCCTACTCTACGTCTCGCTTCTTCCATTGCCACGGGGTCATAAACTTTAATTTTACAGCCCGCCTGCTCAAGTAAATCTATTAACACCAGAGAAGGCGCTTCGCGCATATCATCCGTATTAGGTTTGAACGCCAATCCTAGTAACGAAACTGTTTTACCCGTCAATTTCCCATGATAATAATCAGATAATTTATGAAATAAAACTCTTTTTTGTCTATTATTAATTTTTTCGACTGATTTGAGCAATTCAAGCGAGTAATTGTGTTGGTCGGCGGTTTTTATCAGAGCTTTTACATCTTTGGGAAAGCAAGAGCCTCCGTAGCCAATCCCGGCATATAAAAACTTATTTCCGATTCTGCTGTCGCTACCAATCCCCCTTCTCACCATATTAACATCGGCTCCGACAATTTCGCACAAATTTGCAATATCGTTCATGAAACTAATCCTCGTCGCCAACATCGCATTGGCGGCATATTTTATCATTTCGGCGGAAGCAATATCCGTAAAAATAATCGGATGCCCGTTAAGAACAAAAGGTTTATATATTTTTTCAAAAAGTTTTTTTGCTCGGGCTGACTCCACGCCAACTACAATTCGGTCGGGACGTAAAAAGTCGCTAATTGCATCTCCTTCTTTCAAAAACTCGGGATTTGAAGCCACGTCAAACTCAATAGCTACCCCTCGCTTATCTAATTCTTGTTGAACTGCCTCTTTCACTAATTGTGCCGTCCCGACCGGAACCGTACTTTTAGTAATCAGCAGTACATATTTATTAATATTTCTACCGACCGTATGTGCTACGTCAAGAACATATTGTAAATCGGCACTCCCGTCTTCGTCCGGCGGAGTTCCGACAGCAGAAAAAACTACTTCTACATCGTCAAGAATTTCCGGTAACGAAGTTGTAAAGGTTAAACGCCCTTTTTCGATGTTCCGTTGTAACATCTCCTCTAATCCCGGTTCGTAAATGGGTAGTTCTCCCCGTTTTAATTTTTCTATTTTTCCCTTATCAATGTCAACACACACCACTTCAAAACCCACGTCCGCTAAGCAAACGCCCGTAACTAATCCTACATAACCTGAACCAATAATCGCTATTTTCATCTATTTATCTTTTTTAATGGCAAAAATAGAACTTTAAACACTATTATGCCACATATTTTATTATTTACTACTAATTTATTGCTTTTTTTATCGAAAGAATATCTTTTTTCAACTGTTGAATTTTTAAAACTTCCTTGACTCCTTTTCTACTTAAAAAATAGTAACGAAAAGCTCCTTTCCATTTAAGGTAACATTTTTTATAATAATAGAAGAAAAAGAGAGTACCGAAAACTGCAAAAAAATATAAAACCGAGAAAATCAGAGAGTTAGTACAGCACAAGGATATTATAAAAATTAAAAGGTAAAAAACAGGAAAAGAAATGAGAACACTAACAGCAAAATGTAAAGACGAATGCAACATCGGGTCTTTAATTTTTCTTTTTAATAAGTTCGGCAAAGAAAAGGGAATAATATTATGCAAGAAACCAAAAAGAAAGAGCGGGAAAAAGAACAAAAGAAACAATCCTTTTTTCACTAAGTAAAAAATATCAATTTCCTCATTATTAATCAACCAATCTCGAAACTGTAATTTTTCAACTCCTTTTCTGTAAATTCTTGTTTTATTCATCAATTTTTTAAAAAGTTGATGATTTTCTTCCTCTAATTGACTAAGTTGCGAAACGATATGAATATCTTCTTGCAATTGCGTGTATAAGTAGTTTTCCTCCTTTTTCTTCAACGTTTTTAATGGTGTA
>Ga0255347_1002213_pt1 | contig 28417 bp, 27 predicted proteins | sample wastewater_treat_2_FD_192479 | JGI IMG/M metagenome (GOLD analysis project Ga0255347, IMG submission 192479) | Wastewater microbial communities from Lulu Island WWTP, Vancouver, Canada - plant24 | ecosystem: Engineered > WWTP > Wastewater > Unclassified | place: Canada: Vancouver, British...
TCGATTGCGCGCTCTCGGTGTTCTAAAAAAGCGTGAACTGCAGGCTGCTCTCGTACCAGGTAGCGACCCCGCCGTCCAAACAGCAACCTAAAAAACAACAATAATAACGCCGCCAGGCCAATGATCGTCCACCCAATCGCATTCCAAGTCATGTCCCCACCTCCTGCAAATGGAATGAAAAATGGTTTATCATTTCAGGCTCTTTCAGCAGATAGATCAATTCAGTACAAAAATTCTCGAAAAGCGTTCTTTTTTCAAAATGCTCATTAAAACTATGCTTTGCGAAACCAAAGGCACCAGGAGTGGTTTTGAATTTGAAAATTCAGTGTGCTACGTTAACAATTCTCTTCTTACAAGAAAGATATTCCATAGTGACCAATTTCTGCGCTGCATAATATGAGTATAGCATAAGCTCGAAATATTTAATCACAAAAATATGTTGATTATGTACACCCAACGATTGATGACCTCCATCGCTTCACCTATCGAATCAAGGTTAAAGTATAATTGATTTTATGAAAGAGAAATTAAGGGTTATGACGATATTTGGTACCCGCCCAGAAGCCGTGAAAATGGCGCCGGTCATTAAAGCCTTGCGAGAACATACCGAAGAAATTGAAGTAAATGTATGCGTCACAGCCCAACACCGGGAAATGCTCGATCAAGTTCTGAAGGTTTTTGATATTACACCGGATATAGACCTGGACCTTATGGCACATGATCAAAGCCTGGCGGATTTAACCGCACGCATTTTTTCCAGTTTAGACCCAATACTGACCCAATACAACCCCGATTGGCTCTTAGTCCAGGGAGATACCACCACCGTCATGGCAGCAGCCATCCTTGGGTATTACCACCAGGTTCGAGTCGGCCATATTGAAGCCGGCCTTCGGACCCACGATAAATGGCAACCCTTCCCTGAAGAAATGAACCGTCGCATTGCCACTGCCTTGGCGGATTTACATTTTGCACCAACAGAAAATAACCGCCAAAATTTGCTGCGCGAAGGCATTCCAGATGAAATTATCAAAATTACCGGTAATCCGGTCATCGATGCCTTGAAAATCATCAGCCAACAACCAGTGCCCGCGCTAGTTAAAGAATTGCTAAGCCAAACAGGCGTTACCGGGGGACACCGACGCCTTGTGCTGGTTACCGCTCACCGACGCGAGAATTTTGGGCAGCCCATTCTTGATATCTGTCAGGCGCTCAAACGCCTGGCTGAAACCTATCGGGATGAAATCGCTTTGATCTATCCTGTTCACCTTAATCCCAATATTCACGTGCCCGTCTTTCAGACGCTGAAAGGCATTGACAATATTTACCTCCTGCCTCCCCTCGATTACCTGCCGCTGGTCCATTTGATGAAACACGCAACGCTGATTCTTACCGACTCGGGCGGAATCCAGGAAGAAGCACCTTCATTTGGCATCCCGACCCTGGTTTTGCGTCAGCGCACTGAGCGCCAGGAGGGTGTACATGCAGGCACTTTGAAACTGGTCGGTACGGATCCGGAGACCGTTTACTACGAAGCCCGTTACCTGTTAGATGATAGCGCTGCCTACGCTGCTATGGCTGGGGCTGTTAATCCCTATGGTGATGGCCATGCGGCAGAACGCATTGTTACCGCGCTTTTAGCGGCAAAAAGGGGATAAAACATGGCAAAAACTGATTTTTATACCCGGCTGGTTTATGCCAGACAGATCCCATTGATTGGAAAACTTTTTTACTATCTGCTTAAACTGCTCGGTTCTGAAATTCCCGTTTCTGTGCCTGTTGGGCCAGGTTTCATCCTCGAACATGGGGGGCATGGGGTGGTTATCCACAGTCAGGCAAAAATCGGTGCAAATGTACATATTTACCAAGGTGTGACCATCGGCAGGGCGGATATTTACCTGCCCATCGAAGATTCAAAATTTATGGGGATTGAAATTGGCGATAATGTGATTCTTTCTCCCGGCTGCAAAGTTTTATGTAAACAAGGCGTGCTTAAAGTTGGAAATGGCACTGTGATTGGCGCTAATGCGGTTTTACTGGAATCGACCGGTGAATACGAGATCTGGGCTGGAGCGCCAGCCCGTTGTGTCGGTAAGCGACCCCAACCTGGCGGTGACAAGGAATGAAAAATCAAATCTGCCTGGTTCCAAAATTAACCGGGTTGGGTGGGATGGTCTCTTTTCAAGCCAGGATGATTGCCGGACTAAAAGCTCACGGCATCCCCTATAATTTTGAAATTTCCTATCCGCAGAATGCTGCCATTCTCGTAATCGGCGGAACCCGCCAAATTTGGAAGCTCAAACAGGCTAAACGCCACGGAACCCGGATCATTCAGCGCCTTAACGGCATGAACTGGATTCACAGGTTAGAAAAAACCGACCCGCGATCTTTTTTACGGTCGGAGATTAACAACTACATCCTTGCTTATATCCGCCGTCACCTGGCAGACCAAATTGTATATCAAAGCAATTTTTGCCACGATTGGTGGAAACGAATTTATGGCGCACACTCTATCCCGTACCAGATCACTTATAATGGCGTGGACCTGGATCAGTTCTCACCAAATGGCCCGGAAACACCTCCCAAAGACCATTTTCGTCTCCTTTTAGTGGAAGGACACCTGGTTGGCGCCTATGCTCGCGGTCTGGAAACCGCCATAAAACTGGCTGAACAGGTTAGAAAAAAACACCGTTTGCCCATTGAATTAATGATTGCTGGTAATGTTAGCGAACAACTGAAAATTCGCGCACATAACCTTGCGCCCGATTTATGGATCACCTGGCTTGGTGTGCTTCCTCGGGAATACATTGCGGCAATTGACCGTTCCGCGCATGTTTTATTTAGTGCCGATCTGAATGCCGCATGCCCAAACAGTGTTATCGAAGCCCTGGCCTGTGGCACCCCTGTTCTGGCTTATGATACCGGCGCCCTGAAAGAACTAATATCTGACGGTGCCGGTGTAGTAGTTCCTTATGGTTCTGACCATTGGAAACTGGAAGAGCCCCAAATCCCGCCCCTGGCTGAAGCCTGTGTTGAAATTTTTGAAGACAATGTCGCCTATCGCACCCGTGCCCGAGCCCGTGCTGAAGCGATTTTCGACCTGGACACCATGGTTTCTGGCTATTTGACCGCATTGGGGGTGCTGTGACCGTATTCTCTGGCAGGGTTGGCTTGATTCAACGTGTTTTAGCGGAATACCGGGTTCCTTTTTTTAATGCCCTTGGTGAATCCTGTCCATCCGGGTTAGGGGTTTTTGCCGGCAATCCCCGCCAAAGCGAAATGATCAAAACAGCAAACACGCTTGACAAGGGTCAATTTACGCTCGGGAAAAATCTAAACCTCTTCCAAGGCAGCTTGTATCTGTGCATACAAATTGGGTTAATGCGCTGGCTGAAAGAATTTGATCCCGAGGTGCTGATTGTTGAAGCCAATCCCCGTTACCTGCGAACTTCATCGGCTCTGTGGTGGATGCGCCATAGGGGTCGAGCGGTGATCGGTTGGGGGTTGGGTGCACCAGATTTATCCGGTCCATTGGCTGGTTTACGCCGCCAGCGTCGCGCAAGATTTATCAGCCAGTTTACAAGTATGATCACTTACAGCCAGGTCGGTGCGGAGGAATACATCCGGCTGGGTTTTCTTCCAGAGCGTATCTTTATCGCTCGCAATGCAGTGACCCCTGCTCCTGATCACGCCATGCCCATCAGACCTTTGCTTGCCAGCGGCCAACGAGGACGGGTGTTATTTGTTGGGCGTCTGCAAGCCCGTAAACAGGTTGACAGCCTGCTGCGCGCCTGTTCCCAACTGGCCGAGCCGTTAAAACCAGAGGTGGTGATTGTTGGTGATGGTCCCGACCGCCCCCGATTACAAAAGCTGGCAGCCGAAATCTACCCGCACACCTCTTTCACTGGTGCCCTTTACGGTGCCGACCTGGAAGCAGAGTTTCGCGCAGCGGATCTATTTGTCTTACCGGGCACCGGCGGCTTGGCAATTCAGCAGGCGATGAGTTATGGATTGCCTGTAATTGCCGCAGAGGCGGATGGCACCCAGGCAGACCTTGTCCGTCCAGAAAATGGCTGGCAAATTCCACCCAACAACCTGCCCGCGCTCCAAGCAGCTTTGGCAAAAGCTCTGGCAGATATCACCAACTTGCGCAAAATGGGTGCTGAAAGTTATCGAATTGTTTCAGAAGAAATCAACCTGGAAAAAATGGTCGCAACCTTTGTTGAAGCGCTTAATCGGAGCCTGGAATGAGCACCAATATTCTGATAATTGCCGATGGCCGCAGCCCAACAGCACAGCATTGGATCGCCAACCTTCAAGCTTTGGGCTATTCGATCAGCCTGATTTCCACTTTTCCCTGTAATCCACTCGATGGCTTGGATAATTTTTTCGTTTTGCCTGTAGCATTTAGTCGCCTGGGCAGATCAACCGGACCTGAATCGTCCGCTTTAAGCCCTCAGAGCAGAAAAACACCCACCCGGCAACTCATCCTTTGTTTTACGCCAGCCCTGCAAATCTTGCGTTATATTTTAGGACCGCTTACCCTGCTGAAGTTCGCTCGACCATATCAGAAGCTGGTGAAGGAAATCAAGCCCGACCTGGTTCATGCACTGCGCATTCCATTTGAGGGCATGCTGGGCAGCTACACACCTCTGGACTTTCCCTTTATTGCTGCTACCTGGGGGAATGATCTTACCCTGCACGCCAAAGCCTCACCCTTGATGCGTTGTTTTACGAAACGCTGCCTGAAACGTGCCAATGGTTTCAGCGCCGACACACAGCGCGATGTGACTCTGGCTCGGACCTGGGGTTTGCCGGTGGAAACGCCTTCCCTGGTGGTACCCGGTTCTGGAGGTCTGGATTTAAACGCCATATTAGCTGCCCCTGCCTTTGATCCAAGCGCATACGGGCTTCCTTCAACAGGCAACTTTGTGGTCAACCCACGAGGTATTCGTCCAAAATCTGTCCACCAGGAAGTGTTCTTCAAAGCCATACCGATTATTTTAAAACAGCGTCCCGATACGCATTTTATCTGTCCGGGCCTTGCGGGAAATTATCATGCGGAAAACTGGGTCCGTCGTTTGGGTGTCCAAAAGAACACCCACCTTTTGCCCAAGTTACCCCAACCTCAATTATGGTCTTTGATGAAAGCCTCACAGATATTTGTTTCACCCAGCAGTCATGATGGAACGCCCAATTCACTTCTTGAAGCGATGGCTTGTGGGTGTTTCCCAGTGGCAGGTGATATTGAATCTCTGCAAGAATGGATTCAAGATGGCAGCAACGGTTTTCTGGTGGACCCCCGCTCACCCCAGTCTTTGGCTGGCGCCCTTTGCCAGGCCCTCGATAATCAACCTTTGCACCAAAAAGCAGCTGAACACAACCTGATACTGATCAGGGAGCGGGCTTCTCAGCAAGCAACACAACCGCTGATTCAGGCTTTTTATGCACAATTTCAAAAAAGTTGGGGGGAATCAGGAGACACAAAACCTAAATAACAGGCTGTAGGACAGGTCGGCAGAATTCTTTTCAAACATGGAACTCAGATCCAACCTGCCCCGCCACGCAATTAAAAATCGTTTCCAACACAAAATATTTGTGTTTTACTTTTCCTCAAACTTCAGTATGCCAAACTTTTCAAAAACCAGTGGAGCAATCCACGAGACCCATAATCCAACCAGGGTATACCGTAAAAATCGCATCGAAAAACCTAGGGCGTGCGCTCCACGGGGCAAGAGCTTGCCCAGACCAAAGTAGAGTATCACCACGCCGATTAATCCGATCAGAAAACGCACTAACCGCCGCCAACCACCTTCGTTGGCTAAGAACCGCCCTTTCTTTTCATTTAACACCACAAAACCAATCAGCAACCCGGTCCAGGTGCCGCCAAAGGTAAATGTGCCATCCAGCCCAAAAGGTTTCACCGGTACAATGCACTCGATTTCCGCCGCTGTTTTAGCACATTCAGGATCCACATGGACAGCCCGATCAGCCCATTCTAAATCCATCACCCAGGTAGTGCCAACCGCCCAATAAACGGTCAGGATCATCAGCATCAAAATAACGGTGCTCAGCAGCACCATCCCAATTTTTACTCCAAGGGGTTTCGGCTTGAACCAACGGGCGATTTTTTCAAACCAGGATGAAAAAGACCATAAAAGCACAGCACCAATTAACCAGCCAACCAGCAGGTCGCCTAAGAAGTGCACACCCATTACCAGTCTTGAAATCCCAATCAACAAGATCAGCACAATCATCAAAATCGTAAACCAGCGCTTTTTTATCTCAACAGCCAATTGACCCCACACCGAGATTGCATTTTGAGCGTGCCCTGAGGGCAAACCAAAAGAGGATTCATGTACATGGGCAACAACTGTATCGCTGATCCAGGTTGGGCGCGGTAAGCGGAACAAAAATTTAAAAAAGGCGTTCAATCCATTACTGAGCAGCAACATCATGCCCACTCGCAAGCCGATCATCTGGTCAAAACTCCAGTACAATATCGGCAACAATAGAATATAGAACAATTCATCACCAAAGAATGTGATCACTTTCATTGGCCCTACCAACCATGCCCCCAGAGCCTGAAAAAATTCGTTTACCACAAGTTGCAAACTATTAACTGCTGCCATAAAAACCTCCTTGAATCATTAATACACGAACCTTAATTCCAAATCTTATAGCAAACCATTTACCCCAAATGGCTGGCAAACAAATCGTGGACGATGGCTTGGCCTTCCTCCAGGATCCGCATCAAGTGTTCCTGGTTTAAAAGGCTTTCAGCATAAACCTTGTAGATATCTTCCGTACCAGATGGTCGGATTGCGGTCCAACCATTTTCCGTCACAATTTTCAAGCCGCCAATATCAGCGTTATTTCCGGGTGCTCGGGTTAGGATGGCTTCAATTTTCTCGCCTGCCAACTGTTTGGCGGTGATCATCTCTGGGGTTAATTTGCTGAAAACTGCTTTTTGCTCTACTGTGGCTTTGCCTTCCAAACGTTGATAAAAGGCATGTCCAAATTTCTCTTGCAGAAGTTCATAAGTTTGGGCAGGGTCTTCGCCGCTTACCGCCAGCATTTCTGCTGCCAGCAAGTCCATGATGATTCCATCTTTATCTGTTGTCCAGGTGGTACCATCGCGTCGTAAGTAGGAAGCGCCGGCGCTTTCTTCACCGCCAAACCCTAATTCGCCACTTACCAAACCTGGCACAAACCATTTAAATCCCACCGGAACTTCTACCAGTTCTCGTTTGAGAAACCGGGCAACCCGATCAATAATCCCGCTGGTAACAACCGTTTTTCCAACTTTAACATTGGTAGTCCAGGCTGGACGATTTTGGAACAAGTACCACACAGCCACTGCCAAAAAATGGTTGGGATTCATCAACCCGCCCAGTGGGGTAACAATCCCATGACGGTCAAAATCAGAATCATTTCCAAAAGCGACGTCATAACTATCTTTCATTTCAATTAAACCAGCCATGGCGTAAGGCGAGGAGCAATCCATCCTAATTTTCCCGTCATGATCAACGGTCATAAAGCGGAAGGTAGGGTCAACTTCCCGGTTCACCACTTCTAAATTTAATCCATAGGTTTCCGCAATCGGGTCCCAGTAAGCAATCCCGGCGCCGCCCAAGGGATCGACACCGATGCGTACACCGGAAGCCGAAATCGCATCCATGTCAACGACATTGACCAAATCCTCAACGTATGGTTTTACAAAATCTTCGAAATGTGTCGTTGAAGCACTAATTGCTTTTGCGTAGGAAACGCGCTTTACGGCTTTCAGGTTATCTTGTAATATTTCGTTTGCCCGATCTTGGATCAATCGCGTTGTATCAGAATCTGCCGGGCCGCCATCGGGTGGATTATATTTAAATCCACCGTCTTCGGGAGGATTATGCGAAGGGGTAATTACCACGCCATCTGCCAAACCCTGAGAACGTCCTAGATTGTAAGTCAGGATTAAACGCGAAATCACAGGAGTGGGCGTAAATCCCAACCCTTTCTGAAGAACAACCTCCACTTCATTGGCTGCAAACACTTCCATAGCCGTGCGCATGGCAGGTTCCGAAAGGGCATGGGTGTCCTTACCAACATACATGGGCCCAGTAGTACCCTGACGCTGGCGATATTCAGCGATTGCCTGACTGGTGGCGAGGATATGGTCTTCGTTAAAACTGCAGTTTGAAGAGGTTCCGCGATGCCCAGAGGTTCCAAAGGCAACCTTCTGAGAAGACTCATGCGGATCAGGCTTTTCCGTATAATAGGCTGATATTAATCGGGGGATATCTACAAGCAATTCTCGTGTGGCTGGCTTGCCTGCCAGGGGATTAATTTTCATCGGGTCTTCCTTTAACAATTAGTCATCATATCTTCAAACCAATTATACACTGGTAAAGCACAAGGTTAGTAATAAACAATGCCCATCCGGCGGAAATTATGGTTATCCGTTCAATCTTACCTTTCTGTTTATGTAAATTTTTTGTCAGAAGAAGGAAAAAAATTGGTCAATTATTTCCCTTGCAGTATAATAACCGCCTAAATAAGCAAAGCAGTAATACCAAATAAACAGGTATTTATTACAGAAACGGAGCGTTTAATGGTTGATAATCCAATTTCCAGTGTAAAAAAAGACGTCGTAGTAACGATGGAATACCGGCTCGAGGTCGACGGTAAAGAAATCGATTCAGGGCCCATTCAATTCCTGCATGGCCATGGTAACATCATCCCTGGCTTGGAAGCCGAGGTTGAGGGCATGCAATTAAATGAGGAGAAAGAAGTCTTCGTCAAGGCTGAAGATGCATATGGCTTTTATAATCCCGAGATGGAAATCGAAATGCCTTTGACTTCTTTCCCTGAAAATTTCGAAATTAAATTAGGCCACCCCATGCGACTGCATGATGGTGCTGGTAATGTTTTTACCGGTATAGCCATGGCAATGACTGACGAAACCGTTACTCTCAACCTGAATCATCCTTTGGCAGGGAAAGATTTGCTTTTCAAAACCAGAGTTGTCGGATTGCGTATGGGAACAGCACAAGAAATCGCACAGGGTTTCCTGGCTGGTGCCTGTAGTGGTTGTTCCTCAGGCGATTGCAGTGAATGTTAATAATTTTGATTGAAAAAGTTTTGCGAATAAAATTTTCACGGATTGACGTTCACATTGGTATGTGATAAAATTTTTTCCGCTTGCCCCCATCGTCTAGTGGACTAGGACGTGGCCCTCTCAAGGCCAAAACCGGGATTCGAATTCCCGTGGGGGCATGTGTGTTTTTAAACGTAGATCCCACAAAAATAGAAATTTGTGATAAAAATTATCAGGGTGTTCAAAGAGGAACACCCTGATTTTTCTATATTAGATACGTTACCCGACCATTGATCGCGCCAATTTCACCGCTCGGCTTGCATCCGGCGCATAACCATCGGCTCCAATCTTTTCCGCATAGGCTTGTGTAATTGGTGCCCCACCAACCAGGACCTTAACCTTGTCCCGAATACCTGCTTCTTTCAAAGCAACGATAGTGGTGTCCATATTGGGCATGGTTGTTGTCAACAATGCCGACATTGCCACAAAGTCGGGTTGATGTTCCCGAACGGCAGCAACGAAAGCCTCCGGGGATACATCCGTGCCCAAATCAACCACCTGAAACCCCGCCCCTTCCAGCATCATACACACCAGGTTTTTACCAATATCATGCAGGTCGCCTTTAACAGTCCCAGCAATAATCTTGCCTATTGGCTGGATATCCGCACCCACCAAAAATGGTTTAAGGATTTCCATGCCAGTTTTCATCGCTCGGGCAGCGATCAACATTTCTGGTACAAAGTACTCGCCTTCTTCAAATAACTGTCCGACTTCCCCCATAGCGTTGATCATCACATCCAAAACATTGCCCGGGGGCACGCCTTCCTCCAGTGCAGTTTCAACATACTCCCGAGCCTCATCACGCTGCCCCTCAAGTATTGCTGTATAGAGTTCCGCTAATTGACCTTCCATTCTTTTTTCCTTTCGCAAATTTCAATATTGTCTTCGTTAATCCGCTTTATTTGAGCCTGTTGAGCCCCGCATTACCAATCGGGAGGGAAGCACAACCTGCCTCGATTCTGGCTCACGTTCAGCAAGGATCTCTAATAGTATTTCCACTGCTTTTTCCACAATCGCTTCTACCGGGTGATCGACAGTGGTCAAACCAGGCCAGGTTTGCTGTGCCTGTGCCAGATTGCCAAACCCACAAACCGAAACTTGGTCTGGTACCGATATTTTCATTTCTTGCAAAGCGTACAAAGCCCCAATTGCAGCCTCATCGCTGCCGCCAAAAACTGCCGTTGGCGGTTCCTCCATCGCCATCGCTTGTTTTGCCGCATTGTATCCGCCATCGAAATTAAAAAGGGAATCCAACACCAGACGTTCATCAAAGGGTATCCGATACATTTCCAAAGCCGCTTTATAACCATACAATCGATCGATACTGGTGCGGTGATTGCGTGGACCACTTAAAAAAGCAATCCGCCAATGACCCAGCAATAACAATCGTTCTGTCATCAAGTAGGCACCCTGGTAGTCATCACCGGTTACATAGGGCACATCGACAGTCCGGTTTAAAGGCGTAATATGAACAGTTGGTATTTTCGATAGGTTTAGTAATTCAGTCAGAAACGGGTCAACGTCACAAGGAGGCGTGATTACCAGCCCATCCACCCGTCGCTCGCGAATCAGGCTGCTGAGTTTATTTTTTGACCGGGTGTGCATCGGAAAATATGATTGGATCAAGATATCATAGTCCAACTGGTATCCAATATCCATTACCTTCGAAAGCACCGCCGATTGATAAAACCCTGCCTCATGCAAAAGAATACAAATTACATAAGACTTGCTTTGCACCAATCGGCGTGCTGAAATATTCGGCGCATATCCCAGGGCATCAATTGCTGCCTGTACTTTTCGCCGAGTCGCTTCTGCCACATAAGGCTCATCGTTCACAACGCGCGATACGGTTTTAATGGAGCATTGGGCATAAGCAGCAACATCTTTAATCGTAACAGCCATAATTTCATTACATCCAGACAACGTTGTCTCGAATATTATTCTTAAACCTTTATTATAACGCAATTATTGATTTTCAAACAAGCATATTTTCTTAAATTTTCTTCTTTTGTCCATCAAACCCGTGAAATTTTGGTTTTCATCGGCAATGACTATCAAGAACAACTATCCAACACCTTGACAACGCTGTCAGAGGTGCTTATAATCAACTTAATCAAAAAAACCATCAAAGTGAGGTGGAGTGACCCGAAAAAACGGTAAGCACCTGTTGCAGGATGTTCTAAATTTAAATTCTCCAAATGCAATTCCCTGGGTTCCATTCGCCGGCGTTCATGCCGGAAAGTTAACAGGGTACACCGCCCGTGAAATTCTTAACGATGGCGAAAAACTCCTTCAATCATTGCTGGCAGTCTATCAGCAGTACTCCCCCGATGGAATGCCCCTGTACTTTGACATTCAGGTCGAAGCAGAGATCCTCGGTTGCAAGCTGGCTTGGGCAGAATATTCCCCTCCTTCTGTCATCAGTCACCCATTTTCAGAATCGAATTTAATCATTGAAAAAATCCCCCTGCCTGATCAGGGACGTCTGGGATTGATTCTCAATGTGATGCGTCAGATTAAGCAAGAAATTGGCGCAGAGGTTGCCTTGTTTGGTTTGGTGACAGGCCCCCTAACCCTGGCGTATCACTTGCGCGGCAACCAGTTATTTTTTGATGTAAATGACAACCCCGGTTATTTACAAGATTTACTGCAATACACCACCCGGGTTTCAAAAGCAATTGCCCGTTATTATGTGGATACAGGGATGGACGTTATCGGAATTATTGAACCTGTTGCATCTCAAATATCCCCTCATACCTTTGCTAATTTCTTGCTTCAAAATCATATCGACCTCTTTCACGATATTCGAAGGATGGGCGCTTATTCTATGCTGCATATTTGCGGCAACGCTATGAGGCACGTCGATTTAGTGCGTGCTTCCGGCACTAATATCTTTTCTGTCGATGAGAATGTGGATCTTTCTGCGATCAAATCCATACTCGACCACGACGGAATAATCATTCAGGGCAACCTGCCTGTGAGTTCACTCCTCCTTCCTGGTTCACCTCAAGAAAACAAAGACTATGTAACCCACCTGCTCGATGCTTTGCCCAATCATCACAACCTGATTCTTTCGCCCGGTTGTGACATGCCTTACGATACGCCAATCGAAAATATACTTGCGGTGATCGATGCCCTCCGCAATTACCAGATTATCATGCCTGAAATTTGCTGCACTGTGCAATCAGATAATTAACCAAATAACCGATTCCATGGCTATAATTGAGGCATGACTTCTAATCTTCTTCCACGCGTTGACGGGCGTCGGGCAGATCAATTGCGCCCAATTTCATTTTCACCGCATTACACCCAATATGCCGAAGGTTCTGTGCTGATTACCTGGGGAGGAACGATCGTACTCTGCAACCTCACCATTCAAGATGGCGTGCCGGGCTGGATGGCAGGTCAGGGGTGCGGATGGTTGACCGCAGAATACGCCTTACTGCCGCGCAGCACCCATACTCGGACGCAACGCGAAGTTCACGGACTTAAAGGACGAACTCAAGAAATCCGTCGGTTGATCGGGCGATCGCTTCGCATGGCTGTAAATCTACAACTTTTAGGCGAGCGCACCTTGCTGCTTGATTGTGATGTCATCCAGGCCGATGGAGGCACCCGGGCAGCATCTATAACCGGTGGCTACATCGCCCTGGCATTGGGTTTGGGCAAACTAATTTCCGATAACATCATTCCTGCAGAAACACTTCTCCCACCCATTGCAGCAGTCAGCGTAGGATTAATTGAAAAGCAACCTGTTTTAGACCTGAACTACCAGGAAGACAGTCAGGCTGACGTTGACTTGAATATTGTTAAAACTTCTGAAAACTTGTATGTTGAAATTCAAGGCACTGCTGAACACCAGCCCTTTAACGCCCAATCCTTAAACCAGTTGCTTATACTGGCAGATAAAGGCATTGAGGAAATTCTTTCCCTGCAGAAAAAAGCCCTAAAGACATTGCATTGATTTTTTACACAGTTAATTAATCTCTGCGAATTTTTAAGGCCGTTTTGCTCAACTATGGATTTCGCTTTCGCAGTGCCTGGTAAATAATATAACCGCCAACCACCAGCAAAGCCAGTGGGGCAGCATACCCGAGCAAATTTACCGCTCCCAGGCTCATCAAAATGCCAAGCAACAATAAAATCCCCGCCGGGTATAAAGCCCATTTAAGTTTTCCCGCTGGTTTTGGCAAGACATATACCAGTCCAAAAGTGATGGCTAAACCGATAAAGAATAAGCCGCTCTCCAAAGCGCTATTCTCTGGCAGTAAACTTAAAACAGCCAGGGTTAACATCACACCGCCCGGGATCAGCGCCCACCAGTGCATATGATTGGTAATATAGATCAGCAAAAACGGGATCCCGATAAATCCCAAAAAGATTGCACTACCGAAACCACGATCAACTAATCCCAGGTTTTTTTAAAGTAAACAGGTTGATACCCAGGCCGATCAGGACAAAACCTGGTATCAACATCCACCATTCGGTGGTATCGGTGATAAAAACCAATAGAAAAAGCAATCCAGCCGCGGCCAGCACTGGACCAATAACCATTTCCCATTCGATGCTAATAACTTCCAGTGTGGAAAAAAGAAATACCACACCAATCACCACCAACGAAACGCCCCAAACAATCGAGAACAGAAATTTGCGCTTGTGCCTTTTCATTTTATTGCCTTCACTCAATGATCGTTTTAATAATATTATATCGAAAAACCATCCAAAAATATTAATTTAAAACAAAACAAAATCGTAATCATCTTGCAATTTTCACAGACATTGCAATCTGTAATATAATAAATATGTTAGTAAACAAACCTTACAACCTTAAGGAGTTTGAATATGCAGGATCTGGTAAGAGATTGGATGATTGATCTGGTAGTATACATTGACCCAGACAGCACCGTTCTTAAAGCGCTGTCTATTATGCGGCGCCGGTATTTAAATAGCCTGATTGTAAAAATCAGCGCTGAAGAGAAACAATACGGTATCATCACCTCCACAGATATTTGTGATAAAATCGTCGCTCGCAAACAGGATCCAACCACAACCACCGTCGCAGAGATCATGACCACGCCTCTGATAAGTGTTAAGCCCGAGGATACGATCTATGACTGCGCCAAAACCATGCGGGAATTTCAAATTCACCATCTTCCGGTTATCGATGAGAATAAAAACATCGTTGGCATGATCTCGGCATCAGATTTTCTCGTTGTTGCAGAGGCTCTCGCATATGGCGATGATGAACGACAACTCCGTTAAAGTGAACAAGATTATTCAAAGAATTTTTGCATAACCGGGCTTTGCCTGGTTGTTTGTTCTTTATCAAATATGGTGTATGTTATAATCTAGATTAGGGATCAGATGGGTGAACCGTTGCTGAAAAACCATTATCTATTGTTAGCAACCCTGATCCTTTCCGGAGGGATTGTTTTAGGTTTAACCTTACAAGGGTGTCAATTTGAATCCGAGGTTCCAAATATTGAAGACGGTACGATCACAACGCTGCCTCTGACACCCGTTCCATCTTTTAACCAAACACAAACGCAACCGGAAAGTTCAGAATTTTACCAGGGTTCTGATCAGGATGATCGGTCTTTTTGGCCATCATTTCCACCACCATCCATCGACCCTGCCACACCCATTCCTCCGGCCGTAGATCGGATGGAATTTGACGAAAATATTCTCGTATGGGTTTTGCTGGGATCAAATACTGAACCGCCTTTTAACGGTCAGACAAAAGCCATTCACTTGGTTTTTATCAATCCCAGGTTTTCAAAAGCCAGCCTGATCTCTGTTCCAGGCGATTTGTACGTTTACATTCCCGGTTTCACCATGCAGCGCCTTAATACTGCCTATGCAATCGGCGGGATTGAGACTTTGCGGTTGACACTGGCTTATAATTTTGGTGTGCTACCCAGCCGTTTCGTCCTTGCGCACCCGGGAGACTTCCAATGGCTGGTTGACGATCTCAACGGGATTGAGGTCACCGTTTTTCAACCAATACCAGATGCGTGTGGAGGGATCCACCCTGGGGTAATCGTGATGGACGGCACCTTGGCGTTGTGCTATGGTTCTTACCAGGATGGATCTGACGAAATCAGTCGCATACAAAGACAGCAACAGCTCTTGCAATTAATCTTTCAAAAATTAACCCAGGATGGTAACCTTGCCCAGCTGCCAGTCCTCTTCGCCAGTTATCAAGGCTGGATTAAAACCGATTTCTCATTGCCAGAATTGATGGGGTTCATCCCCCTTGCGCTGCGATTGGCAGATCAGAATCGGGTTGGCTATTTCATGATTGGCTGGGATCAAATCTCTCTTTGGGAGATACCCGGTCACAGCCAGGCGATCGTGTTCTTACCCGATCAAGCAGGTGTAAAATCTGTATTAGAAAACGCACTCGCCTTTATTATGAGCCCCAGTCCGCTGACTGAACGAGTGAAAACCTTGGAAGCACAACTAACAGCAGCGTCTGAAGCAACTGCTACCGCATATGGTCAGCGAATGCCCACCAGCACACCTTCGCCCGCAGGCACACCTTTTTTAACGCCTACGCTTACACTGCCAGGTTATCCGTAATCAGGATTGAGAATGTTTAAACCGTATCTCAAACACACAGGAAAACTTTATCTCACGACCTTTTTGATCGTGTCTGTGATGGTGGGATTAATCCTGTCTTACAATCAAAAAGCCGATGCCTACAGCCTTGGCTCGAAAATTCCTGACCGCCAGGCAGTCATCACAGTTTCATATACCACTTATGAATGGTGGCTTCTCACCTGGAATACGTCCCAACTTATTTGCAAAGTTCCTGTTGAACACGAAGGTTGGCCTGAACCCGATGAAGTGAAATTATTTTGCGGTGATCAGATTGCCAAAGATTGGATGGCAACCAACCCTTGCATTTTTTCTGAAGATGTTACCAGTGCTCAACAATGCCCCGGGCTTTACTTACATCTGGCCAGCGTCACCCCTGGCGAAAGAGAGATTGAAGTTACCCTTCTTCCACCAGAAGTGTTCATTGATATTGCCGATTGTGACCCGCAGCCACCTGAAAACCGCTGCGAAACGCAACCCAGGCTGCACCTGATGGCCGTTGAACCACTCCCTAATGAGCACATCATCAGCATCCAGGGTCGTATTGGTTCAGATTTCTTCAGTTGTCAGGGGAGTGAATGCACAGTTCCCCTGCCAGCCACGGGTAACAATGGTGTCCAGGTAACCTTTTGGGCTGATTCCAGCTTTGGCGATTCCACAGAAATTTTTTCCGCTCAAATTCGGGTGGTACCCTGGGGTGATTTTACTGCACCCGATGGAAGCATAAATGACAATCCGCACTGGTATGTGGATATTCTCAGCAGCCAATATCTGCGCAAAATTGGATCATCGTGCTCACAAATATGGTCTGCTTTCCCACCCATTGGTGGACCTCCGCCGTGGTTGTCCTCACCCGATCACCCCGATGCACTCATCTCAACCGAGCCTTTTTATTACCTGGCTGGCTCTCTCATCCGTGAAGGGCTGGTGGATGCCAGCAGTTGTCCGGGGGGAGGTTTACAAGCAAACGGCGTTGCCAACCAATGTGGATTGGAACTCGCCAGACCTTCGATCAACGATTGGCAAAACCAATTCAATGCTGAAATAGTTCTCGTATCTCAAGATAGCGGTATCCCAGGTCAATTGATGAAGAATATCTTCAGCCGGGAAAGCCAATTTTGGCCGGGCTTTGCAGCCAGTTACAACGAAGCTGGTTTAGGACATCTCAGTGATTTGGGCGCCGATAGCGTTCTGCTCTGGAACCCAAGCTTTTTCAGCCAATTCTGTCCCCTGATCCTGGATACCACGGTTTGTCAACGCGGTTTTGGCAATCTGGATATCGCCGAACAGGAAATGCTGCGCGGCGCACTGGTTCAAAAGGTCAATGCAGCCTGCCCCGAATGCCCGATGGGCATTAATCTACAACAGGCAAACTTCAGTATCAGCATCTTTGCTCGCAGCTTGCTGGCGAATTGTGAACAGGTAGGACAGATTATTTACAACACCACTCGCCAATCGGCTGGTGCGGTGAGCACGTACGAAGACCTATGGCGATTCACGCTGATTAACTACAATGGCGGCCCCGGATGCCTTTCCAATGCTATTCAAAACGCCTACAGCAGTGGTCATCCATTAATCTGGAGCGCCGTCATCCAATACCTTGAACCAGGAATTTGTCAGATGAGCATCGATTACGTCAACGACATCGCCTATATGCCAGACATTACCACACCAACCGCCACACCTGCCGTTCAGCCAAACATCATTCAGATCACCCCCACACCGACAATTCCAGCCCAATCTCCACCCGTTTATGGCGATGGCTATCCACTGATGCCAACCCCAACAGCGCTATATCCTTATCCCTAGGTTTTGGCTATTCTTTCTCAAATCGCAAATAACGACAAATAAATAGAATTTTAACAGAACTGTTTTTTGTGTTCAGGGCTTTTACATTTAAGGAATGATTTCCGCACGATTACCCCACTGCAAAACCTGTGTACGTAAAGATATAACTTCAATTAAAGGAATAATAGCCAGGTTTGGCTTTTTTTATTTTAGCAAATACAAAGTCAAAAGAAGAGAATTCATCTAAATACGGCATTATTTAAACTTTAAAGTCGGTTTCTTTTCCCGCTTGATAACCGTGTTTACAAAAATAACCGTAAAAATCGAAATTGCCCCTAAGGAAAGAAAGCCGATCATCACGTAAGGGAAGAACATCTCCCAAGGAACAAAAACGCCCTCATAAGGCTCCAGAACATAATCAGCCCATAAGAAAGCCGTTGATCCGCCTTGAAAAACTTCAACAATTGGTATCGACCATGTGCTGAGCCCTGCTGCTGTTTGCAGCCCATTTGTGTCGGTTATTTGAGGTGTCTGAAAGTTAACCGTAAAAGTCGCTTTCGACAAATCCATCAAATTTACTCCGGGAATTGCAATGGTCGCTTTTTGAATGTCGATGGTTTCCGAAAAACTAAATTCTCCTTCCTGTTCAACAATCATAATCTCAAAGGGGCCAATGCGTCGACGTCCACCAAACAGAGCATTAAAATCAGCAACTTCAAGCGTAATAATTTCCCAGTCAAATCCTTCCTCTATGTGGTGATCAAATTGAATTGAAGTCAAGTTTTCATCGCGAATAAGGCTGACAAAAAAGTTCTCAAGTGAAAACCCCTCTGGAAGTGCTTCCAGATATGCAGGGTAATTTTCCGATTCAATGCCCAAAGCGAAGCGCATGGTTCCAGATCCGTCTTCGAGGATATTAATATCTTCAACAAACCGAAAGCAACCGCTTAAAAGAAATAAGCATAAAAAGGTCAGGCTGATAGAAATTATTCGTTTGCTTCTCTTGCTCATTTTTATTTGACAAATTCGGTTTGATAAGCATAAAAATTATAGTGTATCCTATAAATTGTGCAATCTTTCAACGTTTAGGATTGTTATCACAACAATATACGCCAAATCTGGCGCACAAAAATACTAATCTTGATTTTTTTTTACTTTCTCGGCATAATTGGGCTATCATCAAAATTGTTCTGGGTGAAATAATCCTTCTTCTATTCACTCTTCTAGAAAGGAAGCTACTCCATGAATCAAAAACCGAATAATCCCTATGTTCCAACCAAACTTAATCGGCGCCACCCCGTTCCTTCTGACCTCGAAATCGCCCAAGAGGCTGTTTTAAAGCCCATTACCCAGGTGGCTGACGAACTGGGGCTTTTACCAGATGAATATGACCCTTATGGAAAATACATGGCAAAAGTCCACCTTTCAGTCTTAGAACGTTTGGCAGACGTACCGGATGGAAAATACATCGATGTTACCGCTATCACACCCACACCCCTGGGCGAGGGAAAGTCAACCACCATGGTCGGGTTGAGCCAGGCTCTGGGTGCTCATCTGGGAAAGCGGGTATTAACAGCCATCCGCCAGCCCAGCCAGGGGCCCACTTTTGGCATTAAAGGCGGTGCTGCTGGGGGCGGATACAGCCAGGTTGTTCCCATGGAGAATTTTAACTTGCATCTGACTGGCGATATCCACGCCATTACTGCAGCCAACAACCTGATTGCAGCCGCAATTGAAACCCGCATGTTCCACGAATCTTACCAGAGCGATGAAACCCTTTTCAACCGCTTGTGTCCCCCTGATAAACAGGGCAAACGAAAATTTGCCATTAACATGCTGCCCCGTTTGAAAAAATTGGGGATCAATAAGACAGACCCCGATGATCTGACCGAAGAGGAAGTCAGTAAATTTGCCCGGCTGAATGTCAACCGAGAAACCCTCACCTGGCGGCGGGCGACCGATACGAATGATCGCATTCTGCGCGGGATTACCGTTGGTCAGGGACCCGCTGAAAAAGATTTCAACCTTGAAACCGGTTTTTACATTACTGTAGCCAGCGAATTAATGGCGGTCCTCGCTTTAGCAACCAGTTTACAAGATATGCGAGAACGTATCGGACGGATTGTCCTTGCATTGGATATGAACGGTAACCCGGTCACTGTTGATGACGTCGGTGTGGGCGGCGCTGCTACCGTTTTGATGAAAGACACCCTTATGCCCAACCTGATGCAAACCCTGGAAGGAACCCCGGCTTTTGTCCACGCTGGTCCCTTTGCAAATATCGCCCACGGCAACAGCTCTGTAATGGCAGATATGATCGGGCTGAAATTAGCTGACTACGTTATCACCGAATCCGGTTTCGGTGCCGATATGGGCATGGAAAAGTTCTTTGATATCAAATGCCGCTATTCTGGCAATATTCCCGATGTGGTTGTGTTGGTGGCAACGATCCGGGCGCTCAAAATGCATGGCGGTGGTCCCAAGGTGGTTGCTGGCGCACCCCTGGCTCCAGAATATATTGAAGAAAACCTGGAATTATTGCAGGCTGGTTTAGATAACCTGATGGCACACGTTGATATTGCCAGCCACTATGGGGTTAACATCGTGGTCGCCATCAACCGCTTCCACACCGATACCGACGCTGAACTCGAACTCGTTAAAAAAGCGTGTTTTGAGAGCGGAAAGGTGTTCGATGCTGTTGTTACCAACCACTGGGAAGAGGGCGGTGCTGGTGCTGTAGAGCTGGGTAAAGCCGTGATCAAAGCCGCCGAACAGGAAACAAACTTCAAATTCCTCTATCCGCTGGATATCCCCATCAAAGAAAAAATTGAAATCATCGCCACAAAAGTTTATGGTGCAGATGGTGTGGATTATTCTCCAGAAGCCGAAAAACAAATTGAGGAATACACGCGGCTCGGTTTTGACAAAATTCCGATCTGCATGGCCAAAACACATCTCAGCCTCAGCCACGACCCGGCATTAAAAGGTCGTCCCAAAAACTACCGCATCCCAATCCGTGCTGTAAATGCATCTGTGGGAGCAGGCTTCCTTTACCCCCTGTTGGGCACCATGAGCACTATGCCTGGTTTGCCCACCCGACCGGCTTACTATGACATTGATATCGATTTTGAAACCGGCCGTATCCTTGGCCTGATGTAAATTCTCAAACAAGTGCAATTCAACTCCCCGGAGCCCTCTCTGGGGAGTTTTTATTTTTTCATGCACGCCGACAACACAATAAATACACAGAAAAATCAAACAGGGTAAAATTATCACATCGGTCTTGTTGGCAATTGATCTTGAGCATTTAATCAACAAGAAAAGAAAACACCGCCTTAACACAGATAGTGCATATGAAAAAATTTGGTTTAAACGAACAGTACCTGGTAGATAAAGACGGTCGCCGGGTTGCGGTGGTATTGAGCATAGAAGCCTATCAGGCTATGATCAAGCGGCTGGAAGAACTGGAAGCATTTCAATCCGCGCGCGAAGAAATCAATATTGTTGATCAATTGCTGGCAGAAGCCAAGCAGGGGGAGGCGGAAGAGAGCCTGCCGACTTTCCGGCGCCGTCAGGGTCCCGGCGGCATGATCGTTATTTAAACCTGATCGATTACAAGATTTCTGCCCAGGTTTTTTATTTTTATCGTGAATTGCCTGGAAAATTATTGGTACAATATGTTATTTACAATCAGCGCCAACAACCATACCCATCCAGTAAATTAAATCAAAAATACGATCAGGTAATAACAACCTCATCCAACAATGCCTGCACCCTTGCAAAACTAAACTCACTAACCCCTTCCGTCTCCACCGAGGCACTGCCCGTCGCCACCCCCCACCGGGCTACATCGGCAAGGTCCATTTGCTGCATTTGGGCATAAATCATCCCGGCCAACAAAGCATCGCCCGCGCCAGTTGTATTGCGTACTTGCACTTTCGGCGCAGATGCAAAAATCATTTCAGATTGTGTCGCTAAAAGCAAGCCCGATTCGCCAAGCGTCAGTGCAACATAAGATATCCCCATCCTTAAAAAGGATAAGGCGGCTCGTTTTGCACCTTCCTGCCCTTTTACTGGAAAACCAACGATTTGTGCCGCTTCAGTAGCATTGGGTTTCACCAGGTAAGGCATCTCCTGACAGCCATAGCGTAACGCAGCACCATGTGTATCCAGGTACACCCTGGCACCGCGAGATTTCAACAGGCTGATCAAATTTGCATATAAGGTATCCGGAACATCAGGCGGCAAGCTTCCTGAAAGCACCCATAAACCACCTTTTTTAGCCCTTGCAGATACTTTAAAATTCATATTTTCGATATCATCGCTTGAAATAGAAGGGCCGGGTTCATTGATTTTTATGTGCCATTCACCTTCTCCTTCAATGATCATCGTATTCATGCGCGTATCTTGATCCACCCACACAAAGTCCGTCTGGATGCCAAGTTTCTGCAAACCATCTGCCAGCATTTTGCCGGTTTCGCCGCCAACCCAGGCCATGGCGACCGATTCAACATTCATTTTACGCAGAGCACGCGAAACGTTAAATCCCTTACCTCCCCAGTCCTGACGAACCTTATGGCTGCGCAAAACGGAGTTGAACTGTATTTCGTCAACTGTCAACAATCTGTCGATACTCGGGTTAGGTGTCAGTGTATAGATCATGGTTCATCACATCATTATGCCAATTGTGACATTAACTTTCTTCAACTTTTTCAGGCTGCTGGGGCACTTCCATCGATTCCGTATCAATGACAACGGGTTTGGTTTCAGGGGAGTCTTGCTTGGAGCGAGGAAAAAGCAAACGGCTGAAAATAATCAATAAACCAAACAAGACCAAACCAATGCCAAGAAAAACTTCGTTTTTAAAACCAAAACCAGAGAGATTAAGTATGCCTTCAAACAAAAAACCAAACACAAAAAATTGAACCAGGCCAATGACAATTACGATCCCTGCGCCCCGACGCAAACCTTTCCGTCGAAGGTAAAGGTTCATAACAAGTATCCCAATACCGAGGGCGATTACCAGTACCGTCCAGGCATAAGTCCAGGTAATCCATAAATGGAAAACATTCTGTATGAACAGTAAAATGCCTAAAGTAGTAATCACAATACCAGGAATTGCCAGCCCTGCACCTTTTTTACCGGTAATGATCATGGTAATAAGAAATAATAATCCCATTACCACAATTAACATTGGCCAATATTTTGTTATGATCTTTAATTGAAACCAGTGGTCAGCTAAAAATAAGCTTCCTGTAAGAAGCAGAACAATCCCAATGCAAAATTGCCCGTAAATTTTTCGAATTTTTCTTGACATATCAAAATTCCTTAAGAGACAGAGCAGGGATTAAACACCTTCAAAACATCCATTGCAAAAACGCAATAAAAGACGGATGTTTAACTGAATTCGGGCAACCAGTCGCCATGCGCCTCTATCATGGCATCGACCAGGGCATAAATTTGCTCAATATCCAATTCAGCGGCAGTGTGCGGATCGAGCATGGCAGCATGATAAATATGCTCACGTTTACCCGTCAGCGCAGCCTCCACAGTCAGGCTTTGTACATTGATGTTGGTTTGCATAAGGGCAGCCAGCTGTGGCGGCAGGGGTCCGATTTTTGTCGGTTGGATGCCGTTTTTGTCTACAAGGCATGGGACTTCTACACAGGATTCATAGGGCAAATTATCAATTAACCCATGATTCATCACATTGCCATAGATCACTTGAGGTTTTCCGGTTTCAAGAGCATGGATAATATAAGCGCCGTATTCCATCGAGCGCTGACCTGCATCGGCGCCTGTCAGGAAATCCTGTACATACTGAATTTCATTATCATTGGCACCTGCCGCCCTCAAGTTTTTTAGTAAAGCCTCCTGGTCAATTGCTGCGCCGGGATCGTTAATTAACTGGTGCGCCGCTTCCCAGCCCGCTATTTGTACCTCACAACGTCGGATATATTCATCCAGAGGAATATTGTATTTTTCAATTAAATCAGGTCGGTCTCGTTTAATAAACCAGGGCACGTATTCGGCAAAATGCTCACTCGATTCAGTTACAAAATACCCCAATCGTTGAAACATTTCAAAACGAACCCGGTCCCAATCCGGAACCCGCTCTTCTTCAATTACCTTTTTTATTAGCGGATAGAGGTCCTGTCCATCTCGCTCAAAGCGCAGATAAAACGCCATGTGATTGATCCCTGCACACAAATAGTTAATCGCTTCTATCGGAACGTCAATTACCTTCGCCAGATGTGCTGCTGTTGATTGCACCGAATGACACAATCCCACCGTACGGATCTGCGTTGCTCGCAAAATCGCCCATGTCACCATCGCCATCGGGTTGACATAATTTAACAAGGTCACATCGGGACAGAGTTCTTCCATGTCTCGGCACATTTCAAGATAGACGGGTATCGTTCGCAAAGCCCGCATAATCCCGCCAATACCCAGCGTATCGGCAATTGTCTGACGCAGCCCAAATTGCTTTGCGACTTCAAAATCGGTCACCGTGCACGGTTCATAACCGCCCACCTGGAACATACCGATGGCGTAATCAGCGCCATCCAAGGCAGCCCTGCGGTCAAGGTGCATCTCAAGGTTAGGAACAACACCCAGCGCCATTGCTACGCCTATGCCGACCATATACGTTGTCTCCAGCCGTTCGGCATCAATGTCATGCAGGGCAATGGTGGATTTCGCCAGTTCAGGAAAAGTAAGGATATCCGTTAACAGGTCTTTTGCGAAAACGGTACTACCGGCTCCGAGAAGGGTAATTTTTGGCATGGAAGACTCCTTTTTAAAAATTTTTAACTTGGCTGGCAATACTGGCATTTTGCCTAACGGCGCGTGCTTTTAAATTATTTTGCATTATCCATCACAACCAACTCTATTGTATAATAAGATTGTTAAGTCAAGCAAGTGAATATGCAAAAAAGCTGCTTTTTTAAATGAGTGAGAGCAATGACCGAACACGATTCTGAACCAAAAGGGAATAATTCCGAATACGTTTCTCCAAATTGGAGTTGGACAACGAAATTGGTGGCAGGTTTGGCCTTGGTCGCCTTTTTTCTTTTAGTGCTGGTTCGTTTTCAATCTTTTTTAGGGCCATTAATTTCTGCTATCTTAATTGCCTTCCTGATCAACCCGCTGGCGCAATTCGTTACAAAAAAGACAAAAATACCATGGCGTATTTCTGTCACTCTGATTTATTTGCTTTTGATATTGATCATTCTGGGTTTGATGACCTGGGGCGGATTTGCACTGGTTGAACAGGTTCAAAACCTGGTCCGATTTATTGAGGAGAATATTCACCTCCTTCCAGATTTGGTTGCAGGGATTACTGACCGAACCTATGAAATAGGCCCGTTCACCTTCACACCCACTGGAATTGACTGGGATAATATCACCAACGAACTCGTCCGAGCCATCCAACCCGCTATTGGTCGCATTGGGTCTTTGTTGGGGTCCATTGCTGCGGGCGCGTTGAACGTTATTACCTGGACCGTCTTGATTGTGCTGATTTCTTACTTTTTACTGGCAGAATCACCCCGTGCTCCCATCCATCGGGACAATGACCGTGAGGTGGTTTTTAGCAGTGATTTCCAGCGCATCACCATGGAATTAAACCAAATTTGGAAGGCTTTCATCCGCAGCGAGTTATTGGTGGTGCTGATTTCTTATGTTATTTACACCATTTCGCTTGGCATTATGGGCGTTCAGTTTTTTGTGGGCCTGTCCGCCATAGCCGCCATTGGCCAGCTTATTCCTTATGTGGGCGCCTGGATTACATGGATCTCATTCGGCCTGGTAGCATTATTTCAACCGAATATCCCTTTTAACCTCCCATCTGGAATCTATTTAGTCATTGTGTTGACAGTTGGAATGGTAATCAATAGCATCATCGACAACATCATTCGAACAAAAGTGATGGCATCGGGATTAAAAGTGCACCCTTCGTTGATATTGATCGGTGCCATTATTGGTGTGCAGCTTTTTGGTTTCATTGGAATTGTCATCGCGGCACCTTTGATGGCCAGTTTCCAGTTACTCCTTACCTATGTGATTAAAAAGCTTAAAGACCAGGATCCCTTCGAAGTGCACCCAACCGAAGACACTGTCGAAAAGTCAAAATTATCATTATGGTTTGAAAAATTGTGGCAAAATTTTAAAAATTGGTTCCAAGTTCTGTGGAGAAAATTAAGGAGTAAATCAAAACCTGCTGGAACACCTACCGAACCAACCAACCCAAACCCCACTTCCGAAGAAAACCAGGATTAACCCGACCTCTGATTTCATTTAAAGCAATTACAAAGTAAGATTAATTGTGATATAAATAAAAATAGATCAAGTATTAAGTATGCAAGGAGCAAATAAAATGGACGATTCCTTAGAACCAACCACCACAACGATCGCTGAAACAGATAGTTACCTCGCCTGGAAGGCAGAAGAACCCGACGGCGAAACCAGTTATCATCTGGAATTAAACAATGTCACTTTACACTTCTTCAAAGAAGAGTGGCAGGAATTTTTAGATCTGATGGATCTGGTCTTGGACGAAGAACTTTAAACGATCGTTTTATAAACAAAGTTCTTTACAAGATATCCTTTATAAATATTGCCCTACAACCCCCAAAAAGGGTCTTAAGGCAATTATCACAATGCGAATTCTCATGCGGCCTGTTAAGGTCGCTTTTTTCTATAACCAGTATGCCATCCAGATTAACGATCTGAACTCCTCAAAACCTAAATGAATAAACTGTTCAGTACATCTGCCTTTCGGATAATCAACCGATAGCGGGCGTTTCTGATTTACGTGTTTCAATACCTGGGCAAGGCTTGAAGGCAGTAATTCAGCCTCTTTTTCAACAGGAAACGCCAACCAGAGATTGTCTGCATAAGTGTTGGTTTTTTGCCAGGTAATTACCCCCTGAAATTCCCCGTTGGATTTTACCGTCCAATGTTTTAAATAATTCCCTTCCAAAAAGTTCGCCATCTGCTGCAAGATGTCCGTCGAAAACTGATCAAATTTTACGGGTAATTGCCAGCGAATATTTGCTGGATACGCCGCTTCTAACCAGGTTTGCTGGGCTTTCCAATTCCGCTTGAACCAGCGTCCAACCTGACAATTCCGTGAAGGTGAATTGGTCTGCTCATTACGATCCACAGGAAGAATGCGCCAGGTGGTGCGGATAGCCTGGTCAATAAAACCGAAAGAGCGGTAAAGCTGAATAGCCGCGGGATTATCATCTCGCACTTGCAGCCAAACTTCGGTCTCGTTTTGCTGCCGCAACGCATTAAACGCACGTTGCGTCAGTTTTTTAGCAATTCCTCGACGCCGATGGTGGGGATGCACAGCAACATTGGCAATTAATTGCACCCGTCGTCCCCCTCTCATTAGCGGGATCAGGCTTATATTGCCGATGACCTTGCCGTTTTCTTCCCAAACAAAACCAGCGCTTTTCAATGGATAGTTATCCGATAAACCCACCAAGCGACCCATTAAACGTAATTCGCGAGCGGTTTTGCGCATCTCCTTAACATAGGTCCTTCCATCCGGGTCAGCATGGATTGGAAAACACATCTCAATTAGGTCAGCAACCGGGTCAAGGTCGCGAGACAAATCGAATTTACGAATGGGATCAAAGGAAGTTTCAATTGGAAGCTCAGCAGCAACCATAAAGCTATTTTACCTCAAGCACAAAAAGGGAGAAATAAAAAAATCCTGCTGAAGCAGGATTTCACTTTTCATAAATGAATAATGCATTGCTTAGAAGTCATCTGGATCCGCAGGATGACGGCGATAACGATATACTATCCGCCCCCGAGTCAGGTCGTAAGGTGAGATTTCCAATCGAACCCGATCACCCAACAAAATTCGGATATAATGCCGACGCATCTTTCCCGAAAGATATGCGAGAATCTCCGAATCATTATCTAATTTGACCTTAAACTGTGTGCCGGGCAAGGCTTCAGTTACCGTGCCCTCAACCGTTAATTTATCGTCATCTTTGGCCATAAAACCTCCTTCAAAAACCGTTGGCAATCACTATTCATGGCGCATAGAGCGTCGGATCGCCTTCTTTTTCTCCATTCGCCGAAGTTCACTTTTAGAAATGAACCAGCGTTTTCGACGGATGGTACTTAAAACGCCGCTTTTTACAACCTGCTTCCGAAAACGACGGAGCAATTGTTCCTGTGATTCATTCTGCCGTAAAACCACACGGGCCAAAACTCTCACCTCCCTTCCAAAAGGTGATTCTCGTGCCAAACATGGCTGTGCGCTTTTTAATTCGCGCTGCTTCGTTTGGCTCTTATAAATTCATGTGCGTAATTCACAAAACGCACCGGGGTTTATTATACTTTAATTCCAAAAGAAAAGTATCTTCAAACAGCAATACAAGGCTGAAGGCCCCGAAAACGCACACAATCAAAGAATTAAATAGAAAAGTCCTTTGGCAATGACCTACTCTCCCAGGGGGCCTCCCCCCAAGTACCATCAGCGCTGGCAAGCTTAACGACCGGGTTCGGGATGTTACCGGGTGTACCCTCGCCGCTCGAATCACCAAAGGACAATTTCAACAATGTTAAAGATACCAATGAAAGAAAATGACTGCCAAATTGTGGCGAAAAAGCAACGAGTTCTCCACATCACGTGGTGAAGCCCTCGATCATTAGTACAGTTTAGCTTAACGCATTGCTACGCTTACACATACTGCCTATCAAGCAGGTGGTCTTCCTGCGATCTTATTCCATTAACTGGATGAGGGATCTAATCTTGAAGCGAGTTTCCCGCTTAGATGCTTTCAGCGGTTATCTCTGCCAGACGTAGCTACCCAGCGATGCCGTTGGCACGACAACTGGCACACTAGAGGTCTGTCCACT
>Ga0255347_1002214_pt1 | contig 28416 bp, 39 predicted proteins | sample wastewater_treat_2_FD_192479 | JGI IMG/M metagenome (GOLD analysis project Ga0255347, IMG submission 192479) | Wastewater microbial communities from Lulu Island WWTP, Vancouver, Canada - plant24 | ecosystem: Engineered > WWTP > Wastewater > Unclassified | place: Canada: Vancouver, British...
CGCTAATACCATTTAGAAGTCGGAATGATCAGCATGCTTTTAACTCCATTTCCTTACCAAACACAGTAGCTATTGGACCAAACACATTTTATAACATAAACGTAGCGACACCAATTCAAGTTCATGAGCTATGTAGTATACATCCAAATGCTGCAGCAGGTAGTATTGTAAGCTACACATATGGCGATGGAAATAAATATGCTACTGGTATAAATGCAGCATATTTTTCTGACAGACGTAATGATTATGCCCCAGCAGACTATGGTAGCATTCGTAATATGCTTTCTATCAATGTAGTCTATAATGATGGCACAGAAGAACCTACTGATGAGTTTACGATATGGCCAGATTTTGGTGTTGCAGCAGGCAATGCAAATACTTTCCACACAGTGCAGCTTAAGAACATATGTGGCATTGTACCTGCACCATATAATGACGTTCCAACATATAAGTATACAGCTAATCAGTATAATGCAATTACTACGACTGATACAACATGGAACCAGAATATGAAGTTCTGGGATGCTGACCTGAACTTACCTATAAGCGTTGCACGTGCTATACCAACAGGTACGTATGCTACACGTGGAACTTTTTATCAGCTTAACGTAGCAAACCAGTATAAGCATACATTGGTTATAGTAGGAAATTATGCAAATGGGCCATACAATGCACGTATGATGACTGATATAGTAGATGTAAACTACGGAAGAAATAATGCTGCATGGCCTTATCCAGTAGGTACACGCGGTTTAGTTAGGAATGTAAACTTCATAACTAATTTGAATAACTATATCCAATCGTTTAATGGTGGTGAGCATACTGTAATTCTTAGCTCTGGTAGACCGAGGAAAGTATTAGGACACAGGAGTTTTGTTAATTCCAGAGTAGCTCAGATATATGCACCATTTATGCGTGATACCTATAATGGTACATTGCCATACCAGATAACTGGCTCTACATATGTAAACTCTTGGGCTATAAACAATGCACAATATTTATACCACCTAGACTTTAATTACTTTGCAGGTCAGTATCTATACATAAATGCTAATGCTGTTATTAATGCTCCAATGCTTAAATACTTAACATTACCAGCAAGTACAAAGTCAGTAGGTATTGGTGCGTTTAATAGAACAGGCCTCAAAGAGGTAAAAATACCTACAGGCTGCACAGTTTCAACAAACGCCTTTCCGGCAGGCTGTACTATTACGTATTATTAATAGGAGGTGATTTTAAATGGCTACGCTACTAAAAGACGATGGTGGTATTCCTATACCACAGTATGCAAACGCACAGGGTGACTTTGAGTCTAGTCGTGGTGCTGATGGTGCTCTCTATGTACATGACAGTCAGTTGGTTACTATCTTAGACAGAATAGAAACTATCCAGAACAGAGTAGCAACACAGAACCAGGCTATAGCAAACATGGCGCAATCAATTGCAGATATAGCAACTGCCCTATCTGCTATAAGTCAGGGCGTCACAACAATAGTAAGCTTACTGGAAGCTCCTCTTCAGGATATTACGCGGAACGTAGCTACTATCCCTGAGCCTATGCAATCCCCTGGTGGAGGTGAGTAAGCATGCAGGCTATTTGGTCAGACTATGGTGACATAAAGGTTCAGCTATATAGCCCTGGTGATCCAGAGTATGATCCGCTGCATCCATCTCATAATTATGCACTTGTGACTGAGCTACATAACGGTGAAGCTGGACCAGGCGCTTGGCTTAGTAGATGGCATGACGTATTAGCTCTGAACGATGACGGACAGACTATGGGATATGACCATGTAAGTCCATTAGCAATGCAAACGTATGACTATGATAGAGTGCTGTGGAAAGATAGCCCATATAATAGTCCATACAAAAGCTGGTCATTACCAGATCCGCCACCGGCTACATGGGACTTCTATCGCATACCACCTGGATGTCACGCATATACGCAAATTACTGGCGACTCAGAGCTGCTAAAGGCACAGTTTGAAAAGGCTACTGAATGGCGCTTAGATAAGCCAATGTTCATGCGGCCTGCAGAGTCTGGAAGTTCTTCTAACAAACGTATTGCATCACATGGTGCTATTGTAATGTTAGAAGTAGCATGGGCTAAAAGAAGCAAAAACCCTGATGGTACAGATGCTGGTCTAGTAGAATGGAAGTATGAATACTTGCATTTCTTAACACCAGCAGTTGAAGGAATGGGCTATAACTCAACAGATCCAATCGTACACAATTATGACCTTATTCCGTTTGGACAGTCATTAAGCACAATAACTCCATCTACTGCTCCATCATATGAACATACAATTCAATGGATAAATATTCATATTTATAATGCTACAAGTACTATGCTATATTGCCCAGGAATAAGTCTCTGGGTATCATAAGAAATGAGGTATTAATAATGGATAAAGATATTATAGTTGCAATCATATCAGTGATTTGTACAGCACTTAGTGCATTCGCTGGAATTGTTGTAAGTGCACGGCTTACTAATTTCAGGCTTGAACAGCTCGAGAAGAAAGTTGATAAGCACAATAACTTTGCAGAACGAATACCAGTCGTAGAAGAGAAACTCAAAGACTATGACAGGCGAATTGAGGTGCTGGAGAATGCGCACAGTTAATAAGCTAGTAGATATGCTGGCTAAACTAATCGATGTTAAGACAATAGTAACATTTACTATTACTGCAGTCTTTGCATATCTTGCAGTCAAGCATAAGATACCAGCCGATAAAGTATACGAAACATTTCTTATGATAATTTCGTTCTACTTTGGAACACAGCATAAGAAGAAAGAAAATAAAAAGGAAACCGAGACTGAAAAGGAGGAATAATTTATGTATAATGTAAGATCAGCAGAATACAGAGGCATAAAGCCTAATTCAGACCCACAGGTACAGTTAGCACTTGTACATGTAGATTGTGACGCTGCTGCTGACCTACCAGCTTATGATGCTGTTGCAGGTACTGAGTTCATTATGGGCTCTACTGCACTTATCATAGCTACAGGCGAAATTAAGATGCTTAACTCCGCTCATGAATGGGTAGCAGTATAAGGAGGTAATAGTATGGCACAGAATATGTCTATTATTGATATAATTATGGCTAAGGCGCTTGCTGCAAGCGCCTCCAAAGCTTATACAGACCAGGTGGCGCAGTCACTTACGAGTGCTCTCACTGAGCTTATCGACGAGATGAAAAGTAATGAAACTAATATATTATCGTTGTTGACTGGTCTAGTGCCAGTTGCACATAAAGCAGGCACTACTGTCAGCTTGTCATACACCGCAACGGTTGACGACTTTGCAGAAGCGTCAACGCCACGTGCAAGGTATACAGGCACATATTTGATACATTGTGTTAACTGGGCAACGGCTGGGCGACCTTATATCGGACTGCTAACTTATAGTGGCAATGTTATAACAACACTGACACGGACTGATATTGTTACAGGATTCACACCGACAATTACGATTGATGACAGTCAGATAGATATTAGCGGAGCGGCACGAATTACCATATATGCATTACGCTAATTACAAAAAAGGAGAAATGAAAATGCAGTATATTATTATGCTTGCCATAGTCACCGGCTTGGCAGTATCAGACTTTGTTACAGGTATTATCAAGGGATATGTAACCGGTACGTTATCCAGCTCGAAAATGCGCAAAGGCGGCGTAAACAAGCTCGGAGAGATCATCGTCATGGCTACAGCCTGCGGACTTGAAATTGGAATCAAGCAGCTCGGGAACTATTACAGTGCTGACGAGTTGGCTCACATCACAGGAACTATAACGGCAATACTTGTATTCGGCTATATAGTCATTATGGAAGTTATCTCGATACTTGAAAACTACTGCATAATCAACCTGAATGCACGCTGGGCAAAAAGAATTGTAAAAAGGCTAAAAGTATTTGAAGACGAAAAGGAGGAAAAGTAATGAATAGTCCATACGAAGGCAAATTCAAGGTATTGCAGCAGTATACCCTCGGAACTCATGACGGACTCGACCTTGTCGGTATCGGCAGCAAAGAGATCCACAGCTGTGCTAATGCAGAGGTTATCCATGTAGGCTGGGAAAACGCAGCGAACCACAAGCAGGGCTTCGGCTACTATGTAGCTACGAAGGACGATGTTGCCGGCAAAGACGGCGTGCAGAAGATACGCTACTACGGTCATCTTACTGAGAACAGTGCAAGAGTAAAGGTCGGCGACAAGGTCAAAATCACTGATGTGCTCGGAATTGAGGGACACACTGGCTATGTGATACCCGACGGTCCCGGTGGAGCTCATTGTCACTACGAGATCCGTTCCGCGTTCTATAAGGGGGCGAAGGTCTATGATGTAAGTACAGACTCTGGCATTCCAAATGTACAGGGCGGCATCTATGATGATGGGTACAGAACACCTACAGTAGGTCCAGTCACAAACCCGGTCAAAAGTACAGTTAAAGTAAGCTGCACAATAAATGGGAAGACCTACTCCGGCATTTTAACTGAGGTTTAAGACATTAAGGCAAAAAGACATAAAAGACAAAATGACACGTCTTAAATCTCATTTCACCCTTACATATAAAATCTACTGCAGTGTTAAGCCTGATTAATTATACTATATAAATGAAATAATAATTCTATATTAATAAAGATATATGTATACTAATAATATGATTATAATAATGTTATATAAATAAGTATATAAATACTAATAATATAGTTATGATAATATCGTATAATAATTTAGGATAAGAATAACATCTTATTTATATGGTGGATACTCCTTTTAGCGGGACTGCTCTATCTGGTTAAGAAATTGATCAGGTAGAGCAGTCTTCATTTTTTTATTTACTATAGGCAAAAATAAAATTAAGACGCGTCATTTTGCCCTTTGTGTCATTTTGCCTTCTTGTCTTAACACTCCCGTGGTGCAGGAGCTTTAAAAAGTTATGGTTTTTTATAGTGAAGAAAGATGATATAATATTTTTAGAGTTAAGGAGCAGCGGAACCTCATGAGCCTGCTCCGCTCAGAAAATCAATTCTATTAAAGGAGGCCACCACAATGGCAAACAAAGAAGTTAATTTCAACGATCCCACAAGCGTAGCAGCTGCAATCGCAGAGGCTGAGACAGCTGAGGCTACAAAGGCTGAGGCAAAGACTGGAGCTCCTAAGGCAAAGAAGCCCAGAGTAATTAAGGTTACCTACACTGCAGACAAGGACATCAAGAAGGGTGAGACAATCGAGTTCGAGTATACTCTCCCTGTAAGTGCTGGTTCAAGAGGTATCCTCGCCGGCAAGAAGCTCGAAGACATGACAGACGACGAGCTCAAGATCGAGTACAGAAACGCAAGCTCTGTTCTCTACAAGCAGCAGAAGGCTGGTAACAAGGATACTACAAAGGCTCAGGCAAGAGTAGATGCTGTTATCGCAAAGATGGAAGAGAAGGGTATCAGTGTTCAGAAGCGCGCAGCTGCTGCTCCTGTTACTGCTGAGTCTGTTGCAGCTCTTATCAAGGCTGGTAAGCTCTCCGCTGAGGACATTCAGAAGCTCCTCGACGGCTCTGCTGAATAATCTGAGTAGTTCCTCAGAACTTTGCTCCTATAGTCGCGGCCTTCGGGCCGCAATGCGGTTGTGGTGAAATTGGCAGACACGCGAGATTTAGGTTCTCGTGCCGCAAGGCGTGCAGGTTCAAGTCCTGTTAACCGCACCAATGAGTAGATACTAAGGGCAGCCTATTATCCGGCGCGCACTAACTCCCTAATTGAAAAAGGGTGCATATCATAATCGGTCGCATGTCTGTTGGCATGTGGGGGTGTTGTTTCGCCATAACAACGACACCCCTCCTTTCTGGGCATAAGGGTTGTCAGCAGGTTCGACTCCTGCATTGCCCACCATTAGTTTATGAGTAGGTGATGTTATGGCTAAATTTTATATTAAGGGACCAAGCGTCTACGTATCTGGTACATTGAATGAACCAGTAGTTTCGCTATGGTACAATGAGGGTCTGATTGAGAAGCAAGCACGTTCGCGTACACTCTTTGTCGGACCCATTTCTAATATACACAGGATGCTTGCTTTAGCTCCGCAGATCAAGAATGAAGCAATTCTTGAGGCTGCACAGAAAGAGCTTGAGAGGTCAGTAGCTACTGAAGAGCTTATTCGCTATGGAGTAGATGAGGATGATCCAGAGGTAAAAAGTCTGGGCCTTTGGCCACATCAGGTATTAGGCGTACGTCTGGCACGCATTAATAAACGCTTTGGATTTTGGTTCGATACACGTACCGGAAAAACACGAATGATGATTAGAGCTATGTATGAGGCATTAGAAAGTGGCAAGTGCCAAAGGGCTTTAGTCATTTGCCCTACCGCCATCATACCCTCATGGCTAGGTGACTTTGAAGATTATATGCCTGAATTAAAGGTAGCTGCATACTATGGTACTGACAAACAAAAGCGTGAGGCACTCAATACGCCATGTCATGTGTTCATAATAAGTATGGAGTTAGTAGTTAGGAACATTGAGTTGCTACGACAAATAGGTTTCGATTATGTTGTAGTTGATGAAAGCTCCAAGCTTAAGTCACCTAAGTCACAAATATCCAAGACATTGCTTGAGTATGCACAGGAAGTAGAGTACTGGTATCTACTAAGTGCAACACCAGCACCAAACAATGAGTCAGAGTACTATGTTCAAATGCGAACGATAGATCAATTCATATTTCCGCCTACATATAATAGGTTTGCAGAGAAGTACTTCCGGAATATATCAAGAAGTCCTATGTACATGAGGCTTGTAATGCGTGCTGATATGAAGCAAGAGTTCACTGATTTAGTAGCTACTAAGTCAATCTACATAGATCAGTCTATAATGCCTACTGCCGGCAAGGAATGGAAAGTTGTTAATTATCCACTAGACAGTAGATTGTTAGATGCATATGAAGAGTTTAGAAAGAACGCAGTTATAGAGCTTACAAGTGGTGAACGAATTAGTACTGATATGATTGCAGCAGTTAATGCAAAACTTGCACAGATTACTTCTGGCTTTATAATTGACACGGATGCTGTCAATGAAAATAAGCTGCGTAGAAAGCTGCATGATACAACTACTCCACCACTCCAGGAATTCTATAGACTTGAGTCAGACTACTCACCATCGCAAAAAGCGCATGAGTTGAGAAAGCTCCTGGATACATTAGGAGATCAACAGGTAGTTATATGGGCCAACTACAAACAAGAATTCCTTGACATAAAAGAGCTGCTTGGTTCAAAGTGTCGTACATTAAATGGTGCAACTACTATGGTAGATAAGCTTGAATACATCAAGCAGTTTAAAGCACACAAAATTCAGTATCTAGTGTGTCATCCATTATCAGTAGGTATGGGTATTAATCTGACTGAGGCACATAGTATTGTCTACTACTCATTATCATATTCATATGAAGCTTTAAAGCAAAGCTCAGAGCGAACATGTGGACATATTAAAGTGCAGCCTAATAAGTGTACCTACTACGTGCTATGTGCAGAGAATACAATAGATGCTGCAATTTATAAAAATGTCAGTGATAAGAAGACAAGCTCACTTGACTTCATGAATGCACTGAAGAAAGGAGACTGATATGACACTAAAAGACGTCAAAGCGCTGTTAAATATTGAGCAAGAAAAAGCCGGTGTATTTACTGAAGAAGGTGCTATAATCAAAGCAGTAAGTGAGATACTTCCATATCTTGATGAGTGCATCGTTATTCGTCAGAATGCTGTTCATAGATCTGGTATACCGGACTTAATAGTCTGCTATATTGGTAGATTTATAGGCCTTGAGCTTAAGGATAATACCGGTGTACAGAGCTCGCAGCAAAAAGAATGGGAACGCAAAATAAAGCAGGCTGGTGGATACTACATACTCGCTGATAATATGGAACCGATTATAAACATTCTAAATCATATATGGAATGAAAGCGTGTACAGTAGATGCCGTTCGGGTATTTAGGCATGCAGTGCGATATAAAATTTTGGTTTTTTATAGTGAGGAAATATGTTATAATTTTATATAGAGAGGAGCTGCAGGAAATGCAAGCTAGCGACTTGAATGACGTGCTTGATATTAGAAGGAATGATCTTCTGTATAAGCCAAAGAAAACTAAACAGGATATAAACATTCTACTCAGTGTACACAAGAACCTAATCTACTGGTGCTTGTCACGATACAATAAGTTGTATGATGCGGATGCTGAGTCTGCAGCATGGGAAGCTCTCTGGGATGCTATTGCTACTTATAACGTGTATGATACAGTTGCATTTTCAACGTATGCTGTACGCGTTATAAAGAATAGAATTGGTGACGTAATTAGAAAACAAAATCAAAGATGCGTCTTTGAAATTGTTCCATTCGATGAAGACTTCGATCCAGTAGATGCGTCCACTTCAATTAATTCTGCCTACGAAGCTAAAGAGTTGCTGGACAAAGCAAACAAGCTTGTAGACCAGTATATTGATATGAAGCAAGACAGCATCACGAAGAACATCTTGATCGTTTGGCGGGCTGCTAATTTCGACATCACCAAAACTATGATTGCCACCATATGTAGAACATCTTGTTCTAAAGTTTGCGAAGCTTTGAATGGTGTTCGTGCATATGTGTCAGGCAGATTAAGGGACTAGCTGTCCCTTAATGCTTATTTTAAAATCTGTCACAGGTTTTATGTGGCAGAGGAAAGGAACTAACATGAATGACAAACAAGATGCACAGTTCGTAAATTGTGCCAAAGTCCTAACTTTAGTGAGTAACACAAGTGGTGCTATTAGTAAACGCAGTTTGCTCATGAAGTTCGGGGACATGCCGCTATTGAAGCCAATATTGAAACATCTTTACGACCCGTATACAACTACTGGTATAAAAGATCGCTCATTGTTCGAAGCACTGAATTATGTTGTAGGTGCACCAGCTGAGGCTCCAATGACAATCGAAGACTTTATTGCTTATCTCACTGAGAACAACACTGGTAGTATTTATGCTGCAGAACGAGCATGTATGATGTACAAGTGGGCTAAAAATCTTGGAGAGGAAGCTCGCTGGTTGATGTATGGTATCATAACTAAGAACCTACAGATTGGTGTAACAGCTGTAACACTGAACCAGTTATACGGCAAAGACTTCATCAAGATAATTGGTATCATGCGTGGTATGCATGCACCATCAAGCTTCAACGGCATCTATGTTGCTACTGAAAAGATTGATGGTAATCGCCGTATCATCATGAACTTTGATGATCGCGTAGAAATCTACACAAGGTCCGGCAAGAGAGATACTGGCTTAGTAGAACTTGAAGAGCAGGCTCAGAAGTATTTGCCTAAGGGCTATGTGTATGACACTGAGTGTGTAGCTGCAGGAGAGTTTTCTGATAATGTTGAATGTCGGCAGGCATCTGCGTCTCTCCTAAATAAAGGCGGCACACGTACTGGTGTTGTATCAAAGATATTTGATATGATGCCAATAACAGACTACCAAAATGGTATATGCAGAATTCCTGCAATGTATCGAAAAGAAATGATTGCAAAGCTGTTCCATGATACAAACGGCTTAAATCTGCTGGCAACTATACAGCCATTAAATGCGTTTAATCTCTTTGTATCAGAAGAGTGTACGGCATTTGTAGGTCTTCCTATTTTAGGTATAGCACATAACATGCAGGAAGCAGTACAGTGTGCACAACCTGTATGGGACAGAAACGGTGAAGGCCTTATGCTGGTAGAATATATGTCACCATATGAGGTAAGTCCAAATCCTCGTAAGACTTTACTGAAGATTAAGGCTACATTTGAGTCAGTAGTAGAAGTCATAGATGTGCTTGAGGGTACCAACTCCAATGAAGGTCGTATGGGTGCTGTGTTAGTTAAGTTCACTGGCCGCGATGGTAATGAATATACCTTTGCAGTAGGTAGCGGCTTTACACAGTATGAGCGTGACTTATATTGGCAGTCTCCCGGCGAAATTGTGGGTCAGAAGATCGAAGTTGAGCACTTTGGCGAAAGTCTGAACAAAGATGGTGGACGTGCGCTTAACTGCCCAATCTTCAAGCGCATAGTAGGTGATGAGGAGAGATAGCTATGAAGACGCCGAAGTATTCGTATCATATGTCTTTAATGTTCAGTGGCTTTATAACTGCAAGGCATGCTACTATTGTAGAGGCTGCAGACTATTTTAAAGTTCCAAAGTCTACGCTATGGGATGCACTGGAGAGATTAACTCCATCAGACAGAGCTGCAAGTCTCAGAGTAGCAAAAGAGAATACTCATCGCCACAAGAAAAGGAGCTAACATGAAGACAGTCCAAGACTTTGCAAAGGAGTGTTTGAGGACATTAGTAGATACACTAAGTTGTCCTACATATGGCGCTTTTAGATGCTGGGGCTGCATACATAAGACTGCATGTATTTTAACTGCATCAATTGCATATGACATGATATTAGCTGGTAATTTTTAAGGAGGAAATTATGATTGTATCAATCGACGGTGCTGTTAAGAAACCGGGAACAGAAGACTGCCTATCAGTAGGCTGTGCTTTCTTTCCTGAGCTATCTGGCACAGACCTGTATAGACTTAAAGTTGAACCTACTGGGTCTACATCTCAGCGCGGTGAAATTAATGGTCTGCTTACAGCCCTTTCACGTATCGTTGAATTAAGGGAGACATTCCAGTATAATGATGACTCAGTAGTTATTCTTACTGACTCGCAGTATCTACACGATACTGTAACGTATGAGTGGCTACAGAAGTGGCGTGAGGCCGGCTGGATTGCAGCTAATGGTGAGGTGCCAAAGAACTGTGACCAGTGGAAAGTTATCTTAGACTTGATAGAAAAGCTTGAGACCTACGGTGTATCAGTAGTTATGCAGTGGACTAAGGGTCATATATTTAAGTATCCTGCAAGTAAGATAACTGCATGCCTACGTGAAGACACTACTGGTGCTACACTTTTATCTGCAATAAGCTCTATGATGTCAATAGCCACTGCTCGTGAGACAGTAGTTAATGCATTCAATAAAGAACGTAGAGAGCATGGTTTTGCAGAGCTACCAGCAGTAATGGCTGCAGAGTATGTTCTCTACAATACAACCACAGATGGCATTGCCGTGTACATTGCTAACCTTGTACAGGCTGCTAAGAACAAGGCATAAACAGCTTTGCTGTATGCAATAAATTTATATCCTTAAAGGAGGACCAAACTATGGAAAACGAAATCATGAAGGCAAATATGGCAGCAGAGGTTGCTGCACCGGTAGAAGCTCGCTGTGGCTTCGAGGACACAGACAATAGTGATATTGTCATCCCGCGTATTAAGGTAATCAATGCACTCAGTCCTGAGAGACAGGAAGGTGCAGCGGAAGAAGGTGATGTACTTAATTCACTCACAAAGGAAAAGGTCAACGGCAAGGTATTCATTCCTATCAAACAGTACTACTCTAAGATACACTGGAACCCTGATCGTGATGCAGATCCTCGTATCATGTGCATGAGTAGAGATGGTAAGATAGGTCAGACTTCAGACGGTGGCAAAGCACTTTGTGACTCATGCACCAAGTGTCGTTTTGATAATACAAAGACTGGCAAAGATGCTCAGCCGCAGTGCACTTCATATCTCAACTTCCTCGGCTTCTTTACAGGAGACCCGATGCCTGTAGTTCTTTCATTCGCGAAGACTAACTACAATGAAGGCAAGAAGATGATCTCGCTGGCTAAGGCTATGAGACAGGACATCTGGGCATACGGTTATATCGTTGACAGTGCTAAGCAGACAAAGGGCAGAAATACTTGGTTCAATATCAAGGTAACAATGGGCAATGCTACCGCTACTGAAGACGTGATGCTTGCCCGTGAACTGTATAACGCATATAAGCGCATAGCTCTCAGTGTTGACTACGAGGATGTAGCTACTCTGAGTAATGACGTACCTCCTGTAGATGCAAACGTTGCTGCCGAGATTTGAGGTGGCATAGATGTCAAAATGGAGAAACTATTGTAATCAAATTCTGAATTCTCTTGACAATGACTCTTTTTACTCGAGCACATTAGACGCCCTTGGTCTTAAGTATAGCCGCAGAGGCCTTGAGATTAAGGGCATGTGCCCTTTTTCTCACAAGCATCCGAATGGTAAAGATGCAATTCCATCATTCACAGCAAATATTGGTACAGGCGTTTATTTCTGCAACAGCTGCGGCTCAAAAGGTAATGCGCATACATTTGTGATGGAGACTAAAGGCTTAAGCAGACAGGATGCTTGGTATTATTTAGGAGATGCATTAGGCCTCGAAAGACCAACAGCTATAGATAATAGACCGGATATAGATCCAGCATTAGTAGCACAATGGCATAAGGCCCTCATGGAAAGTAATGCACCAATCAGAGAATACCTACGTAAGCAGCGTGGAATAACTGATGAGACCCTTAAGAAGTATCATATAGGCTTCGATGGTGATCGCGTTACGCTGCCAATATACAACGAATTTAATGAGCTCGTTAACATTCGTAGATATAAGTGGAATTCGTATGAAGGTGCTACAAAGATGATTAACTATGAAGACGAGCAGGGTAATACATACGGCGAAGTTCGTCTTTATGGTGTAGAAAATCTCATAGATGAAGAGCCAGAGAGCGTAATGCTATCTGAGGGAGAATGGGATAGACTCATTGCAGAACAGAATGAAATTCCGGCAGTAACATCAACAGGTGGTGCTGGCAACTTTAATCAGGAATTCTTTGACTTCTTTAGGAAGAAAAAGTATGTTTACATCTGTTATGATAATGATGAAGCTGGTAGATTAGCAACTTCATATTTCTTGGAGAATGCTCCGTCTGGGCCAATATACTATGTAATTAGTTGGCCAAAAGAATTACCTGCCAAGTCTGATATAACTGATGCATTCGTGACATACGGCTACACGAAAGAGTCATTCCTTAAGTTGTTCAGTCCATACAAAAAGCAAGAGGCACCGTTAGTAGATCTACTATCTGCTACTGATGCTAAATATGTAGGCAAAAGAATTAAAGTCAATGGTCTGCTCGCCGGTAAAGCAACAGTGCCATTTATATATCCAAAGCTACTAACATGCAAATGTGGCGTAGTTGCTGAAGGTGGTGAAGCTGAATTAAAGTCTTGTGCTGGATGCATGTATGCCGGTGGTGCTCAGAGACAGTTTAGATTGACTCCAAAGACAAACGGAATATTAGGGTTAATTGATTGCTCTGAGAAAGAGTATGGAGCAGCTTTGAGATCATTATGCGGGGTACCTCCTCGCTGCAATAATGCAAGAATAGAAGTTCTTGAGCGTGGTAATGTAGAAGCTATAAGGCTTGTACCACGAGCTGAACTTGACTACACAAAGCACAAGATAACAGAGTTCTGTAGCAGAGACTGCTTTGTATTAACGTCTGATATTCCAGCAAATAAAAAGTACACATTAGTAGGTTACCTACATCCTCACCCGAGGACCCAGCAGGCTACATTCATATTTGATGAGGTCATACCTGAAAAGGCTGTGTCTGAAGAAAATATTGATGATGATGCTGTAGCAGATACTTTGAAGATATTTCAGCCAGCAGAAGGCGAGAATATCAGAGAAAAGCTTGATGACATCTATAGTGACCTGGAACGTAATGTGACTTATGTTTGGGGCAGACGTAATGTTATGATGGCTACTGACTTGGTATTCAACTCAGTATTAAACTTTTACTTCCAAGGACAGTTTATTAAGCGTGGCTGGTGCGAAACACTTATAATTGGTGACTCCGGTCAGGCTAAGACCACAGCAGTAGAACGTTTAGTAACGCACTACAAATGCGGTGAAATTATATCAGGTGAGTCTGCAAAGCGTACCGGCTTACTGTATTCAATACAGCAGCAAGGAAATGCGTGGACACTTATCTGGGGTGCAATGCCACTCAATGATGGTGGTCTACTGGTCATTGATGAGTTCTCAGGTATCTCTGAGGAAGATTTATCAAAGATGTCTGATACACGTAGTTCTGGTATATGTAAAGTAGCTGGTGTAGTCACTGGTGAAACTACTGCAAGAACTCGTTTAATCATGATTTCAAATCCGCGCTCTGGACGTCAGTTAAAGTCAGAAACTTTTGGTGTCAATGCAATACTTAAACTTATGGGCAAAGCAGAAGATGTTAGACGTCTTGACTTTGCTGTAGGTGTTGCCTCAGGTGAAGTTGGACAAGATGTTATCAACAGAAGCATCTTGGATATGCCTGATGTACCACATAAGTATACATCAGAGGCTTGCTCACTTAGAACATTGTGGGCATGGTCTAGACAGCCAGATCAGATCAAATTCACAAACGAAGCTATGAAGAAAATTCTTGAGAGTGCAATAGCACTTGGTTCACAGTTCTCAAGCAAGATACCATTAGTAGAACCTGCAGACCAGCGTATTAAATTAGCAAGAATGTCTACTGCGTTAGCTTGTATGCTGTATAGCACTGATGATGGTCATCATGTTATCATAAAGCCAGAACATGTCGAGTTCATAGTAGAATATCTAAAGGACATCTACTGTAGTGATGCTCTGAGATATGATAAGTTCTCAGCTGAAGATTTTGAGAACTCTGACTCATCTGACGCTACTATTAAGCAGCTCCGCTCTGAGTTCTTAGGACTGGTAATCACAGACAGAACTGTTCAGGAGGTAGTAACCGCATTGTATCGTCTTCCATTTATGGACAGACATTCACTTGAGGATGCTACTGGTCTTGGTAGTGACGAGCTCAGAAGCTTAATGCACTTCATAGTTGCAAAGTCATTAGTAGAAAAGAGTGGCAGCGGCTACAGAAGAACCCCACTCGGAACAATGTTTATTGAGCATATGCTTATGCATCCAGCCTCTGAAGAGGAACGCAGAGAGTGTCTTGCTAATAAGCATAAACATCAAGAAATATAGGAGGTCCAACATGGGCATAGAAATTATCTTTGGCATTGCAGATCCAGTATCGCAGACAATTGAGCAGTGCCCAAACCTTACAATAAAGCCAGAAGATGGCATCACAATTCCACCTTCATTAGGTGACTACATGCAGATCAATAAGAAGCTCTACGAAGTAGTACAGCGTGGATACTACATTACAATAGACCCAAAGACTAATGAAAAGTCTGTGACATATCACGTAGGGCTTATGCCAAGAGGTGAGAATAATGCAGAGTAAAGAAGAACTTTTGGAGCTACTGTGTGAGGCAAGACCTGATGCTTCATCTGAAGAGTACTCTGCATGGATAAGTGTGCTTGTACAGCTAAAGGGTTGTCATGTGCATTCATTAGCAGCTCAGGGTATTGATGATGCCGGTTGGCATGCAGCAAGAGCCAAAGGCATAGGTGGTTCTGAGATAGCCGCTATCTTAGGTAAGTCTACATGGTCGAGTCCGTATGACATCTATATCAAAAAGGTGCCGCAGTTTGCAAATGAAGATGCTGCACCACAGTCTGAGGCTGCTCGTTGGGGAAATGTTCTTGAAGACTCAATCTTAAAGGAATGGGCACATAGAACTGGTAGAATTTACATTCATCTTCCAGTGTCTCTGCAGAGCGATGACAATCCAATATTCATCGCAAATGTAGACGGCTTTGAGCTTGCTGAAGATGGTACAGTAATTGGTATTCTTGAGTGTAAGACGACAAGTACATATAATAAAGAAGCTTGGGAGTCTGGTGAAATCCCAATATACTATATGTATCAGATACAGTGGTATATGATGATAACTGGTCTTCCTACGGCATGCATCATGTGTTTGGTAGGTGGACAGAAGTTCTACTACTATGACATACCAGCACTTGAGGCTGTGGCAAAAGAAGAGCGTGAGGGTGCAGTAGACTTCTGGGAAAATCATGTAGTTCCACAGATAGCACCTGAGCTTACTGACGTTGATGCAGATAGGCTTGTAGAGGCTAAAGTTGAAGATAAAGAAGTATCAGAGCCCGTAATAACTGAGGATAGTGATACTATCTTAAATCTTGAAAACTACATAGCAATCCGTGAGCAGATATCCGCGTTGGAAAAGCTGAAGAAAGTATGCTATGCAAAGATACTCGAAAAGCTTGGAACAGCTGATGAGATGATTGCAGGTAGCTATGCAGTCAAGTGCTCATATCAAACACGTAAAACATGTGACTTCGAACTACTGGCAGCAAAATATCCTGAGGTATATGCAGAAGTAGTTGAAAGCAAAACCAGCATGAGATTAAATGTAAAGTGAGGTAACAGTATGGAACAGTACGATATGCTTGCAGACTTATTTGCAAGACAGAAAGCGGCACAGGAAGCTCGTGGTTATCAGTTTCCTATGGAAGGACAGAATGCAGCAGACTATATCAAGTCGCATACACTACACTGCGTAGATGAACTTATGGAAATGCTTCATGAAGTTAAGGGCTACAAGGAGTGGAAGGTCTACGACTTTGACGACACTATAGATAATAAAGTGCAGCGTACAAAGGCAAAGGAAGAATTAGTAGATGCAGTTCACTTCCTGATAAATGTAGCACTTGCACTGAATATCTCAGCTGCTGACCTATATCTTGCATACAAGAACAAAGAGCAGATAAACTACAATCGTCTGAAGGACACAAGAAACTACAAGAAAGATACAGAATAGGAGTTAATATGGAGCATTCAAATATAACACTAACTCCTATTGCAGAGAGCATGAATAATCATGTTGACGTCCTGAAGAAAGCTTCGGATAGTTTAATTAAAGTGTCCAAGCTTTCTAATGCGGGATGCATACAAGTAGATATAGATGCTGATCTTGAAACTATAGGAACTGCCTACTATCTACTGAAGACATATTATTCTAATGCACTTCGTGCAAACAAGATACCAGAGGCTGATGAAATGATAAGAAAGCATGTCACTGAATATATGGAAGGCGGCAGGCAAGGCATTAAGCTTATAAGAAAGGGATGATACTATGGACAAGATAGAAGTTAAAGTGTGGAGGCCAGAGACCTACAAGAGTAGAGACTTAATGGTTGGTGCAGCAAGACTCACACAGCGTGCTGAAAAGATTACTAACATGCAGGACCTCGAAGCTCTGCTGGATAAGTCAGTTAAGCCTGAGACTGTGAGAAACATGACTCTGCTGCCACACAATAATATCAGATGCTTTGGCACTATCACATTATTGATAGTAGGTGCATCACGCAGGTTCTTGGCACAGGTAACAAGAAGACGTATTGGTGTGACATTCTGCTCTGGTTCTCTTCAGTATTCTGACTGGGGTGACGACCATGACTTTGTTATTCCATACGAGATACTCAAGAAGGACTACGAAAGATACGGCTTTGCAGACCTGGAAAGTGGCTACTACTCAAGAAACTTCTGTAGGACATGTGAAGATGCAATGTTCGATTATAAGAAGATGACTGATGACATCGGCTTAGACCGTGACACGGCTGGATATGTAGCTCCACAGGCTCTACGTAATGTGCTCATCATTGATGCATCACCGCAGGCCTGGATTGAAATGATCCGTCAGAGAATATGTAAGCGCAACACTGATGAGACCAGATATGTTCTACTGAAGTGTTGGGAGGCTCTGTATGAGTTAGATCCAATTATGTTCTCACCAAATGTATGCTTACCAAAGTGTGCAACAGAACTTCATTGTCCTGAAGAGAACATGTGCTGTGGAAATCCTTACTCATTAGAGAAAGAAGAGACAGTAACACCAACACTGTATATTAATGAGCAGTTCCCGGCTATTAAGTTTTTACAGGATTTACGTAAGGAGGAGGATAAAGAATATGGCCTGGACAGGTAGTGCAACTATAGAAGAGAAAAGGACAGTGCTACATGCAATAACCAAACTGTATCATGCAGAGCACATAAGTGCAATGTCATATAAACAGATTGCGTCAGCATGTGAGCCTGAACTCAAAGAAACTGCTGTAAGATGGATTGTACCTTTACTGGTAGAAGAAGGCTACATAGAAAGACTGTCTGTAGGTGACGGTAAAGTGCCAAGATATTTCTATGTACCTCAGCCAGCAGCGGAGGACCTACTCAATGAATGAATTTGATAAACACTTTGACTTAGCCAAATGCAATAAACTGCATAGAGACTTAGTCAGAGATGAAGTCAATGGCATGTCATTATATGACTTGCTTGAAAGAATTAACAACGGAATGGCGAGTGGTGCACGGTGTGTAATTGAAGCGGTGACCTACAGACCCTACTCATGCCGCTCACTTAGCTGTCGTGAATGTATTGCTCAGTGGCTTAATAAGGAAGCCACTGAGCTTCCTAAGGAGGTTGACTATACTTATGAGAGTATGCCTAGTAGAAGGACCTGATGGTGTAGGTAAGACTACATTCATCAACATGTTATTACAGTTAAATCCGGGTGCAATCGTTAAGCACTTTACATACGAGGATGTTAAGCAGACCCCTGACCCAGTATTAAGATACTCTAATTATCTACGGAATGTAAACTTAGAGGAGGGTGACAATGCAGTAGTTATCTTTGATAGAGGCTGGTATTCAGATGCTATCTACGGTTCAGTACTTAGAGGCAAGTCTGATGCATCCCCTGAAGAGATAGATGCAATCGAAAGAATATGCAAGGGCTATGGCGAGTTTGTACTATTTATGATAACTGCACCTGTAGAAACTGCATGGAAGCGTTGCAAGGCTCGTGGTGAAGAGCTGATCACGGATAAAGACGTATTCAAAAAGATCTGTGCAGCATACAGTGTATCACTACCGAAGATACGTGCAGTATCGCCCGGTATAGTGTACGAGGTGAGGACTTAATGTTCAACAATCGTCGTACAGCTGCAAACTATCTACGGCGCCGTGACCTGGAATGGTATGAGGGTTATGCAGCCTCAAATGTAGATGTATGGCTAACAGCATATGAACCGATTGAAGAATACTTTAAAGGAAGGATGGCATCAGCACCACTTAACTGGGAGGACATTGACCTGGAGTGGTATAAGGGCTATCCAATATTGGTAAAGAAAACCTGTGACAGATGCCAGAAGAAAATAACACCACCTGGTCAACGGCTACTTAAACCGCTTGTAAATAAGAAAGCCCCTGACTTTCAGCCGATGTTCTTAGAGTCATGTCAGTGTCACGATTGTATTAACTGCACAATAGTAGATCAATACATGTATGATACTTATGACAAAAATAATCTGCCGAACTGGCATGAGGCTAGACAAGTGTTCAGTACATTTGGTGGAGAGTATGAAAAGGCATGGCGTATTGTACTTGCAAATGCACCGAAGATTATAATGACTGAAGAAGAATGGGAGCATAGAGTAAACTTCTTTGGAGGCTGTGCATTCTGCGGTAGACCTATTGAGGTACGTGGATACTTCTTCCCACGCCGGTTGAATGGTGACTTCACCCCGTGGAATGTAATCCCGTTATGTGGTGAGTGCTTAAACAATCACTACAGAGGCAGGAATACAGTGGTAGGTGCTACTCATAGATACCGCGTGTTCTCTAACCCACAGCTATTCACCAAGTACAAAACAATACGAATGTATCTGCTGTCTCAAATGGCTGAGCATGGCATATGGATGGAGCCATTGATACCACATATGAAAAGGTTCCTTGAGACCAGGACTCTTAAGGGTAGTCGTATGGATGGTATTTCTGGTACTCCGTCACAGGTAGCAACACAATTAGCAAATAAGGAGGAAAACAATGGATCAGAGTCAGAACCATGAGGCCATAATGACTGTTAGACTGCAGGCTATTAAAAGTGCATTTAAAGAAGATGCTGCATATATAACACGTACTGCAAGCATGATAGGTTGCTCAGTAGATACTCTGTACAAAGCACTTGTAGTACAGCAGGATGAGCCTATGACTATGTACATGTTCAATGAGCTACTTCACAATGGTCATACTCCTGAACAACTTGATAATATTCTAACTACATGTATCAAAGATAACACACCACAGCCATTGGCAATGGCATTTTATGAAATGAGGTAAACATGCAGATCAAAAATGTTCCTGAACCACGCTTGAAAGTCTTCATAAACTTTTTGTGTGAGTTGGCTCTACTGGGCAAATGTACTGATAAGAAGAACGCTGCAATATTATGTGATGAGCGTATGTCTCAAATATACTCTATTGGACTAAACGGTGGTCCAAAGCATGGAGTAGATTGTTTATGCAGCTTAGGACTTAGGTACACGTGTATTCACGCAGAAGCACAGGCTTTAATGAAAGCTCCAGCACCTAGTAGTTTAAGTGAGTCATGGCGGATGATGTTATGTACGATGAGCCCATGCGTTACATGTGCATCATTAATGATTAACTATGGCATTCATAAGGTAGTGTACGTAGTTGACTACAAAAATGATGACGGCATAAAGCTACTAATCGATGCAGGCTGTGAAGTATTCAAGTACGTGGATGAAACTACACTGATAAATAAGAATGCAGAGTATGCAGCGCAGCGCAATGCTCTAATATGAGATGCGGTTTTTTATAGTGTAGAAATATGGTATAATAATAATGTAAGTAATGGGGCAGCTAATAATTGACTGACTGCCCCAACTTAGAAGGAGGTAAATATTATGGTAATTCAGAAGAAACCAGAATTAGCTGCTATCAAGCAGCGCACAAGCCTGATGTGGTCGAGGGAAGCTTTGCAGGAATGTAAGCATGATAACTTTATCGAATGCTCTGCAGAGTACTGCCTTGAACACATTAGGCCATCTTTAATTGAGGGTCTTCCGGGTGTTTGGATCTGCTTCGATACTGAGACAGAGCCTACCGGAGTGCCAGCAAACCAGATGCCATCTACTGTACAGCGTAGATGGATACAGCGTGGATCAAAGTACATACCCAATGACTTTCCATTCTGTTTCAGTATCTGTGACGGTACTACAAGTTATGTCATCTATGACTCTTGGAAGACAGGTCTTAAGGAGCTCAAGAAGTTGAAGCCGTTACTTGAAGACCCAAATATTAATAAGACCCTGCACAATGCCAAGTATGATATGCACATGGCTAAGAATGCAGGTATTGATATTAAGGGTCAGATTTTCGACTCTCTGCCAGCGTCTAAGATATGTAGAGCTTGGGCGCTAACGCACTCATTGCTTGACAATGCTAAGGAAATCCCGGAAGGTGTTGTTGAATTTGAATTTATGGTAGATAGCTACAAACAGCAGTACCGTATCACTAACTACGCCATGATTGATAGAGACCTTATGACTCAGTATACAGGCGCTGATACATGGAATGGTTTCTATGTTGCAAAACGGCTTGTAAGAATAGCGCGAGAGCATGAGGCTGATGGCTGGTTTAAGCTTTGCTTGCTTGAGAACGAGATTATCAAGATAACATTCTTTGCTGAACGTGAAGGTATTTTGATAGACGCAAACTACGAAGAGCCACTCATGGAAGCACTAAGAGTACAGGCTGATGAAGCTGAGAAGAAGGTATATGAGACTGCTGGTTGTTTCTTCAACATGAATAGCGGACAGCAGCTTGAACAGATACTTGTGAAGCTTGGCTATGGTAGCCTCATTAAATATGGCAAGCCTACGGCAGCGATGGCAGCCAAAGGAATTACTCAAGGCAATCCACGCTTCAGGAAAGAAGACAAGGAACGCATGATTAATGAGGGCTGCAAAATCCTGGAGGATATTCAGAGCTACCAGAAGGCCGAGAAGCTAAAGAACAGCTTTGCTGAAAAGCTCTACACGATGAAAGATGCTAAGGACCGTGTCCACTGCAGCTTCAATACCATAGAGGCTAAGACTGGTAGATTTTCAATATCTATGCCATCATTCCAAAACATGCCAAGGCGTGGTGAGAGTAGAATTCGTAAGGCATTCATAGCCCCGAAGGGATACACAATCTACGAGCTTGACTACTCATCACAGGAGTCAAGGATAATGGTTCATTATTCACAGAGTGAGTACTTAATCGAGGCACTGCATGAAGGTAAAGACATCCACAAGATATTTGCGAGCATGATATTTGACGTACCATACGAAGAGGTTACTAAGGACCAGAGACAAATAGCTAAGTCAGTTGAGTTTGCTATTGTGTATGGCGCTGGAGCATCTAAGGTTGCATCAATGTCTGGTATAGCTGAGTATGAAGCTAAGCAGGTAATGGCTGATGTTAAGCGTAGAATGCCTGAGATTGATGTATTTATCAGGACCGCAAACTCGGTTGCGAAGGAACGTGGCTGGGTTAAGACCATTATGGGGCGTCAAGTATACACAGAAAAGGACCGTGAGTATGCATGTGTTAACTACATAGTTCAAGGGTCTGCTGCTGACTGTACTAAGAATGCACTGATACGTATAAATAGATACCTACGTGCAAACAACTATAAGACTAAGTTTGTGCTTCAGGTACACGACTCATGTATGTTCTACATAGCTGATGATGAAGCTGACACAGTAGTTCCTAAGCTGCTTTATCTCATGGCAGAGCGTGATCTGTTCAGAGTACCTATCACAGCTGACTGTGGTATGTCTACTGATGGTACATGGGCAGGAAAAGAAGATAAGGATGTAAAGCCTGAACCTCCAACACCGGAAGAGCAGGCAAAGATGGATGCATATAATATATGGGAGGACTGTTATATAAATGAATAAGCAGAATAAGCATACTCCGGCGGCAGATGGGTTCTTCTTCACATGTGACCCTTCAAAGAACACAGAATGCTCAAAGGAAAGCTGTCATTTAAATGGTGGGCCATGCAAGTTAACCAAGTACATGGCATATGCAAAGGACCCTTCTAAGGTACTGTTCATTACACCTACTGATGGCAAAGAGCTTGAAGTAAAGGGTGCTAAAAAATGAATGGTAAACACTCTGACAGGCTTATAAGCGCAAGCAAAATACTACAGTTATTACGCAGCTGAGAAAGATGAGGAGGAATAAACAATGAGCATGAACCCAACTAAAGCCTACCTACTACTGTCAGCTACAAGTGCATGTAAAGCAGCATACAAGGCACTATATGACGCCTACAGAACTTGCGATGATGCTGACTTTAGTAAGAACTACCCACTGAGTCCAGTAGATATTTTTGACTCAAACACTTACAATGCAATAAATGGCTGGCTCAATACTTGCATTACAGACTTGGTTGCACAGCTACCAGACCGTATACCTAATCCTGCATGCATCAACTGTGCTAGGGAATGCAAGCATGCACCTGCAATACGCTTTGATGGTAAGTGTGTGAATGCTGATAAACGTGATATTCATGGACCTTGTGGCAACTACCCAGTAATTACATTTGACGAGAATGTAATTCGTGCATATCTACAGTACCAGAACATTGATCCGAAAGCTAAAGCATACATTGCTGATGCAAAAACTGACATTGAAGTGCGTCTGATCTATAACAACTTCTTGTCAGACTTAGGACTGAATGCGAGGTGGTAACACCCATGGATAGTAAGAATTGGTGGAAAGTATCTGCCAGTATTATACTTATGCTAATAGCTTGCATAGCATGTGGCATAACAATACTGGCTAATAAAACTACAAAGGAGAATGCAGCATGCCAAACAACAATGCCCTCGCAATGTACAACATCTGTAGGCAGTGCCCTCACTCAGGAGAGTGTGACGACTGGGAGCAAGCCCGCTGGGACAACGAGTGCCCACTCAACAACCACAACGTCAACCACAACAACAACGACAACGACAACGAGCACGACAACTACTATGGTGGAGACTGTTTTGACGACGGAGCCACCACAGGAAATGACGGAGACGGAGATTGTACAGACTGAGTACCAAGAGCCTGTAGCATATGGTAGCTACAATGACTACATAACAGACTATGAGTATGTTCTACTGTGTAATCTGGTGGCTAATGAATATGGCTCTGATACGCATGGCTACGGAGGCCCACCGGTTACGCCGTACGAGCGTGCATGCGTAGTATCTGTGGTAATGAATAGAGTCAGTGATGCAGGCTATCCTAATACCATTGAGGGTGTTGTGACACAGCCTTGTCAGTTCACAGGATATTATGCATGCCCTTACTACTGGGACACCGTAACACAGAATGTACGTGATGGAGTAGATTACTATTTTGCACACCAAGACGAATTTCCATATTACTTATCGTTCTATGGTGACGGAGCCTATAATCACTTTTCATAGGAGGCTACTATGTATGGCGAAAGACGAAAAAGTCCGCCTACACCCTGTGAGCATTGTGGTCATCCAATAGATAGGACCAGCGATGTTTGCAGAAAGTGTGCTAAGAGCGGCAAGTACAAGCTCTATGAAGCTTTGCGTAATGCAGTTTATATCAAAAACAAACGGGACAAAGAGATTGCTGAGATTGCATATGCTGAGCGAACGAAAGCCTACAAAGAATATATCAAAGACAAGAAGGGAGGCAGTCATGGCAGTAAGTGAAGACGTAATGATGGCCGTATGTACACTGTACCCATATCCTGGTTGGCGCCGCAAGGTGGAAATGATGCCTGAGCATCAGATTTATGGTATCTACTACGATAGAATAGTACATGCTAGAGCATACTACCGTGAGAAGGAAAAGCGTAATGTCTTGAAGCTACTGAAGTTATCACAGCAGTCCAAGGTCAATGACATCTGGAAGGACAAAGACCCATCTACTGAGTATGTCTGCTTCATATGCGGCGGAACCTTTACGCGCGACAACCCTGACTTAAAAGAGTGTGAGCTGTGCGGCAGCTCTGAAATATCTAAATTGGAGGATTTAAAAATATGATAGACCTAACTAAATTATCTGATGGAACAACCTTTGAGGAGCTACTGATGATCAGTGACGCTCAGATACTTAAGACAAAGACTAACAAGCCCTATTTAGCTTGTAGCTTTGGTAACAAGTATGGTAAACTACCAGCACGTCTGTGGACAGTAATTCCTGGTGCTGGAGCCCCGGCAACTGGTAACATCTTCAAAGTAACCGGAACCATTACAACCTTTGCAGACCAGAAGCAGATCAACATAGGAAGTATGCTTCCGTATGATGGAGAAATACCGCTGGATGACTTTATCGTGTCTGTTCCTGACCGCATAAGTGATGACTGCTTTAATGATGTTATTCAGGATGTAATAGACCTTACAGTCAAGTACCACTCAGAGCATCTACAGGCTTTAGTAATGTACATAATGTCAAAGTACAAGAAGCAGTTCCATGAGACTACTGCAGCACGTGGTGTTCATCATGCCGGCGTTGGCGGTCTCATGAAACACACATACGAAGTAGTACAGTATGCACAGGCTATCTTAGGTATTTTGCCTGAGAGAACAGCACAGCTGGTCCGCGGGGACCTGGTGGTTATCGGTGCTCTACTCCATGATATAGGAAAGTGCACAGCTTATACCTTTATAAATGGTATACCTGATATGTCTGAGGTAGGTAAGCTTAATGAGCACATTATCGAGGGCATCAAGATACTACATGACGCATTCTTAGTTGTGAATGCAGACTATGCTGAGAGTGGCGATGCTGATGCCCAGTACATGCTCTACAGAGATGTCCAGATGCTTGAGCACATTATTGCTTCACACCACGGTGAGCTGGAGTATGGTTCTCCTGTAACACCGGTGACAATAGAGGCTTTGATAGTAGCTCATGCAGACCTACTGAGTGCTGACCTGGATTGTGTCACAACTGCAGCGTGCACAGCACAGGAGATGCATCAGACATGGACCGATAAGATATACACACAGCATAATAGGCAGTTCTACATCATACCTAAGTGGCCGTCAAGGGGGTAATACAATGTTCGAGACTAAAATGTGCAACCAGTGTATGCGGACCAAAGCTACTAGTCAGTTCAAAACCTATCCTACACAGGGTGGCTTGAAGTATCGTAGCATTTGTCATCAGTGTGAGTATGACAATCACAGGTTCAATACACTGCATAAGCAAGTAATTAACAAGACTATATCAGACGATGACTATGAGAACTACAGACTCATACTTACTTTGTTTGATACATACTCGGAGCTTGGTGGTCACATCAGCTCCGGGGCATACAATGAGCTTCGTGGTAAGACCTTTAAGGAGCGTACGTTAGAAGAACAGCTGGCATCTGCACAGCAGGCATTAGCTGAGAAGCGTAATGCTTCTGAATATGCTAATAAAATCTACTGTGAGCCGTCACATTCAGTTGAGCTAATTGATGCTGGGTTCCCTGAACAGTTCATAAATCTTCTATCACAGAAGATGAGCGACTGGTGCGAGCTGCACTACAAGCCTTCATTCCTCAGACAGATACACAAAGATTATAAAGCTGAGCATGCAGTTCCTGGTGAGTGCTTCGATACTGACTGGGCTAAAGAGCTTGAGACATTTGCTACGAAGATCTGGGACTACGAAGAGTATTTGTCTGAGACTTACGGGGACCAACTGCCTGATTGGCTAGATGGGGAGGAGCTACTGGTATGAACCCGCATGTTATTATGACAATCTACGAGTTTCACGAAGCACTTGATGATAGCAATAATTGGTTCACTGTGCTAAGGGTGGCAGCACCTGTGCTAGATAGGCTAACTACTACAGATTATGAGGATATGAGTAGGCATGGAATAATCCTTTGGAAAGTTAATGTTTAGGAGGTGATATGCTTGGAAGATATAGAGACTAGACAGTGTATTTGCTGTGGGCAAATTAAAGCAATAACTAGCTTTGAAAAGACAAATCATGGTAAAAGTCGTAGCACACGTTGTAACGTATGCAAAAAGCATAAGCATAGAATAAATCGTCTTTCAAAAATACCTGTAGACGAACGTACCAAGACGCAGCAAAGGCAGTTGAGGGTGTCAGAAGTATACATGTACAAGTGCAATCTAGTCACTGGATACTTATAATCAAATTGGGTGGTACAGCAATTGTGCCACCCTCCTTTATTATATAAATATAAAGGTGAAAATAGGCTGTAATACTCATTTTAAAGACCCGTGACGATTTTATAATTAATTTATGGGCCCTATATAATATAATTACCCTTTAAAAATAATAGGCCCATAAAACGCGATTTGGATTTTGTTTCATTATTTAACTTATTAACAATAAATTAACGAATTGGATGATTTTGTACAAGGCAGAATTGAATATTATGCACGTATATTATAGTAGAGTTAAAAGACTCAAATATCTACTGAAGAGGAGAATTTATATGCAGAAAGTTTTTGTTGACGAAGACGCACAGAAAGTGTGCAAATGCTGTGGAGCTACTAAGCCGCTTACAACATTCGATAAGAGTGGAAGTGGCAAGCGTATAAGCATTTGTAGAGACTGTAGACGTGCACAGCAGGTAATCAATAATTTCAAAAGACGTGAGGATCTTTCACCAAGGCAGAACCAGCGACTAATTGATGCTCTGAACTACATGCAGCAGTGTAAAGAGGTTACTGGATTTGAGACTGGTAGATACTCAAGCAAAGTTGGTAGTACTGTTAAGACTCCTACTATGGCAGAAGACAATGGTAGCAGCAGTATGTCACTTGAGAACATTGCGTATAATGCTGCAGCGCATAGGAAGAGACTTAAAGAAATGGGTATTGATCTTCAGCCGCCAACTTTAGAGCTAATTGTACACAGCAACGTTAGGTTCTTAGTAGAGTCTGGTTACACACGTGATGAATGCTTTACTATTCTTGATGCAGAATTAAATCAAGACAGCGACGAATATTTTGAGCTATCTGATAAGCTGTATCATATGCCACTGTGAGAAAGATGGGCAGCTGCCCATCTTTTTCTATTCGATTTATTAAATCGAATTTACTTCCCGCCCTATATGTATAATGTAAAAAGATTATGCCGAATTGGATCAAAGCCGGAAAGCTACTCAAATTTTTAAATCTATTCGATTTATTAAATCGAATTTACTTCCCGCCCTATATGTATAATGTAAAAAGATTATGCCGAATTGGATCAAAGCCGGAAAGTTGTTCTACTCTAATTAGAAAGATAAATTTGTCAAGCAAAAAGTTTGAAAACTATTAAAAATTTTTAAATCTATTCGATTTAATAAATCGAATTTACTTCTCGCCCTATATGTATAATGTAAAAAGATCATGCCGAATTGGATCAAAGCCGGAAAGTTGTTCTACTCTAATTAGAAAGATAAATTTGTCAAGCAAAAAGTTTGAAAATTACTATTAATGTATATATATTACTTAAAGGCCATTTTTAGGTCTAATTTAATAAATAAGAATTATTATTTTTAACTATAACTTCTATCAAATATGCTAAGCCAGTAGATTCTTTCAAAAAGTTTGAAAATTACTATTAATGTATATATATTACTTAAAGGCCATTTTTAGGTCTAATTTAATAAATAAGAATTATTATTTTTAACTATAACTTCTATCAAATATGCTAAGCCAGTAGATTCTTTCAAAAAGTTTGAA